>Ga0194127_10001711_pt1 | contig 31590 bp, 24 predicted proteins | sample TA2KigC100mmetaG_FD_148624 | JGI IMG/M metagenome (GOLD analysis project Ga0194127, IMG submission 148624) | Freshwater microbial communities from Lake Tanganyika, Tanzania - TA2015036 Kigoma Deep Cast 100m | ecosystem: Environmental > Aquatic > Freshwater > Lake | place: Tanzania: Lake...
GCACAATCTCCTCAACAAGGATCTGTATATGGCTTACCTGAGCACCACCGATGATAAGATGTATGCCCCTACCGGGGCCAACCTTGGGGATTGCGTCGACTATGCCGAGATGAAGGACGCGAAAACCAAAGTGCAGGTGCTGGCCACAGAAGATCAATCCGGCGAGAAGACAGGTCCAATCGTTGATTACGTCCACCATGCGAATTACCTGGAAGACGGAAAGTTCTTTGTCACCTGCAACAACATGAGCAAGAAGAACGACAAGCAGTCCCTGCTGTGGGCACGGTGGACGGGCGAAGATTGGAAGCATGGCGTTATTGAGGAAAAGCCGTTCAAAGAAGAGCTCACAAGGTATAGCTGCGTTCAGCAAGTGAGGGGTAGTCATTTCCGAGTTTCGATCATCGATGATACGAAGGCGCGAGTGAGAATCAAGGAAACCAAAGATGCTGGCGAGACGTGGGCGCAGGTTCACGAAGAGGTCCTCGATACCCAAGGACGAGAGATCAATTGCGCAGACTTCGTCTTGCCTTACAGGCCGGGCTATCCCCAGATCATGGTTACCACCACTCCTACGGGTACGTCGTTACACGATACGAACCCCAAAGGCGATTTCCCGATCTGGGCCATGGGAGACGGCAGCGCAGAATAGGGGAGCCGAAACGGCCTTGAGGCGCGTGCCGTCCGATCGATCCTCCCGCGTGGTTCCGGCTGGCCCGGGGATCCCGGCCCCCCGTGCCGATTGACACGAAGACCCGTCGCGGCGATTCTACGCCCGTACACGGCGTGGACGTGCGCGAGGAGATGCGCGGCGTCGGGGCGTCGGTCACGAGGGTCGGGTGCCGCTTCGGCGGCGGGAGGAATGCAGGCATGCAGGCACGACGGTGGGTCCTCGGGGCGGTCGGTGCGATGGCGGTTGCGATCCTGGCGAACGGCGCATGCGCGGGGCCGCGCGTGACCATCGACGATGAAACCTGGATGGAGTTCGGTTTCCTGGGCCAGGTGCATGCCACCTGGACGGAGGATGCCACCGACGAGACGGACTTCTTCCTGCGTCGCGCGCGGATCATCCTGTCCGGCCAGGTGATGGACGGCGTGAAGTTCTTCGCCGAGACCGACAACGACAACGCCGGCAAGAATGGCGTCGGCAGCGTCTCGACGGACATCCAGGACGCCTTCCTCGACGTGCGCCTGCCCGTGGCGACGAACCACTGGATCAAGGCGGGGTTGATCCTGCTTCCGTTCTCGTTCGAGAGCCGCGCCGGGGCGACAACGCTTCTCGGCAACGACTACAACGTCGAGGCGATCAAGCTGGTGAACACGTTCGTGTGGCGCGACTACGGCGCCGAGGTCCACGGCCACTTCCTCGACCAGCGCCTCGCCTACTTCGCCGGCGTCTTCGACGGCTACGACACGACGGGAAGCACGAAGAACGACGACGCCGACCTGCGCGTGACCGGCCACCTGGCGGTGAACGTGATCGGGAAGGCCGAGACGGGATGGTTCTTCTCCCAGAACCGGTTGGGCAAGGCGGGCAACTACGTCTCGATCGGCGCGGGCTACGACGCGCAGAACGACGCATCGCTCATCCTGCCGGTCGTTCCGGAGGGCGAGCCGCCCTCGACCGAGCCGGGCCGGGTGGTGGACTCGGAGAACTACGTCGTCGACCTGCAGTCGGGATACGACCTCGGCCCCTGCGGGCTCACGCTCAACGCGGCGTGGTACGAGTGGGACAACTCGGCGTTCGAGGGCAGCACCGCCTTCGTCGAGACGGGCGTGCTCGTGGGCCGGACGATGGTCACGGGCAAGTTCGTGACGCAGGACCCGGACATCGCGGCGACGGTCGAGGACTTCGTGGTCGGCCTGCACTTCTTCGGCAAGGGGCACAACGTCCGCGGCGGCGTCGAGTACCGCTGGGGCGACAGCCCGGACCAGGTGCTGGTGGGCGTGCAGTTCCTGCTGTGATCCCAGGGCGCGAGGTCGCCGTCGGAACCCGACTCCCGCCGGACCAACCGGCGAAGGAGTCCTGACAGGCTGCGCGCGAACAGGCCCCGGGCGCGGGAATCGAGGCGGGCGGAAGGCTCGTCGAGCATTGCCGGCCGCCCCTGCGGTTCACCGGCCACCACCACCGGCGGATCGTCCGGCTTCTCCGGGGGGGCCGCGGGCCCGGTCAGGGTGGTCCGAACGGCTCGCGGTGCGGCTGGCCGGCCTCGTAGAGACGGATCCGCTCGGCCAGGGCGTCGGCGAGGGCCGTCTGGCCGGTTCGCCGCGCGAGGTCGAGCCCCTTGCGCGCCCAGTCGGCGGCCTTGTCGAAGTTGCCCGATTCCGCGTGGGCGGCGCCGAGGGTGTCGAGGACGGCCGGGTCGCTCCCGCGGGTCAGAGCAAACGCCTTCTCCGCTGCCCGCAGGGCCTCGGCGGCGTCGCGCACGCCGGGATCCTCGCTGGTCGCGAGCGCCCAGGCGAGGTTGTTCAGGGCCTGGGGATCCTCGGGGTTCCGGCGCGCCTCCTCCGCGCAGGAGCGGACGAACTCCCGGAGCGGTTCGAGCAACTCCTGGCGCTTGGGGGCGGCGGGCGCCGCCGACGGTGGCAGCGGAGGCGGGGTGGCGGACCGATCGGCCGCCGGGGCTTCCGGCACGGATTCGAGGTCCAGCTTGATGCCGGAGGCGGCGAAGCGGCGGAGGAGGCCCGACTTGTCGACGGCCTTGGCGTAGGCCTCGCGGGGGGCGATCAGGCCGCGCTTCACCAGGTCGAGGAACGCGTCGTTGAACGTCTGCATGCCGACGCTGGCGCCCGTCTCGATCGAGGACCCGATCAGGTGGGTTTTGCCCTCGCGGATGTTGCTGGCGACCGCCGTCGTGGACACGAGGACCTCCATCGCGGCGACGCGTCCCTTCGGAATACGCTTGCAGAGGGTCTGCGCGACGACCCCCTTGAGCGAATCGGCCAGCATGGTGCGGATCTGGTTCTGCTGGTTCGGGGGGAACTTGTCGACGATGCGGTTGACCGTCGAGACCGCGGTGTTCGTGTGGAGGGTGCAGAGCACCAGGTGGCCGGTCTCGGCGGTCTCGATCGCGATCTCCATCGTCTCGAGGTCGCGGACTTCGCCGACGAGCACGATGTCGGGATCCTCGCGCAGGGCGGCGCGGAGCGCCGAGGCGAAGTTCTTCGTGTGGGAATGGACCTCGCGCTGGTTGATCAGGCAGCGGCGCGGTCGATGGACGAACTCGATCGGGTCCTCGATCGTGATGATGTGATCGGGCCGGGTGCGGTTGATGATGTCGATCATCGCGGCCAGCGTCGTGGACTTGCCGCTCCCGGTGGGGCCGGTGACGACGACGAGCCCCTTGGTGAGGGAGCAGAAGTCGTGGACCGCGCGGGGCAGGCCGAGCTGTTCCGGGCTCGGGATGACGCTGGGGATCAGGCGGAGCACGCCGCCGACGCCGAAGCGGTCGCGGAACACGTTGACGCGGAAGCGGCCGACGCCGGCGAGTTCGTAGGCGAGGTCGGTGTCCGACCGCTCCTCGAACTCCCGGACGTTGTCCGCCGGCATGATCTCGGCAAGCAGGCCCTGGCAGCGCTCCGGGGTGAGCGGCTCCAGGCCGGCGATGGGCGCCATGTCGCCGTGGACGCGGAGGAACGGCGGGAAGCTGGTGGTGAGGTGGAGGTCGCTCGCCTCGGCGGCCGCCATCGTGCGGAGCAGGTGGTCGATGTCAGGCATGGGGCGTCTCCCCCGGTGGTTCGGCGGCGGACGGCGGGCCGGCGGCGCGCAGGCGGTCGCGTGCGGCGGCGAGTTCGGCGATCCGCATGTTGTCGGCGATCAGCATCTGCGTGATGTCGTCCCGGAGCTCCTTCATCGCCAGCAGCTCCCGGTTGCGGGCGAGGAGCTGGTCGTGAAGCTCCTTCATCCGGAGGGCGTTTCTCACGCGCAGGACGAAGTCCTCGCGGTCGATCGGCTTGGAGAGGTAGTCGTTGGCCCCTGCGGAGACGCCACGGAGGCGGCTGTCGCGGTCGGTCACGCCGGAGAGCATCAGGACGGGGATCGGCTCGGTCGCGGCGTCGGCCTTGAGGCGTCGGCAGACCTCGATGCCGTCGATGCCCGGCATCACGACGTCGAGCACGATCAGGTCGGGGGGCGAATCCGCGACGGCGTCGAGGGCGGCCTGGCCGTCGGCGGCGGTGGCGACGTCATACCCCTCGAACTTCAGGACGCGATCGATCACCGACCGCGTCACTTCATCGTCGTCCACCACCAGCACCTTGGCCATGGTCGCGCTCCGCTTGCGTGTGCCCCGCCGATCGCCGGCGTGTCATCCGCCGGTACGAACCCGTACCACCCCCGACGCGGCGGCGTCAACCGCGATCCGGCCCGTCCGGCCGAAACGGGCGCATCTCCGGTCCTGCGCAGGGTGACGGCCGGGGGCGGGCGCCAACGTAGTCCTCACGCTCCGCGTGAGGACATCTCCGCCATCCGGATGGTCATCACGCGGAGCGTGATGACTACCCTGCGGGGCCACCGCCGATCGTGCGCGGGGGGATGGCCGGAGGGGCGCGTCTCCGGTCCTGCGCAGCGAGGACGAAGGCGTCCGCAGGATCAGGTCCATGAACCGGAGATGCGTCCGGCCGAAACAGGGGATGCAATCCTCCGCCCATCTGGCATGATGCGCGCCGCGCCGGCCTGAGCCGGCCGCGGACCGGAGGGGATCATGCGCAACGGATGGGCGGTGGCGGGTGCGGCGGCGGGGCTTGCGATGGCGACGGCGGCCGTCGCGGCGGACTGGACGCTGGTGTGGGGCGACGAGTTCGAGCGGGACGGCGCGCCGGATCCCGCGAAGTGGGATTACGAGGTCGGCGCCGTCCGGAACAACGAGGCGCAGACCTACACGAAGGCGCGGTCCGAGAACGCGCGCGTCGAGAACGGGCGCCTCGTCATCGAGGCGCGGCGGGAGCCGATGGCGAAGAAGGACTACACGTCGGCAAGCGTCATCACGCGCGGCCGGGCGCACTTCCTCCACTGCAGGATCGAGATCCGCGCGAAGCTGCCGAAGGGGCGGGGGGTGTGGCCCGCGTTGTGGACCCTCGGCGCGAGCCGGGACGCGGGCGGATGGCCGCGATGCGGGGAGATCGACATCATGGAGATGGTCGGGTTCGACCCCGAGGTGATCCACACAACGGTCCACACCGACCGCTACAACCACCGGCGCGGGACGCAGAAGGCGGCCCGATTCAAGCTGCCCGGCGCAAGCGACGGGTTCCACGTCTACGCGGTCGAGTGGTATCCGGACCGCCTGGACTTCGTCGTGGACGGGGTCCGGCGGTTCACGTTCGCCAGGGAATCCGACGACCCCGCCGTGTGGCCGTTCGCCCGGCCGCACTACCTGCTCATGAACTTGGCCATCGGCGGGGCGTGGGGCGGGCTGAAGGGCATCGACGAGTCGATCTTTCCCCAGCGGATGGAGGTCGACTACGTCCGGGTGTACTCCAATCCCGCGGTTCCGGGCAGCGGCATCGTTCCGCCCGCCCGGTGACGTCCCCGGCACGGGGAGCCCGGGCCGCGGCGCCGTCGAAGCCCGGAACCGGTTTGCTTCCCGCCTCCGGCTGGGGTAGGAATGCGGCAATGAAGCATGGATTTCCAGCCCTGTGCGCCGTCGCCGCGGTGGCGACGGGCTTGACGGTGCCGCCCGCCGCCCGGGGCGACGTGCCCCCGGAGGGTCGGACCCTCTTCGCGGACGGCTACGCGGCCATCGTCAACGACCGGGTCATCACGGTCGGCGACGTGTTGCGCACGGTCCAGCCGGCGGACCGGCGGGCCTCGATGGGGCTGCGCGACGACCGCCTGCGCGAATCCCTCGACCGCAACTACCGGGACGGGCTCCGCGCGCTGATCGACCGGGAACTGATCCTCGCGGAGGCGAAGCGCCGCGAACTCGACCTTCAGGATCCGATGGTCGACGGGCAGATCAACCAGATCGTGCGCGAGCGGTTCGACGACAATCGCACCGCGTTCCTCGCGGCGCTGGCGGAGGACGGGCTCTCGTACGGGGAGTACCGCGAGCAGATCCGGAACGACCTGCGCGTGATGCTGCTGCGCCGGCAGGAGGTGGGCGACCGGACCGTCGTCGCGCCGGCCGATGTGCGGGCGGCGTACGAAGCGGATCTCGACAAGTACCGTGAGCCGGAGCAGGTGCACGTCCGGCTGATCGTCATCCGCCGCGGCGCCGACGGGGCCCAGGCGGAGGCCAAGCGGACGCAGGCCCTCGCCGCCCGCGACCGCGCGGCCCGCGGGGAGCCGTTCGCGGACGTGGCCCGGCAGGTGTCCGAGGGGCCGAAGGCCTCCGCCGGAGGCGACCTGGGCTGGGTGAAGCCCGCCGATCTCCGCAAGGAGCTGGCCGTGGTGGTCGCGTCGCTGAAGCCGGGCCAGACCGGGCCCGTGGTCGATGTCGGGACCGAATACCACATCGTCCACCTCGAGGCGCGGCGCGAGGCCTCGGTGAAGCCGCTGGCCGAGGTGCGCGCGGAGATCGAACGCGAGCTCGAGCGTGCCGCCGCGGAGAAGCGGACCGAGGACTGGATGAGTTCGCTCCGCACCCGCCACTACGTCCGCGTCATCCAGGAACAGCGGCCCTGACCGGGGCATGCCGTCGCGCGACTCCATCCTCATCGCCGTCACGCTGGGCGACGTCAACGGCATCGGCCCGGAGGTCGCCCTGCGCGCGGCATGGGACCGGCGCGCCGCCCCCGGCGCCCGCGTGGTTCTCGTGGGCGACGCCGCCGCCGCGGCCGTCGCCGCCCGCCGCTGCCGCCTGCCGGCGCCGCCGGCCGTCCCGGATCCGGCGTCGCCGTTCCGCGGCCGCGTGGCGCTGTGGACCCCGCCGGGGTCGCCCCGCGTGACGCTCCGGCCCGGCCGCGTGCGCGTGGATGCCGCTCGCGCCGCGGCGCACTGGATCGCCGCCGCCGTCCGGGGCTGCCTCGACGGAGTCTTCGCGGCGATGGTGACCGCGCCCATCTGCAAGGAGGGGCTCGCCCGGGCGGGCATCCCGTTCCCGGGCCACACCGAGATGATCGCCGGGCTCACCGGGACGCGACGGTTCGCGATGATGCTCTGTGGCGGCGGGCTTCGCGTCGTCCTCGCCACGCGCCACCTGCCGCTCCGCAGGGTCCCGCGCGCCGTCACGCGGGCCGCCGTGACGGAGGCGGCCGCGATCGCGTCCGAGGCGCTGCCGTGGCTGGGCGCGCGGGCCGGGGGGGTCGCGGTGTGCGGGCTCAATCCGCATGCCGGCGACGGCGGGGCGCTCGGCCGCGAGGAGATCGACGTCATCGCGCCGGCGATCCGCGCGGCGCGCCGCCGTGGACTGCCGGTGTCCGGCCCGTACCCGGCCGACACCGTCTTCCACGAGGCCCTCGCCGGACGCCATGCCGCGGTGGTCGCCCTCTACCACGACCAGGGCCTTGCCGCCCTCAAGACCGTGGCGTTCGACACCGGGGTCAACGTGACGCTGGGCCTGCCGGTCGTGCGGACCTCGCCCGACCATGGCACGGCCTTCGGCATCGCGGGGCGCGGCGCGGCGAACCCGGCCTCGATGGCGGCGGCGTTGCGCCTCGCCGCGGACCTCGCGCGGCGTCCGAACCCGTGGACGCGCGGACGCGGATGAAGCTGACGCGGCCCAGCCATCTCAAGCTCCTGCTCGCCGAGCGCGGCATCGTCCCGTCGCGCGCCATGGGGCAGAACTTCCTGGTCGACGGCAACATCCTCCGGCTCATCGTCGACGACGCGGACCTCGCCGACACCGACGGCGTGATCGAGATCGGCCCCGGCGCCGGCGTGCTCACCGAGGCGCTCCTCGACCGGGCCGCGCGGGTCGTCGCGATCGAGAAGGACGCGCGCCTGCACGGGTTCCTGCGCGAGCGCTTCGCGGGTGCTCCGTCCCTGGACCTGCGCCACGCCGATGCGCTGGACGTCGACCTGGCCGCCCTCGTCGCGGCGGGCCACCGGAAGCTGGTCTCGAACCTCCCGTACTCCGCGGGCACCCGCATCCTGATGCGCCTCTTCGAGCGGGAACCGCGGCCGGACCTGATGGTCGTCACGCTGCAGCTCGAGGTGGGGCGGCGGCTCACGGCGCCGCCGGGATCGCGGGACTACGGTCTCGTCTCCGTCCACGCGCAGCGGCTCTACGACGTGGAGATCGTCCGCCGCATCAGCGCGACGTGCTTCCACCCGCCGCCCGAGGTCGAGTCGGCCGTGATCCGGCTCGTCCGGCGCCCCGTGCCGCGCGCCACGCCCGCTTCGCCGCCGCACTTCGAGGCGCTGGTCAAGGGGGCGTTCACGCGCCGCCGGAAGCAGATCCAGCGCGTGTTGCAGGAAATGGACGAAAGCCCGCGCGGCCTGGCGCGCGCGACCCCGGAGTGGTTCGCGGCGCTCGGCATCGATCCTGCGGCGCGCCCCGAGACACTCTCGGTGGAGCAGTGGTGCGCGCTCTCCGATGCGCTCGGTGCCGGCGCGCCCTGAACCCCGGGCGCCGGGCGCCCCGGACCCGTCAGCCCCGGTCGCGCCGTTCTTTGACCGGGATGGGGGGGTCCGGTACACTCCGCCGTCCCTGTCATCGTGAACGACGTGACGCCGCATCGAGCCATCCCGATCCTGCTGGCCGGCCTGCTCTCGCGGGCGCCGGCGGCGGTCGACTGCACGGTGGTGATCAACGAGATCATGTACCACCCGGCAACGAACGAGACCGCGCTGGAGTGGGTCGAGCTCCACAACCAGATGGCGGTGGACATGGACATCACCGGGTGGCGGCTCGGCGGCGCCATCGATTTCACCTTTGCCGGCGAGACGATCCTGCCGGGCGGCGGCCATCTCGTGGTCGCGATCTCGCCGGCCGCGCTGGCCACCCTGCACGGCATCACGAACGTCGCCGGCCCGTTCTCCGGCCGCCTCGGCAACGGCGGCGACACCGTCACGCTGCGGAACAACAACGACCGGCTCATGGACCGCGTCGGATACGGCGTGAAGGGCGACTGGCCCGTCGCGCCGGACGGGGCCGGCCCGTCCCTGGCCCGGATCGGCGAGGACGTGCCCGGCGGGGAGCCGGAGGCGTGGCGCGCCAGCCGCGAGATGGGCGGCACGCCCGGCCGCGCGAACTTCCCCGCGCCCACGGTGACCGCCCTGGCGCCGGTCCGGTTCGACTCGGCCTGGCGGTTCGCCGAGGCCGATCCGGGCGCCGGATGGGCCGGCGCGGGGTTCGACGACGCCGCGTGGACCGCCGGCACGGGCGTCTTCACCGTCGGCACCGCCGGCTGGAGGCCGGGCGAGACCTCGGCCATCGCCTCGCTTTTCAGCAGCGGCGTCGGGACGAACGGGCTCGTCCTCGCCCCCGGCGCCGCCGATCCGCACTACACGCTGGTCGAGTCCGCCTACACCTCCGTCCCGCCGCCCGTCGCCGCCACCGTGATGCAGAACCACTCCGCATGGCTTGCGAACGATGCGAGCTCGACCTGGATCGGCGCCGTTGCGAACGGGGCCACGAGCGTCCCCCAGGGCCTCTACCGCTATCGGACCACCTTCGACCTGGCCGGCATGGACGCGGCCGGCGCCCGTCTCTCGCTGCAGTTCGCGGTGGACAACCTCGTCACCAACGCGCTGCTGAACGGGACCGCCCTCGGCGTCACCTCCTCGGCCTTCAACGCCTTCAGCGCCGTCTTCGCCGTGACCAACGGTTTCGTGGCGGGAACCAACGTCCTCGACGTCTTCGCGGTCAACGGCGGAGCGTCGGCGAATCCCGGCGGGCTTCGCGTCCGCGCGTCGGGCGCCGCAACGCGGGGGGTGCCGACGAACACCGTGCTCGCGGCCGGCCCGGGCACGCGCTATTTCCGGGCGCCGTTCGTCGTCACGGGCGACGTGGCCCACGCCGCCCTCTCGCTGCGCCTCGTCGCGGACGACGGCGCGGTCGTCCACCTGAACGGCGCCGAGATCCTTCGGCTCAACATGCCCGCCGGGGCGGTGAACCCTGCGACGCTCGCGCTGACGGATGTCGGCAACGCGGGCCTGTCCGGCCCCTTCGCGCTCGATGCGACCGCCCTGGTGTCCGGCACCAATGTGCTCGCCGTCGAGCTTCACCAGTCGGCGACCGGCGGCGCGGATGCGATGTTCGGCGCGGAGCTTGCCGTGATCGTGACGAACAACCTCGCGGGCGCGGCGCCGTCCCTGGCCTTCAACGAGCTGCCCTGCGTCACGAACCAGAACTTCTGGGTCGAGATCCTCAACCACGGTCCGACGCCCGTCGTGCTGACGAACTACGTGTTCAAGCGCTTCGGCGACCCGGACCGCGAGTACGTCATTCCGTCGCAGACGCTGCCCCCCGGCGGGAGGACCCTCATCACGCGCGACGACCTCGGCTACGGCGCCGACCCGGGCGACGCGCTCGTGCTCTACACCCCGGGGATGACCGCGGTCTGCGATGCGATGGTTGCGAAGCGCTACCCGCGCGCGCGGTGGCCGGACGGCACGGGGCGGTGGGTGTTCCCGTCGGAGGAAACGCCCGGCGCGACGAACCGGGTGGCGTTGCGCGACGACATCGTGATCAACGAGATCCTGTACCACCCGCGCGATCCGCAGGGCCCCGCGACGAACTCGCCGGAGCAGTGGATCGAGCTGCACAACCGGGGCGCCGGGGCCGTCGACCTCACCGGCTGGCGGATCGACGTCGACCGCGAGACGGTCTACCGCTTCGCCGCCGGGCGCACGATCGCCGCGGGCGGCTTCCTCGTCGTCGCCAAGGACGCCGCCCACCTGCAGGCGCTCCACCCCGGCGCCGACATCGTCGGGGACTTCACCAACCGGCTCTCCAACGGCGGCGAGCGCATCGAGCTGTACGACAGCGCCGGCGCGCCGTCCGACGCCGCGGGGAACCCGGTGGACGAGGTCTTCTACCGCGACGCGCGGCCGTGGCCGGCCTACACCGACGGACTGGGGGCGAGCCTGGAACTGCGCGACCCGCGGTCGGACAACGCCCGCCCCGAGTCGTGGGCCGCCAGCGACGACGCGTCGAGGGCCTCGTGGCAGACGGTCACCTACCGCGGCACGGCGACCGTCGAGACCGCCGCCAGCCCGACGCGATGGAAGGAGTTCGTGCTCGGCCTGCTCGACGCTGGCGAGGTGCTGCTCGACGACGTCAGCGTCATCGAATCGCCGTCCGGCGCGGCTCGTCAGCTGATCCAGAACGGCTCTTTCGAGACCGGGAGTTCCGCATGGCGGATCATCGGCAACCACCGCCACAGCGGGGTCGTCGCCGATCCCGACAACGGCGGCAACCACGTGCTGCGGCTCGTGTCCGATGGCTATACGGAGCACATGCACAACCATGCCGAGACGACGCTGGCCGGCGGCGTGGCCGTGACCAACGGACTCGAGTACGAGATCTCCTTCCGCGCGAAATGGGTCGCCGGCTGCAACCGGCTGAACACGCGGCTCTTCTTCAACCGGCTCGCCCGTGTCACGGAGCTCGCGGTGCCCGCCCAGACCGGAACGCCGGGCGCGCAGAACTCGAGGCGCGTCGAGAATGCGGGCCCGACGTTCACCGGGCTGCGCCACGATCCGCCGGTGCCGACGAACGGACAGGCCATGACGGTGTCCGTCATGGCGGCCGATCCCGACGGCGTGGCCTCGGGCGCGCTCTGGTACGCGGTCGGCGACGGCGCGTGGCAGACCGTGCCGATGGCGATGGCGCCCTCGGCCGGCGCGACGGCGCTCACGGCCGGCATCCCGGGGCAGCCGTCGGGCAGCATCATCCAGTTCTACGTCGAGGCGGCCGACGCCGCGGGGGTGTCCGCGACGCACCCGGCCGGTGGCGCGGCCTCGCGGGCGCTGATCGAGGTCGCCGAGGGCGCCGGGGCCCTGCCGGGTCTGCGAACCGTGCGCCTGATCCTGACCCCGGCGGACACCGCCTTCCTGCACGCGCCCACGAACGTCATGAGCAACGGGCGCACGGGGTGCACGGTGGTCTGCGACGAGCGGACGGTCTTCTACGACGCGGGCGTTCACCTCCAGGGCAGCGAGCGCGGCCGCAACGAAACCGCCCGCGTCGGCTTCACCGTGCGGCTCCCCTCGGACACGCCCTACCGCGGTGTCCATGACGGGTTCACCGTGGACCGCTCCGGCGGCCAGTCCGGCAAGGGCGGCGACAACGACGAGATCCTGCTCAAGGACCTCGTCAACCGCGTCGGCGGGCTGCCGGGCATGTACGACGACCTGTGCTGGTTCTTCGCGCCGCGCGCGCAGGAGGACGGGTCGGGCCTGATGATCCTCGCCAAGTACGGCGGCGGGTTCCTCGACTCGCAGTTCAAGGACGGCGGCGACGGCGAGATGTTCAAACTGGAACTCGTCTACTGCCCGCTCTCGAACTCGGTGCCGGGGAACGTGGAGTCCGTCAAGCTTCCGCAGCCGGACTCGGTGCAGGGGACCGACATCAAGAACCTCGGCGACGACCCGGAGGCGTACCGCTGGACCTTCCTGAAGGAGAACCACCAGGGGCGAAACCACTACGCGCCCATGGTCGGTCTCGCCAAGGCCTTCAGCCAGACCGGCACCGTGCTCGACGCGCAGATGGCCGCGAGGATGGACGTCGACCAGTGGATGCGCTCGGTGGCCTTCATCAGCCTGATCGGCAACAGCGACATGTACACCTACGGGAACTCGCACAACTTCATGATCTACTTCCGTCCGGAGGACGGGAAGGCGATGGGCCTCCTCTGGGACATGGATTACGCGTTCACCCAGGCGACGAACAACGTCTTCCCCGGCACCGCGTCGGCCAACACGACGAAGCTCCTCCAGAGGCCGGCCAACCTCCATGCCTACTACGCGCATATCTACGATCTCTCGCTCTTCACGGGCGACTCCGCCACCCTGATGCGACGCGCGAACCGGTATTCGGCGCTCGTGGGCCAGAACTGGACGAATGCCGTCCGGTGGCTTGCGGATCGCGCCGCGTGGGTTCGGAGCCAACTGCCGCTCGCGACGCCCTTCGCCGTGACGAACAACGCGGGCGACGGCTACGGCGTGACGAACGCTCAGGCGACGATCTCCGGCACGGCGCCGGTGACGGTGCGGGAGATCTACGTCAACGGCGTCAGCCACCCGGTGACCTGGCTCACGGCGACGAACTGGTCCGTGACGGTCAACCTCACCGCCTTCGCCAACCCTCTGACCCTGGCCGCCACGGATCTGCGAGGGGCGGTCCTGAGCAATGCGTCCGACTCGATCACCATCACCAACTACGGCCAGCCGGCGCCGCTGCCCGTCGTCGTCAACGAATGGATGGCCGACAACGGCGGCCCGGGCGGCTGGCCGGATCCGGCCGACGGCCTCTTCCAGGACTGGTTCGAGCTGTTCAATCCGAACAGCAACGACGTCGACCTCGCCGGCTTCCACCTGACCGACGACCTCGCCCAGCCGGCGCAGTGGGTGATCCCGTCCAACACGACGATTGCCGCGCGCGGATTCCTGCTGGTCTGGGCGGACGGCGAGACCGCGCAGAACGGGCCGGGGTCCGGGGATCTGCACGCGCCGTTCAAGCTCGCCGCCGGGGGCGAGGCGATCGGCCTCGTCGATGCGGGCGGCGTGCGGCAGCACGCGGTGGTCTTCGGTGCGCAGGCGCGGAACGTCAGCCAGGGCCTCTTCCCCGACGGCGAGACCAACGCCGTCCATTCCCTCACGAACTGGACCCCGCGCGCCGCGAACCTGCCGGGGCCCGCGCGCGTGCCCGACATCCTCGGTATCGCGCGCGGGGAGGGGGGTGCCGTGCGGGTGGACCTGACCGCCGTGCCCGCGCACCTCTACCGGATCGAAGCGACCGATTCGCTCCTCTCCACGAACTGGGTGCCGGTCTCCACCGGCCGCGCCGCCGCGGCCCTCGCGCCGGTCGCGGATCCCGCCCCATCCCCGACGCAGCGCGTGTACCGGGCCGTGCTGGTGCCGTGAGCGTGGCGAGTGTGGGCCGGTGGCGTCGGCGTGTGCCGGGTAGCCGCAGGGCTACGACCTGCGGTCCTGCGGCTTCCGCGATCGCCCGGCGCGCCACGTCGTAGCCGTGGCGCTACCCAAGCCGGTTTGCACGGCCTGCACACGTCGTTCCAGCCGGGATTCCCGCGGGCCGGCGCGACACCGTCCAAAGCTTGGAACGGCCGGGCACGTCCGGTTCCAAACCTTGGAACCTGCGAACCTCCGAACCTGCGAACCCGCGAGCCTGCCAACCGCTTCCTCCCCGATCCGAACCGCGGGTCCGTACCCGGCGGTCTTCCGGTCGCCTATCACTCATCATCCATCCGTTATCGCTCGCCTCACCCCGGCCGGCGGTAGAGGGAGTCGACGCAGTTGCGGACGAACTGCTCGTCGGAAAGGTCCTGCCAGAGGTCGGGCGGGAGGGTGACCCAGTCGCGGATGCGGGCGGCAAGCTCGCGGAAGAGGTCGACCCGCGGGGCGTCGTCCAGCTCGTCGCGCCGGAGAATCGCGCGCAGGGCGATGGCGGCGGCGGCGGGCGGGACCGCGCGGCGCAGGCGCGCCTCGAGGTGGGGGTGGGCGCGGAGGCTGTTGTAGCGGCCGGCGAGGACCTGGTCGACATCCGGCATGCCGGAGCGTGGCATGCGGACGACGACGGTGTTGCCGGCGAGATCGCCCAGGCGCTGGGCGTGCCGGGAGAGGACCGCCGCCGCGCCGCCGACGAGGTAGAAGGCGGGCAACTGGTCGACGAACCGCAGCAGGTTCCGGATCACGATCTGGGCCGGGCGCAGGCGCAGGCCGCGCTCGTCGACGACGCGCAGCCGCAGCACGCGTTTGCCGAGGGTCTGGCCGCGCCAGCGCCATTCGGTGGCGATGCCGTAGCCGACCCAGACGGCGAAGTAGGTCAGCAGGCTCGCCGCCTGGGCCGAGTCGATGTCGATCACGACGACCAGCGACAGCAGCCTTCCCACGATCGAGGCGACCGCCGTGATGACGGCGAGGTCGACCGTCCATGCGAGGAACCGCGTGACGGGCCCGGCGAGCGGGAGGGCGAAGGCGATGCCCTCGGGCGTCCGGATCTCGAGCGTGCCGGGCCGCTCCGTCATGGCGCCGCCTCCGTCCGCGCGTCCTTCGCGCGCCCCGCCAGCGCGAGGAAGAGCGCAAGGCCGGCGAGTTCGGCGAGGCCGACGGCGATCTTGAGCGAGTAGGGCAGGACCGGCTCGTGGACCTGCGAGAAGAACGACTCGACGAGGCCGGCCCAGGCGAGGAGGACGGCGCATCCGCCGACCAGGGTCACGAGGTCCGCGAGGACGGACGACACGCGGGCCTTCATCGGGCGGCGGTCGCCCCAGCCGATCATGGCGCGCCCGAGCAGCAGCCCGGCCTGTCCGGCGATGAGCACGGCGGGGATCTCGACCGAGCCGTGGGGCAGGAGCCAGCCCGCGAGGAAGACGCCCTCGCCGGCGGCAAGGTAGTCGGCGCAGACCGCCCCGACGATGACGCCGTTGTAGAAGAGCAGGACCAGCGTGCCGGCGCCGAACGTCATGCCGAGCGCGAGCGCGAGGATCGAGACCCGGATGTTGTTCGTCATCAGCTGCGCCGAGAAGGTCTGGTGGCCGCCCCGGCCGGACGTGAGCGCCTTCTCCTCCTGCGCGACGCGGTCGGACGGGTGTCCCTGGAGGTGTTCGAAGGGGAGCAGGTAGCGCTTGGCGGTGCCGTCGGCCAGCAGCACGCCCCCTCCGAAGAGGGCGCCGGCGGCGAGGATCGCGAGCGACGCGGCCAGGTAGGCGGCGCGGGCGCGCAGGGTGCGCGGAAAGGTGCGGGTGAACCAGCGCCACGGGTGGAACCGGGTGGCGCCGGTGCGCAGGGTGTGGATCTCGGCGTGGGCGCGGGCGACGAGCCCCTCGAGCATGCCGCGGAGCTCGGGTTCGGTGGCAAGCTCGCGCACGTCGGCGAGGTCCGCGGCGGCGCGCTCGTAGAGGACGTGCAGGCGGCGGACGTCCTCGAGGTCGAGCCGCGCGAACGGGTCGGCCTCGACGCGCGCGAGGCGGCGGTCGAGTTCCTCCCAGGCGGGGCGCTCGCGCTCGATGAACCGGGCCAGGTCGAGAATCACAGCAACTGCCTCTGTTTGACGGTGACGTAGTTCGAGACGAGGTCGGCGCTCATGCGCTCGTCGATGAGCGTGTCGAACGCGATGCCGAGGCGGCGCAGGGAGCGGCGTGTTTCCTCCAGCCGGCGCCAGCACTCGTGGCCCTCGAGGCGGCGGTAGACGCCGGTCGTGTCGCGCGGGGCCTCGCCGGTGAACAGCGGGGCGGCGCCGGCGGGGCGGATCGAGAAGGCGAGCGTCAGGTGCTGGCGGGCGACCAGGCCGGCGCCGCGCTGGAACGCCTCCGCGGCGAGGGCATCGTCGAGGCCCGTCAGCACCACCACGAGCGCGCGTTTGCGGAGGCGCGTGCGCAGGAAGGTGAAGAGTTCGTCGTAGTCCGGCGACGCGGGGCCGGGCTCGAGTTCGTAGAGCGCGTTCCGGCAGTGGTCGATGTGCGAGGCGCCGTGGCCGGCGCGGACGAACCGCAGAATGCGGCGGTCGAACACCACCAGTCCGAACCGGTCGCCGTGCTCCCGCGCGGCGGCGGTCAGGGTGAGCCCGGCGGCGAGGAAGCGGTCGAGAACGGTCTGCGGCACGCTGCCGGGCGGGGCGTTTCGCGCCGAGGGGGCGAGCCGGGCGCTGAGGCGCGAGGCGTCGATCGCGACGTAGACCTCCTGGGTGCGCTCGATCTGGTAGACCTTCGTGACCGGGTGCCGGCGGCGTGCGGTGGCCTTCCAGTGGATGTCCTCGTAGCTGTCGCCCGGGATGTACTCGCGGAGCTTCTCGAACTCGCGGCCCTTGCCGACCTGGCGCATGCGGTGCGCGCCGGCGCCGCCGCGGCGCAGGAACCGGGCCGCGGCGCGCCGGGTTTCCTCGCGCAGGTTGGGGTAGACGCGCACCTCGCAGGCGGCGTCCATGCGGCGGCGCACGAGCCAGAGCCCGAGGGGCGAGGCGGTCTCGAGCGCGGCGGTCCGGATGTCGAGGCGGCCGCGCCGCAGCGGCCGGCAGGGCCAGGCCAGCACGGTGGCGGCCCCGTCGGCGACGACGGCGTCCCGGGTCGCGGGCGCGCCGAGGTCGCGGGGCACCGCGAGGCCCACGACGACGCGGCCGGCGGCGGCGGGCGGGACCACGCGCACGGGGAAGCTCCCGTCCTGGTCGCGGGACAGCCGGACGAGCGGCGGAACCGCGACGGAGGCGCCCTCCAGGCCGCGGCGTCCGCGCGCGGCGTCGAGCCCCGCGACGACCGCCAGTGCGCCCGCCAAGGCCGCGGCGGGCGCGGCCAGCGCGGGGTGCGCCACCGCAAGCCCGGCGAGCCCGAGGCCGGCGGCCGCGGTCCACGCCAGGAGCCTGGAGGAGGGGACGATCATCGGGGCACCGGCACCTCCGCGAGGATGCGGTCGATCACCTCGTCGACCGAGAGACCCTCGACCTCGTATTCCGGGCGCAGGATCAGCCGGTGGGCGAGCACGGGACGGGCCATCCGCTTGACGTCGTCGGGCGTGACGAAGTCGCGCGACGCCACGGCGGCGGCGGCGCGCGCGCCGACGATGAGGGCCTGCGTTGCGCGCGGGCCCGCGCCGACCAGCACGCTGTCGTGGGCGCGGGTCGCCCGCACGAGGTCGACGACGTAGGCGACGAGGTCCTCGCGGACGGTCAGCCCGGCCAGCGCGGTGCGGAGGTCGGTGAGGGCCGCCGCATCGACGACCGGCGCGACGCCGCCGCTCTCGAGGACGGCCTCCGGGGCCCCGGGGCCGAGCGAGCGCCCGGCGAGTTCCAGTTCCTGCCCGCGGTCGGGGCACGCCATCGGGATCTTCAGCATGAAACGGTCCTTCTGGGCCTCGGGCAGCGGATAGGTGCCCTCGAACTCGATCGGGTTCTGGGTGGCGAAGACCGTGAAGTTCGGGGGTAGCGCGTGGGTGACGCGGTCGATCGTGACCGACCGCTCCTGCATGGCCTGGAGCAGGGCGGACTGCGTCTTCGCCGGCGCGCGGTTGATCTCGTCCGCGAGCAGGAACGTCGTGAACACCGGCCCGGGCACGAGCGAGAAGGTGTTCGTCTGCAGATTGAACACGTTGGTGCCGGTGATGTCGGCGGGCATGAGGTCGGGGGTGAACTGGATGCGGTTGAACTCGCAGCCGAGGACGCGGGCGAGGGTGCGGACGAGCAGCGTCTTGGCGACGCCGGGCACGCCCTCGATCATCGCGTGGTGCCCGGTGAAGACCGCGATGAGCGCGAGGTCGACGGCGTCGGCCTGGCCGATGATCACGCGGGCAACCTCCCCGCGGGCGCGGGCGAGGATGGACTGGATGCGGTCGATGTCCGTCGTCATGGGGTCTCCTTCTCGGTCAGCACGGTCTGCAGCGTTCGGTAGGTCGAGACGGGATCGCGGGCGCCGTCGCCGGCGTCGCGCAGCGCGGACTCCATCGCGGCGGAGCGGCGGGCGAGGCGCGGGTCGGCGGGCGGCGCGGTGCGGCGCCATTCGCGGAGGCAGACCGACGCGAGGGCGGCGGGCGGGACGTGCCGCCGGATCAGGTTGACGAAGCCGTCGCGCGATTCGAAACCGTCGGGCCGGGGGCGCGCGTCGTCGCCGGCCTCGTCGGACGGAGGGAGCAGGGAGGTGGCGTTGCGCCAGATGAAGAGGGCGGCGAGGACGAGGAGCGCGGCGAGGACGGCGCCGAGGCGGTGGCGTCCGGCGAAGTCGAGCAGGCCCGGCGCCCGGTGGATGCCGAGGTGGTACTCGTCGAACCACGCGACGGGCCCGGAGCCGGCGAGCCACGCGAGGAAGCCGGCGCGGCGGTCGCGCAGGATGGCCTCGTTGCTGAGGGCGTAGGAGTCGGAGACGAGCGCGATGGAGCCGCCGAGCCACGGCCGTTCGACGACCACGGGGAGGCCGTCGCGGGTCCAGACGGTCCGCCACGCGCTGCCGGTGGTCGTGAACCATGCCGTGGAGTGCCACGGGATCGAGGCGGCGTCGGGGCGGCCGCCCGCGCCGTCCCCCGGGCCCGCCCCGGTCGCGACGGTCTGGGTCGAGTAGGCCACGTCGAAGGCCCACCGCTCGCGCAGCGAGACGGGCGGGTTGCGGTCCGCGGGCGCATCGCCGCCGTCCTCCTCCCCGTCCGGATCGGGCGAGACGAAGGGCAGGCGGCGCGAGGCGCGGTCGGTGCGGTTGGTCGCGCCGCCCGGGCGCCGGGCTCGTTCCCGTTCGATCTCGCGCTTGCGGCGTTCGCGGGCGCGCGCATCGTCGCGGGAGTCGCGGCCCTGGATGGAGGGCAGGGTGATCACGATGCGTCCCCCGGCCCGGGCGAAGCCGGCGAGGCGGTCGTAGGTCGACGGATCGATGCGGCCGAGGAGCGAGGGCTGGAACGAGAGGACGAAGAGCGTGCCGGGGCCGGCGAGGTCCGACTCGTCGGTCGGCGTGACGATCCGTTCCGCGCGCCAGCCGCCGCGTCGCGCGAGGCTTTCGTAGAGAACGCGGGTGCCGAGCGGGTCCGCCCGGAACGAGGAGTAGGGCGGGAGGACGTCGCCCGTGTCGAAGCGCAGGGCGAAGAGGCGGTGGATGCCGGCGCCGAGGAGGAGCATCGCCGCGAGGACCGCGAGCGGGGCCAGGCGGTTAGACCGGAGGCTTGCCACGGAGGGCCTCCAGGTTGTCCTCGAGTTTGCCGATCGACTCCGGGGTCGCCGGGTGGGTCCCGTACCAGCTCCGCTCGAACAGCCGGACGCCCTCGTCGAACGGAGCCGCGGCGGTGCGCGCGCGGCGGGCGAGTTCGCGGCGGTACTCGAGGTTGGATTTCGCCCGCGAGACGGTGATCCACTCCTGCCGGGCGAGGCAGGCGAGCATCGCGAGGAAGACGGCGCGGACCGCCTTGCGCAGCTCGCCGGTATCGCGCATCCGCGCGGCGAGGGCGAGCCATTCCTCCTCGGGGAGGTGCGTGGCGAGGACGGACTCGTCCTCGAGATCCGGCGGGGCGGCCGGCGCCGCGGCCGTGGCGGCGTCGGCGGGTTTCCGGCGGCGCGACCGCCAGATGCGGAGGGCCTGCAGCAGCACGAGCGCGGCGATGAAGCCGAGCCCGATCCAGCCGAGGAGCCGCAGGTCGTCGTCGGCGAGGCCGCTGCCGCCGCGGTCCGGCCCGTCGGACGCGCTGCGCCGGAGCCAGCGGCCGAACGCATCGCCGATCCGCCGCACGGTGCGGCCGGTCCAGTCGACCGCCTGCTTCACGCCGCTCGCGATGGCGGCGAGGGTGCGGCCGAGCCACGTGCGCGGCTCCTCGTCCTCGCCGACGGCCTCGCGGGGGAGGCGCCACGCGAACTCCGGGCGGGAGAGGGTGTGGCGCAGGTCGGCGTCGAGGTCCTCCGCGGGGATGGACGGGCCGGAGACGAGGGGTGCGGCGGCGGCGGGGCCGGCCGGGACGGCGGTGCGCTGGAAGTCCGCCGGCGCGGTGGCGGGCAGGGCGGCCAGCAGGAGGGCGGCCGCGGCGGCGCGGCCGGCGGGGGCGAGGCGGCGGAGTTCGGCCAGCAGGTCCAGCCCGGTGCGGCGCGCGTCGCCGTAGTGGCAGCGGAGGGCGTAGTGGGTCTTGACCAGGAGGTCCATGACCAGGTGCGTCAGCGCGAGCACGGTGACGAGGAAGGTGGAGTCGAAGACCCAGTCCGCGGAGAGGGTGAACCAGGACTCGATGCCGAGGAAGGACTTCGCGAGCATCGGCAGCATCACGGCCGCGGCGACGACGTTCGCGAAGAGGAACGTGCCGAAGAGGAGGAGCACGATCAGCGCGTAGTGATTGGCGTGGGGCCAGAGCCGGGCGAGGGCCGTGGCGCGGGCGCGGGCGCGGTCGGCGTCCGCGGCGGGGGTCGCGCAGACGGCGGTGAGATTCTGGTGGTGGGCGTAGACCCATGCGAACGGGACCATGCAGAGGAGGGCGGCCGGCAGCAGGAGCAGCGACCACGTCGAGAGGCGCGCGTGCATCGCCGCGGCGGCGATCCAGTCGCGTCCGGTCCACCGGGGCACCGGCGCGCCGGCGGCGGCGGCGCGGAGGATGGCGCCCATGCGCGACTGCCACGTGCGTTTCCAGAGGTAGAGCAGGGTGACGCCGAGGGCGCCGAGCGAGCAGCGCTGCCAGGCCATCGCGCCGCGCGACATGTCCGCCCAGAAGAACAGCGCGCCGAGCAGGAACGGGACGGTTCCCGCGAGGTGGGCGGCGAGGGCGGCCGGCGGCGCGCGGCGCAGAAGGCCGGCCGACTCGTCGAGGAGCTGGAGCGGTCCGGGACCGCCGGTCGCGTCGCTCCGCCTCATTCGGAACTCCACCAGGAGGATGCCCGCTGCCAGATCCCGCCGTCGTGGACCTCCGCCGGGATGTGCAGCAGGAGCCGGCCGGCCAGGTGGATCGCGAGCCACAGCATGGCGAATCCGCCGAGGCCGGCGAGCCACGCGCCCGGATGGAAGCGGCGGGCCGGGCGGTCCGCCGGGCGCGCCGTCCGGGCGAGGCAGGTCGAGCAGAGGATGCGTCCCTCGTGCTCCGTCACGCACTCGCGGCAGAAGTAGCCGCCGCACGCCGGACACCGGGCCGAGGCCTCCCGGTCGCCGTGGATTCCGCACCGCTGTTCCCTGAGTGAAGGCATGGCCGCCTGCAGCCCCGCTACAATCCCGGTCCGCGTGCGCGCGGTCAAGCGCGATGGGCGCCCGCCCCCGGCCGTCACCCTGCGCAGGACCGGAGATGCGCCCGGCGCGATTCGCCGGCCCTTCCGTCTGGAGTCGGCCGGCGCGCCGTGCTACACAAGAGCGTTGTGAACCGCGTTGGATGGCAGAGCTGGGCACCGGTGGCGGCGGCGTTCGTCGCCGTCGCGGCGGCGGCATGGCTCGCGCCGGCGCCCCGGGGCGGCGACCCGGTCCCCCGGTCCGCGTCGCCGGCGCCCGCGGCGCCCGTCGCGGCCGCGGCGGAGCCCGCGCCGGGCGACGGCGCGGTGGAGGCGAAGGCCGGGGCCCCGGGGCCGGAGACGCCGGCCGTTCCGACGCGTGCCGAGGCCGTCCTGGCGGAGAACGGGGCGTTGCGCGAGGCGAACCGGGACCTGATGGGCCAGAACGAGCAGCTCCGGGAGCACCTTTCCGGCGTGCTGAACTGGATCCTGACGAACTTCCGCGGCCGGTACGCGGTGCCCGAGCGGCTGGTCGGCCGGCTCGACGTCAGCGCCGTCGCGGACGACTTCACGCTCCACGAGGACCTCGCCGAGTTGCTGCGCATCACGCCGGAGGAGCGCGAGCGCATCAACGCGGCGTTCCTGTCGGCGCGCGAGATGGTCGCGGCGGCGGAGGACGAGGTGATGGTGACGCTTTCCCCGACGCCCGAGGTCGGCATCGTCGAGATCCCGCCCTACGAGTCCCGCGGCGAGGAGGTGCGCCAGCACCTGGCGGCGGCGCTGGACAGCGCCCTCGGGTCGAACCGCGCGCCGTGGGCGTCCTCGGCGGCCGGCCGGGACCTCGAGCGCCGGTTCGGCGGCTTCGGGCGCGGCACGCGCACGATCCGGTTCGAACTGGTCTACGGCGACGGCGAATCCGGCCCGACCGTGCGCATCCGCGACCAGCGCGAGATGCCCGACGGCGAGGGCCGCCGCCGCATCGATGCCGTGGAGATGGACGCCGAGTCGATCCCGCCGGAATACCAGCCGTACGCGCTGCGGCTCCCCGGCGTCCCCGGAGGTGGGTGATGGATGTGATCGGGGCCCTGATGACGCGGTGCAGCATCCGGACGTTCGGTCCCGCGCCGGTGCCTGCGGAGACGGTCGGGCGCCTTCTGGACGTGCTCCATCGCTCGCCGTCGGCGGCGGACGCGCGCCCCTGGCAGTTCGTCGTGGTCGACCGTCGCGATCTGCTCGGCCGTCTCGACGCGGCGATGCCGAAGTGCGACATGCTCAAGACCGCGCCGCTGGCGATCCTCGTCTGCGCGGACCCCGCGCGGGGGAAGATCCCGGGCTTCTGGCCGCAGGACTGCGCCGCCGCTACGGAGAACCTCCTGATCGCCGTCCACGGCCTCGGCCTGGGCGGCGTCTGGATCGGACTGCATCCGGTCGCCGACCGGGAGCGCGCCGTGCGCGAGATCCTCGGCGTGCCGGACGGCATCGTCCCGTTCGCGATGGTGGCGATCGGCACCCCGGCCGAGCAGCCGAAGCTCGAGGACCGCCGTGATCCCTCCCGAGTCCACCGGAACGGCTGGTAACGGGGAGCGGCCCGCGGAGGCCGCCGCGGCCGACGGGCCCGGGTCCGCGGATGCGGCCGGCGCGGCGCCGGGTGCGGCGTCCGCCGAGCCGGCGAAGTCGGCGCTTTCGCGAACGGAGCGGCGCGAGCGCGCGGTGGCCGATGCGCTGCGGACGCTCCTTCGCGACCTCCACGACCAGCAGTTCGGCCCGGTCGCGCCGCAATCCCCGGAGATCGGCGTCGTCCTGCGGCTGCGCGCGAAGCCGTCGGAAGGGTGGGCGCTGTCCTTCGAGCCGCCGCTGGGCCGGCAGGTTCTCACGCAGATCGAGGGACTGCACGCGCTGCTCGGCGTCTACCGCGACGGCGCCCTCTACTGCTTCAAGTGCGGTTCCACGACCTGCGATCACGCCGCGCCGCCGGGGCCGCTCTCCGTTTTCGCGGGCTACGATCCGATGGGCCTGCCCGAGTGGCGCGATTTCGCCCAGACGCTGATCGAACGCAGGGACGAGCGCGTCGGCTCGCTCTTCGAGCGGTCGGCCCGCGTCGTCGCCGCGGTGCAGGCGGGGCGCGATCTCCGCGCGCGGCAGCTCGCGACGTTCGGGCGGTCGACGACGACCTACTCGATCCTCGGCCAGGTGACGGCCGGCTACTTCCTCTCCGGCCCCGCGGCCGATCCCTCGTCGCGTTTCGCGCTCACGTTCCAGGCCGTCGAGACGCGCGGTGCGGGCGGGGCGCGGGAGGTCCGCCTCAACATGCTCGGCGGTCCCGCGGGCGGTCCGGAACGGCTCGAGGGCTGGCTGGCCTCGGACGCGGGCGCCGGCGTTGCGCGGGCGCGCGACGCGGCGCGACGGGCGATCGCGCTCGTCGAGCTTATCGTCGACGAGGGCACCGGGGGGGCGGGGGCGGACGTCCTTCACCGGGCGTTCAGCCGCGTTCCGGCCATCCTCCGGCGGCTGGCCGAGTCGATCGAGCGCGGCGGACGGCAGACCGGGCGTCGGACGCGGCACGTCGAGCAGCGGCGGGTCGAGGACCGCCGGCCCGTGCCCAAGGCGATGGACGATCTCGCCGCCGCGCGGGACGACGCCATCTACCGCGACGAGAAGGAGGACACCCTCGTCGTGTGCGGACCCCAGGGCCGCGCCCACGTCTTTAACCTTGCGGGCCGCCACGTCACCAGCTTCGTCTTGGCGCCGGACGGCGCGGCCTTCCGCGTGCGGACCGCGCGCTGGTCCCCCGCCGATGCGGCCGCGATCCACGCCCTCCGCACCGCCATCGCCCCGGGAAACCCCCCGTCGGGTCCGGAACCCGGAGCTTGAATCTTGAAAGCCGGGACTCCCCGCCGGACGCACGCCCCGATGCCGGTGCCCGCCCCCGAGGTCCGCCCCGGCGCGCTGGTCACCCTGGCGGTCTCGCGCCGTCTCCGGCTCGACGGGTTCCTCGTGCGTCCGGCGCGCCCGACGCGCACGCTGCTGCTCTTCGTCCACGGCATGGGCAGCAACTTCTACCGCGCGTCGCTGAAGAAGGCGTTCCTCGATCTCGCCCGCGGCGGCGGACCGGCAGTGTTCTCCTTCAACAACCGCGGGGCGGAGGGGGGGACGGTGGACGAGCCGTTCGCCGGCTGCCTCGCGGACCTCGACGCCGCGCTGCGCTTCGGCCGCGCGGCCGGGTTCCGCCGCTTCGTTCTCGCCGGCCACAGCACCGGCTGCCAGAAGATCGTGCACTACCAGGCGCGGCGATGCGCGGCCGACGTGGCGGGGCTGGTGCTGCTGGCGCCCGCCGACGACTTCGCCATCGGCCGCCGCGACCTGGGCCCGGCCTTTGCGCGGACCGTCGCGCGCGCCCGGTCGCTGGTGAAGGCCGGCCGCGGGGGCGAGCGGATCACGGGCATGCACCAGCCGTTCTCCGCGCGGCGGTTCCTGAGCATCGCCGACCGGCGGCGGGCGGAGGCCGCGGTCTTCGACTACGAGGGCCCGATGCGCGGGTTCCGCGCCGTGTCCGCGCCGGTGCTGGCGCTCTTCGGCTCGCGCGAGGAGTTCGCCGTGATGCCCGTCCGTGCGATGCTGGACTGCCTTGCGGCCCTGCATCCCGCCGGCCGCGTGACCGCGCGCCTGGTTCCCGGCGCCGATCACGGCTTCCACCGACGCGAGGCGTCCGTCGCCGCCCTGACCGCCCGCTGGATCCGCGGCCTCCCGCGCTGAACGCTCCCCGCCCGCCGTTCCTTCCGTTGCAGCCCTCGGGAGGTGTGCAATCCGCGGGGCTTCGCGGCTCTCGCGCGGGACGGGGGTTTGGACTATAAACGGCACGGCGCGCGGGCGCCGACGGGAAGGCGGACGACGACCATGAAACCGATGCTGGTGGCCGCGGTCGCGGCATGTGCGTGGATGGGTTCGGCGTCGCCGGGGCCGGCCGGCGAGGACTGGCGCCCGCTGTTCGACGGGACGAGCCTGAACGGGTGGAAGACCACCGACTTCCTGAGCCCCGGCGCGGTGCGCGTCCTCCCGAAGACGCCGCAGCCCGGAACGCCGACCAACGCGCCGGCGGGACCGGCGATCCTCCTCGGCGCGGGCGACGACCTCACCGGCGTCACCTGCACCAACGCGCTTCCGGCGATGAATTACGAGGTCCGCCTCGAGGCGATGCGCGTCTCCGGCGGCGACTTCTTCTGCGGCCTGACGTTCCCGGTCGGGACGAACCACTGCACGTTCGTCGTCGGCGGATGGGGCGGGGGGCTCGTCGGCATCTCGAGCATCGACGGCATGGACGCGTCGGAGAACGAGACGAGCAGTTTCTCCGACTTCAAGAACGGCACCTGGTACGAGATCGGCGTGCGCGTGACGCCCGGCCGGCTCGAGGCGTGGATCGACGGCCAGCAGGTCGTCAACATCGATGTATCCGAGCGGCGGATCTCGATGCGCCCCGGCGAGATCGAGGAGGCCGTCCCGTTCGGCGTCTCGTGCTGGCGGACCTCCGCCGCGATCCGCAACATCCGCATCCGCACCCTGCCGCCGCCGGCCGGAGGGGGGCAGCCGTGAGCCGCCGGGTCACCGCCGTCCTGGCGCTTCTCCTCTGCGCCGCCGGGGCGCCCGGGCAGGATGACGCGCCGTCGCGCATGGTCCGGGCGACGATCAAGATCTTCCACAAGGACAGCGTCGGCACGGGGTTTCTCGTGGCGCCTCCGGGCGACATCGGCGCGGGAAAGGCGGTGCTCGTCACCGCGAAGCACATCCTCGAGAAGACACCGGGCGGCGAGGTGCTGCTCGTCATGCGCAAGGCCCGTTCCGACGGCCAGTACGGCCGGCAGGACGTGCCCGCCCGGATCCGCGAGGCGGGCAAGCCCCGGTGGGTCGGCCACGATACGGAGGATGTCGCCGCGCTGGTCGTCGGCGTCCCGGAGGGACTGGCCATCGAGCCGCTGCCGTTCGCCATGCTGGCCGCGGAGAAGGATCTCGTCGAGGCGCGCGTGCATACCGGTTCGACCGGCTGGGTCCTCGGGTTTCCGACGCGCTTCGAGGCGAACGCGGCCGGCATTCCGGTGTGCCGTCACGCCTCGATCGCGAGCTTCCCGCTGACGCCCGTGCGGCATCATCACTGGTTTCTGGCGGACTTCTGCACGTTCAGCGGCGACAGCGGCGGACCGATGTTCGTCGCGGACCCCCGCGCGAAGGACCCGGCGTCCGCCGCGCCGCTGGTCGTCGGCCTCGTCTCGGCCCACTTCCGGCACGACGAGGAGGTCAAGACGTTGTTCGAGGAGCGGATGATCCACCACTCCCTGAACCTCTCGAAGATGATCCAGGCCGAGTTCATCCGCGAGACCGTCGTCCGCGCGGCGGGGGACGCCGCCTCGCGACCCTGATGGAGATCGGATCGTGAAAGGAACCAGACCATGAACGATGCGAACGGACTGTCCGGATCTTCCTGCACGCGGCGCGAGGCGATGCGGCGGGCGGGATGGGCGGCGGCGGGAGTTCTGGCCGGCGCGGCGGCGGCGAGGGGACAGGCCCCCGCGGCGCCCGCGGCGGCGGGAGGTGCGGTCGTGCGCGACGAGATCGAACTGTCGAACGAGTTCCTGAAACTGGTCGCGAGCCCGCGGGACGGCGCGGGGATCCTCGCGCTCAAGGTCCGGCGCGGAGGCGAATGGACCGACGTCTATCCCGACGTCCGCGACCCGGCGCTGAAGATGCGCTACGCGAGCTGGATGATGATCCCGTACTCGAACCGCGTCGAAAACGGCACGTTCACGTTCGAGGGAAAGACCCACACGCTCCGCAACGGGCAGAGCCACTCGATCCACGGCGACGCGCGGTCGCGGTCGTGGACCGTCGCGGAGAAGGCGCCCGCGCGGCTGAAGCTGACCCTCCGCTCGGCGGACTTCGCCGACTTCAACTGGCCGTGGCCGATCGACGTCGGGGCGGTGCTGTCGCTGGACGGCCCCGCGTTCACGCAGTCGCTCCGCATCGTGAACCGCGGCGCGACCGCGATGCCCGCCGGGTTCGGGTGGCATCCCTACTACAAGCGCGCCCTCACCAAGCCCGGCGAGCCGGTCCGCATGACGATGAAGTTCACGGGCGTCTATCCCGACGCCAACGGCGACTGCATTCCCGACGGTCCGATGGAGCCGCTGCCCGCGGACCTCGACTACTCGAAGGGCCGGGCGATCCCGACCGACAAGCGCTACGACACCTGCCTCGGCGGTTACGACGGGAAGGGCTCCATCGAGTGGCCGGAGAGCGGCGTGAAACTGGCCTACGAGTGCACGCCGAACGTGACGCACTTCGTCTACTTCAACCCGACCGAGCGCCCGGTCTTCGCCGCCGAGCCCGCGGCCAACGCGAACAACGGCGTGAACCTGCTCGCGAAGGGGTGGAAGGACCACGGCGTCCTCGTGCTTCCGGCGGGCGAGGCCCTCGACGCCCGCTTCGTCACGCGGTTCGGCTGAAGCGGCGCGCTACTCCTCGTCCGCGGCGGCGCGCCGGGCGGCCTTGGCCGGCTTGGCGCGGGCGGGGCGGGGTTGGGCCGGTGTCCGCTGGGGGCAGGGGCCGCTGCCTTCGATCGCCCACGCGAGATCGGCGGCGATCGCGGGGTTCGACACCGCCGCGTCGCGGCAGCGGATCCCGTAGTCCCGCAGCGCGCGCGCCAGGGTTCGCACCGTCTCCCGCGCGGCCGGGTCCCCGGCGAGGTTCCTCGTCTCGTCCGGGTCGGCGGTCGCGTCGAACAGCCACGGCGATTCCGTCGGTGAGACGATCAGCTTGTGGCGGCCGCTGACGGCGGCGAGCCATCCGGCGGGTGCGTCGTCGTCGGCGCGCGCGCTGCGCAGGATCGTCACGTCGGTCCAGCCCTCCGGCGCCGTCCCGGCTCCGGTGAAGAGCGCCGAGGCGTCGCGGCCCTCGACCGGGCCGGGGCAGGGCACCCCGAGCAGGCCGAGGATCGTCGGCTTGAAATCGACGGTCCCGAGGGCCTGGCGGATCACGGCCCCCGGCTTCACGGTGCCGGGATGGCGGAGCACGAACGGGATGCCGGCGGAGGTCTCGAACGGGACGCCCTTGTTGTGGCGGCCGTGTTCGCCGCACAGGTCCCCGTGGTCCGACGTGAAGACGACGACGGTGTCCTCGAGCCGGCCGAGGCGTTTCAGCGCGGCGAGAATGCGGCCGACGTTGTCGTCGATGCACTTGACCATGCCGAAGTAGCGGGCCATGGCCGCGGGATTCCACGTCTCGCCCGTCGGACGCCCCCACGCGGGCGCCTGCTCCGGCGGCGGATGGGCGGTGCGGGGCTCCTCGAACGCCAGGCCGGCGAACATCGTGTCGTACGGCGCGCGAACGGTGTTCGGGCCGTGCGGGTCGGGGAAGCTGACCATGTAGGCGAAGGCGTCCTTCGCATGGGCCTCGAGGAACCGGATCGTCCTGTCGGCGAGGAAGTCGGTGGCGAACGAGGCGGCGTCGGCGCCGGCCACGTCGTACGTCGGCCGGTCCCGGGCGTCGACGGCCGCCACGCGCGGGCCCTGCTCGGTGTCCTCGAGCTTCTTCCAGTGGCCGCGGTTGAACATGTAGCGGTTGTCCTCGAAGCCGAAGCGCCGCGCCGGCGCCCACTGCGGCTTGCCGTCGCCGTCGAGGTGCCACTTGCCGGCGTAGCCGGTCGCGTAGCCCTCGCGGCGGAGGACCTCGGCGAAGGTGACGATGTCGTCCTTCATCGGCTGGTCGTTGGTCGGGGTCCCGGTGTTGTGAGGGTACAGGCCCGAGACGAACGCGGCGCGGGACGGCGAGCACACGGGGGAGGTCGCGTGGAAGCGCGTGCACAGCGCGCCCTGCTTCGCAAGCGAGTCGATGTGCGGGGTCTCGACGACCGTCTTCGGGCCCCAGATCCGCGCCTGCTCCGGCGGCAGGAGGTCGCGGTAGCAGCCGAGCGTCCGGTAGTTGTGCTCGTCGGTGTGGAGGATGAGCAGGCTCGTCCGGCGCGCGGCGGCGCGGACGCGGCCCGCGGCGCAGGCTGTGAACGCGGCGCCCATTCCGGCCAGGAAGTCGCGTCGGCGCATCGCGGGCTCCTATCGGTCGCGGATCAGGTCGTAGATGTTGAGGTAGTCGCGGCCGGGATGGTTCCACGAGTAGTCGTACCGCATGCCGTTCTCCATCAGCTCGCGGAAGTGCCGCGGGTAGTGGTTCCACAGTCCGACGGCGCGGACGAGGGCGGACTCGATGCCGGCGGCGTCGAACGCCTGGAACGTGTAGCCGTTCCGCTCGTGGTAGGGGCGCGGCGCGTGGTCGGCGTCGAAGACCGTGTCGGCCAGGCCGCCGGTCTCGCGCACGACGGGGACGGTGCCGTACTTGAGCGCGATCATCTGCGTCAGGCCGCACGGTTCGAAGAGGCTCGGCACGATCAGGAGATCCGCGCCGGCGTAGATCATGTGCGAGAGGTCCTCGTTGAAGCCGAGTTCCAGGTGCGAGTCGGGGTTGTCGTTGATCGCGCGCTTGAGGGCTCCGAAGTCGTTCTGGATGGCGGCGTCGGCGCCGGAGCCGAGCAGCACGAACTGCGCGCCGTTGCGGAGGCACCAGTGCAGGGCGTGCTGGATCAGCGGAACGCCCTTCTGGTGGTCGAGCCGGCCGATGAACGCCACGAGCGGGCGGAAGTCCTCGCGGAGGAGCAGGCGCTTGCGCAGTTCGGTCTTGTTGGCGTACTTCGCGTCGAGCGTCGCCGGGCCGTAGGTGCGCGGGATGTGGCCGTCGACCTCCGGATTCCACACGTCGTAGTCGACGCCGTTGAGGACGCCGCCGAACTTGCCCGAGTGGACGTGCAGCGTGTGGCCGAGGCCGAACCCCTGGTCGGTGTTCTTGATCTCGCCGGCGTAGCGCGGGGAGACGGTCGTCACGAAGTTCGAGTAGACGATGCCGCCCTTCATCAAGTTGACCGCGTTGGCGTTGAAGTTGTCCCTGAGGCGGTCGTAGTGCATGAAGTGCTCCGGCCGGTGGAGGCCGGTGGCGTGCAGGATGTGCGGTCCCGTCACGCCCTGGTGCTTCACGTTGTGAAGGGTGAAGCAGACGCGGGGATGGCGCAGGCCGAGCCCCGCGTAGATCTCGTAGAGCAGGACGGGCACCAGCGCGGTCTGCCAGTCGTGGCAGTGGATCACGTCGGGGTTCTTGCCGGACCGGAGCAGGAACTCCAGCGCGGCGCGGCAGAAGAAGGCGAACCGCCGGTCGTCGTCGCCCTGGCCGTAGTAGGCGCGCCGGTTGAAGAAATTCTGCGGGCTGTGCGGGTCGATGAAGAAGCACTTCCGGCCCTCGACGAAGCCGAACCACACCGACGTGTGGATGCTGCCGCCCTCCCACGGCACCCAGAGGTCCTGGTGGACCATCTGGAGGCCCCAGATGCGGTCGTACCGCATGCAGTCGTACTTCGGGAGGATGATCTCGACCGGGTTGCCGCGGATCTCGAGTTCCCGGCACAGGCCGAAGACCACGTCGCCGAGGCCGCCGACCTTGGCGACCGGCGCGCATTCCGACGCGATGTGGACGATGAACATGATGCCTAGTCCGCGAACCCGCCGGCGTCCAGGCCGGGAAACGGAGGGCACGCGCGCTCCATCTCCGCCAGCCGCCGCGCGTTCACCCGGCCGTGCCGCGCGGCATGCTCAAGGTAGTCGAAACAGCGGAGATGGTCACGCACCATCCGTTCCGCGAAGTCCGCCGCGCGCCCGTTGCGGATCATGAAGGGCCAGTCCGACGCCTGCGCCAGGAGCAGGTGCCGCGCCGCCTGCCGCACCGCGCGCGCAACGAGGGCGGAGGTCGGAGGGCGGGGGGCGGAGGGCGGGAGTCGGGAGTCGGGAGTCGGAAGACGGGAGTCGGGAGT
>Ga0194127_10001713_pt1 | contig 31550 bp, 20 predicted proteins | sample TA2KigC100mmetaG_FD_148624 | JGI IMG/M metagenome (GOLD analysis project Ga0194127, IMG submission 148624) | Freshwater microbial communities from Lake Tanganyika, Tanzania - TA2015036 Kigoma Deep Cast 100m | ecosystem: Environmental > Aquatic > Freshwater > Lake | place: Tanzania: Lake...
CGGAACTGAAGGCGCCGCTGTGGGGCGGGGAGTCCGACGCAAAGCCGGCCGCGGCCGCGCCCGCCGCGCACAACGCGAAGGTGACGGTGATGCCGACCGAGATCCGCATGCAGTGCACCGGACCCGATCCGCAGGCGGTCTTCGGCGGTATCCCGGCGACGCGCGGGCCGTACACGCTGCGACTGAGGATCAAGTCCGCCTCCGCCGGCGCGGGCGAGGTCTTCTGGTCGACGGGTGCCGTGCCGGAGTTCGCGGCGGAGCGCAGCGTGCGATTCAAGCCGGTCCACGATCCCGATCGCTGGGAGGAACTGTCCGTTCCGCTGGCCGTCACCTCCGCCGTCACCTACCTGCGACTGGACCCCGGCACGGGGCCGGGGCTTGTCCGCATCGCGGACATGTCGCTCGAGGACGCGGAGGGGAAGGCGGTCCGCGTCTGGATCGGAAAGGAGTCCCGCCGGTGAATTCCCCCGCCGTCCGTCGTTTCCTTCTCGGCCTCGCCGCGGCCCTCGCGGCGGTCGCGGCCGCGCCGCGCGCCGCGGCGGCCCCCGGCGCCGCCGCCAAGCCGAACCTGCTCTTCATTCTGGCCGACGACCTCGGGTGGCGCGACCTGACCTGCTACGGGAGCCGCTGGAACGAGACGCCGAACATCGACCGGCTCGTCGCGCGCGGCCTGCGGTTCTCGCAGTTCTACTCCGCCAGCCCGCTCTGTTCGCCGACGCGGGCGAGCATCCTGACGGGGCTGGCGCCGGCCCGGATCGGCATCACCGTGCCCGTCTGCCACGTGCCGAACGAGGTTCTCGAGTCGACCGTCGCGACGAACGCCGGTCCGAACCAGCGCTCGCTCGGCGTGGAGAGCGCGACGCGGCTGAAGCGCGACTACGTCACGCTCGCCGAGTCGTTCAAGGCCGCCGGCTACGCGACCGCGCATTTCGGCAAGTGGCACCTCGGCCCCGAGCCGTACAGCGCGCTGCAGCAGGGCTTCGACGTGGATCTCCCTCACACGCCGGCGCCGGGACCGTCGGGGAGCTACATCGCCCCGTGGAAGGTCTGGCCGGGGGAGGGGACGCCGGGCGACCACATCGAGGACCGCATGGCGCAGGAGGCCGTGAAGTTCATCCGGGCGCACAAGGGCGGACCGTTCTTCGTCAACTACTGGGCCTTCTCGGTCCACGCGCCCTTCAACGGCAAGACGAACGTGATCGAGCGCTACCGTGCGCGCACGCCGCCCGCGGACGAGAAGCAGGGCTGCCCCGAATACGCCGCGATGGTCCGCAGCCTCGACGACGCCGTCGGCGTGCTCGTGAAGGCGCTCGACGACGGGGGTCTCTGGGAGAACACGATCGTCGTCCTGACGTCCGACAACGGCGGGAACATGTACGACGTTGTCGGCGGCCGCCCGCCGACGAGCAACGACCCGCTGCGATCGGGCAAGGCCAGCTACTACGAGGGCGGCACGCGCGTGCCCTGCGCGATCCACTGGCCCGGGTTGACGAAGCCGGGCGCGGCGACCGACGCGCCCGCGATGTCGACCGACTTCTTCCCGACGTTCTGCGACCTGCTCGGCCTCGCCGCGCCGCCGGTCCCGTTCGACGGCCGCAGCATGGCGACGCTGCTGCGCGGGGAGCCCTTCGACCGCGGACCGCTCTTCTGTCACTTCCCGCACCCGACGGGGAAGATCGGCAAGTTCGGCGCCTCCTGGGTGCGCGACGGCGACTGGAAGCTGATCCTGCTCTACCAGGCGGCCGACGACCTGTCGGACCGCTTCGAGCTCTACAATCTGCGCGAGGACATCGGCGAGACGCGCGACCGGGCGGTGGACGAACCCGCGCGGGTGGAGGCGATGGGCGCGAAGCTGGCCCGCCACCTCGCGGAAACGCATGCCCTCCTCCCGCGTCCGAATCCGGCGTACGACCCGGCGCTGAACGTCGAGATCGCCGGCTGGCGACCGCTCCGCGACGCCGGCCTGCGCGCCGGCGCGGGTCATGCGGTGATCCTCAGCCGCAGTGGCGATCCGCAGATCGGCACGGCCTTCGATCCGCCGGTGACCGGGCCGCTGAAGGTCGTGGTCCGCATGAAGTCGTCCAGCCGCGGCGAGGGCGCGGTCTACTGGACGCACGGTTCGCAGCGCTATGTGAAGCAGCGCGGAACGTTCTTCACGCCCGTCCACGACGGGCAGTGGCACGACTACGCGCTCGATCTGCCCGCGGAGGGAAAGGTCTCGGGCCTGCGCCTCGACCCCTCATCCGGCCCCGGTGAGATTCACCTCGAGCGCATCCGCCTGCTCTACGCGGACGGCGCCGAGCTCAAGGCATGGTCCTTCGCCACGCCGTAACAGCACGGCTCCGTCGGTAGCGTGAAGACCGGCGCAAGGGGTCTGCAACTGTAGGCGTTGCATCCGCGGCGGGCGGACGGGGCGAGGGGGGAACCCTCGGGAGGACGCCTCTGCGGGCGGGTGTGCAGGGCCTTCCGACCGGTCTTCGTCGCCGTCATGGCGGCGGTTGACTCGCCGGCATCACCGATACACCCTCCCGGGCGGAACGACGACGGCATTGCACGAGCCGAGGACAAAGGATGGCCGGCAAGAGGTGTGGAGGCCGGAGCGGAGAAATGCGAACGTGGAGATTACAGACGCGGTCCCATGTGCCTCGACCTCATGTGCCCGGGTCCGCCCGCAGTAGCAGAGTATCCAGACACGGGATGATCGGATGAAATACGAGCGCGCCCTGCTTCCAATCGTTGGAACATTGGCCTGCCTGCTTTTCCAACCCTTGGAAACTCCCGCGGCGGAAGGCGTTTTCGTCCGCCTCCAGCTCGTCGAGCCCGCGTCGACCTCGTGGTACGCGCGCATCGGCGGCTTCATTCATAGCGATCCCTGGTATCTACCCAACGCCGTCTGGCCGGCGGGCGCGGACAAGGACGCGGCCCTGCGCGTTCCCGCCGGCGCGGCCAGCGCGTGGTTCGATCTCGGCGCGCACGCGGGCGGCAAGCTGCACGGCCGGATGAGCCGCGCGGGCGGCGTCGCCGAGTTCCCGAATGTCACCGCGCAGTTCGTCACCGCCGACACGAATCCCGCGGCGAGGGTGGTGATCGAACTGGCCACCGCCCCGGACGAGGCTGCCATCGTGAAGCGGTTCGAGGAGACGTTCACGGGACGGCTGACCAGCTTCCTCGTCTCGCCCGATTTGCGCAAAGACGCCGAATTGCTGGAGACCGCGGCGCAGATGACCGCGCGCCGCCTGGCGTGGGCCCGCGAGGCCAGCGGCGGACGGCGCGTGGCCCCGAGCCATCTCTGGATCCAGACCCAGTTCTGGGCCGCGCAGCGGCCGGAGCTGAACCTGCGCGAGGCGGAGGTGCTGGAACTGCTCGGATTCACCATCGTCGGCAACCAGACGCCGGAACTGGACGGACGCTTCTCCTTCGCCGCACCGGGCGGACACCACTGGGTCGACTTCGCGCCGTGGCACACGGCGTCGAACATCGCGCAGCAGATCGCCGGACCGGCGGCGAAAGCGAAGGGGGCGGACCGGCCGGTGCCTTACAACTTCTCCGACGAGATCGCCTGCCGCCCGCCGATCGGATCGAACGCGCAGGCCATCGCGCACTTTCGCGGCTGGTTGAAGGGGCGTCGCCTCAAGCCGGCCGAGCTCGGCGTCGCCTCGCTCGACGAGGTGATGCCCATCGAAACGCCGCCCGACCTGCGCGAGCGGCAGAAGGCGCATCGCGCCGCGGCCAATCGCGTCTTCTACTGGACCACCCGCTTCCGCCAGGAATCCGCGACGGAGCGGCTGCGCTGGCTCACCGAGGACTTCCACCGCCACGCGCCCACCAACGTGCTGACCTCCACGCTGGTGGCGGATCATCCGTACTTCGGCGGCACCGGCCTCGGCATGGGCATGCAGCGCGCGAACTCCACCTGGGGCGGCTGGCCGCTGGCCCTCGACTGGTTCGGCCTCGCGCGGGCGCGGGCCGTCGACGTGATGGGCATCGAGGACTGGCTCGGCCTGCAATTCATGTACGGTCCGCACTTCACCTGGGAGGGCTTCCAGCTGATGGGCTTCCAGGCGGCGATCTTCCGCAGCGGGAGCCGCGGCGGGATGCCGGTGATCGCGTGGATCACGCCCAGCGACGAGCGGAACCTGCGGTTGAAAAGCGCGTCCGCGTTGTGCCAGGGCGCGAAGCACTTCTTCTATTGGACCTACGGGCCGACCGCGACGAGCACGGAGAACTACTGGAGCGATCTGCGCGGCGCGTACGACGGCGTGGCCGCGATGACCCGCCACCTGGCCGGCGCCGAGCACATCATCGCCCCCGGACGGACGCGGCCCGCGCGGGTGGCCGTGCTCTACAGCCTGTCCAGCGATCTCTGGCAGCCGTTCGACTACGTCAGCATGGCCGAGCGCCGGCTGACCTACTTCTCGCTCGTCCACGACCAGCATCTCGTCGACTTCCTCACCGAGCAGGATGTCGAGGCGGGCCGGCTGGAGGACTACCGCGCGCTCTACGTGGCCGATCCCTGCGTCTCCGTCGCGTCCTGCGCGCGCATCCGGACGTGGGTCAAGGGCGGTGGCGCGCTCTTCGGCTCCGCCGGCGCGGCCGGCCGCAATGAGTTCGATGAGCCTCACGCGGGACTCTCCGAGGTCTTCGGCATCGCGCCGGTCGCCCCGGTGCGGGGCCAGCCCGGCCGCTTTGATCTTCGCGGCGCGCTCAACGGAATGCCGTGGATGGACCAGGTACGGTTTGCGGACGGGACGCCCGGCTTCGGGGCGCTGGGCCTGCTGGCCGCGGTGACGACGACGACGGGCCGGGTTCGGGCCCACTTCGCCGATGGCGCGCCCGCGGTGATCAGCAACCGCTTCGGCCGCGGCAGCGCGACCTACGTTGCGACCTGCCCGGGCGTCTCCTATGCCAAGGACGCGCGCTTCGTGGCCTCCGATCTCAAGGAGAAGTGGCCCGCCGCGCAGCGCGACTTCATCAATCGGACCGCGAGCGCGGTTCCGCGTCTCGTGGAGCTCTCCCACCCGGTCGTCGAGGCGGGCGTCTTTGACGCCGCGGCCGGTTCCGCGCTGGTGCTGGCCAACTTCACGTACGACCCCGTCACGAATCTGGTCGTTCGCCTGCCGATGAAGGGACCGCCCGAGGCGATCCGCTCGATGGCCGGCGGGAAGCTCGATTTCACCGTCGAGCCGGCCGCGCCCGACCTGCGCGCGGAAGGCTATCGCAGCGTCGCCCGGTGTTGCGTCTCGCTCGGCTGGAGTGACATCCTGGTCTTCGAGACGGCGCGCCAGGGTAACCCGCCGCGCTGAAGCGACGGCTGTCGGCCCTCCGGGTCGCGGCATACGTGTCGCCCGGCGGCAGGGCGAAAAGAGGGCCGTGGGACGTGCGCGCGCTGACTCAGCCGCCGGAGGCGACGCGCTCCTGAAGGACGAAAGACACCGCTTCCGTGTCCAACGCCCTCGCTTCCCTGATCTAGATCCCGTTTGTTTCGTCAGAGCCAACGTCAGACGTGAGCGACCGCGGCCGACACGGGCGGTGGAGTGCACAAGGTGCTTCCAAACTGCCCCCACCGGTGAACGGAAGAGCGGGGCGGCGGTTCGGCTCCACCGACTGGTCAGGAGCGTTGGTCACTTTCCTTGCCTGCGTGTGGAACTTGCCTGTTCTGGAGGCGATGCAAGACCTTTCGCGAAAGAAACAACCCAAGAGCCATGCCGCCCAGGGCGAATAGTGTGAAGTAAAGTAACATGAACAATGTATCGTTTCCCGGCGGCTCAAACTCCCAGACGCGATACCAAAACAGAGCGGACGCTCCAATTCCTGCGGCCGACCCGAGGAGTAGCCTGCAACCCGTGGCGAACGAGAGCAGTTTCCGAAAGTAGAGAATGGCAGTGACTGCCAGAAACAGGCCGCCAGCAGCCCCGGGCATGATGTAGCGAAAGAGGATGTTCTCATCGATTCCCATGACCGGGCCACGAATTGCAAGACATGCTCCGGCCCCAATGATCGATCCCGCCGCCAGAGTCAGGATTTCAATGAGAATGCGTATGACCATCCGGATTGATGGAGAGTTCATTTGTGCTCCGAACGCCCGGATTCTGCGACGCGAACCCGCCGCGGGTTCGCGCAAGCAGGAAGCCTTTGTTCGCCCTATTCACCTTCTCTCGGACGCAATCCAATGCGGACTCTGTTGTCGCGCCAGATTTCTATGTCCGTGCCATCATACGTGAGCGTCATGTCTGCCGCCGTTACCGCAGTGCCATCACGAGTGATGTTGGCCACATAGACATCCTTGCCCAGTTCACTCCCTTTGTATTGCAGTTCCATTGCGTACTTCGTGCCATTCCATTCCGTGCCAAACATGCGGACAACCTGAACCGGAGTCGCATTGGACCAGCGCCAATGGCCACCAGACCGCGGTCCGTATGCATAGTTATTGATGTAAGCCTCGACGTTTGTATATACAGGCGGCACGAACTTCGGGCTGCTCCTTTCGATGGCGACTGGAGAGCTGTGAACGGTTTCACTCGTCTGTCCTCCGCATGAGCAGAGGACTGCGGCAGATGCCGCAACAACTACCCGTTGCAGGCTAACTGCGTCCTGCATAGTCCTTCCCTCCATTCCGGCGAACGTCCAATTCAGCGTCTTGGCGGGCAGCGACAAATACCGCCGAAGTTGTTCGTTGGCGCACCTGCTCTATTGAACCGAGAGGAACACATCCTCTTTCCAGTCACTTATCGGGTGTCTACTGTTTACTCTCGAGCATCGAATGTTGTTATACCACCAGGTGTTTACATCATCCTTCCAGGCGCTCATGCCGAAGACCTTCCTAAGGGTTGCCGGCATTTGTCTCTCAGGGAGCTTCACGTTCTGTTTGTAATTCTGAGAGCTCCAGTTGAGCTTGGTCAATGTCTGGTCGCTCTTCTTGTAGTCCAGCTTCGAGCGCGTGAGAACGTGCAGGGTGACATCAAAGACGCCTTGGCGACTGCTGAACCGAAGAGGATAATATGGAACAGGAGTTTCAAACGAAAGATGCAGTGGGGGCAGCATTCCGTTCGGCTCGACTGATTGGTTCTTCTCCTTCGCCGTGACCTTGACGCATAGGAAGGTGAAGTTGTTTGTAACGAAATACGTCATATGATCAGGTGTCTCCGTCGGGAAACCGTTGTCCTTGAGCCAGAGATTCAATCCTGTCAACGCATGGGGACCTACTCCGCGAACAGGCTGAATGTCATAAGGACCCACCTGAACACGTTTCCCGAGTTCAACGCCGGCCGCCTGGGGAGAATCTGTCTCCTTTGATCGAGCCATGCTCTTGTTGACAGGAACGACCAGAGCCTCAGCAAGGGCGAACATATCTTCAAAGAGAAGCGGATCAGCCACTGCATACGCATCCGGCTCCTTTGGTGTTGTGATCACCCAGACGAAGGTATCGGGCATCCTGTCGCCCTTGATGCTGTAGTTGATGCGAAGAACCAATTCCTCGCGATCGCCGTCATGGATCAGAACAGCCTCCTGAGCATCCTGCCCAATGCTCCCTTTGTAGGATACAGGCACCATACAGCAAGCGAAAGCCCCAGCAGCAGCCACCGTGGTCAGCCATAGTATCAACAACCTCTTCATCATAGCCCGGTTCTCCTTCTATACGGCTTCACGTTTCCGCCAACGTCAGCCATCATGCTGACGCGCGCTTAGCGCCGATAGCATGGACGGCTTGGTTGTGCATCCGTTTCATTTCATTGCTCAGTTGAGGTCAAGTATCCGCCTGTGACGCTTGGCAAAACAGTGACACTGGTCGATCTGTTTCCGGATCTTTCTAGGGAAGTCCCCCTTCATCGCGGCCAGCGACAACATCAGTTCTCCAATCACTTCCGATCCGGTCGTCCAGATGCCGTGCAGAAGTGCGTCAAGCCGAGACGCTTCATCCGTGTTTCCGTCTGCCTTGAGTTCTTGGATAAGCGTTTCCACTGCCTTGTAGAACTCGTCAACCGTTCTATATGGGGTCCTGTGAAACATCGTTGTCCTGTTGCACAACGGCAACCTTCTCGGTTGGCGCGTCAGCGACGTACCGAGCGAGGTTTGGTTGGCTTCTGCTTTTTCAATTCCTGCCTGAACGTGGTCGTCTCCAGGACTGTTCCACCTCGTTTCGGCTCAAACCGATGGCTAATGAGCCATCCGGTTGATGGCGTTAACGCATCAAACGTGAGCACCCCTCCATCCCATTGCACGTTGGATATGGCAAATACATCTCCGTCATCAGCATCGCATCCTGTCACGCGAATGCCGCTCCGGTTGACCGTGACAGTGAATTGCCCCCAGTTCTCCTGGTGTCCCCAAGTTCCCACGAGTCGTCTTGCTTTTTCCAAATTCGTAATCATTGTCATCACGCCAACGTATATTCTAGGACCAGTCGCTTTTCGCGGGTCGGGCGTTCTCCGAGCTGATTTCTCGATCCTCCATCCCTTCACCTTGAGGACGATGCTGCGCCTGCCGGCGAAGAGGTTCAAGCGGTTTCGTGATTGAAGTTTCGCGCTGCGCGCCAGGGGTTTGGCTGGCGGGAAGGGGGACAAGGACCGGTCGACGCTTTTGCGGGATCATCGCATCGGTATCATGCGCCGCCATCCTGTGCTCGACGTGACATTCGAGAAAGCGTTTCGCCTGGATCGACATGCACACCGTGAAGCGAACCGGCGTCGGCGTCCGAAGTCCTTTCGATGCGTTGTGAGGGGTTCCAAGGCTTGGAAGACCTGCAGGAATCAGTTCCAAGGGTTGGAGAGAAGGGGTGGCGCCACGGCTACGACGTGGCGCGAGGGCGGTTGCCGGGGCCAAAGCGGCTCGGGTCGCAGCGCTGCGGCTGGCCGGTCGGCGGAGCCGGCGGCCCTCCCGGTCCGGTTTCGTGCTTCTTTCCCGCGGGCCGGCGGGCTTGTGTTTCCGGGTCGGGTTCAGGATAACAGCGGGCGTGTCAGCGACACGTGGCAGCGGGTCCGGGGAGGCCGGCGGGCCGGGGGACGGCGGGGGATTCAACATCCAACAGCCAACTGCCAACGGCCAACATCCAACGGGGGGGACGACGCGGCGGGAGTTCGTGCGCGACGCGGCGGCGTGGGCGTTCGTCGCGGCGGGCGCGGGCGGGCTGGGCGTGCGGCGATGGAGGCGGTCGCGCCGCACGGGCAGGTTCCCGGAGCGGGCGGTCACGATGATCTGTCCCTACGCGCCCGGCGGGGGGACGGATCTCCTGCTGCGGCACGTCGCGCACGCGGCCGAGCCGACGCTGGGGAAGCCGGTGGTGGTGAACAATCTCACGGGCGGCGGCGGGGCGGTCGGCTTCTCCGCGGCGCGGATGGCGCGGCCGGACGGCCATACGGGCGTCATGCTCACCTTCGAGGTGGTTTCGCTGCCGCTGCGCGGACTGGCGCCGTTCGACCATGAGGCCTTCGATGTGCTGCTGCAGCTCAACGGCGATCCGGCCGCGCTGGCGGTGCGGGCCGACCATCCCGCACGCACCGCGGCCGAATGGGTCGCCGCCTGCCGCGCCGGCCCGCCGCCGGGGATCGGGAACTCCGGCACGGGGGCGGTCTGGCATCTGGCCGCGGCGCTGCTCGCGCACCGGGCGGGGGTGGAGGTGCGGCACGTGCCGTACAACGGGTCGACCCCGGCACTGACGGCGCTGCTCGGGGGGCACGTCGACGCGGCGGTCGCGAGCCCGGCCGAACTGATGACCCACGTGAAGGCCGGCAGCCTGCGCATGCTGGCGGTGATGAGCGAATCGCGCGCGGCGGGGTTCCCGGAGACGCCGACCTTCCGCGAGGGCGGCATGGACCTGCTCTTCGGCACCTGGCGCGGACTGGCGCTGCCGGCGGGCGTGCCGGCCGGCGCGCGGGCGGTGCTGCTCGCGGCGTTCGAGCGCGCGGCGCGGTCGGAGGCGGTCGCGGAGTTCGCCGGCCGGACAGGGCTCAACCTCGTGATCCGTCCGGGCGAGGAGTTCCGCGAGATGATGCGGCGGCAGACGGTGGAGGTGGGGGCGATCATGCGGACGCTGGGGATGATCCCATGACGGCGCGCGGCGCGGTGCGGCTTCTCCCGCAGGCGGCGCTTCTCGTCGCGGCGGTGGCGATGGCGGCAATGGCGTGGCGGTTCCCGCGCGATATCGGGGAACACGCGGGGGCGGGCGCGTTCCCGTTTGCGCTGTGCGCGGCGTTGGCGGTCCTCGTCGCGGCGCGGGCGGTTCAGAAGGCGGGGGAGGACGTTGGCGGCGCTGCGGCCGGGGTGGCACCCGGCCCTCCCCGGGTGGCGGATGGGATGTCAGCGGCGGCCGGGGTGGAACCCGGCCCTCCCAGGGTGGTGGATGGGATGTCGGGAACGGCCGGGGTGGAACCCGGCCCTCCCGCGGCGGTGGATGGGATATCGGGAACGGCCGGGGTGGCACCCGGCCCTCCCGGGGCGGCGGATGGGACGTCAGGAACGGCCGGGGTGGAACCCGGCCCTCCCGGGGCGGCGGATGGGATGTCAGGAACGGCCGGGGTGGAACCCGGCCCTCCCGGGGCGGTGGATGGGATGTCAGGAACGGCCGGGGTGGAACCCGGCCCTCCCGGGGCGGTGAGTGGGACGTCAGGAACGGCCGGAGGGGCGTGGCGGCTGCCCGTCCTTTGCGTCGCCTACATGGCGGTGTTGCCGTGGCTCGGGTTCATGTCGTCCACGGCCCTCTTCACGGCGGCGATGCTGGGGGCGATGGGCTATCGCCGGGTGGGGCGGGCACTCGCGTTCGGGCTGGCGCTGGCGATCGTGCTGCACTGGGTCTTCGCGGTGTGGATGCAGGTCCCGCTGCCGGAGGGGTGGCTCGGATGATCGAGGTGCTGCGAGAGTCGGCAGGGCTGGTGGCGTCGCTCGACGTCGGCCTCTGCCTGCTGCTCGGCACGCTGGTCGGGATGGTGATCGGGGCGATCCCGGGGCTGACGGCGACGATGGGGGTGGCGCTGCTGACGCCGCTGACGTTCGACCTCGAGATCATGCCGGCGCTGGCGCTGCTGGTGGGCGTCTACTGCGGGGCGATCTACGGCGGTTCGATCACGGCGATCCTGTTCCGGACGCCCGGGACGCCGGCGTCGGCGGCGACGCTGTTCGACGGCCACCCGATGATGCGGTGCGGCGAGGCGGGGCGGGCGCTGTCCATCGCCGCGTGGTCGGCGGCCGCGGGCGGGATCATCGGCACGCTGCTGCTGGTCTTCCTGACGCCGCAGATCTCGCGGTTCGCGCTGAGCTTCGGCCCGGCGGAGTTCTTCGCGATGGCGGTGTTCGGGTTGTCGACGATCGTGGCGCTGTCGGGCGAATCGCTGCTCAAGGGGGCGGTCGCGGCGGTCGGGGGGCTTCTGCTGGCGACGGTGGGGATGGACCCGGTCAGCGGCTACCCGCGGTTCATCCTGGGCCAGGCGTCGCTGATGGAGGGCGTGCCGTTCATCCCGGCGCTGATCGGGCTCTTCGCGGTGGCCGAGGTCTTCTGCGCTCGCGGCGGCGGGACGGCGGGCGCGGGGGCTGCGGCGGAGGGGAATCTGCGGGTGCCGGTCTTCCCGCCGGCGGCCGACGCGCGGCGCTGCGGGTGGACGGCGGTGCGGTCATCGCTTCTCGGCACGGTCGTCGGCGCGGCGCCCGGGGCCGGGTGCGACATCGCGGCGTTCCTGGCCTACAGCGTGGCGCGCCAGCGCGCGCGGGCGGGGGAGCGGTTCGGCGAGGGGGAGGCGAAGGGGATCGCGGCGCCCGAGGCGGCGAAGAGCGGGGCGATCTCGGGGGCGATGATCCCGCTGCTGTCGCTGGGCATCCCGGGCGACTCGGTGACGGCGATCCTCGTCGGCGCGTTCGTGCTGCACGGGGTGCAGCCGGGTCCGCTCCTGTTCCGCGAGCACGCACCGCTGGCCTACGCGATCCTCGGGATCGTGATGCTGGGGCACGTGGCGGTGCTGGTGTGCTCGCTGTTCACGGCGCGGCTGATGACGCGGGCGCTCAAGGCGGATCCGCGCTTCGTCGCGGCGGGGATCCTGGCGTTGTCGATGCTGGGGGCCTATGCGATCCGCGGGCAGGCGGCGGACATGGCGGTGGCCTTCGCGTTCGGGTTGCTGGGCGTCGCGATGCGGCGCGGGGGCTACCCGGCGGCGCCGCTGCTGCTGGCGATGATCCTCGGCGGCATGGCGGAGGAGAACTTCCGGCGGATGCTGATCGTGTCCTCCGGCAGCGCGGCGTTCCTGTTCACGCGTCCGATCGCGGCGGCGATGCTGCTGGTCTCCGCGGCCTCGGTCGTCGCCGGTCTTCTGCGCGGGCGGGCGCGCGGGTGAGGTCCGCGCGGCCTCGTCGTGCGGCGCGAACGTTGCATGAAATGTAACGATCGTTACATTTCATGCAACACGGCGGTGACGTCGCCGCGGCGTGAAACCGCGCCCTCCGCCGGGCCGGGACGTGGGGTTCGCGGGCTGGCCGCCGGCATGCGGCGGGGAGGCGATCAGCCCCTCGGTGTCGAAGGGATCGGAAGAGGCACGGTCGTGCACCACGGACTGGGAATCGTCCGGATCGGAACCGCCGATGCCGGTGGAGACGACCGCGCGGAAACGCTCGCCTGCGCGGCGCCGCCGGCGGGCCGATCCCGGGCTGCGCCGGGAAGCGCGGGCGAGGCGCCTCCGTTGCCGGTGCGGCTGCCGAAAAGGGTCAGGGCGCGGATCTCGCCGCGGAACTGGCGGTCGAGTCCGGCGCCGCGCAGGGTGGCGTTGAAATTGCCGATGGCCAGCGGACCGATGTCCGCGCCGACCGGGCCGGCGGCGTGGCTGGTGACACGGTCGGGCGCGAGGACGGCGGCGGGGTCGGGCGAGTCGAGCGGGGCGGAGAAGGACCAGCGCACGTTGTCGCGTTCGGCGGTGCCGTCGTAGGCGACTGCGAAGCGGGTCCACTTGCCGGTCACGAGCCGCCCCGGGGAGCTGTCGTTGGAGATGCGGTCGGGCCACTGGTTGACGGCGAGGCGCAGGCGGCCGTCGGCATGGCAGACGAGGTCGATGCCGTCGCGGTTGTGGTTGAGGCAGAAGAGCAGCCGGTTGCCGCCCGCTCCGGCGGTCAGGCTATCCGGCCTGAGCCAGCCCGTCACCGTGAACGAGCGCAGGCCGCGGAGGTCCTCCACGACGCCCGTCTCGGCCCAGCCCCAGGGCGCGGCGGCGGAGAAGAGGAACCCGCCGGCTTCGCTTCGCCCGGCGCTGCCGTTGAGTTTCAGCGTGTGCGTTTCGCCGTCCGGAACGCCGAGGCGCAGGATGGGCATCGCCGGGTCGCGGTCGGCCAGGATCTCGCGGACGGACGATGCGCGTCCGCCGTGCGGGTCCGTGACGGTGAGTGTGACCGTGTAGAGACCCGGTCGGGCGTACCGGTGGGCGGGGGCGGTTTCCTCGCTGACGGCGCCATCGCCGAAATCCCACCGGGCCCGGAGTCCGGCGGGCGCGGCGAAGCGGACGTCGAGCGGCGCGCGGCCCGCGGCCGGCGTGGCGGTGAACGCGGCGTCGGGCCGGAGCGCCTCGCCCGGAGCGTAGGGCGTGAAGCGGTAGGCCGTGCCGGCCTGCGTCGCGACGAACTCCTGCGCGCCCGGCCGGGCGGTGCCCAGCGGGGTGACCGTCATCCGCCAGGGATCGACGCGGTCGACCTTGTAGGGACGATCGCCCGCCAGGTCGATCGGCTGCGGTCGGGTGTCGGTGGCGTAGAGAAGGTAGTAGGCGCCGGGCTTGGCGAGCAGGTAGCGGCCCCGGGCGTCGCCCATGGGATTCAACTCGTGGAACGGCGGCGCGTCCGCGAGGAATGTCGCGAGCCACTGGATGAGGGCGGGGCTTTGGCCATGGAGCGTGCCGCCCTTGGACCACCAGAGGATGTCCTCCGGGTGCTTGTAGGTCTCGCCGTGGCCGACGTAGCAGCCGCCGAGGGTGCCCAGCCAGAAGCGTTCGGCCATCTCGCGCGCGGACAGGTTTCCCCAGCCCTGCGGCACATCGCCCTCGTACCTGCACTCGTCGTAGAGGACCGGCTTGCCGAACGATGTCCGGAACTCCACGCCGCGGGCCATGTCCGACGTCTGCAGGCTCGCATGGGTGACCCACGGCCGGGTGTGATCGTAGAAGCCGCGGCAGTTGTGGATCGATCGCAGGCGGCGGTGCGGATCCTCCCCGGCCAGGATCCGGAAGAAGCGATCCCAGTCCGCCATGGTCTTGTTTCCCCGGTGGCCCTTCATCGCCGCCGGCGCCATCAGGTCGAATTCGTTCGCCAGCGACCACCAGACGTTGCGGAAGGCGGAGAGCCGCGCGATGCAGTAGCGGAGATAGCGATCGTCCTGCTCCTTCGTCATCTCCGAGAATCCCCAGCGGTCGTAGGGGTGCCAGAGGATGATGTCGGCCTCGATGCCGAGCCGCTGCAGGTCCAGGATGCGCCGCTCGAAGTGCCGCCAGAACTCCGGGTCGGGCCGGTCGAAGTCGAAGGTGCGGTCGCTCCGGCGCACGAACGGGAACCGCACCGGCTCGTTCGTGTTGTACGTGTAGCTCTTCGGGAAGACGCAGAAGCGGATCTTGTTGAAGGGCGACGCGGCGAGGGTGCGGAGCGTCTGCTCCTGAAGGGCCTCGGGTTGATGCGTCCATGCGTAGCAGGTCGTGCCGAACTGGCGGTAGGGCGTGCCGTCCGAATACCGCAGATAGAAGGTGTCGAAGACCCCGACCGGTCCGTGGTTGCCGCCGGAGGGCGCCGTCGCCGTGACGCTGCCGGTCCTGCCGTTCAGTTCGGGCGCCGGACTGCGGGTCTCGTAGCGCCATTCGCCGGCGTCCGGGGGGCTGAACCGGATCTTGTACGTGTCGCCGCCGTCCCGGAAGCCCGGCACCTCGATGCGCGCCGCTCCCTGCGAGAACGTGGCGGACCACGGTGCGTCCATGCCGGGACCGCCCGCGGCGGGTCCCGGAAGGGTGAGTTCGAAGACGCCCCAGCGCTCCACCGCGTGCGAGGCCAGCGTGAGGCCGGTGAACAGGACGGTTGCGATGCGTTTCATAGCGGGACGTCCTCCGCGAACTCGCGCGGTTCCGCGCCGGCGCGGATTGCGGCGGCGGCGATCGAGAGGGCGGCGATCCGGGTTCGCGCGGACATCCGGCGCATGGCGATGGGTCTCCGGGCCGAGAGTGGCACGGACGGGGAAACGGCTCAAGGCGCGGGTTGACCCGGTCCGGCGGGCCGCGCACACTTCCCGGCATGAAGAAGCGGGCGGACGACCGGCCGGGGTGGGACGAGTACTTCATCGACATCGCGCACGTGGTCGCGCGCCGGGCGAACTGCTCGCGCCGCCGCGTCGCCGCGCTGATCGTCCACGAGCGGCGCATCATCTCCACCGGCTACAACGGCACGCCGCGAGGCATCCGCAACTGCCTGGAGGGCGGCTGCCCGCGCTGCGCCAGCGGGGCGGCCTCGGGCGAGCGCCTGGGCGACTGCATCTGCGCCCATGCCGAGGAGAACGCGATCGTCCAGGCGGCCTACCACGGCATCCCGGTGCGCGGCGGCACGCTCTACTGCACGACCAGCCCGTGCCTGATGTGCTGCAAGATGATCGTCAATGCCGGCATCGTCGAGGTCGTCTACGAGGAGGAGTACCGGTTCTCCGCCCAGGCCCGGCGGTTGCTCAGGTCCGCCGGCGTCAAGCTCCGCCGCGTCCGGCGGGGCGGCTAGAGAAGGCGGATTCCGGCGACCGCCGGGGAGGGACGCCCCGCAGAACCGCCCTGCGCCCGGCGTCAGGCGGCCAGGCAGGCCCCGCGGAACTCAGCCGGCCGCGGCCGCGCGGGCAAGCTGCACCATCGCCGCGTCGGCCAACACCAGCGCGGCCATCGCCTCGACGATCGGCACGGCGCGCGGGACGACGCACGGATCGTGGCGCCCCTTCGCCTCCAGCACGGCCGGGTTGCCGTCGAAGTCCGCCGTACGCTGGGGCTGTCCGATCGTCGCCGGCGGCTTGAACGCGATGCGGAAAACGATGGGTTCGCCGTTCGAAATGCCGCCCTGGATGCCGCCGCTGCGGTTGGTGGCGGTGCCGAGGCGTCCGCCCTTGCCGACGAAGGGATCGTTGTGCGCCGAGCCGCGCATGCGCGAGCCGGCGAAGCCCGAGCCGATCTCGAAGCCCTTGGTTGCGGGGAGCGAGAGCATCGCCTGCGCGAGCCGCGCCTCCAGCTTGCCGAAGACCGGTTCGCCCCAGCCGGCGGGGACGCCGCGGCAGACGCACGACACGACGCCGCCGATGGAGTCCTTCGCCTCGCGTGCCGCGTGGATCGCCGCCTCCATCGCGGACGCGGCGGCGGGGTCGGGGCATCGCGTGATGTGGGCGTCGACCACGGCCCGGGTGATCCGGTCGGCATCCGGCTCGGGGGCGGCCGCCTCTCCGGCTCCGCTGACCCATGCGACGATCTCGAGGCCGAAGCGTTCGCGCAGCCACTTCTCCGCGACGGCCCCGGCCGCCACGCGGCCGATGGTCTCGCGGGCGCTGGAGCGGCCGCCGCCGCTGGAGGCGCGCACGCCGTACTTGGCCTGGTAGGTGAAGTCCGCGTGCGAGGGGCGGGGGATCGAGGCCATCTCGCCGTAGTCGCCCGGTCGCTGGTCCCGGTTCGCGATCGAGAGCGCGACCGGAGTGCCGAGCGTGAGGCCGCTCTCGACTCCGGAGAGGATGACGACGCGGTCCTTTTCGTCCCGCGGCGTGGAGATGCCGCTCTGTCCCGGCCGCCGCCGGTCAAGCTGGGGTTGGATGTCCGCCTCGGACAGGGCAAGGCGCGGCGGGCAGCCGTCGATGACGCACCCGACCGCGCGTCCGTGCGACTCCCCGAAGGTCGTGACGCGGAACAGCGTGCCGAACGAGCTGGACATCACGGGGCTCCGGGGTTGGGCGCGACGGGCGGTGCGACCGGGACGGCCGGCGCCGCGGGTGCGGGCGTCGTTGCAGGCTTCGGGGCGGCCGGAGGAGGCTTCGGGGCCGGTGCGGGAGCCGGAACGGTCGGCCGTGCGGGTGCCGGGACGGCCGGCGGTGCGGGCGCCACCGGCTGCGATGCGGCTTCCAGGTTCTTCCGGGCGCGCCGGGCGCTCTCGAAGTAGGCGAGATGGGCCTGCATGTCCTTGCGGACCTCGGTGTCCTGGACCAGCGCGATGGCCTCGGTCTGGGTGGCGATGGCGCGGTCGGTCAGCCCGATCGTGTGGAGGACCATGGCCAGGGTGTCGAGGATCGCGGGGTCCTTCCGTTCGGTCAGGGCGGCGGCCTGGCCCGCGGCGGCCATCGCGATCTCGAGGTTGCGCAGCTCGATCGGAAGCGGCGACGGCGCCGCGAGGCTCCATGCCAGGTCGTTGAGCTCCTTGGACGAGTCCTTGAAGACCTCGAGCATCTTCCGATGGTGGGCGCGGACGCCGTCCATGTCGCCCTTTTCGGACAGCAGGCCGACCCGGAGCTGGTGCAGTTCCATCCGTCGCGGGTCCCCGGCCAGGATCTCGTCGGCGATCGTGAGGGCCTTGTCGAAATCCTGCGTCTGCAGGGCGCGGGCGAGCTTCTCCTGCAGTTCCTCCTGCTTCTTCCGCTTCTCCGGATCGTAGGTGCCCTGGAGGACGTCGGCGAGGGCCTCGCGCATGCCGTCCATCGGGTGGCCGGCCCAGACGATGACCCCGTTGGTGTCGACGATGAACGCGTGGGGGATGCCCTCGACGTCCTTCATCCACGTGTCGGCCGTGGTCTTCTTCGGATCCATCGCGATCAGGTAGGTCACCTTCAGGCTGTCGACGAACGGTTTGACCTTGGCCTCGTCCTCCTGCGTGACCCCGACGATGACCACGCCCTTGTCCCGGAACTCCTTCGCCATCTCCGCCAGGTGCGGTGCGGTGGCGCGGCAGGGGCCGCACCAGGTCGCCCACATCTCGATGACGTAGGTGGTCTTCCCGTCCGGCGTCGAGGGGTTGACGGCCGGGCCGTTGAGCCAGCCGGCCACGCCGTCGAGCGAGGGGGCCTTGTCGCCGATGTCCACCGCCGCCGCGACGCCGGCCAGCGAGACCGCCAGGAACCAGGAAAGCTTCATGCGCGCACTATACCAGATGACCGCCGGATTGCGGGAGAAGGAAGGGGCCGCCGCCGGGGTGCCTTCGCGGGGCCTCCGTCCGCCGGATCCGCCGGACACCCCGGCCCCGGCGCGACGAGCGGGGAACGGGCGGTGCGCCGCCGGTCCGGGGGCTACCGTTCCGCGGTCAGGGGGGTCGGCTTGGGCCAGAAGCTGCGCCAGTAGGACTCGTCGGTGGCGTAGGGGTTGACCGGGTCGGTTTCCTTGAGGCCGGCCGGCAGGATGCCGAAGCGCTGCATCTCGCGGACGTAATGCCGGTTCGGCCGGAAGCCGGGCATGTCGAAACGCTTCACCTGCTGCAGGCCCTCGCCGGCCTTGCGGATCGCGGTGAGGATCGCCTTGTAGTCGGCGTCGTCGGCCGACGCGAAGCCCTTGTCCTTGCAGAGGCCGAGCCCGCCGGCGGCCTTCGCGAGGGGGGCGCGGAGCAGGATCGAATCCACGGGCTTGTCGAGGTTGCACAGGTAGTCCGGGTGCCCGAAGGACCACGCCTGGATCGGCTGTCCCTTGCGGTCCTTCGCGTTCTGGAGGTGGCACTCGGCGCAGCGGCGCAGGTTGCCGTAGGGGAGGCTCAGCGGTGCCGTCCCGCACCCGAGCGCCGCGTAGGTGCCCGGATAGGTTGCGCTGCTTTCGATCCACAACCGCAGCAGGGCCGAATCGCGCGGGTCGAGCTTCACGCCCTGGTGGCCGGAGGTCGCCACCCGGAGGAGCTTGCTGGCCGACGAGCCCAGGGTGCGGGGCGCGTAGTTGCTCTGCGGGCGGTTGCGGCCGTCCGCGACGAGGCCCCGGCGCGTGATGTTCTGGTAGCTGACGCAGTAGCGCTCGGTGTGACCGCCGCTGAGGTCGAGCTTCGCGGCGTAGCGCTCGGGGCCGTGGCACTTCAGGCAGTGCCGGTCGAGGATCGGCTGCACGTCCCGCGGGAAGTCGATGACGTCCGGGATCCCCGCGAACGGTTCGATCCGGCTCGGCGCGCGGCGCATCGCCATCCGGATCCCCTCCGGCTGCGCGGTCCCCGTGCGGTGCTCGTGACACCCGACGCAGCCCGATTTCTCGCCGGGCTGGACGATGCACCAGCTCTGCATGCGCTTCACGGAGAGGTCGTTCTCGTCCAGCGCGACGAAGAACAGGGGCCGCAGCGCCGGGGCCTCGAAGCGCGCGGATCCGTCGGGCTCCACCGGCACCGTGCCCACGATGCGGGCCAGCGAGAAGGACCCGCCGATGGTCAGCGGCTCCATGCCGCCGGAGAAGTTGACGGGCTTCGGCAGCGGCTCGAGGACGAGGAGCTTGCGGATCTCGCCCGGCTTCACGCCCTCCATGTTGCGGCCGGTGTGGACGTCGGAGAGGAAGAACTCCCCGGTCGACTTCGTGCGGTCGACGCGGTCGACGATCACCGCCTCGCGGGGCCGGGGAATCACCGGCCGCGGCTCGTGCAGCGCGCGCCGCGGCTCCAGCTTCGCCTCGTCGTCGGACAGCCGGTGCAGGACCTCGCGGGCGCCGGTGCCGTCCATGATCGCGATGCCCTCGTTGTCGGCGACGAGGAAGCAGTTGGTGCCGAAGGCCCACGGGTCGCGGATGTCGGTGCGCGTGCCGATCGTGCGGGCCGACTCGCGGCTGTCGGGGCCGAGGCGGGTGTCGACCAGCGTCAGGCGGCCGCGGTGCTCCGGGGCTCCGTGGCCGGGGGAGAACGAGGCAACCACCAGCGGGAATCCGTCGACCGGCTTGGCATCGAGCATCGAGTTGCCGGGATTCATGTTCCCGAAGAAGGTCATCTGCTGCGAGCCGTCGGGATTCATCGTCCAGAGGTGGTGATAGTCGAGCTGCGACCGGTCGATGTACTCCCACCGCATGTAGACGATGCGGCCGTCGGGAAGGGGCCACGGCGTGTTCTCGTGCTCGGGGTTGGGGGAGAGCATCGTCACGTCCGAACCGTCCGCCTCGCAGCGGTAGACGGCGCCGACGCGGCTGTGCCAGCAGTTGACGAAGCGGCGGCAGCGGCTCGAGACGAAGACGATGCGGCCGTCGGGAAGGTAGCTGGGCTCCACGTCGTCGTCCGGACCGTCCGTCAGCTGCCTCAGCCCCGTGCCGTCGAGGTTGATCTCGTGGAGGTGATAGGTGTGGTTGCCCCCGCGGCGGTAGGAGAACAGGATCTTCTTCGCGTCGTAGTGGACCTGGGGGTCGCGGATCCCGCCCTTCGGATCCTCGAGGACCGTCGTGACCGCGCGCGTCCGCAGGTCCATCCGGCACAGTCGCGCGCCGTCGCCGTACGCCCAGTAGACCCCGTCCTCGCACTTGAAGGCCAGCCGGCTCGGGTCGGGCAGGTCGCTCGCGTAGTTTCCGAAGTTCGCGTACCAGTGGTCGCGGCCGGACACGCGGACGGAGAAGACGATCTCCTTCACATGCTTCATCGGGCCGGCCAGCGCGCGGTCGATCAGCCCCGGCGCCTCCGCACCCGGCTTCGGGGCCGGGGCCTTCACGGCGGGGGCCGGCGGGGCGGCGGGTGGCGCAGCCTTCGGCGCGGGCGCCGTCGCGGCGGCGCAGGCGAGCGCGGCGGATGCGGCCAGGACCGAGGCGACGCGGCTGGACTCCGGCTTCCTCATGGCGCCCCGGACCTACTTCGCGGGCAGCGGGCGGATCCGGAGGTCCTTGTAGAAGACCGTGCTCTTCGGGTCGTGGCCCTGCAGAGCGATCGTGCCGGACGAGAGCTTCCGGCCCGGCATCTTCTCGGGCGGGGTCCAGCCCTCGGGCTCGGCGAACTCGGCGGTGACCTTGCCGTCGATCGAGACGGTGATCTGCCTGCCCTGGACGCGGATGACGTAGTCGAACCACACGTCATCCTTCGACGGCGCGACGTTCATCACATCGCGGATCGCGTAGAGGCCGCCGGTCTTCTTCGGGTCCTTGTGCGAGGTGTTGACCTGGCACTCGTAGCCCTTCTCCGGCCAGCCCTTCTCCTGGAAGGCGGTGTGGATGTAGATGCCCGAGTTCGAGCCCGGCGTCGTCTTCACCTTCGCGCGGAACTCGAAGTCCTTGAAGGAGGCGTTGCCGTCGGCGCCGACGTAGAAGATATGCGCCCGGCCGCCCGAGACCTTGAGGGCGCCGTCCTCGACCGTGAACGCCCCGGGCACTTCGTCGTTCGACTTCCACCCGGCAAGGGTCTTGCCGTCGAACATCGAAACCCACCCCTCGTCCGCCCCGGCCGGGACGGCGAGGGCCGCCGCGCACAGTATCGCAAGAAACGTCTTCATGGCGTCAGAATGACCGATCCGGCGCGCGATGTCCACGCCTCACAGCCACGTAATTCCCGGCCGGGCCGGGCCGGCCGGGAACGGAGGGTGCTTCGAGGGCCTTCGGCTCGACGCCGGCGGAGCGGCGTCCTCGAGCCCGTCCTCCCGCATCTCCTACGGAAGGGGGCTGGAGGGCCGCGCTCCGTCGCGGCCGTGCCCGGGAGCGCTTCGCACCGGCGGTCAACGGATGTCCGGGGTCTGGCCGAGAGCTCCGTGTCCACGCCCTACGCGACCGTGGCTCCCGGGCTCAGCGGACCTTCCCGCCGGGGTTCCGGGGGTCGGAGGCCGGGGCGGCCGGGCGCAGCCGCCACAGGCCGGCGAGCACGCTGCCGATCACGGAATGGAACGTCGCCGAGATGGCGCCGGGGATCGTCGCCGCCGGCAGGCCGGGGAAGCTGCTCCGCACGAGCACGACGGCCAGGCCGGAGTTCTGCATGCCGACCTCGATGGCGATGGTCCGGCGGATCGTCTCCTCGTAGCCGAGCGCCCTGGCGAAGAGGTAGCCCAGCGCGAAACCGCCCGAGTGGAGCAGGAAGACCGCGGCGAGCAGGCGTCCGCCGCTGTGAAGGATCCGCTCCGACTGCTGGCCGATGATGCTCGCGCAGATCAGTGCGATGGTGAGGACGGCGACCGACGGGGCCACGGGCAGGACCCATTTCACGAGGCGGGGGGTGAAATGGTGCAGCAGCAGGCCCGTCAGGACCGGCGCCAGGACCACCTGCGCCGTGTCGAGCAGGAGCTTCCACGCGTCGACCGGCACGTAGGTTCCGGCGAGCAGCTTCGTCAGTGCCGGCGTCAGCAGCACGGCGGCGAAAGTCGAAGCCATGGTCATGAGCACGGAGAGCGCGACGTTCGCGCGGGCCATGTAGGTGACGACGTTCGAGGCCGTGCCGCCCGGGCAGCAGGCGACGAGGATCAGGCCGACCGCCAGAGGCGTGTCGAGATCGAGCGCGCGCGCGATGCCCCAGCCGAGGAACGGCATGATGGTGAACTGTCCGACGAAGCCGGCCGCCACCGCGCGCGGCGTCTTCATCACGCGCCGGAAATCGTCGAAGGAGAGCGTGATCCCCATGCCGAGCATGATCACCGCCAGCCCCCAGACGATCCACGGTCCCGAGAACCAGGCGAACCACGGCGGATGCACCAGCGCCAGCCCCCCGCCGAGCACCACCCAGACGGGGAAGAGGTTGGCGAAGAGTGCGAGCGCGCGGGTCATGGAGCCTTCACGTCAGGGGATTCGCCCGCCGGAGCCCGGGGAAGCCGGGGGAATCGGAGCTGGCCGAGGCCGGGGTGCGCCGGGCTCCGGGGCGAGGGCGGCGTGCGGGCGACAGCCCGGGTCCGGTCCAGCCCGTCATCGTCCGGAGTCGGGTCGGCATCATGCACTCATCCTAGCATCGGGCCGGATGATGTCGACGCATCATCCGACTCCGCGCTTGTGCCTTCCACGGTCTCCCCGCACACTGCGCGACGCATGGCCGGGGGGATCCAGAGGCGGCGGATGGCGCGCGCGCGCGGCGCGGGGGTGGGCGTGTGCGCGCTGCTGGCCTCCGCGGGCGCCGCGCCGGCGGGGTCCATCGAGGTGCGGCCGGACCGCACGATCGTGCACCTGACGGTCTGCAACCTGCCCGAGGCGGGGAAGACCGATGTCGGCACGCGGGCCGACCAGGCGGTCGTGCGCGGCTTCCAGCGGCGGTTCGCGGAGCTGATGGCGCCGCGCATCGAACGGTCGCGGGCGGCGGGCGGCTACGGGATCCCGGCCGGCCGGCCCGTGGAGGTCGAACTGCACCGGCCGACGGGCATCGAGGTCAAGGGGGTCGAAGGCGCGCTGCTGGCGATCGCGGGCGGGGTCGCGCCCGACGTGCTCTACGTCAACTTCCGCCAGTCCGACACCTACATCCGCCAGGGCTTCCTGCATCCGCTCGACCGGCCGGAGGACGGCTACGCGGCGGCGGTGCCGGCCGACGAGTGGCGCGGCCGCGTTCATCCTCTGATCGAGCCGGTGATCCGTCGCGCGGGCCCGGGCGGCACGCACGTCTGGGCGATGCCCTACGGCGGCGCGCTCGGGCGCGTCGTGCTGTTCCGCAAGGACCTCTTCGACGAGGCCGGCGTGCCGTACCCCGGGCCGGCGTGGACGTGGGACGACTTCCTCGCCGCCTGCCGCCGCCTCGCCGACCCCGGGCGCGGGCGCTACGGCGTCGCCTTCCCGCGCGGCAAGCACGAGTCGCACTGGTGGACCGCCTTCCTGTGGTCCGCCGGCGGCGACGTGATGGTGACCGGCCCCGGCGGCGACGGCTGGCGGATCGTCTTCGACAGCGCCGAGGCGGCGGTCGCGCTGGACTTCTACACGCGGATTCTCGCCGAGCCCTGGACCGACGCCGCCGGACGCCCGCGCCGCGGCTACGCGCACCGCGACGGAACGGAGATCGAGGCCCGCTGGAGCCGCGGCGACATCGCGATGCGGTTCGAGTACATGGGCGAGCAGCTCTTCGCGCAGATCAACCCCGACCTGACCGGCATCGCGCCCGTCCCGGCCGGTCCCGGCGGCCTGCGCGCGGGCGAGTTGAACAGCCGCATGATGGGCCTGTACGCGGGCATCGCGGACCGCGCGGTGCGCGATGCGGCGTGGGAGTACATGCGCTACTTCGACGGCGACGAGGCGGCGCGGCTGCGGACGCAGGTCTTCGTCGAGTCCGGCTACGGCCGCTTCGTGAATCCGCGGCTGCTCGAGCGGTTCGGCCACACGGCCGAATTGCGCCTCGCCCCGCGCGAGTGGGCGGAGACGCACCGCATCGCGGTCGGGACCGGGCGCCCCGAGCCGTTCGGCCCCGGCGCGAACTCGATCTACGACCTGCTGACGCGGCCGATCGAGGAGGCCGAGTCGCTCGCCGTCCGCGACCGCCTTCCCGCGGCGGGGCCGGAGCGGACGGCGGCGTTGCGCGGGCTTCTCGCGACGGCGGCGCGCCGTGCGGAGCGCGAGATGCTCGGCCGCCGAACGCCGGGCGAACTCGCGGCGCGGCGCGCGACGGCCGCGGCGGCGCTGCTGGCGATCGCGGCCGGGTTCGGCCTCGCGGTGCGCGGCGTCGCCCGCGCGCTCGGCGGGCCGTCGACGCCGGACAACCGCCGCAGCCGGCGGCTGGCGTGGGCGTGGCTTCTCCTGGCGCCGGCGATGCTGACGATCCTCGCGTGGCAGTACGTCCCGCTCGCGCGCGGCTCGTTGATGGCGTTGCAGGACTACCGCCTCATGGGCGGCTCGGCGTGGGTCGGCCTCGACAACTTCGGCGACGTCCTCTGGGACGCCGACTGGTGGCGCTCGGTCTGGAATTCGCTCCGGTACAGCGTGCTCGTCATCGCGCTGACCTTCCTGCCGCCCGTCGGCCTCGCCATCCTGCTGCAGGAGATCCCGCGCGGCCGCGTGCTCTTCCGCACGCTCTTCTACCTTCCGGCGGTGCTGAGCGGACTCGTCGTCACGCTGCTCTGGAAGACCTTCTACGACCCGACCGAGCGCGGCTGGCTCAACGCCCTCCTGCTGCGCGTGCCCGCGTGGGGCTTCCTGCTGGCCGGCGCGCTCGCCGCGTGGCTGTGCCTCGCCTTCGCGCGGCGGCTCGCGCTGCACCGGCGCGGGGGGGCGGCGGCGGCGCTCGGTCTCGCCGGCGTGGCGCTGCTCTCGCTGGCGGTTTCCGCGGCGGAACCGATGCTGGCGCGGACGGAGGTCGCCCCCCTGCGCCGCCTGCTGCTGACCTGGCCCGAGCCGGTGCGATGGCTCGCCGACACCCGCACCTCGATGCTCGCCTGCGTGCTCCCGATGCTCTGGGCGGGGATCGGACCGGGCTGCCTCATCTACCTCGCCGCGCTCAAGGGCGTGCCGGACGACCTGTACGAGGCGGCGGAGATGGACGGCGCCACCTTCGCCGACAAGATCCTCTTCGTCGTCGTCCCCGTGCTCCGCCCGCTGCTGACGATCAACTTCATCGGCGTCTTCGTCGGCGCCTGGCTGCACGCCGGCGGCCACATCCTCGCGATGACCGGCGGCGCCGCGGGCACCGAGGTCGCCGAGCTTCACATCTTCTACAAGGCCTTCGTCTTTCTCCAGTTCGGTCCCGCGACCGCGATGGCGTGGGTGCTCGGCTCGCTCCTCCTCGGCTTCACGATCCAGCAACTCCGCATGATCTCGCGTCTCGAGTTCCGCACCGCCGGGGCGGACCGGTAAGGCCATGCCCATCCTCTCCCCCATCGGCCGACGGGCGCCGCGAACGCGGGCGCTGGTCGCGGGCATGTACGTGCTGCTGGCCGCGGGCGCCGTGACGATGGCCTGGCCGCTCCTCGAGATGTGCGGGGGCAGCCTGCGGGGCGCGTCGGACCAGCGCGAGCGGACGCTGGTTCCGGCCTACCTCGAGGACGACGCGGCGCTGTGGCGGCGTTACGTCGAGGCGCTGGCGAACGAGTCGCTCGACCTGGCCGTGGCGAATCTCGACGCCGACGCGATCTCGTTCGAGCGCTTCCCGGAGCCCGACGCGACGCCGGCGGCCCTCGTCGACGCGTGGGAGGCCTTTCTCGCGGGCGACGGGGCGGCCGCGCGGCTGCAGGGACTCGGGTTCATCCGCGCCGAGGTCTCGAGGACCGTTCCGCTCGCGATGCGGACCTTCCGGGAGGAGCTGTCGGCGCGCTTCGGCGGGGACTTTGCGCGGCTGAACCGGGAGTGGGGGACGGACCTCTCGGGCTGGTCGGGCTTCCACCTGCAGGTCGAGGACCGCAACTCGCGGCGGAACGCGCTGCCGCCGGGGCCGTTCTCCGACGCGTTCCTCGAGTTCAAGGCGCGGCAACCGGCGTGGATGTGCTTCGACTTCTCGCTGGAGGGGTTCTACCGCCGCGTCTTCCTGCGGTCCCGCTACGGCCGCGACCTGGCCGCCCTCAACCGCGCGCACGGCACGGAGCACGCTTCGTTCGGCGCCGTCCCGCTGCCGCGCCGCGCGCCGGCGCCGGGCGGGGCGCGGGCGGACTGGGAGCTCTTCGTCCGCGAGATCGCGCCGCCGGCCTTCGTGCGCGTCGACGGCGCGGCGGCGCCGGGGGATCTCTCCGCCGTCGAGGCGGCGCGGCTCTCCCTCGACACCGTCGAAGGCCGGTTCCGCGACCACCTTCGCGCGCGATTCAACGGCGACGCGGCGGCGGCCGGCGCCGCGCTCGGCCAGCCGGTCGTCTCGTTCGAGGCGGTCCGCGCGCCGCTGGCGGCCGCGCAGCACCGGCGGTTCGCCGCCGCGGCGCCCGCGATCCGGCGCGAGTTCGCCGTGCGGAACTTCCGGACGGTCGTCGACCACGTCGCGCGGCACGGACGGGGGCTGCGGAACACCGCGATCTACTGCGCGCTCGCGGTGCTGTGCGCGCTGATCGTGAACCCGCTGGCCGCCTACGCGCTCAGCCGCTACCGGCCTCGGGCGACCTACGCGATCCTGCTCTTCCTGATGCTGACGATGGCCTTCCCCGCGATGGTGACGCAGATCCCGGCCTTCCTGATGCTGCGCGACCTCGGGCTCCTCAACACCTTCGCCGCGCTGATCCTGCCGGGGCTCGCGAACGGCTACTCGATCTTCCTGCTCAAGGGCTTCTTCGATTCGCTGCCGCGGGAGCTCTACGAGAGCGCCGAGCTCGACGGGGCGGGGGAGTGGACGATCTTCTGGACGCTGACGATGAGCCTCTCGCGCCCGATCCTGGCGGTCATCGCGCTCCATGCCTTCACGGCGGCCTATTCGAACTTCATGTTCGCGCTGCTCATCTGCCAGGACGAGCGGATGTGGACGCTGATGGTCTGGCTCTACCAGCTCCAGAACCGAAGCGGTATGGGCGTCATCCATGCCTCCCTTCTCGTCGCGGCGGTCCCGACGCTGCTGGTATTCCTCTTCTGTCAGCGCATCATCCTGCGCGGCATCGTGATACCCGTGGAGAAGTAGGCCGTCCGCCGGGCGGCGATGCGGGTTCGGCGCGCCCTCTCATCCTGTTATTGGATGAAACGGTCGTTGAACGAACGGGGTCGCAGTGACTGGCCGGACGGCGGCCGGACAGCGGTCCGCGATTGACTTCGGGGGGGCATTCCGGTAGCGTTTCGCGGTCTTTTTTTCGCTCAGGAGACCCACAGGCCGGGTTCCCGGGCGGGAACCGGCAACACAACCCAAGACAGGAGTTCGGATCATGGCCAAGGCTAAGAAGTACGTCTACTCGTTCGGCGGCAACACGGCCGACGGCAAGGCGGACATGAAGAATCTGCTCGGCGGCAAGGGCGCGAACCTCGCCGAGATGTGCTTGATCAAGCTGCCCGTGCCCGCGGGCTTCACGGTCACGACCGAGTGCTGTGTGGACTACTTTGCGGCCGGCGGGAAGTACCCGGCGATCGTCGATGCGCAGGTGAAGGCCGCCGTCGCGAAGATGGAGAAGGTCATGGGCCTGAAGTTCGGCGATGCGTTTTACCCGCTGCTCGTGTCCTGCCGCTCCGGCGCCCGCAAGTCGATGCCGGGCATGATGGAGACGGTGCTGAACGTCGGCCTCTCGTCGAGCACGATCCCGGGCCTGGTCCAGAAGACGGGCAACGAGCGCTTCGTGTACGACGCGTACCGCCGGCTGATCATGATGTACGCCGACGTCGTGATGGAGAAGGCCGAGGGCATCGAGCCCGAAGAGGGCAAGGGGATCCGCAAGCAGCTCGACGGCATGCTCGGCGACGTCAAGAAGGCGAAGGGCTACAAGTCCGACACGGACCTGACGGCCGAGGACCTCAAGAACCTCGTCGTCGCCTTCAAGCAGCGCGTGAAGCAGGTTCTCGGCAAGGACTTCCCGGACGACCCGTGGAAGCAGCTGTGGGGCGGCATCGGCGCCGTGTTCAAGAGCTGGAACGGCAAGCGCGCCGTCTCCTACCGCCGCATCGAGGGCATCCCGGACGAGTGGGGCACCGCGGTCAACGTCCAGGCGATGGTCTTCGGCAACATGGGCGAGGGCTCCGCGACGGGCGTGGCGTTCAGCCGCAATCCCGCGACGGGCGAGAACAAGTTCTACGGCGAGTGGCTGGTCAACGCGCAGGGTGAGGACGTCGTCGCCGGCATCCGCACGCCGAGCCCGGTGAACAACGCCACGAAGAACGACCAGAACAAGCACCTGCAGTCGCTCGAGGAGGCGATGCCGGTGCTCTACAAGCAGCTCTTCGACATCCGCACGCGCCTTGAGAAGCACTACAAGGACATGCAGGACATCGAGTTCACGATCCAGGAAGGCGTCCTCTACATGCTCCAGTGCCGCAACGGCAAGCGCACGGGCACGGCGGCGCTGAACATGGCGATGGACATGCTCAAGGAGAGGATGATCGACGAGAAGACGGTCATCACGCGCGTGGAGCCCGGCCATCTCGACCAGCTCCTGCATCCGTTCGTCGATCCGGCCGCCGAGAAGGCCGCCACGATCGTGGGCAAGGGTCTTCCCGCGGGTCCCGGCGGAGCCGCCGGCCAGATCGTCTTCACGGCCGAGGACGCCGTGGCGTGGGCCGCGAAGGGCAGGAAGGTCATCCTCGTCCGCGAGGAGACGAACCCCGAGGACATCGAGGGCATGCGCACGGCCCAGGGCATCCTGACGGCCCGCGGCGGCATGACGTCGCACGCGGCGCTGGTCGCCCGCGGCTGGGGCAAGTGCTGCATCGTCGGCGCCGGCGAGATCCACGTCGACGTCCACGGCAAGTGCATGAGCGTTGCCGGCAAGACCTACGCCGAGGGCGCGTTCGTGACGCTGAACGGCACCAAGGGCGTCGTCTACGAGGGCGGGCTCAAGATGATCGACGCCACCGAGAACCCCCGGTTCCAGGCGTTCATGAAGATCGTCGACAAGTTCCGCACGCTCGGCGTCCGCACGAACGCGGACACCCCCGAGGATGCGCGGATCGCGCGCGCCTACGGCGCCGAGGGCATCGGCCTGTTCCGCACCGAGCACATGTTCTACGGCGCGGGGTCCGACGAGCCCCTCTTCGTGCTGCGCAAGATGATCCTCAGCTCGACGCCCGCCGAGCGCAAGGCGGCGGTGAACGAGCTGTTCACGTTCGTCAAGCGCGACATCAAGGCGACCCTCGAGGCGATGGAAGGCCTGCCGGTCACCATCCGCATGCTCGATCCGCCGCTGCACGAGTTCGTGCCGCAGAGCGCGGAGAAGCAGGCGGAGCTGGCCAAGGCCCTCGGCATCACGCCGGAGGAGGTCAAGGCCCGCGGCGACGCGCTGCATGAGAACAACCCGATGATGGGGCACCGCGGCGTCCGCCTCGGCGTGACCTATCCCGAGGTCACCGAGATGCAGGTCCGCGCCATCTACGAGGCAGCGGCCGAGCTCAACAAGGCGAAGAAGAAGTGCAAGCCGGAGATCATGATCCCGGTCACCTGCGACGCCAACGAGCTCAAGCACCAGAAGGCGCTGATTGCGAAGGTCAAGGCCGGGGTCTGCAAGGCGATGGGCGTGCGCGACATCCCCGTGATGATCGGGACGATGATCGAGATCCCGCGCGCGGCGCTGCTGGCCGACCGCATGGCGTCCGAGGCCGAGTTCTTCAGCTTCGGCACGAACGACCTGACCCAGATGGGCTTCGGGTTCAGCCGCGACGACATCGGCGGCTTCCTGGGCGACTACCTGGACAAGAAGATCCTGGCGGCCGATCCGTTCCAGACGATCGACCAGGACGGCATCGGGCAGCTCATCCAGATGTCCGTGCAGAAGGGCCGCAAGGTTCGCAAGGACCTCAAGGTCGGCATCTGCGGCGAACAGGGCGGCGACCCCGCCTCGGTCGAGTTCTGCTTCAAGAGCGGGCTCAACTACGTGAGCTGCTCGCCGTTCCGCGTGCCGATCGCCCGCCTCGCGGCGGCGCAGGCGGCGCTGAAGGCGAAGAAGGGCTGATCCGGTCCGCAGCCTGAATCGGGAGGGCCCCGGCGGGAAACCGCCGGGGCCTTTCGCTTCCGGGCGCGGCCGGCCCCGTCCGGGAGCGGTCCGGCGGGCGGGATTACAGCGACCGCAGCTTCTGGCGGAGGAAGCGGACCGCGTCGGCGGGCAGCGAGGGATCCTCGAGGGCGCGCTGGTAGACGCGCTTCGCGTCGTCGCGCTGTCCCCCGGCCTCGTACAGCTCGCCGAGCAGGACGGCCGTCTCGGGGTTGACCGGCGCCGACTTCATCTGTTCCTCCAGCACGCCGCGGGCCTCGGCGACGCGTCCGGCCTGCCGGAGGAAGAAGGCGTGCGTGTAGGCGTAGCGCCCGTCGCGCGGGCGGAGGGCGGCGGCCTTCGCGGTCCATTCGGCCGCGCCGGCCGGATCGCGCCGGCCGACGAGCACGCCCAGGTTGAACGCGGCCTCGGCCATGCGCGGGTCGGCGTTCACCGCCTGCCGCAGGAGCTTCTCCGCCTCGGCGAGGTCGCCGCGTTCGGCCACGGCGAGGCCGAGGTTGAAGTTCGCGACGGCGTTCGTCGGGTCGCGCTGGAGCGCGGTGCGGAGCCACGTCTCGCTGGCGCCCATGTTGCCGGTCCGCGCGTGCGCCATGGCGCCGTTGACCCACGGCATCAGCTGCTCCGGCGCGAGGCGCGCGGCGGTCTCGAAGGCGGGGACCGCGCGGGCGGGCTCGCCGGAGTCGAGGTGAAGGTTGCCGATGTTGTAGTGCGACGACCACTCGTCGGGCCGGCAGTCGAGCGACGCGCGGTACTCGGCGAGGGCCTTGTCGAAGGCCGCGCGGGCCTCCGGCGCGACCCCGTCGAGCAGCGCGCCGGAGAGCGCGATCGCCGAGCGGACGCGGACGAGGCGGAAGTCGTCGCGACAGCCCGCCAGAAGGGCGTCGAGACTGGCGCGTTCGGCGCGGTGGTAGGCCAGCAGCTCCGCCGCCGCCCCGCGGACCAGGGGCGAGGCGTCCGCGGCCATCCGCGCCCTCGCGGCGGGCGCGACGCGCGGATCGGGGCAGTTGACCATCAACCGCAGCAGCGAGGCCGAGACGACCGGCTCGCGGTTGGACCGCGCCAGGTACTCCAGCATGCCGTCCAGCTTCGTCCACTCGTTCGAGCGCGCCGCCTGGACGAGCCGGCCGACCTCGAGGACCGGCGCCTGGTAGTCGCGCGTCCGCCACGCGCGCACCTTCGCGTCGGCCCACTGCGGCGTCGCGTTGGTGTGGCA
>Ga0194127_10001717_pt1 | contig 31452 bp, 32 predicted proteins | sample TA2KigC100mmetaG_FD_148624 | JGI IMG/M metagenome (GOLD analysis project Ga0194127, IMG submission 148624) | Freshwater microbial communities from Lake Tanganyika, Tanzania - TA2015036 Kigoma Deep Cast 100m | ecosystem: Environmental > Aquatic > Freshwater > Lake | place: Tanzania: Lake...
TTTTCGGCATCTGCGCCGTGGTGAGGGTCACGGTTTCCGCGCCGCCGGTCGCGCCCAGGCTCGCGCCGTTGACGCCCGAGCCGCCCGAGGTGATCCGGTTGGCGGCGCTGCCGCCCATGTCGTCCTTGCCGAAGGGCGCGCGGCCGCGCAAATCGGGCAGGTTGAACGTGGTCGATCCGTCGCCCGCGCCGAACGCGGTGCCGATCGCGGCGAACAGGGCGGCGTAGGTCGCGCGCGACACCGCCGCGCCATCGCACCAAAGCCACCCGCCCGAGGGAAGGCTCGCGCCCGGCCATATTTTGATTTCGCCGGTCAGATACGCCGAAATCCCCGTCAACTGCGAGCCGTCGCCGTTGGCCGGCAACAAATCGCCCGAACCGGCCGCCGCGTTCTTGATCGCCGCCGTGCCCAGCCCCAGGTTGGTTCGCGCGGTCGCCGGGTCGGCGAGATCGCTCAGGTTGCTGGCGGCTTTCAGCGCGCCCGCCGCCGTCACGTCCATCGCCACATAGGAACCCGTCGCCGTGTCGCCCGCGAAGTTGACCGTCTGCCATTGGCTGGCGACGGCGAAGCCGGTGCCGCCGTTGATGGTGTTGGCGCCGCTCCGGCTCACGGTCACCGGGTTGACGCCCGCGTCCACCTTCACCACGCCGACGCGGAAATCGGTCGCGAACGCGGTCACGTCGGGAAGCGTGATCGTCACCGCGCCGCCCGAGGCATCGACCCGGATCAAATTGCCCTCGTCGGCCTCGACGACCGTGTAGTTCCCCGACTTGGAAATCGCGTTGGCGTAAAGCCCGCTCGCCGCCGCCGCTTGCGCCTGGGCGGCGGAAGCGGAGGCCTCGGCGGCCGAGGTCGCGGCATCGCCCGCGCCGGTCGCCGCCGCCGTCGCGCTCGCCGCCGCGTTGGCGGCGCCGGTCGCCGCGCTCGTCGCGCTCGCCGCCGCCGCCGTGGCGCTGGCCGCCGCGCTGTCGGCCTCGGTTTCCAATTGCGCCAGCGTCTTGGCCGAAACCGCGATGTCGCCGTCGCCGTCGAAGGCCAGGACCCGGCCCGCGCGCGCGGCCTTGGCGGGCAAGATCAGGTCGGCCGCCGCGTCGGTCGCCGCCAAGCGCGCCGCGCGCGCCGCGTCGTCGGCCACCTGCTGCAACGCGGCGGTCTGGTAATCCAATTCGTCGTTGATGACCTTGGCGCGGAATTCGCCCGATTCCTGGAAATCGCTGGTGCGCTTGATGGCGATGTGGCGGCGGAGCGTCACCGCCGTCCCGTCGGCGGGGGCGGCGGCGAACGCCACCGTTCCGCCCGCGCTCGCGCCCGCGCCGGCGACCGTGTAGCCCGAGGTCTGTTTCGTTTCGCCGAGATAAACTTCCAAATCCGCCGCGACGAAGATGGGAAACGGATAGGTGAACTGGGTTTGCGATCCGTTGGCGACGTATCGGATGCGGGGCGCGACGTCGCCGATCTGGATATGGTCGGCCATGGGGATTCTCCGGTTTGGGGAAAAGGTTCAGAGGTCAAGCAGCGAGCGGCGGAAGATGTCCCAGGTCGCCTGTCGCCGTTCCCGGGCCAGCAGGTCGAGCCGTTGCCGGCGGCGGCGATCGAGATCGCCGAGACGAAAGCCGGCCCGCCGCCGGTCGTCGTCGGTTTCCCGGTCGGCTTCGGCGACGAGACCGCCGAGCACTGCCTCGGCGGAACCTTGGGCGGGATCCAGTCCGCCGGCGGCGAAGCGGGCGCGGTGCGCGGCGAGCGCGCGCCTCAACCGCAGGTCGCGCGCGCGCGCGGCCTCGGCGCGATTGGCCTCGATCTCCGCCGCGCGGGCGGCGGTTTCCTCCTCGATCTCCGATCGCGCCGCCTTTGCCTGGCGTCGTTGCTGGATGATCTTCATGCCCGCATCGATCGCGGTCAGCACGGCCGCGGGGGTGAAACCGCCCATGACAAATCTCCTTGTTGAAAGTTGAAGCTCATTCGCCGCCGTCCGCTCCACCCCCTCCCCCTAACCCCCTCCCGCGTCGCGCGAATGCGCGCCTACCGGCGCGACGGGAGCGTGGACTCTAAACAAATCCCCCTCCCCCCTTGCGGGGGAGGGTTGGGGTGGGGGGCGTTCCACATGTCGCGATCAACTCTCGCCGCCGGCGATTTCGGTCGCGACCGAGAGCAGCGTGAACGGCAACGGCGTCGATTGCTCGATCCGCCACAAGGGTTCGGTGCCGCCCCGGCGCCAGCCCGAGGCCCTGACCGTCACGTCGCCGGTGAACGTGGGCGCCGGGCCGTCGAGGACGCCGGCGCCGAAGCGCCGGAACGGGATGTCGGCGAACCCGCGCCCGGCGTCGAGGCGGAGCGCGGCGGTATCCTTCAATCGCAGGGTCAACGCCACCGGACGCACCGGCTTGCCGCCGCCGGGCGGCGGCAGCGGCTCGATCGTATGGCGGAACGGCAGGCCGGCCTGCACCGAGGACGCCGGGCGGGCGAGGGCGATCTGCCCCGCCGCGACCACGGCATCGGGCGCGACCACGCCGTCGGCGACCACTTTCACCGTCCGCCCTTCCAGGTGATCGAGCCCGCTCCACACGGTTTTCGCCGGGTCGGCCGCGCCGGAAAGGCCCGCGTCGACGCCGAGGGCGGAATCGAACCGCTCGACCAGGATTTGGGCGCCGCGCCGGACCAAAACGTAGGTGATATCGCCGACCACCGCGACCGCGAGAAACGCGCCGTCGGTTTCCTGCCGGGTCCAGGCGGCGACCTGCTCGGCGCGGAAGGCGGTCAGCGTCGCGATCGAGCCGTCGGCCATCGCCACGTGCAGCAGGCGGCCGACCGGATCGAAATCCTGGTCGACCGGCGCGTCGATCAGATGGGGCGCGAGGGTGGCGAGATCGGTCGCCCGGTAGGCCTGCTCCACGTCGGCGTAGAGGAATTCGCGCACCTCGGTGCCGGTGCGGGCGACGAACACGGTCGCGCCGTCCACGTCGCGCGGCGGCACCGCCCGATCGACGGGCGAGCCGACCCGCGTCTGGCGGTGAAGCTGGATGTTGGCGGGGGTGAGCGGATCGCCGCTCACCATCCATTCCGCGCCCGAGGTGAACACCTGCAGGTGCCGCCCGGAAAAGACCGCGCGCACGGCGTTGACCTGGTCCGACAGGATCGCGAACTCGATCGCCTCGTCGTCGAGGCCGGTGCCGAGATCGAAGTTGAACAAGTCCGCCGACTTCGACAGCCAGAGGCGATTGGGCAGGTCGCGCGAGCCGCCGAGGACCAGCCGGTCCTGGTGGAAGCAGAGCGACACCGGCCAGCCGCGAACGGCCGAGAACGCCTGTTCCTCCCAATCCGCCGTCGCCGCCGTGCCGGCGAGGGTTTCCTTGACCAAGGCGGTCGCCGAGGTGGCGGAGGCGACGGCGGTGATTTCCACTTCCTTGTTTTGCAGGCGGAAGCGCGCGCCGACGTGGCCGCCCTGGAATACGTCCGCCGACGCGGCGAGCGTCACCGTTCCGCCGGTGGCGGAAGGCGCGAGGGTGACGGCCTCGGCCGCGAACTTGCGGTGCGGCTGGAAAATCCGCCCGTCTTTTTCGGCGAACGCCAGCTCGGCGATGGTCCAGGCGGCGTGCGAGGTGCGGGTGACGCGCCGGACGGGCGTTTCGGGGTGCGCGACGAACAGCATGTCGGCGCTTTGCACCCACGCGAGCTGGCCGACCCGGTCTTCGCCCCAGGGCGTCGCGATTTCGGCGACCGCCGCGTCGTCGCGAAAGACGGTGATCTTGTTGGCGGTGAACAGCAGCAGATAGACCTGCTCGGTGTTGAATTCGAACGCGGCCAGGCGGCCCGCGCCGGGCGCGGTCGCGACGTAACGCAGCCCCGGCCGGCGGCCGACCCCGCCGGTCGGATGGATGGCGACGTTGCGCAGCCGCGCGGCGCCGTTTTCGTAAGCCGCGAGGTCGCTCCGGCCCAGGAGGCGCGGGCTGATTTCGCCGGCGGCGAAGCTGGTCTTGAGCAGCGTCGCGCGGCTCATGGCGATCGCGCCTCGATCAGGGTGAAATCCTCGAGCGCGGGCGGCGAATCCTGCTGGCTGTCGACGATCTTGGCGCGGCGGAATTCGGCCTCGGCCAGGCGGTGCAGCATTTCGGCCCGCGCCGCGTTTTCGGTCAGCGGCAGGCAGAATTCGGCCGACAGCCTCGCGATCAGCGCCTGGTCGAAGAAGGGCGGAAAGGCGCCCTCGCCCGGGCGGAATATATAAGTGAGCGTGACCTCGTCGGCGTCGGCGTGGAGGCGGCTTTCGGCGATGCGGTAGGCGAGGCCGCGCCCGCGCCCCGGCGGCCCGGCGGAGAGCGCGCGCAGGAAATCGGCCGGCAGCTGGAAGGCGAAGGCGTGGTCGGCGAGCGGCCCGGCGGCGAGGCGCGGCAGCGCCGTCTGGCCGGTGGCGAAGCTCCACGGGTGCGCGGAAAGCAGCGCGTCGCGCGCGGACGGGTAGAGATTGGCGGCGACCTCGGCTTCGAGCGAGCCGTCGTCGAACGAGGAAATGCTGGCGGCGCCGATGCGGATCAGCGCGCGCGAGCAGAGGGCGATGTCGCTGGCGGCCATGAAAAAACCTCGGCGGTTTTCGGTTTGAAAAAATCCCCCCACCCCACCCCAACCCTCCCCCTCACCCTTCCCTCTCCCCCCATCCGGGGGGAGAGGGTTGGGGTGAGGGGGTGTGGGGGTGTGGGATCCGATCGGATGCCTTTGTTCCGTCATTCCCGCGCAAGCGGGAATCCAGTTTTTCGGAATCCTGGGCCCCCGCTTTCGCGGGGGCGACGAAATGGAGACATTGACTCGGGCTCGACCCTAGCGCGTGTCGGTCGCGCCGATTTGGGTCATGTCGTTGGTATCGACCACGCCGCCCGAATTGGCCGAAACCAGCAGCAGGCCGGCCTTGGCCGCCCCGCCGGTTTCGGTGTTGGCGAGGATGACGTCGCCCGCGCGGATCATGTCGGCGGCGTCGTTGAAATAGCCGGCGGTGTCGACCGCGTTGCCGGTATCGGGCGTGGCGTAATGCCAGAGCGTGAAGCCGTTGGCGTAGGCGAGCACGCTCAGGTTCTTCGCGTTGTAAGCCATGGTCGGTTCTCCTTTTTGCTATTCGAGGCAGCGCAGGCTGACGACGCCGGAGGCGTCGATCAGGCAGGCGCCCTGGCTCATCATGTTGTTGACGAAGTTGGCGGCGCGGTCGCCGTGCCAGGTGATGTCGGACTTGACGTGCGCGCCGACGGCGTGGCCGACCGCGGTCTTGTGGTACCAGTAGCAATGGCGGACGCCGGCGGTCTTGGTCAGGCCCGAATGCGGCATCCACAGCGTGCCGAGCCAGCGCTTGGCCTGGGTGCCCTGCCACGGCAGTTCCTTTTCGCCGACGAACTGGGCGTTGGCGAACTCGGCGATGTTCAAAAGATCGCTCCACTGCTTCCAGCCGACGATGGCGAAGCGGTCGCCGTCGTCGGGCACGTCGGCCTCGCCCAGCAGCTCGAACGCGGCCAGCGCCTTGGCCTTGGTCAGGCCGTCGGCGCCGGTGCCGGCGTAGTTGGTCGAGGCGTCGAGCCTGGCGATGATCAGCTCGTCGGTCTTGCGCCCGAGGGCGTAGGCGCCGGCGTTGATCAGCACCTGCTTTTCCGCGATGTTGGTCTTGATCTCGTCGAGCCGGTCGACCCAGTCGCCGGCGTAGTAGTCGGCGAGCGCGCATTCGACCTGGGCGTGATCGACGTTCATCACCGGCACCTTGCCGTGGCGGGCCTTGGTCGAGGCGGTGCCCTTGCCCACCTTCTGGAAGGTGGTGGTGGCGCCGACGACGTTGTCCTTGACGCGGACGGTGTTGCGCAGTTTCGAGCCCATCCGCTGATAGGCGAGATGGACTTCGCTTTGGTAGTGCTTGGTAAAGGCGGTTTCGACGGTCGTGCTCATCGAACGCTCTCCTTGAGGCTTGGGTTGAAGGAAGACGGATTTCGGGCGCGGCCGCCCTGGGGTTGTGGCGCGGGGTTGCGAAAATTCCCGCGGGCCGCCCAAGGGCGCGCGTCCGGGCGGGCCGGCGGCGGGCTTGACCCGCCGGCCGGTTTTCCGCCCGGGCAAAACGAGGCGTGCAAAAAAATCAGTTGTTGCCGGGGTAGAGCCGCTTGAAGCCCTCGGCGACCTCGGCGTGCAGCGCCGGGTCGTGGTCGCGCCAGTAGCGCGGATCGCGCATCTTCTGGCGGAGCGAGTCCTCGCTCACCGGCCGGCCGGCGGCCTCGCCCCGCGCCAGGCCCGGCTCGCCCGAGGCCATCATCCGGTGCATGGCGATCACGCCCTCGTAGGTGGCGGAGAGCGCCTCGAACGCGCTCGCCGGCAGGCTGGCGCGGCCCCAGGCGGCGATCTGGCGCGCGAGTTCGCGCCAGCGCGCCTCGCCGCCGAAATGGCGGGCGAGGCGCTCGCTTTGCGCGTCGGCCTCGAACTCGGCCGCGATTTCGCCGACCAGCGGCAGCAGCTTGTCGGCGGCGAGGTCGTAGACCACCTGCGCCTGGGCCTGGGTGAAGCCGGCCTTGTGCAGCAACGCGTTGACCTCGGGGTCGGCCATCACCATGTCGTCGCGGGTTTCGATGCGGTAGCCGGCGGGATCGGCCGGCACGCCCGCGCCGGCGCCGAGTTTTTTCTCCAGTTCGGCGTAGCTGCGCGCGAGCGATTCGATCCGCGCCTCGCCCTTGGCCGCGTCCCAGAATTTTTCGGGGAGGTATTCGGGGCGCGCGGGCGAATCGTCGTGCGAATGCACGCCTGCCGGCGTGACGCGCGCGACAAATGATACGGACGCGGGATCCGGCGTATCGGCGGGCGCGTCGGCGGGTACGGGGGCGTCGGCGGTCTCGGGAATGTTTTCGGTCACGGTGTTGTCCTCCATATAAATAACGTCAGGCGCGCCCGCGCTCGGCGAGCGCGAGAAGATGGCGGACCAGCTGGCGCTGGCCTTCGAGATGGCGGAGCCGGGCGACCGGCGCGTCGGGGCCGAGGGCGCGATCGAGGGTGATGGCGCGCAGGTAGCGGGCGAACCGCTCGCCGTCGGCGCCGGAAAAGACCCGCGCCACGGCGCGCGCCAGCGTGTCGCCGTCGGCGTCGGCGACGCCGAGCTCGGGCGGCACCATCCACGGCCAGGAATTTTCGGGCGCGCTCATCGGTTGTCTCCGGCGGTCAGGGTTGCGGCCAGCGCGGTCAGGGCCGCCGCCGGTGATGTTATGCGCTCGGCGCGCGCAAGCCCGCCGTCGCGGATCAGCTCGCCCGGCACGCCGAAGGCGCGGCCGAGCCAGCGCGCGGCCGCCGCGCGGTCGACGGCGGCGAGCGCCTCGGGCCCGAGATCGCGCACCGCGCCGAGCCACAACAGGGTCTGCTGCGCGTCCATGCGCGCCTGGTTGCGCGCGAGCGGCGATTTGTATTCGAGCGCGACCGCGCGCCCGTCGACGGCGAGCGGCGGGATTTCGCCGCGGCGGGCGAGGATGGCGGCGGCGCGCAGCAGCAGCGGCGTCAGCAGTTCCGATTGCAGCCGGCCGTAGGTGGCGCCGAGGATGCGCGACATTTCGGCGGCGCGTTCCAGCACCTCGGTCGCGCTCATGCGCGGGCCGGAAATCTGGCCGAGCTTGTCGGCGAGCAGGGCCTGGCGGATGCGCGCGCGCAGTTCCTCCAGCACCAGCTGCGACACGTCGAAGCGGCCCGGCGCCTCCAACGGCGTCAGGCCGGCCGAGCCGACCGCCTTGGGGATGATGGCGCCCGGCACCAGGCGCACGGTCGCGGGATTGAGCACGCCGTCGTCGTCCGCCTGCCAGATGCCGGTGACGGCGATCGAGGCGTTCTTGAGGATCAGCTCGACCACCTTGTTGGCGGTCCGGATGTCGGGCAGCGCCTTCATCACCGGCGAGCGGCCGTAAAGCTCGCCCGGCGCCTTCAGCCAGCGGAAGCCGACAAACGGCGAATGGGCGAAGCGCCCCCGGCCGAGCCACGCGGCCTCGGCCGCCGGCCCGTGCTCGGGGTCGGCGACGGCGGCGTAGGCAAATCCCTCCGCGTCGGGCAGCACCGCCTCGATCACCGCCAGCGTCGCCTCGGGGTCGCGTTCGGCGCGCGCCCGCGCGAACGGCGGCATGTCGGCCTCGGGGAAGCGCGCGCGCACCGCCGCGACCGGCATCTCCCAGCGCCGGAACACCGCCTCGAGCCGGCCCGAGCCGGTGTCCTCGAACGCGATTTGCGCGAGCGGCACGGCGGAAAAGCGGAGCGCCGACGGCTCGCCCGGCGGCGCCTCCTCGACCAGCAGCGCGGCGGTGCCGGCGGCGGCGAGATCGAGATAGCACTGGTGCATCTCGACCGCGAAGTTGGAACGGTCGAAATGGCCCTGCAGGATTTGCGCCGCGCGCTCCAGCTCGGGCGCTTGTCGCGCGCGCGCCGCCGCGTCCGCGTCGATGCCGGGCGCGAAGCCGAACCAGCGCGCCCACGGCGGCGTCAGTTGGGCGAGCAGGCTGGCGGCGAGCTGGTCGACCGCGTCGGGCGCGGTGCCGTCGTAGAGGCGCTCGGGCCGCGCCGCGCCGCCGGCCGCGGGCGCGCCCCCCGCGGAGCCGACGAGCGCGCCGGCGCGCGCGGGCAGCGCGTGGTCGTAGCATTCGCGCCACAGGCCTTCCCATTCGGCGCGCTTGTCGCGCGCCTTGCGGTGGCGGGCGACGACGTCGGCCGGCGAAACGATCGGGTCGCTCATGGTCTATTCTCCGAGCAGCGATTTGCGCCGGGGCGCGTCGGCGGCGAGGCGGAGCAGGCCCTTAAACGAGGTGGCGACGGTTTCGGCGCGCCCGCGCCGGCGGCGGGCGAGCATGTCGAGGCGGCGCTTGCGCTCGGCCTCGTCGGCGTCCTCGGGGGGCGCCGGGGGCGGGGGCGGCGGCGCGGGCTCGGCCGCGCCGGGCGGGGCGAAGATGCTGAGAAAGCCTCCCATGACGGTGTTCCTCGGATGTTGTGGGCGGGTGTCGGGGGCGGAAACGAAAACCCCCGCCGGGGCGGGGCGGGGGTCGACAACGAAATCGGATATTGGGTGCGCTCCGGGCACACTTCGCCCGGTCGCTGAAAACGGAATCTAATAGGCTGAAATACCCTTGTCAAGGATTTTTTTCTTTTTATTACGACTTTGATCTAAAAAGCGAAACAGCTGGCGGGGGGTGACGACGCGCGGCGCGCGGATTCCCAGGATCCGTTTCACCGCCTCGACGCAGGTGTAGGGGGCGAGGCCGGCGCCGCGCCGTTCGGGCTCGGCCACCGCGCACGCGACGGCCGCCAGGCCGCGCGCTTCGAGGGCGCGCACCACGTCGTCGGGACCGGCGCCGTCGCCGCCGGCGAGCGGGCCGACCTCGGTCCAATGGGACATGGGATCGATCACGATCCAGCGCCCCGAGACGGCGACGAGCGCGAAGCAATGGCGAAAGCCCTTGGCGAGGCAACGCAACCAGCGCGGCCGGTCGGCGTCGGCGAACGCGACCACCACCGTTTTTGGCCCGCGGTTATGGGGATTTTCCCGGGTCACGCGACGATGCCCCGCGCCTTCAGCGGCGTCGCCAGCCGGTCGAGCGCCTCGTCCCACGGCGCGACGAAGGGGGCCTCGTCCTCGCGCCGGCCGTCGGGCGCGCGCTCGGCGTCGCCGAATCGGACCAGCGTCGCCACGTGGCGCGGGCCGATCGCGCCGCGCCGACGGAGCCGCGCGAGCGCGCGGGCGATGTCGTCGGGATCGCACGGCCGTTGCCAGGGGCGCGCGCCGTCCTCGAAGCGGGCGCCGGCGCGGCGCGCCTTGACCGCGCGCGCGAACCAGAACCACGCTTCCTCGGCGGAGGCGAACGGCCGGACCGGGGCGGCGTTTTGCGGCCTGGGGACGTAGCGGGGCTTGGCCATGATCGACCTCTATTCCTAAATTCAACTGATATATGTTTATAAACCTATTATAGATAAAAAAAGAAATCAATTCCTAATGAAAAAATGTAGCGATTCTAAGACACTGTTCCCATGCTCAAGCACGCGGACGTCTGGCGCGCCATCGACCGCCTGGCCAAGGAACACGGGTATTCCCCGTCCGGGCTGGCGCGCCGCGCCGGGCTGGATCCCACCACCTTCAACAAGAGCAAGCGCACCACCCGCGAGGGCAAGCTGCGCTGGCCGAGCACCGAAAGCGTCGCCAAGATTCTCGCCGCCACCAACGCCAACCTGATGGAGTTCGTCGGCTACGTGAACGAAAGCGACAGCGGCGGCGTGATCCGCAACATCCCGCTGATCGGCTTCGCCCAGGCCGGCGCCTCGGGCTATTTCGACGACGCCGGCTATCCGACCGGCGGCGGGTGGGACGAAATCCCGTTCCCCGGCCTCGGCGATCCGCACGCCTACGCGCTCGAAATCAACGGCGACAGCATGGAGCCGGTGTTCCGCGACGGCGACGTGATCATCGTCGCGCCGCACGCCAGCATCCGCCGCGGCGACCGGGTGGTGATCCGCACCAAGGTCGGCGAGGTGATGGTGAAGCAGCTCCGCCGCCGCACCGGCAAGGTGATCGAACTGCAATCGCTCAACCGCCAGCACGGCGACCGCACGCTGTCCCTCGACGACGTCGATTGGATGGCGCGGGTGGTGTGGGCGAGCCAGTAGCCGCGCCCGTCCGTTCGCCGCCGGACCGATTCATCCCGCTGTTTCAAGGAAATGAGCCGTCGGCGCCGATCCGCGCGCGCTTTCCCTATTGACCGATAAAAGGAATATTATCATAATTCGGGAATGAGCGACATACCGCCCGTTTCCGACATTCCGGCCGCCTCGGCGATCGCGCGCCTGCACGCGCGTTACGACGGGGTAATTCCTCGGCGCTTGCGCGCGGCCGCGCTCGCCGGCGGCGAGGCGGGCCGCGCCCGGCTCGCGGCCGAAGCCCGGCGACGCATGTTCGACGCGCTCGCGCGCGATTCCCTCGCCGCGCTCGCGGCGCGGCGCGGCCGGATCCGGCGCGGCGATCTCGCTTCGGATCGGGCGTTGCGGACGCTCGCGCGCGATCTCCGCTTCTATCGCGACCGGGGAGCGGAACGGCGGGCGGATTTAACAGTCGGCGGCTAAGGCATCGCTCGGTTGGACGTCTTCATTCCGTCATTCCCGCGTCAGCGGGAATCCAGCCTTTTCAAAATCCTGGACCCCCGCCTTCGCGGGGGCCGGCCCCCGACTCGATCGGGGGGTGACGCTTTTTTCCGAACACTCCACCCAAACCGCGCCTCGGCGTTACCGTCCTCGGGAGGCGGCCGGGGAGCGGTAATCGTCGCCCCCCGCCTTCCTGATACCCCCCTCACCCTCCCGCCATGGCGGGTCCCTCCCTCTCCCGCGAGAGCGGGAGAGGGTCGGGGTGAGGGTCACCCGAACCGCGCCCGCCGCGCGTCCTCGCGATGATGACGGAAAAGGCCGGATTCCCGCGCGGCCGGATAGCCGCAAGGCGATTATGGATATGTCATTAAATAATAAGGGTTTGTTCCCAAGTTGCCGAAACGGCGGGATCGGTTAAACATGGCGCGGAGTACGGCGCTCGATCGGCGGCCGCTTCAAGGACCGGGGCTCAACAGTTCGACAAGGGACATTCGACCATGCTCGCGAATTTCAAGATCGGCACGAAAATCATCGCCATCGTCGTGTGTCTGGCGGTCATCATGGCCGCGATCAGCGGCGCGGCGATTTTCGCGCTCGCCGAAATGTACGACGAAGCCAAAGAAATCGACAAGGCGTCCGTCCAAGTCCGGCTCGGCGGCGGGATGAACACCAACGCCGTCGCCATGAACCGGGGCGAATATTCGCTCGGCATGCTTCCGACCAAGGAAAACGTCGAAGCGACCAAGAAGGACATCGAGGCGCAGCGCAAAATCTTCGAGGAACGGTTCGCCCAGGCGCGCGCGACCCAGGACGCCGAGCAGAAGAAACACCTCGACACCGTCGAGGCCGCCTATCAGGCGTACCTCAAGGGACTCGCGGCCACCATCGCCAAGGCCGACCAGTGGGCGGGCAAGGTCGAAATTTCCGGCGGCCAGAAGGAGATCGCGGACATCGCCGCCGATCATCGGCCGCTGGCCTCCAATCTACGGAGGGCGCTGAACGATTACGTGAAAGTTTCCGAGGAGCATGGCCACCACATGGCCGAGCTGGCGGGGAAACTCTACGGGACCATGCGCTGGGTGCTCTCCGGCGCGGCGATCGCCGGCATCGTGATCGGTCTGGTGCTCGGCGTCCTGATATCTCGAGTCGGCGTCGTCAACCCCATCGCCAAGATCGTCGCCTGCCTCAAATCGCTGTCCGAAGGCAATCTCCAGACGGACGTCTTCGGCACCGGGCGCAAGGACGAGGTCGGCGACATCGCCAAGACGACCCTGGTCTTCAAGGAGAACATGCAAAAGACCAAGCAGATGGAGGAGGAAGCCAAGCAGGCCGAAATCCGCGCCGCCAAGGAAAAGAAGGAGATGATGAACAAGATGGCCGACGACTTCGAATCGAGCGTCGGCGGCATCGTCAGCGCGGTGTCGGCGGCGGCGACCGAGCTCGAATCGTCGGCCACCGCCATGTCGGCGACCGCCGAGGAAACCAACCGCCAGGCGACGGCGGTGGCGGCGGCGTCCGAGGAGGCCTCCGCCAACGTGCAGACGGTGGCGAGCGCGGCGGAAGAACTCTCCGCCTCCATCGCCGAGATCAGCAACCAGGTCGCGCAAGCCGCCAAGGTGTCGGCGAGCGCGGTCGAGGAAGCCAACCGGGCCAACGGCATGGTCCAGGGCCTGGCCCAGTCGTCGCAGAAGATCGGCGAGGTGGTGGAGCTAATCACCTCCATCGCCGATCAGACCAACCTCTTGGCCCTCAACGCGACCATCGAGGCGGCCCGGGCCGGCGACGCCGGCAAGGGCTTCGCGGTGGTGGCGGCCGAGGTCAAGAACCTCGCCAACCAGACCGCCAAGGCGACCGAGGAGATCGGCACCCAGATCGGCGGTATCCAGGGCTCGACCAAGGACGCGGTCGGGGCGATCCAGTCGATCGGCAAGGTGATCGGCGAAATCAACCAGATCTCGTCGGCGATCGCGGCGGCGGTGGAGGAACAGGGCGCGGCGACCAAGGAAATCGCGCGCAACGTCGAACAGGCCTCGGCCGGGACCAAGGAGGTCTCCTCGAACATCGCGGGCGTAACCCAGGCGGCGGGCGAGACCGGCCAGGCCTCGGCCCAGATCCAGACCGCGGCCAAGGAGCTCTCCCAGCAGTCGGAAACGCTTCGCAACCAGGTCGACAAGTTCATCGCCCAGATCCGCGCGGGGTGAACGGTCCTCTCGTCATGCCCGCGCAAGCGGGCATCCAGCTTTTTCGGAAAAGCGCTGGACCCCCGCCTTCGCGGGGGTGACGATTCCGTCTAATTGAAACGCGCTAAGGTGCGGCCCGATTAAACGGAATCAGGTTCAGGCGGTCACACCCCCACCCCATCCCTCCCCCGTCACGCCGATAGGCGTGCATTCGCACGACAAGGGGGGAGGGAAATCAAAAAGCCCCCTCACCCTCCCGCCATGGCGGGTCCCTCCCTCTCCCGCGAGAGCGGGAGAGGGTCGGGGTGAGGGTCACCCGAAGCGCGCTTCGGCGCCGCCGTCATTGCCGCGGACGCGTTCCGCGTCCTCGCGATGACGGCCGGGGGAAGTTTTAAAGCGCCTCGCCCTTGAGCGCGCGCTCGATCAGTTGCAGCGTCTCGGCGCGGCCGTAAAGGGCGATGAAGGAGCCCATGCGCGGCCCGTCCGCCTGGCCGAGCAGCACTTCGTAGAGGGCCTTGAACCAGGCGCGCAGGTCGGCGAACGGATGGCGCTTGCCGACCGCGTAGACCTCGGTCTGGATCGCTTCCGCGTCGGCGCCCTCGGGCAGCGCCCGGAGCGCGCGGGCGAGATCGGCCAAGGCCTCGCGCTCCATCGCCGAGGGCGGCCGGAACTTTTTCGCCGGCAGCACGAAGTCGCGGTAATAGACGATGGCGTATTCCACCAGCTTGTCGAGGAAGGGCGCGCTCGCCGGGCTCGCCTCGGGCCTAAGGCGGGTGATGTATTTCCACAGCACCGCCTTGTCCTCGGTGTGGCAGACGCCGACCAGGTTGAGCAGGATGCCGAAGCTGATGTGCCCGTCCTCGGCCGGCGGGCGGCCGGCGTGGATGTGCCAGGCCGGATTGTCGAGCTGGCGCGCCGGTTCCTGCTTGGGGAACGCGACCAGGTGGGCGAGGTAGTCGTCGACCGTGCGCGGGATGACGTCGAAGTAAAGCCGCTTGGCCGCGGTCGGCTTCTGGTACATGAACAGCGCGAGGCTTTCGGGCGGCGCGTAGCGCAGCCAGTCCTCGACCGCGAGCCCGTTGCCCTTGGATTTGGAAATCTTCTCGCCCTTTTCGTCGAGGAACAGCTCGTAGGTGAAGCCGACCGGCGGATCGCCGGCGAGAATCCGGCAGATGCGGTTGCCGAGGCGGACCGAATCGATCAGGTCCTTGCCCGACATTTCGTAATCGACGCCGAGCGCGGCCCAGCGCATGGCCCAATCGACCCGCCACTGCAGTTTGCAGTTTCCGCCGGTGACCGGCACCTCGAACGTGCCTTCCGCCTCGTCCTGGAAGACGACGGTGCCGTCCTTGGGCCGGTATTCGCGCGCGGGGATTTCCAGCACCTGAAGCCGTCCATTGCGCTCGCGCACCGGCAGGAACGGACAATAGGTGCGCCGCCGTTCGTCGCGCAGTTCCGGCAAAACGACGTCGAGAATCTCGCGGTGCTTTTCCAGCACCCGGCGCAGCATCGGATCGAACAGGCCGGCGCGGTAGCACTCGGTCGCGCTCTTGAATTCGTATTCGAAGCGGAACGCGTCCAAGAACGCGCGCAGCCGGCCGTTGTTGTGGTGGCCGAAGCTTTCGCAGCAGCCGAACGGGTCGGGGATCGAGGTCAGGGGCGATCCGAACGCGCTCGCCTTGTCGCCGACGAAGCGCGCCATCATCTCCCGGTTGGGCACGTTGTCGGGCACCTTGCGGAGCCCGTCCATGTCGTCGGAAAAAGCGAAGAGCCGCGTCGGAATGTCGCTGAGCAGCGAGAACGCGTGGCGGATCATCGAGGTCCGCGCCACCTCGCCGAAGGTGCCGATGTGCGGCAGGCCCGACGGGCCGTAGCCGGTTTCGAACAGGGCGTAACCCTTGGCCGGCGGGCCGCCGGCGAAGCGCTTGAGGACATTGCGCGCCTCGACGAAGGGCCAGGCGTTGGAATGCTGGGCGAGTTCGCGCAAACGGGACATGGGTGACCGGGAAAATAAATAAGGCCAGGGGTTCGGAGGCTAGCGCGGACTTTCGCAAACGTGCGAACCACCCCCACCCCAGCCCTCCCCCGTCGAGGGGGAGGGGGTAAGTGTTTGTGTCGCAACTCTTTCCCCTCCCCCCTTGTGGGGGAGGGTCGGGGTGGGGGGTATAACGCGCATTTGTGATTGTCGGTAGTACGGGCCGCGCCCCGGGCCCGTCAACGCTTTCGCGCCGCTATTTCGCCGGCTTCGGCGCCGGGGGCGGAACCGGCCCGAGGTATTGGGCGATCTCGACCGCGTCGATCTGCTCGGGCTTCAGGAACTTCTTGGCGTAATCGAGATAGACGCCCGAGGTCAGGAACAGGTCGAACAGGTCGGGGTCGATGTGCTGGTCCTTCTTGAAGAAGTACATGATCTTGATCGACTCGCTCAGCGTCTTCGCCTTCTTGTAGGGGCGGTCGGCGGCGGTCAGCGCCTCGAAGATGTCGGCGATCGCCATGATCCGCGCCGGGACCGACATGTCGTCTTTCTTGAGCCGCTTGGGATAGCCGGTGCCGATCAGGGTTTCGTGGTGGCCGCCGGCGTATTCCGGCACCGCCTTGAGGTGCTTGGGGAACGGCAGCTCGCCCAGCATGCGGATGGTCTGCACCATGTGCTCGTTGATCTTGAAGCGGTCCTCGGCGGTCAGCGTGCCGCGCCCGATGCACAGGTTGTAGACCTCGCCCCGGTTGTATTCGTGCTCGGGCACGTTCATCTTGAAGCCCCACTTGTTGTCGGGCGCGTAGTAGGGCGACGGGGCGCGCGGAAAAATGTGCTCGGGCTTGTCGGCGAGCAGCGGCTCGTCGACCGGCAGTTCGGCAGCGGGGACGCGTTCCTTGCGCTTCAATTCCTCGTGCGCGACGCCGATGCGGTCGTCGAGCGTGCGCTTCCAGGTGACGGCGGCGATCTTCTTGACCCGCTCGATCTTTTCCGGGGCCATGAATTCGCCGCCGATGTTGCATTCGGCGATGAAGGCGTAGTCGTCGTCGAGCGTGGCGAGCTTTTTCTCCAGCTCGCGCCGGAGCGAATCGGCGTCCTCTGGCCGGTCGAGCAGCGCGCGCAGGTATTCGATCACCGCGTCGCGCTTGACCACCTCGAACCGGGTGCGGATTTCGTGGATGCGGTCGCAAATGGTTTCGAGCTTGGTCGCCTTGTCGACCACGTATTCGGGCGTGGTCACCTTGCCGCAATCGTGCAGGTAGGCGCCGAGGTGCAGCTCGTACCACTGGTCCTCGGTCAGGTCGAATTCGCGGAACGGCCCCTCGGCCGCGTCGCAGGCGGCCTTGGCCAGCATCAGGGTCAATTCCGGCACCCGGAGGCAGTGCCCGCCGGTGTAGGGCGACTTGGCGTCGATCGCGCCGGCGATCAATTGGATGAAGGAATCGAGCAGTCTTTTCTGCGCGGCGAGCAGCTGGCTGTTGTCGAGGGCGACGGCGGCCTGGGACGCGAGCGCCTCGATCACCGGCTGGATGTCGGCGCCGAACGGGATCACCTCGCCGCTGGCGCGGTCGCGGGCGTTGAGCAACTGCAGCACCCCGATCACCGCGTTCTGGCTGTTCTTGAGCGGCACGGTGAGAAAGGACTTGGAGCGGTAGCCGGTGCCGGCGTCGAACTTGCGCGTGCCGGAAAAATCGAAATCCTTGGCCTCGTAGGCGTCGGGGATGTTGACCGAAACCGCCGCCAGGGCGGCGTGGGTGGCGACGCTCATGTGGTTGGGCGCGCCGGTCTGCGGGTCGTGCATGTTGAGCGGCGGAAACGTGATCGGCTTGCCGGTGGTGCCGCCAAGGGCGATGTTGAGCGAGTCGGTCCGCATGATTTCGAACTTGAGCTTGTCGTCGTCGGTGCGGATATAGAGCGTGCCGCCGTCGGCGTTGGCGATCGCCTTGGCTTCGAGCAGGATCATTTCCATCAGGCGGTTGAAGTCGCGCTCGGCCGAGAGCGCGATGCCGATGTCGATCAGGCGGCGATAGAGATCGCCGCCGCCGGCGGCCGCGGTCGCGCTGGTCTCGGTCGGTGGCGCCATAGAGAGCCCCTGGAAAATCGCGTCGGCCGCGCCCGCGCGATCGGCCAACCGCCGGCGATTACAGGGCTTTTTCCGGCCTGACAACCGAGCGGCCCGCCCCGAAGGGTAGCTCCTCAAACGGCGGGCAGCGCGCGCGCGGCGACGATGCCCGCGACCATCATCCAACCGACCGCGCGGTTGGAACGGAAGGTGGCGAGGCAGGCGGCCGGATCGTCGAAGTCGGTGCGCGCCGCCTGCCGGAAAAGATGCAGCCCGACCAGCGCCAGCACGGCGAAGAACGGCCACGCCAGTTGGGCGAGATGACCGGCGAGCGCGAACAACAGCACCGCGCCGCCGTAGAAGGCGAACAGCCAGGGGCGGGTCGCATCGCCGAGCCGGAGCGCGGTCGACTTGATGCCGACCAGCGCGTCGTCCTCCTTGTCCTGATGGGCGTAGATGGTGTCGTAGCCGAGGGTCCACAGCACGCAGCCGGCGTAGAGCGCGACCGCGGCCGGATCGAGTTCGCCCTTGACCGCCGCCCAGCCGAGCAGCGCGCCCCAGTTGAAGGCGAGGCCGAGCACGGCCTGCGGCCAGTGGGTGAACCGCTTGGCGTAAGGGTAGAACGCGACCAGCGGCAGCGAGGCGATGCCGAGAACGACGGCGTAAGCGTTGAATTGGAGCAGCACGATCAGGCCGGCGAACAGCATCGCCGCCAGAAACGCCAGCGCCCGGGGCACGGCGATCTCGCCGCTGGCGATCGGGCGGGCGCGGGTGCGGGCGACGCGGGCGTCGAAATCGCGGTCGGCGATGTCGTTGAGGATGCAGCCGGCGCCGCGCATGACCACCGCGCCGACGGCGAAGAGAACGATCAGGCGGAGTTCCGGCACGGCCTCCGAGGCCAGCGCCACGCCCCACCAGCAGGGAAACAGCAGCAGCCAGGATCCGATCGGGCGGTCGAGGCGGATCAGCCGCAGATAGGGCCGCGCCGGCGCCGGCACGAACCGGTCGATCCAGGTTCCGGTGGGGATATCGCTCGCGGTCGGGCGGCTGGCCTGGGTCATGGGCACGGTGTAAATCAAGGCGCCCCCTTTCGAACCCGGGGGAGCAGATATCTAAGTTTAGGCGGCCCCCGCGTTAATTCAAACGGGGCGTTAATTCGAACGGGGCTCGGGGAGAAGGCGACGGCCATGAGCGAAGCGACGGAACCGCGCGCGAAAGCGCGCCTTTATGTGGCGGCGCCGCTCGCGGCCGGGGCCGTGGCGCTCCTGACCCCGGACCAAGCCCATTACGCGAGCCGGGTCATGCGCCTCGGCGTCGGCGACCGCTTGAGCCTGTTCAACGGCCGCGACGGCGAATGGCGCGCGCGCGTGAAAACCGTGGGCCGCAAGGGCGGCGAGGCGGTGGTCGAGGAACGGGCCCGGCCGCCGGCGGCCGAACCGGACGCGATTCTGCTGTTCGCGCCGCTCAAGAAATCGGCGCTCGACGTTCTCGTCGCCAAGGCGACCGAGCTGGGCGCTTCCGACCTGCGGCCGGTTTTGACCCGGCGCACGGCGGTGGCGCGGGTCAACGTCGAACGGCTGCGCGCGCAGGCGATCGAGGCCGCCGAGCAATGCGAGCGCCTGACGGTGCCGGACGTGCGTCCGATGGAAACGCTCGAGCGCGCGCTCGGCGCGTGGGAGGGCACGCGCCGGCTGTTTGTCGCCGACGAAACCGGCGGCGGCGTTGCCGCGGCGGACGCGTTTTCCGCCGCCCCGCGCGCGCGTCCGGTCGGTTTTCTGGTCGGCCCCGAGGGCGGCTTCGAGCGATCCGAGCTTGACGCGCTCGGCCGCCTGCCCTTTGTTACGCGCGTCGCTCTCGGCCCGCGAATCTTGAGGGCCGAAACCGCCGCGTTCGTCCTGCTCGCCTGTTGGCAGGCGCTCGCCGGCGACGGCCGCGCGCCGCCGCCGCCCCGCGCATAAAAGGAATCGCCCCATGTCCGGAGCCCCGCAAGGCTCGTCCGAGCCGATCGCCGACCGCCGCCAGCTGGTCGAGTATTTCGCCTCGGGCTGCAAGCCGAAGGCCGACTGGCGGATCGGCACCGAGCACGAGAAGTTCGCCTATCGCCTGTCGGATTTGCGCCCGCTCGAATACGAGGGCGACCAGGGCATTCGCGCGCTGCTCGCCGGGCTCACCCGCTTCGGCTGGGAACTGGTGACGGAAAACGGCAAGCCGATCGCGCTTTCGCGCGCCGACGGCGCCGCCGTGTCGCTCGAACCCGCCGGGCAGGTGGAACTTTCCGGCGCGCCGCTCAAGACCATCCACCAGACCTGCAACGAGGTGAGCGAGCACCTGAAGCAGGTCAAGGCGGTCGCGCGCGACTTGAAGATCGGCTTTCTCGGCCTCGGCTACCAGCCGAAATGGCCGCGCGGCGAGATGCCGTGGATGCCCAAGGGCCGCTACAAGATCATGCGCGCCTACATGCCGAAGAAGGGCAAGCTCGGCCTCGACATGATGCAGTCCACCTGCACGGTGCAGGTGAACCTGGATTTCGATTCCGAGGCGACCATGGTCAGGATGTTCCGCGTCTCGCTCGCGTTGCAGCCGGTGGCGACCGCGCTGTTCGCCAACTCGCCGTTCAAGGAGGGAAAGCCGTCCGGCTTTCTCAGCTATCGCGGCCACATCTGGACCGACACCGATCCCGACCGCTGCGGCCTGCCGCCGTTCGTGTTCGAGGACGGCTTCGGCTTCGAGCGCTGGACCGACTACCTGCTCGACGTGCCGATGTATTTCGTCTACCGCGACGGGCAATACATCGACGCCGCCGGCCAGTCGTTCCGCGATTTCCTGAAGGGCAAGCTGCCGGCGCGGCCGGGCGAGATCCCGACCATCGCCGACTGGGCGGCGCACACGACCACCGCCTTTCCCGAGGTGCGGCTCAAGAAATACCTCGAAATGCGCGGCGCCGACGGCGGCCCGTGGGCGCGCCTCTGCGCGCTGCCGGCGCTCTGGGTCGGGCTGCTCTACGACGGCGTCGCGCTGGACGCCGCCTGGGACCTGGTCAAGGACTGGACGGCGGAGGAGCGCGAACATTTGCGCGCCGAAGTGCCGCGCACGGCGCTGAAGACGCCGTTCCGCGGGCGCATCGTCGGCGACATCGCGCTCGACGCGCTCGAGATCGCGCACGCCGGCCTCGCGCGCCGCGCCGCGCTCGACTTTTTCGGCTTCGACGAGACCCATTTCCTGACGCCGCTTTTCCAGATCGCGGAATCGGGCCTGACCCCGGCCGAGGAACTGCTCCGCGCCTACGAGCGGCGCTGGAAGGGCAACGTCGATCCGGTGTTCAAGGAGTATGCGTATTGAAAACCAGAGCATAGCGTTTCCCTCCCGCGAATGCGGGGGAGAATGCCGAGCGCAAGGTGGCCCTTGCACCGTCGGGCTCATACCGTGTCCGTGCAAACCAGAAACGCACAAGTATCTCAAGAATTGAAGATCGGAATGTGGCTCAGGTGCTTGTCAATTGTATCAACGAATTGACGCGGCAATTCTAAATGGAACTTTTCTTGCTTCCATATTTGGAAAAAACGATCAACAGTGTCAGCAGCCGTATCAACGACAAGTTTTTGCGGAAGTAGCGCCTTAGCGGCTAAGTATTTTAATTCATCCTTTGAAATCTCAGAGAATTTAGAAGTACGCACATATTTCAGAGCCATATTCTCGTCCTTGAGATAAACAATCGTGGATACGTAATCGTACGCGGGAGACAAAACCGGAGTGCGACGATCAGGGTATATTAGCGACCAGTTCTTTAAGTGCATATCTGCGTTACCAATAAGAGTATTGAATACCAGCCGTCGGATAAATTCCTCAATTTGTGCTTCTCCGCTTTCAGCGCGCAGTACTTTCGCGATGTTTTTATAGCTTGCTTTCTTATATTTATTGTCAGGATAAATATCAAAAACTTGCGCGAAATCCTCGATATGGACAGCAGACCCGTCATCCAATCGATCAAAACGCCTGATCGCAAAGGCCATCGTTCCAATATCGCTCATTCCCTCCGGTAACCCATTGATCGCATTCACCGAGATCAAACGGATTTCGGGCACATCGATTCCGATCCGTCGCGCGAGGGTCATCATCGCGTATTCATTCTCAGGTACCCGTTCATATTTCGATGATGGCAATTTCACGATCCATGAACCGCCGACACCGTTCACGGGAATGGTCAGCCCGCCAGTCGCCGCCATGACGGCTGAGAATTTCAATTGCACGCCCGCTAACGAAAAGCGCAGAGGCCGCCCTTGATTTGCGCCACGATGGCTATCATCGCCATTATCAATAGGGGGCAGGGCATCGCCGTCCGTTGCTTGTATGGTGATCGCGCCTGGAAGATCCTGGCCAAGCGCCCAAAGGAGAAAGAACTCTCGTTTAGGATTCACCCCTGCCCGTTGCGCGAGGTAATCACGCATTGGCCCTTCGGGCAGAAGATTTGAAAAAAACGGCATCACGCGCGTTTGCGTCGGCCGAATATCGGTGATGAGACCGCCATATTGATCCTTGAAGGATAGGCTCAGAGTGTCGCGCATATAGTTGTCAATATAGCTTCGATCAAAAGTAAAAAGGATTCTGTCGCTTTCAAGAAGGACAAGCGTTCCAATTGGCTTTTGATGAAGCAGAACCTTCAGAACCGACAGGTCAGCCATCGTCCTCGTCCAATCGGTACGCTGGAAGTGTTCGGCTTATAGCCTCGGAGGGAATTGCATGCGCAATCGTATTGCGTATTTCCTGTAGCTGCCGAGCCAGGTCCTTGATCTGTTTCAGCTTCTCCTGCGGCAGATGAAACTTCGGAATATTTATCGGCTGTATGGATTTATAGATGCTTCGTGCTTGCTTCGCGACCTTCTGAAGTTGTGCAATTTCTTCGAAGCCCAATCGAAGATTCTGGATTTCCCGTACTATATTTTGAATGCGCTGAATCTCACGAGTATCGGGGAGCGTCTCTGACAAACGCTTCCCCGCATCTTGAATGGCACGGATCGCTTTGAGGGCATCGGTGGTCGATGCCAGCGGTTGAACATTTTGAATAATACTCTGTACTGCCGGAACGGTTTTGCTTGGCACGAGAGTGACCTCCAGGTCGAGGGCACGCGCCAACTCGATCAAATTAGAAAGCGTGATGTCGACCCCGGCATTCTCGATCTTCGAGATATGTGCCTGGGTAAGACCGGTCTTTGCGCTTAACGCGCGCTGGCTCAGACCTCTGGCATGCCGCGCGGCTTTTAGGATGCGGGCAACTTCCTCAAGAGCGTATGACATTTGACATACTATAATATATTTGTAAGCGTTATTGATATATAAAAGCATATCTTATTGCAATAAAAATATTTTTGTTGATATACTATAATATATTTAAAAAGTGTATTGATATATTTTATAATATCAATCTTGGTTGCAAGGGCATGTTAGCAGGAATCGACGTTGTGGAAGTTGGGATTTGGCACCTCCCTCCGACCCTCATTACCGTCGGCGACATCGCGCTCGACGCGCTCGAGATCGCGCACGCCGGCCTCGCGCGCCGCGCCGCGCTCGACTTTTTCGGCTTCGACGAGACCCACTTCCTGACGCCGCTCTTCCAGATCGCGGAATCGGGCCTGACCCCGGCCGAGGAACTGCTCCGCGCCTACGAGCGGCGCTGGAAGGGCAACGTCGATCCGGCGTTCGAGGAGTATGCGTATTGAGCTGTTCCCCAAATGTGGTACACTTCGGGCGTATCCCCACGGAGATGCGTCATGCCCAAGTCCGAGATGATCCGCGCCCGCGTCGAGCCCGGCCTTAAGCACAAGGCCGAAACCGTGTTCGGCACGCTCGGATTGACCCCGACCGAGGCGATCACCCTTTTTTACACGCAGGTGACGCTGCGGCGCGGCCTGCCGTTCGAGGTGAAAATCCCGAACAAGGCGACCCAGGCGGCCCTGCGCGAGGCCGAGCAGGGCCGGAACCTCAAGCGGTGGAAGAGCCTCGGCGCGCTCAAGGCCGCCCATCGCTGATGCGGGCCATCCGGACGACGCGGAGGTTCGAGCGCGACCTCAAGCGGACCCGGAAACGCGGCAAGAAGCTCGACAAACTGTGGTCGGTGGTCGAACGGCTGCAACAGGGGGAGCCGCTCGATCCTCGCCATCGGCGCCATCGCCTGTCGGGCGAGTGGTCGCTCCATTGGGAGTGCCATGTCGAGCCCGATTGGCTTCTCATCTGGCACGAGGACGACGCCGGCGGACTGGTTCTCGTCCGAACCGGAACCCATTCGGACCTGTTCGATTGATCCGCCGCGCGGCCGCGCCGGTCCGGCGTTCGAGGAGTATGCGTATTGAGCGGACTCGAACTACGCCAGCAACGCCTCGATAATGTCCCACCTATTTTTGTACTCATCGATTCGCCAGCCGGTAAAAGACTTGTGCGGTGGTAAGTGAATTGTCCGCACTTTGCTTTCATTGTGCTTTTGGCCTTTCTTACCGGGCGTCTTCAGCCATTCCTTGTGCGCCTTAATAACATTTTCGGAAACGATTGAAGACGGAATCACATAGTATTCAAAAGGAGCGTTCTGCGTTACGGTCGGGATTCCCGCAAGAACCCAGATGAAATTCTTTCCGTAGTCTTTTTGCGCCTTTACTCCAACAGACACAGTTCGATTGCCAGGCACGAAAGTTTTCACTTGAATGTGAACGAACTTCGTCCCTTCTTTGTTGCTGCAGAGAATGTCAGTATTTGGTGTGTTGCCGATAGTGACAAGTGCAACTAGGTCTCTACGGCACAATTCCCCTGCCACAAAGAATTGGCTGGAGTTAGCCCGCGAAGATTTATCTGGTTTAGAAGACTTTGCTCGATCGTTCATTGCTTGGTTCCAATCGTACCCACTTACCTCTCTCACACCGCCGTCCCGTCGACGGTGATCTGATCTCCGATCAGCGTCGGCTGGCTTACGTGGCCTAGGACGAACGCTCGCTCCCGCCCGTGGCCTCCCGGATCATCGCGTCCACCGCCTTTTCGAGCTCGGTCAAGCGGCCCTGCGCGACGTTCTAGATGATCCGGTCGTCCACTTTCGCGTACTCATGGCGGAGCAGGTTCCCGATCGCGGCGATTTCCGGCCAGGGGATCGCGGGAAACCTCGCCTTCGTTTCGGACGGAAGATGGCGGCTGGCTTCCGAGATGATCTCGATGCCGCGCTCGGTCGCGCGGCGCATGGACCAAACGTCCTTGTAGATTTCGAATGTGACGCCGGCGAGGGTTTCGGAAATGCCGTTGATCGCGTCGCGCATGTCGTGAAGCCGGGTAAGAACGGTCTTCCCGGCCATCAGAAAACGCGCTCGGCCTCGGCGAGGATGCGGTCGCGGATCGCGGGATGCAGGCCGGCGCGGGTGGTGAGATCGACCTCGGTCCCGAGATAACCGGCGATATTCTCTTTCAGACGGATCAATTCGATCAGGCTGAAATCGCCGGCTTCGTCGTAGTCGATGAACAAATCGACGTCGCTTCCGGGTCCGGCTTCGCCGCGAAGCGCCGACCCGAACAAAAAAAGCGAGGTCGCGCCGCCCGCGCGGATGTCCCGCTCGTGGCGCTTCAAGGCCTGAATGACTTGGTCCCGGTTCATGGCCGAATTATAGCATCGGCCGATTGACGGCTTGGCGCGAATTTCGCTCCGCGCCCCACCCCCTCCCCGGCCCTCCCCCGTCAAGGGGGAGGGGACCAAGAGTTAAGGCACGCCGAACTTTTCCCTCCTCCCGTCGCGCCGATAGGCGCGCATTCGCGCGACGCGGGGGAGGGTTGGGGCGGGGGGTTAAATCCGCCCGGTCGGAATTCCGTCTGAAACGGTCCGAAAAGGCGGCGGCGTTCACACCGCTGCCGCCGACGGTGAGCTGATCGACCTTCAGCGTCGGCTGGCCGACGCCGACCGGCACGCCTTACTCCCTTGCAAGGGATATCAAATTGTAGTAACGATTTGCGGTGGACTACGAATGGGACGACGCCAAGAGCAGAGCCAACGCGGCGAAGCACGGCGTGCCGTTCAAAGCGGCCGAAACCTTCGATTGGGAATCGGCCCTGGTCGTCGAGGATGCGCGCGCGGGTTACGGCGAGTCGCGGTTCGTCGCGGTGGGATTTATCGCCAATCGTCTTCACGTGATGGCGTTCACCCGGCGCGGCGGCAACATTCGCGTCATCAGCCTGCGCAAGGCGAACAAGCGGGAGCACCGGTATTATGACGAAGCGATTGACTGATCGGCGCGGCGACGTGCGTCCTCTCGCCAAATCCGATTTTCGGAAGATGAAGCCGGCGCGGGAAGCGATGCCGGACGTGGTCGCGCATTATCGGCGGACACGGGGGCCGCAGAAAGCGCCGACCAAGGTGTCCACGACAATCCGACTCGATGCCAAGGTGATCGACTTCTTCAAGGCCAAGGGGCCGCGGTGGCAATCGCGGATCAACGACGCTCTAAAGGCGGTCGTCGATTCGGCGAAGTAGCTCACACCGCCGTGCCGCCGACGGTGAGCTGGTCGACCTTCAGCGTCGGCTGGCCGACGCCGACCGGCACGCCCTGGCCGTCCTTGCCGCAGGTGCCGATGCCGGGGTCGAGCTCCATGTCGTCGCCGATCATCGAAACCTTGGTCAGCACGTCGGGGCCGTTGCCGATCAGCGTCGCGCCCTTCACCGGGGCGCCGATCTTGCCGTTCTCGATCTGGTAGGCCTCGGTGCACGAGAACACGAACTTGCCGGACGTGATGTCCACCTGGCCGCCGCCGAAGGTGACGGCGTAAAGGCCCTTCTTGACCGAGGCGATGATTTCGTCGCGTTTCGCCTTGCCCGCCAGCATGTAGGTGTTGGTCATGCGCGGCATCGGCGAATGGGCGAAGCTTTCGCGCCGGCCGTTGCCGGTCGGGCGCATGCCCATCAGCCGCGCGTTCAACCGGTCGTTCAGGTAGCCGACCAGGACGCCGTCCTCGATCAGCACGGTGCGCGAACTCGGCGTGCCCTCGTCGTCGACGGTGAGCGAGCCGCGCCGCTCGGCGAGCGTGCCGTCGTCGACCACGGTCACGCCCGGCGCGGCGATGCGCGTCCCCATCAGCCCGGCGAAGGCCGAGGTCTTCTTGCGGTTGAAATCGCCCTCGAGGCCGTGGCCGATCGCCTCGTGCAGCAGGATGCCGGGCCAGCCCGATCCCAGCACTACCGGCATTTCGCCCGCCGGCGCCGGCACCGATTCGAGATTGACCAGCGCCTGGCGCAGCGCCTCGTCGACCACGTGCCGCCACGAATCGGGCGCGATGAAGCGGTCGTAGGCGACGCGCCCGCCGGTGCCGAAGCTGCCGGTTTCCATGCGGCCGTCCTTTTCCACCACCACCTGGACGTTGAGGCGAACCAGGGGCCGGATGTCGGCGACGCGGAGGCCGCCCAGGCGCACGATCTGCACCGCCTGCCACGAGCCCATCAGCGACGCGCTCACCTGCTTGACGCGCGAATCCTTGATGCGCGCGTAGGCGTCGATGTCCTCCAGCACCTTGACCTTGGTGGGGAACGGCACCGGGGAAAGCGGATTGTCGGAACCGTAGAGCGCGCGGTTGGTGCCGCTGGGCGGCTCGGCATGGGTGCCGCCCCGGCCGGCGCGCACCGCCCGCACCGTGTCGGCGGCGCGCTTCAAGGCCGCGTCCGACAGCTCGGTCGCGTGCGCGAACGCGGTCACCTCGCCCGACACGGCGCGGAGCCCGAACCCCTGCGCCGCGTCGAAGCTCGCGGTCTTGAGCCGGCCGTCGTCGAAGGCGAACGCCTCCGACTGGCGGTATTCGAGGAACAGCTCGCCGTCGTCGGCGCCTTGAAGCGCCTCCGCGACCCGCTTTTCGGCCTGGGCGCGCTCCAATCCGGCGCGGCCGTAGAACAGTTCGTCGGTCTGGGCGAGGTCGGAGGCGGGGGCCAGGGCCATCGGCGGCGGTTTCCTTCGCGAAAATGTCGCCCGTCCGTCGCGGGAGCGAATGACGGGGGCGGCGGTCCCCATGATATATAGGGGGCGGACAGCGAAAAGACGACCCGAAAGACCACCCGAAAAACCGCAGGGGTTTTATGACGCCGTTTCCCGAACACCCCCAGCGCCGCGCCCTGATCGACGAGGTCCACGCCCGGCCCTATCTCCTGCTGCGCGCGCCGACGCGGCTTTCCCATCTCGCGGTGCTGACCGGGGAAGGCGGCCAGGAGGCCGAGCGCGACCATCTCGCCCGGCTCTGCCAGGCGTTCAACGTGCCGCCGCCGCCCCGGGACGCGGCCCTGTTCACCGTCCGTCTCGGCGGGCTCCTGTTCCGCTGGGAACGGCACACGGAATTCTCGGCCTACACCTTCGTCGCCGACGGCCCGTTCGAGCAGCCGTTCAAGGACCCGCCGGCCGCGCGCCTGCCCGCCGATTGGCTGAAGGCTCTCCCGGGCGAAACCATTTCGGCCGTGCACATCGCGATCGAGCCCGCCTCCGCGCCCGACCGGGCGGTGGAGCAGACCTCGGCCCTGTTCGACAACAACACCGTGATCGGCAGCGCGGTGCACGGCGAGAAGGCCCGGGTGTGGACCGACGTGCGCGTGCACGCCGACGGCTACGGCCGTTTCCTGGTCAAGGACCTCGGCCTCAACCAGCGCCAACTCGGCCGCCTGGCGCAGCGCCTGGTGGAGATCAACTCCTACTCCCTGCTCGCCATGCTCGCCTATCCGATCGCGCGCGCCGCGTTGCCCCGGATCGCGGCGCTGGAACGCGAGCTTTCGCAATCGGTCAAGACGCTGTCCGGGCTTTCCGGGCTCGGCGACGAACGGACGCTGCTCGACCGCCTGTCGGCGCTGGCGGCGGAAGCCGAAGCCGTCGGCGCCGCGACCAGTTATCGCTTCTCCGCGGCCAAGGCCTACTCGGCGCTGGTCGCGCAGCGGTTCGAGGATTTGCGCGCGACCCGCCTCGAATGGATGCAGCCGCTCGACGAATTCATGCTCCGCCGCCTGGCGCCGGCGATGGAAACCTGCGCCAGCGTCGCCACCCGCCAGGACAGCCTGTCGGTCCGCGTCGCGCGGGCGAGCGATCTGCTGCGCACGCGGGTCGACGTCGCGCTCGAGGCGCAGAACCGCGACCTGCTCCGTTCCATGAACCGCCGCGCCCGCGCGCAGCTCCGCCTGCAGCAGACGGTCGAGGGATTGTCGGTCGCGGCCATCAGCTACTACGTCGTCGGGCTCGTCGCCTACGCCGCCAAGGCGGCGCACGGGGCCGGCGTCAAAATCGATCCCGATCTCGCCGCCGGGATCGCCATCCCGATCGTGGTCGGCCTGGTCTGGTTCGCGATCCGGCGCCTGCGCAAGGCGGTGGTCGGCAAGGGCGAAGACGACGCATGAAGCGCTCTTAGGTATGTGGAAATCTTAGTTTTTTCATCGGACAGCGGTGATTGTTCTTGACTTGTTCCCGCGCAAGATATAGTAGAAACAGGAATCTATCACATCAAAATATTGAATAATCCGATGGGCCGCTATGTAGCGGCAATTGGGTAATTGAAAACATTCTGATGCATCGAGACATCGACCTTCGGCGGATAAACCTTCGCGTTACCGATCCCTATAAACAGGAGGGACTTGTATCGACGATTCCTGTCGAGATTACACTCGTCGATGTTCTTAACACTTATAGCTTTGAACGATGGCCGCATGAAAAAGTGCGTTGCGTGAAATGTAATGGGCATCGGCACAAGCATGGCTTTACTGCGCTACTGTCAAATGGAGCCAAAGCATTATTTGGAAGTAAATGTGGTGAAGAGGAATTTGGTGAAAATTGGGCGCAAGCTACGGCAAGGCTACGTGAACAGTCGAGGCGACAAAATTTTTTACTGCAGCTCGATATTCTTGTGCCGCATCTTCCGAAGATACGGCAAGGATTAAAAGGGTGGCGTCCAGCATGTGATTCTATCGAATATAGCCACAAGCGGTTTAAAAATAATCTCGGATATGTTTATGAAGCGCTATGCCAATTGGTAGCTAGAGGTGAAACACAACTTAAAATTTATGAAAAGAAAACGATCCAAAAAACCAAACGGGGATCGGGTGAATCAAGATTCGTTACCGAATGGATTCCTCAAACGATATCGATCCTTCAAGGCGGGGCATATTTTAAAAACATTACTCCTACCGAAATATTGGATAAAGCCGACGCAATTTTGAAACAAATAGAAATTATTGCCGGTGATACAAGTCGATTCGACACAAATCATATGAGCATCTTAAACAAACAGCTAAATAATGTGTATCGCGAGCTACGGCAAATTGTTGATATGAGAAAAGGCGCTATCTTGTTTTTTGCACCCGATCATTTGAAATTGGTGGCTTATTGGGCGACACGAACAGATTCAAATTATATTCCAGGGCGTTACAAAGCGCAGGCGAATGAATTACACAATCTTGATACCGGTAAGTCGATGGCGCTACCTCCATCATTTGCCCCAATAGACGAAAATATTTTATTAATTTTGCAGTCTCCTGAAAAAATGAATTTCGCTGCCGCATAAGAGTTTTCGAGTGTTTTAGTTACCCTGCGGAACGTTCGCTACTCTTCTCGATTAGTTATTGAGTGATGACAATTTCGCCCTTGCCAACGTCCCGGCGACCGGCTACAACCCGCGCCACGACAACTCGCGTCTACGTGGTGATTTGGCCAACCGGCTTGCGGCCACGTTAAAAAAACCCGCTAAAAGGTTGGAGCCCGCATGAGCCCCGACCCTGTCCGGTTGGGGCTTTTTTGTTGCGCCGAAAGGATACGGATCATGGCCGAAAACTGCTTGCGGGGCGCCAAGACGCGGAAGCTCGCGACCCGGCTCGCGCGCGGCGGGCTTGCGCGCACGTCGTTCGACGAAACGAGCGAGACGCTGTTCCTGACCTCGGGCTACGTCTACGGCTCGGCGGCCGAAGCCGAGGGCGCGTTCAAGGGCAAAAGCCCGCGCTACATCTATTCGCGCTACGGCAACCCGACCGCGACCATGTTCGAGACCCGCCTCGGCCAGATCGAGGGCGCCGACATCTGCGTCGCGACCGCGAGCGGCATGGCCGCCGTGTTCGCCTCGCTCGCCTGCCTGGTGCGCGCCGGCGACCGGGTGGTCGCCTCGCGCGCGCTGTTCGGTTCCTGCCATTACGTGGTGCATGACATCCTGCCGCGGTACGGCGTCGAAACCGAACTGGTGGACGGCACCGATCTCAAGGCCTGGGCGCGCGCGCTTTCCCGTCCGACCCGCGCCGTGTTCCTGGAAAGCCCCTCCAACCCGACCCTCGAGATCATCGACATCGCGGCGGTCGCCAGGCTCGCGCGCCGCGCCGGCGCCAAGGTGGTGGTCGACAACGTGTTCGCGACGCCCTTGCTGCAAAAGCCGCTCGCCCTCGGCGCCGACATCGTCGTCTATTCGGCGACCAAGCACATCGACGGCCAGGGCCGCACCCTCGGCGGCGCGATCCTCACCAACGACCGCAAATATTTCCAGGACCACCTCACGCCCTTCTACCGCCACACCGGGCCGGCGCTGAGCCCGTTCAACGCCTGGGTGCTGCTGAAGGGGCTCGAAACCCTCGAACTCCGCGTCGCGGCACAGTGCGCCGCCGCCCGCGACATCGCGCGCTTCCTCGAAGGGCGCCGGGGTATCGCGCGCGTGCTCTATCCCGGCCTTCCCTCCCATCCCCAGCACCGGCTGGCGAAGAAGCAGATGACGGCGGGCGGAACGCTGGTCAGCTTCGACCTTCAAGGCGGCAAGCGCGCCGCGTTCCGCTTCCTCGACGCCCTCGAACTGATCGACATTTCCAACAACCTCGGCGACACCAAGAGCCTGATCACCCATCCCGCGACGACGACGCACCAGCGCCTGGGCGCGGCCGAGCGCGCGCGCATGGGTATCGGCGACGGGCTGGTGCGGCTGTCGGTCGGCCTGGAAGATGTCGGCGATCTCAAGGCCGATTTGCTGCGCGCGCTGGCGGCGGCCCAAGGCAAGAAACCGGGGGGCAAGGGGCGGAAGCGCTAGGGTCTGTACTCAATTAGGGGATTCTCAACGCTACGAAGATGTGATTCAAGCCTCCGAGGAGAACGGAGGCTGGGATGGCGCATCTTTACTGGCTGAACGACAAGGAATGG
>Ga0194127_10001718_pt1 | contig 31446 bp, 21 predicted proteins | sample TA2KigC100mmetaG_FD_148624 | JGI IMG/M metagenome (GOLD analysis project Ga0194127, IMG submission 148624) | Freshwater microbial communities from Lake Tanganyika, Tanzania - TA2015036 Kigoma Deep Cast 100m | ecosystem: Environmental > Aquatic > Freshwater > Lake | place: Tanzania: Lake...
AGGCTCTCTTCGGACAGTCTCTTGAATCCGATCCAAAATGGATGGGGAAAAATGTTGACCACAAACATACATGTACCCCGTATAACATCTTCCTCCCCCTGTGTCAAGTGTGTGCTAAGACCAGCCCTAGGGGAGAGGGAGGCCATTCATCCCCCCAGCAGAGCTGGGGGGTATCCTGGCATATTTTTATGAAATTTAAAAATATGGTTCAATTTAGATAAAAATAACTTGACGAATGCAGAAACATAGTTTAATATTTTTGTAATTAGGAATCATTCCGATTTATCTATGATGACCAAAGAATCGATGATCAACCAGATGCGAAAGAAGGGGTTGAAGGTGACCCCCCAACGATTAGCCATCATTGACGTGCTGATCGAACAGACGGATTCCCATCCCGGCGCAAGCCTTATTTATAAGGAAGCAAAAAAGAGAAAGAAGAGTTTGAGCCTGTCAACCACCTACGCCACACTGAATGAGCTCTCCCGCCACGGCATGATCAAAATGCTTCAGTTTGACAAGATGGAAGACCGCTACGACGGAAACCTTGAGGAACACATCAATCTGATCTGTGAAAAATGCAAGAAGATACTGGATTACAACGTTCCCACCAACGTTGACCCCAAGAGGGTCATGAAGAAAACCGGATTCTCGATCACGGACACCAGGCTGGAGTACTACGGGTATTGCAAGGACTGCTACGGAAAAACAAAAGGAGGCGAAAAAAAGCGAGCCAAGGAGAAGAATGGCTGAAGGCCCTATGCCTTTCTCTTTCTTAGGCATCGGTTTTGTTCATTCATTGTCCACGAGATGAGCAGCGAAACACGATAATGATTCACACCCCTAATGTTCTACCATTCATACAACGAAAGGAGGTAACATTATGACGGACGACAGAAAGGACCCGATAACGGGCGGACCCAACCCACAATCAACCGGCAGAGGCAGGACGAATAGAGACTGGTGGCCCGACCAGCTGAACCTCGATATTCTGCACCAGCATTCCTCCAAGTCCAATCCGATGGGCGAGGAATTCAACTACGCCGAAGAGTTCAAGAAGCTCGACTATGCGGCCTTGAAGGAAGATCTCACAGCACTGATGACCAACTCGCAGGACTGGTGGCCGGCGGACTTCGGCCACTACGGACCTTTGTTCATCCGTATGGCGTGGCACAGCGCCGGCACCTACCGCGTCGGCGACGGCCGCGGCGGCGGAGGCAACGGCAGCCAGCGCCTTGCCCCCCTCAACAGTTGGCCCGATAATCAGAACCTCGACAAGGCGCGGCGACTGCTCTGGCCGATCAAGCAAAAGTACGGCCGTAAAATTTCCTGGGCCGACCTGATGATTCTCGCCGGCAACGTCGCCTTGGAATCGATGGGGTTCAAAACCTTCGGTTTCGCCGGCGGGCGTGAGGACATCTGGGAACCGGAAAAAGACATCTACTGGGGTCCCGAGAGCGAGTGGCTTGGAGATAAGCGCTACACCGGTGAAAGGGCTCTCGAGAAACCCCTCGGCGCCGTTCAGATGGGTTTGATCTATGTGAACCCGGAAGGCCCGAACGGCAACCCGGACCCGGTCGCCGCCGCTAAGGATATTCGCGAGGTTTTTGGTCGCATGGCGATGAACGACGAGGAGACGGTGGCCCTCATTGCGGGTGGCCACGCATTCGGCAAAGCCCACGGCGCCGGTGATAAGTCACTGGTGGGCCCGGAGCCGGAAGCCACCCCCATCGAGGAACAGGGACTGGGCTGGAAGAACAGCTTCGGCACAGGCAAAGGCAACGATACGATTACCGGTGGCCCGGAACTCATCTGGACCAACACTCCCACGAAGTGGAGCAACAACTTCTTCCGGATATTATTCAGTTTCGAATGGGAACTGACAAAGAGCCCGGCCGGCGCGTACCAGTGGAAACCAAAGGGTGACGCAGGCGCCGGCACGGTACCGGACGCGCACGACCCGTCGAAGCGTCAGGCACCAGGCATGCTGACCACGGACCTCGCCTTGCGGTTTGACCCGGCCTACGAAAAGATCTCACGGCGCTTTTTGGAACATCCGGATCAGCTTGCCGATGCATTCGCCCGGGCATGGTTCAAACTGACGCACCGCGACATGGGCCCCCGCTCCCGCTATCTCGGACCGGAGGTTCCGAAAAAAGAACTCATCTGGCAAGACCCCATCCCTGCCGTCAAGCACAAACTGATTGGCGCACGGGACATCGCCTCTCTCAAGGCGAAGATCTTAACTTCCGGCTTGTCCGTGTCGGAGCTGGTTTCGACCGCCTGGGCGGCGGCGTCCACATTCCGTGGCTCTGACAAGCGGGGCGGCGCCAATGGTGGACGCATTCGTTTGACGCCGCAGAAAGATTGGGAAGTCAACCAGCCTGCCCAATTGGCCAAAGTTCTCAAGACCCTGGAGGGCATCCAGAGCGCATTTAACAGGGCGCAGTCCGGCGGCAAGAAGGTTTCTCTGGCTGACCTGATCGTTCTGGCCGGTTGCACGGGCGTTGAGCAGGCTGCGAAGAATGCCGGTCACAAGGTGACGGTTCCCTTCACACCGGGACGTACGGACGCCTCACAGGAGCAAACCGACGTGAAGTCTTTCGCCGTACTCGAACCGGTTGCAGACGGGTTCCGTAACTATCTAAAAGCTAACTATGCGGTAATGGCCGAGCAATTGCTGGTTGACCGTGCGCACCTTCTGACGCTGACCGCACCTGAAATGACAGCGCTTGTGGGCGGAATGCGCGTCCTGAAGACCAACTTCGGAGGGTCTCAGCACGGTGTCTTCACCAAAAGGCCAGAGGCGCTCACCAATGACTTTTTCGTGAATCTTCTCGACATGAGCACGGAATGGAAGCCGGTTGCGGGGGATGCAAACCACTTTGAAGGTCACAATCGCAAGACAGGGGAGATCAAGTGGACCGCTACCCGAGTCGACCTCGTCTTCGGGTCGAACTCTCAACTCCGTGCGTTGGCGGAAGTTTACGCATGTGCAGACTCCCAGGAAAAGTTCGTGCACGACTTCGTTGCGGTCTGGAATAAAGTCATGCACTTAGACCGTTTCGACCTCAGGTGACCGTAGCATAAACATATGGATGGGTTTTTCACTGAGCGTAAAAAGAGTAACCTGACAAACGGATCAGCGGATGGCGTATCGCCGCCGCTGATCCGGGCCGTTCCCCTGACATCAAGCTGCATTTCTCACATCTAAGATATTGCAATAGAGTCGCAGGGGGAAGTTGCAGGAAGGATCTTGACAATGTCAGTCAGGGCAATACTGGTCAGGACATATTAACTCAGTCGTTACCTTTCGTCTATCTATCCCGCTGACCTTTATAAACCACGTTAGAATGTCCACAACTTCCCCCCCCACACACACGGATCTTTAACCCCATGTTCGCTAAAAAGGGTAATTAACTCATCCTCGTCTCTATGCTAGTTAGAAGTTGAGTTTCGCACGGGGCTAACAGGGAGGCTTTCTAACGGGGTAAATATCTGTTCGGTAAGAGGCGATATCAGGGTATTCAAGGAACTCCACGTAATTTCCTTCGGGATCTAATGCATAGACGACAAACACTCCAGGCCGAACTTCGATCTTTTGATCTCCGCTGACGAGCTTCACACCATTCTCTTTTAACCGTTTGAGAATCCCATCTAAGTCTTTAATGATGAAACTCACATAGATAAGACCATGTCTTTCAAAAATATACTGGGGTACCTCTCCCGGCGCAGGAGGCTTTCCCACCCGAATGAGTCTGACCATCTCTCCATTGGGTGTGAGCAATCGGACCACCCTTAGCCCATAGGGGGTTTGACCAACTCGTGCCGTCATATCAGGCGAAACCTCATTATCTGCAAACTTCTTCAGTCCTAAGATCTCAGTGTAGAATTTGAGCATCTTATCCATATCGTTGACAGAGAAGGCAACTTCCATCGGTGCTTCCATCTTAAATGACCAAGAAGACTGTTCACCCATATTCAACTGTACCCCTTTCATTAGGAACAATAAGAGAAAGATTACATCTCGTAGGGTAAGGCTTCGGCCTTGCTTTAGGTAGGCCTGAAGGTCTGAGTTTCAAAAAGATCAACGGTTCATCCGGGAATTGAGTGGGTAACCTCCCCTTAGGAGACTGTGTCGTAATTAGCCATTCGCCCTTCGACACACTCAGGACGAACGGCTAACTGATTGATATTTAAGATTTCGTAATCCGTTCGTGGTGAGGCTCTCGAACCATGAACGGATTACGACACAGTCTCTAGGTTAAGGGGAGGTGGGGAGGGGTTACTTTTAATGCCGTCTCATTCTGAAGGAATTTCATAACTCCCCCGCCCCCCCTCTTATACTTAAGAGGGGGAAAGCACCCATATGAAAGCCGAAAGAACCAGATTAACTAAACATCTGGGGAAAATTCTTTTCCGAAGAGCCCTTTACCGATCTCTATCTTCAAGGTGGCATTGGCGATCTGCATTGCTTTGACATCCCTCAGGTGGCGCTCAAAGGGAAGCTCTCTCGAATATCCCAAACCACCATACACATCCATGGCATTGTTCACAACCCTATAGGCGGTCTCGCCTCCAATCAGGTTTGCCATGGCCGCCCAGACAGAGGCTTGATCAGATTTTTTTTCAATCAGGGAGAGGGCTTGATAGCATAAAAGATTTGCTGCCTCAAGCGAGGCATGATCTTCAGCCAGCCTGAACTGGATGCCTTCAAATCTTCCCAAGGGCTTCCCGAAAACCTTGCGAATCTTTGCATATTTCACTGCTTCTTCGAGTGCTTCCCTCGCTGTGCCCAGAGCAATAAGACCTGTCAAAGCCCTCTGCTCCTGTACAGTGGCTTTGAGCATGGCTAAAGCATTATTCTTTTCACCAATAAGATTTTGAATTGGAACATTCACTTCATTGAAAGAAACATTTCCCCACTGGGAGGCTCTCCAGCCAAACCCTTGAAGCCTCTGGATATCGATTCCTTGTCTGTCTCCCTCGATAAAAATGCAGCTGATCCCCTCTTCTCTTCCCATCGTTGTTCTAACTAAGACAATAAACCCATGCGCAACGCCGGCGAAGGTAATCATTGCTTTCTCACCACTCACGATCCAGTTGTTCTTCCGAGGTTTCGCAATTGCCTTCATTGCCCTTAAGTCAGAACCAGCGTCCGGCTCAGCGGCGCCGAATGCCAGAATATATTTGCCTTTAACTATCTCAGGCAGAATTTTTGCCTTTATCTTTTCTGAACCATAGAGTAATACCCGTCCGGTGATGTTCGAACCACAGAGGATGACAGCACAGTTATGGTCGAACCGGGCGACCTCTTCAAAAGCGACCCCGGTTGTAACAAGATCTGCTTCTGCACCGCCATAAACCTTTGGGATGCGCAAGCCAGTGAGCCCGACTTTTACCATCTTTTTAACATTTTCCCATGGGAACTCCTCAGTAGCATCCCAATGGGCGGCCTGAGGGGCCAATTCTTTTTTGGCAAACTGATGGATGCTTTTTTTAATTAATTTCTGCTCTTCATTTAACTCAAACATAATGAATCCCTCTTCTTTTTTCAGATACCATATACCCAGAAAATAAAAACAGCAAGAAATTTTTGTTTTTGGTTCATCAGGACACTGAGCGGATAACGTTTAATTATAATTCCTTTGTAATAACCCCACCCAGCCCCCCTTACATTAAGAGGAGGAGTTAAAATATAAAAATACACAAATAAAAGCCTGAAGAACCTTCTTTTTTAAAAACAAAAAAGCCCATCCTTGCGGATGGGCTTTATATTTAATCTTGGCAACGTCCTACTCTCCCACACAGTTGCCCATGCAGTACCATCGGCGCTGAAGAGCTTAACTTCCGTGTTCGGAATGGGAACGGGTGTTTCCCCTTCGCCATGGTCACCAAGAACTTTAAATCATAAATTCGAAATCCGAATATCGAAATACGAAACAAATTCAAATTTCGAAAATTCAAATATCATAAACTTGTTATTTGTTTTGAAAATTCGGAATAAATGTCATTTGGTATTGTTTCGAATTTCGGATTTCGTGCTTCGGATTTCTGTATTTAATGATATGGATGAAGGCACTCTTTTTATTAGTTCAATTATGGTCAAGCCGATCGACCTATTAGTATCAGTCTGCTAAATACCTTGCGGCACTTACACATCTGACCTATCAACCTTGTAGTCTCCAAGGGGTCTTATCCCGATATTGCTATCAGGAGGGATACCTCATCTTGGGGTGGGCTTCCCGCTTAGATGCTTTCAGCGGTTATCCCTTCCGAACACGGCTACCCAGCGCTGCGACTGGCGTCACAACTGGAACACCGTAGGTTCGTCCATTCCGGTCCTCTCGTACTGGGAACAGCTCCCCTCAAGTATCCTGCGCCCACGGCAGATAGGGACCAAACTGTCTCACGACGTTTTAAACCCAGCTCGCGTACCGCTTTAATTGGCGAACAGCCAAACCCTTGGGACCTGCTACAGCCCCAGGATGCGATGAGCCGACATCGAGGTGCCAAACTTCCCCGTCGATATGAACTCTTGGGAGAAATTAGCCTGTTATCCCCGGCGTACCTTTTATCCGTTGAGCGACGGCCCTTCCATGCGGAACCGCCGGATCACTAAGGCCTACTTTCGTACCTGCTTGACTTGTTGGTCTTGCAGTCAAGCTCCCTTATGCCTTTACACTCTACGGCTGGTTTCCAATCAGCCTGAGGGAACCTTTGCGCGCCTCCGTTATCTTTTGGGAGGCGACCGCCCCAGTCAAACTACCCACCAGGCAATGTCCCCGACCCGGATAACGGGTCTAGGTTAGAAGTCCAAAACAATCAGGGTGGTATTTCAAGGTTGACTCCATCCCGACTAGCGCCGGGATCTCACAGTCTCCCACCTATCCTACACAAACTATTCCGAAATTCATTGCCAAGTTGTAGTAAAGGTGCACGGGGTCTTTCCGTCTTGCCGCGGGTAGACGGCATCGGCACCGTCAATACAATTTCGCTGAGTCCCTGGTTGAGACAGCGGGGAAGTCGTTACGCCATTCGTGCAGGTCGGAACTTACCCGACAAGGAATTTCGCTACCTTAGGACCGTTATAGTTACGGCCGCCGTTTACTGGGGCTTCGGTTCAACGCTTCTGCCGTATTGCTACGACATGACGAATCCCCTTAACCTTCCAGCACCGGGCAGGCGTCAGACCCTATACATTGTCTTTCGACTTCGCAGAGTCCTGTGTTTTTATTAAACAGTCGCCACCCCCATTTCACTGCGATCACAATCCGCTCCGGGAGCAAGTCCCTTCACGAATCATGACACACCTTCTTCCGAAGTTACGGTGTTAGTGTGCCGAGTTCCTTAACCAGGGTTCTCTCAAGCGCCTTAGGATATTCTCCTCACCTACCTGAGTCGGTTTGCGGTACGATCACCTGATTGACTCGCTAGGGGCTTTTCTTGTCAGCATGGGCTCAATCACTTCAATCCTGATTGCTCAGGAAATGGTCATCACCTCTCGGTGTTTATAATTGGAACTCCGGATTTGCCTGGAATTCCCACCTACGGGCTTGAACCAGGGCGTCCAACACCTGGATGACCTACCCTTCTGCACCCCCCCATCGCTCAAACGCCAATCCGGTGGTACAGGAATATTAACCTGTTTTCCATCACCTACGCTTCTCAGCCTCGGCTTAGGGATCGACTAACCCTGAGAGGATTAACCTTGCTCAGGAAACCTTAGGTTTACGGCGTGCTGATTTCTCATCAGCATTATCGCTACTCGTGCCTGCATGATCCCTTCCATCTCGTCCAGATGTCCTCACGATCATCCTTCACTCTACGATGGAATGCTCCCCTACCATCCCTTCCGATGAATCGGAACGGATCCGTAGCTTCGGTGACGTGCTTTAGCCCCGTTACATTTTCGGCGCAGACTCACTCGACCAGTGAGCTATTACGCTTTCTTTAAAGGATGGCTGCTTCTAAGCCAACCTCCTGGCTGTCTGAGCGCTTCCACATCCTTTACCACTTAGCACATCTTAGGGACCTTAGCTGACGGTCTGGGATGTTCCCCTCTCGTCCACGGAAGTTATCTCCCACGGGCTGACTCCCAGGATAGCGCTTAACGGCATTCGAAGTTTGGTTGGGTTTGGTAATCTGGTAGGACCCCTAGCCCATCCAGTGCTCTACCTCCGTTAACGAATGTCCTGAGGCTATACCTAAATATATTTCGGGGAGAACCAGCTATCTCCAGGTTTGATTAGCCTTTCACTCCGATCCACAGCTCATCCGAGAAGTTTTCAACCTTCACCGGTTCGGCCCTTCATTCGCTGTTACGCGAATTTCAGCCTGGCCATGGATAGATCACCTGGTTTCGGGTCTACTCCATATGACTGAATCGCCCATTTAAGACTCGCTTTCGCTGCGGCTCCTTCCCATTAAGGAATTAACCTTGCCACATAGAGTAACTCGCAGGCTCATTATGCAAAAGGCACGTGGTTAGACAGAATAGCCAAAAGGCGAACCCTTCAACTATTCAACGTCCTTCCACTGCTTGTAAGCACACGGTTTCAGGTACTATTTCACTCCCCTCATTGGGGTACTTTTCACCTTTCCCTCACGGTACTTGTTCACTATCGGTTGCCAGGTAGTATTTAGCCTTAGAAGATGGTCCTCCCGGATTCCCACAAGATTTCCCGTGTCTCGTGGTACTTGGGTGTCCTATCCCGGGGTTCCAATTCCATTTCGCCTACAGGGCTATCACCCTCTATGGCCCCACTTTCCAGTAGGTTCAGCTATGAAATTGGAATCTCCCTGAAATCACTGTGATGATTTCCGATAGAATCCCGCAACCTCCCGTATACAACGCTCACAGGCTTTAACATATACGGAATTTAGGCTCTTCCCCTTTCGCTCGCCACTACTCAGGGAATCTCTTTTGATTTCTCTTCCTGAAGGTACTGAGATGTTTCAGTTCCCCTCGTTCGCCTCCCATCACTATGGATTCATGATGGGATATACCGATATTACTCGATATGGGTTTTCCCATTCGGAGATCCCCGGATCTAAGCCTGTTTAGCGGCTCCCCGAGGCTTATCGCAGCTTACCACGTCCTTCATCGCCTCCTGACACCAAGGCATCCACCGTATGCCCTTAGTAGCTTGACCATAAACTTGATCTACTAGTTGTATGATTTGGTGCCTTCATCCATATTCAATTGTCAAAGAGCAATAAAACAATTACAAAGATTTCAAAAATTGATTACACAGATTATTTCTATTTATCCGAATCTCAGGGTTAAAAATTCAACGGCCAAATCCCCACCTCTTATTGGTGGAGATGAGCGGATTTGAACCGCCGACCCCCTGCGTGCAAGGCAGGTGCTCTCCCGCTGAGCTACATCCCCATCCTCTTAAAACAAACCCTAAATCCTAAATTTGAAACCCTAAACGTTTAGTGTTTAGAATTTTGAGTTTATAATTTGGTCTGCAATGGTGGGCCTAGATAGATTTGAACTATCGACCTCACGCTTATCAGGCGTGCGCTCTAACCAACTGAGCTATAGGCCCTTCCTTTATCACAATGGCCTATAGCTTATAGCCCTTGGGAGTTTCTTAGAGCTATAGACCCTTAAAGGGGGATTTTCATGCCCACCTTAACGGGCCCTCTTAACCCCGTTTCTATTTCATTGTAGGGGTTATTGATCCGGGTAATGACCTAGAAGTATGATCCCAGTTTCCTGGAACCGGTAACTCCTTAGAAAGGAGGTGATCCAGCCGCAGGTTCCCCTACGGCTACCTTGTTACGACTTCACCCCAATCACCAACCATACCTTAGGCGCCTGCCTCCATGCCGAAACATGGTTAGCCCAACGACTTCTGGTACAGTCAGCTCTCATGGTGTGACGGGCGGTGTGTACAAGGCCCGGGAACGTATTCACCGCGGCATGCTGATCCGCGATTACTAGCGATTCCGCCTTCATAGAGTCGAGTTGCAGACTCTAATCTGAACTGAGAGCGGCTTTTTGAGATTAGCTCCACCTCACGGTATTGCAACCCTTTGTGCCGCCCATTGTAGCACGTGTGTAGCCCTGGACATAAAGGCCATGAGGACTTGACGTCATCCCCACCTTCCTCCCCGTTAACCGGGGCAGTTTCCTTAGAGTGCCCAACTCAATGATGGCAACTAAGGATGAGGGTTGCGCTCGTTGCGGGACTTAACCCAACATCTCACGACACGAGCTGACGACAGCCATGCAGCACCTGTCTCGCTGTCCCCTTGCGGGGAAAATCCTGTTTCCAGGACGGTCAGCGGATGTCAAGCCCAGGTAAGGTTCTTCGCGTTGCGTCGAATTGAACCACATGCTCCACCGCTTGTGCGGGCCCCCGTCAATTCCTTTGAGTTTTAACCTTGCGGCCGTACTCCCCAGGCGGGGCACTTAATGCGTTAGCTTCGGCACAGAAGGGGTCAATACCTCCTACACCTAGTGCCCATCGTTTACGGCGTGGACTACCAGGGTATCTAATCCTGTTTGCTCCCCACGCTTTCGCGTCTCAGCGTCAGTATCGGACCAGAGAGCCGCCTTCGCCACTGGTGTTCCTCCCGATATCTACGAATTTCACCTCTACACCGGGAATTCCACTCTCCTCTCCCGTACTCTAGCTGAGCAGTTTCAAATGCACTTCTCCCGTTAAGCGGAAGGCTTTCACATCTGACTTACCCAACCGCCTGCACGCGCTTTACGCCCAATAATTCCGAACAACGCTTGCACCCTCCGTATTACCGCGGCTGCTGGCACGGAGTTAGCCGGTGCTTCCTCCGGTAGTACCGTCAAATGCCGATGCTATTTGCATCGGCACGTTTCTTCCCACCTGACAGGGCTTTACGACCCGAAGGCCTTCATCACCCACGCGGCGTTGCTGCGTCAGGGTTTCCCCCATTGCGCAAGATTCCCCACTGCTGCCTCCCGTAGGAGTCTGGACCGTGTCTCAGTTCCAGTGTGGCTGGCCATCCTCTCAGACCAGCTAACCATCGTTGCCTTGGTAGGCCATTACCCCACCAACAAGCTAATGGTACGCGGGCCCATCCATGAGCAATAGCTTACGTGTAGAGGCTATCTTTAAATTCATTCTCCATAGAGACCGGATTGTTATTCGGTATTAGCCCCGCTTTCGCGGGGTTATCCCCAACTCAAGGGTAGGTTACCCACGCGTTACTCACCCGTGCGCCACTTTACTCTCCCAGTTGCCCGGGATTTCTCGTGCGACTTGCATGTGTTAAGCACGCCGCCAGCGTTCGTTCTGAGCCAGGATCAAACTCTCCAATTATTATCTTTAAAAGTTGATCCTATTCAAAAGAAAAAACAAAAACCCAGAATCAATAACCCCTATTCTTTTATCAAAGAACGATTTTTAGGAAACCTTATTAGTATAAACTAGGTTTTCTATGGTGTCAAGTAGTAAATTTCCAAAGAAGGAAAAATATCTATCGCGGATTCGGAAACCATATTAATACAATTAAATATTTTTGTCAAGAAGTTTAATCCTATGAAATTTCTTTTTTCCAGCAGTCAACTGGATTGTACTACTTCCTTTGAAATCGTCTATAGTAATCACCAGACCCGGATCCTCTAACCGTTTACCATTCAAATATCCCCCGCCCTGTTCGATTAATCGTCTTGCCTCGGATCCTGAGGAACATAAAGCGGTTAGCTCAAACAGTTTAAATACTGGAATTCCTTTCCAAATTTTCTCTACATCAATGGAGGTTGTTGGAATAGAAGCATCATCTCCAGCCTCTTTTGAAAAAAGAACCTTTGAAGCATTCTTAGCCTTGGTTGCCTCTTCTTCTCCATGGACAATCTTTGTTGCTTCAAAAGCAAGAACTTCTTTGGCTTTTCTAATCTCTGCCCCTTCTAATTTCCTATATTCTCGAACTTCCTCCATTGGAAGAAAAGTAAAAAGAGCCAAAAATCTTCCAACATCCCTATCATCCGTATTGATCCAGAATTGATAATAGTCATAGGGGGATGTGCGTTCAGGGTCTAACCAAACAGCTCCTCTTTCGGTCTTCCCCATCTTTCTTCCGTCTGCGGTCATGATGAGGGGAAAAGTCACTCCATAAGCCTGTTTCCCTTCGAGACGGCGAATCAGATCTATTCCAGCGATAATGTTCCCCCACTGGTCACTTCCTCCCATCTGGATTAAACAATCATAATGCTTAAAGAGATGCCAGAAATCATAAGCCTGGAGGAGTTGGTAATTGAATTCGATAAAGGAAAGTCCTGTTTCAAGCCGGGTCTTGATTGACTCGGTTGCAAGCATCCGATTCACACTGAAGTGGACGCCAATATCCCGGAGGAAATCGATATAGTTCAGTTTGGTTAACCAGTCAGCGTTATTTAACAGAAGGGCCCGGTCCTCTGAAAAATCTAAAAACTTGGAGAACTGCTTTTTCTGAGCTTCGGCGTTTTTGTTGATCTCTTCATAGGTTAAAATCTGCCGCATCACATCTTTTCCGCTCGGATCGCCCACCAAACCTGTTCCCCCTCCTACCAGGGCAATCGGCCGATGACCGTTTCTCTGCATATGGGCTAAAGACATGATGGGCACCAGATTGCCCACATGAAAGCTTGAAGCTGTTGGATCAAACCCGATGTAACAGGTCACTCTTCCATCTAACAGTTCAGTGATTCTTTCTTCATCGGTCACCTGTTCAATGAAACCTCTCTCCAAAAAGATTTCAAAAACAGCTTTCTTTCCTTTCTGGCCCATGATGTTCAATCCCTCTCATTAAATGGAACTCTGATTCTCTGAATCCCTTTTGCTTTCCCTGTTTCCCTTTCAATATCAAGGATGACTCCCTGGAGTTCGATTTCTTCAGTGGCCACATCAAACTTCCAGGGTATCTGGGTCAGCAGTCGATTGACGGCCACCTCTTTTCGGATTCCGATGACTGAATCCATAGGACCTGTCATCCCGACATCGGTAATGTAGGCTGTCCCTCCCGCAAGAATCTTTTCATCACCGGTCTGCACATGAGTGTGGGTCCCCAGCACGGCTGTGGCTCGTCCATCTAAAAACCATCCCATCGCTATTTTCTCTGAAGTAGCCTCTGCATGAAAATCGACGAGAACGATCGGAGTTTCTTTCCTCACCATTTCAATCTCTTTCTCTCCAATACGGAAGGGACAGTCAAGATGTTTCATAAAGACCCTACCCTCCAGATTGATTACTCCAATCTTAGCCCCGTTCTTCGCCTGGTAAATACCCGCCCCGCTCCCCGGAACATTAGGCGGATAATTTGCAGGTCTCAAAATCCTGCGCTCCTTATCCAGGAAAGGGTAAATCTCCTTTTTGGCCCAGATATGGTTCCCTGATGTCAGGACATCCGCTCCCTGATCCAGAATCTCTTTGGCGATCTCAGGGGTCATCCCCATTCCCCCTGCAGCATTTTCTCCGTTGGCAATCGTAAATGCGATTCCATAGTCACTGATGACTTTTTTTAGAAGTCCATTGACCGCATCCCTGCCTGGCTTTCCAACAATGTCACCAATAAATAGAATACGCATCTTCCATACCTAAAATTCGAAATCCGAATATCGAAATTCGAAACAATCCCAAAATTCGAATTTTCAAATGACCAAAACAACTGTTTTCCCCTCCAAGTTTCGAAATTTGGTCATTCGGATTTGTTTCGAAATTCGAATTTCGTGCTTCGGATTTGTATTTACTTTGCGATATCCACGGCTCTCATTTCACGTATCACAGTGACCTTGATCTGCCCTGGATACGTAAGTTCCTTCTCTATCTTTCGGGCGATATCCCTCGAGAGGATCGTAGAGGCTTCATCTGAGATCCGTTCTGGTTGCACCAACACCCGGATCTCCCTGCCTGCCTGAATGGCATACGATTTATCAACCCCTTGGAAAGAAGTCGCAATCTTCTCTAAATCCTCTAACCGTTTGACATAGGTTTCCAACATCTCGCGTCTGGCTCCTGGCCTTGCGCCCGAAAGGGCATCTGCTGCCTCAACCAGGACATCGAGAATCGACTCCGGCTTCTCCTCTTCATGATGAGCAGCAATGGAATGAACGATGGCAGGTGCCTCTCCATATTTCTTTGCTAAATCTGCTCCAATCTTCCCATGAGGCCCTTCCACTTCATGGTCCACTGCTTTTCCAATATCATGCAAAAGCCCTGCCCTCTTGGCTTGTTTCACATTGATTCCCAATTCTGCAGCCATAATTCCGCAGAGGAACGCCACTTCCAGAGAGTGCTGATAAACATTTTGCGCATAACTGGTACGGTATTTGAGGCGTCCGATCAGTTTGATCAGCTCAGGATGGATGCCATGAACTCCCACATCAAAGGTGGCCTGTTCACCAGCCTCGCGTATTGTGGTTTCGACTTCCTGTTCCACCTTCTGGACAATCTCTTCAATCCTTGCTGGGTGGATCCGACCATCGCTGACCAAACGCTCCAGAGATATCCGCGCAATCTCCCTCCGGACAGGGTTGAACCCTGAAAGGATAACTGCTTCAGGGGTATCATCGATGATCAGATCAACCCCGGTGGCTGCCTCGAGGGCTCTAATATTCCGTCCCTCCCGGCCGATGATACGCCCTTTCATCTCTTCATTAGGCAAACTGACTACGGAAACCGTTTGCTCCGCCACATACTCTCCTGCATAGCGTTGAACGGCTAAACTGATTATCTCCTTGGCTTTTTTGTCAGCAGTCTCTCTTGTCTCGTCCTCGATCCTCTTGATTCTTTTGGCTGCCTCGTGCTTCGCCTCTTCTTCCATCGATTCCATCAGAAGGCGTTTGGCTTCCTCAGAAGACATCTTTGCTATATGTTCGAGCTGGGCCCGTTGCTTCTGAATCAGTTCAACCACCTTTTTCTCCTGTTCCTGAACCAATTTCTCCTGCTGACCCAATGCCTTCTCTTTGCGTGTGATGTCTGATTCTTTCGAATCGAGAAGCTCAATCTTTTTATCCAGGTGAGACTCTCGCTGGATTACCCTTTTTTCCAGGTTCTGGAGTTCCTGTTTCTTTTCAATTGTCTCTTTCTCAAATTCTGCTTTCTCCTGATAAAATTTATCTTTGACTTGTAGCAGGGCTTCCTTCTTTAAGATCTCGGATTTTTTCTCTGCTTCCTCAATCAGACGTTTGGCAGCCTCTTTTGCCGCCCCTATTTTGGCCTCGGAATACCTCTTATTCACAAGGAATCCAACGATTCCTCCGAGCAGTGCCATGCCCAAAATGAGGATAATATAAAATTCGACGGTCAAGTTCAATGTTCAACTCACCTCCTTTTCTTTGTGTTTAATGAATACAAACCCATTAAACAATTGGTAGGGTAACCCTTTAGGGTTTCTTAAAATTCCACCAGCAATGACACTTAAACCTTTCCCTACAGACTAAATGAATGATTTGGCTTCAGAAAAGACCATCACATGAGTCAGAGAAGAGTATGGGTGTGGATATAGTTATGGCTAAAGAAGAGAGGACGAGCGGAGTTTGATGTTACCTGACAGGGAAGAACCCATAAAAAACCCCAAGGGTAACTTCTATCTCGCTTTTTTATTTCATGAAATTCTGCCAGTCTTCTTGAGAGTAAGAGGAGAGGGCTTTTCTGGTTCGCTGATCTCCTCGTCGTCCAGAAACATCTCCTCTTGCCCTTCTCCCAATTGAAGGACCTGATAAGAATTTCAACCATATTCAAAATGAAGATTCGTATCAAGCTCATTCTCTTCTCATACCAGAATTCAAAATCCAAACCCTTTCTCTATCTTGTAACACATTCGATCTCACATGATAATACGCTTTACAATCTCTTCCCTGGTAAGCTTTAGCCTGTGATACTGATTTTACCCGATTCCTTTCCTCCTATCTGAATATCAATCTTTTCAGCTAGGTCTTTTGACCTGACCTCAATTTCTCGAAGAATCATCACCCGGTTCTCTTTTTCTTTTAAAAGATCGTCGGCAATATTGAGAGCTGTCAAGATCGCCACATTCAATGTAGAGACGCTTCTTGTCTTCTTCAGGACTTCGTCCATTTTCTCATTGACATATTTTGCGACTTCCTGAATGTGGCCCTCTTCGGCATCTGACTTTACCGTATAGGTCTGCCCAAAAACTTTAATTTCAACTGTCTTTTCTTTTCCCATCACTCAACCTATTCGTCCGGGGAATTTACGAACCCAAACCCCTATGGATTGAGGTAGTGGTTATATATCTACATTTCGCAAACGGTGAAGGAGTTGGTCAATCCGGGTTTTAACCTTTTCCCGGTCCTGGGAGAACAGTTCCATTTTCTTTTCTAATCGAATCCTTTTCTCCATCTCTGCCTCAACCTCATTGGCCAATCTTTCCTTCTCCTTCACCAGTTCCTGATATTTTGTCAAAAGATGATCAATCTTTTCTTCGAGGACTTTGAACAAATTCTTTTCCTCTTCCGTCGCTGCTTTTTCTGATTGATTTTCTAATGATATTTCTTCGGTCATAAAAAGTCAACACTTAGGGTAAACAACATTGTAAATTGCAAACTAAGCATTTATCAATTAGCAATGTTTTAAAGAGTTACCTTTCACTGCTAATTGCTAATTTTGTCCCGCCGTGGCGGGACTAATTTTTAAATGATCTCTATTTAGGCCGCTTTGAGCAGATAGGCCTTTATAAACTCATCGATCTCGCCATTCAGAACCTTGTCCGTCTGATGGATGACGGTATCGGTCCGGTGATCTTTCACCATCTTGTAAGGATGCATAATATAAGAACGGATCTGACTTCCCCAGGTAATCTCCTTCTTATTGCTATGGAGTTCCCCTATTTTCTCTGACTTTTCTTCCAACTCTTTTTCATAAAGTCGGGCTTTCAATATCTTCATGGCGGTTGCCTTATTCTTGTGCTGGGACCGCTCGTTTTGACACTGGACAACAATGCCAGTTGGAAGATGGGTAATTCTCACGGCTGAGTCGGTCTTATTAACATGTTGTCCTCCTGCGCCGCTTGAACGGTAGGTATCCACCTTCAAATCTTTCTCGTCAATATCAATCTTAATGTCTTCTGGAACTTCGGGTATGACAAAGACCGATGCAAATGAAGTATGTCGCCTTGCTCCAGCATCAAAAGGGGATATCCGGACTAACCGGTGGATCCCCACCTCTGCTTTTAAATATCCGTAGGCATAACGTCCGCTGACCGTAAAGGTTACATTCTTCAATCCTGCTTCGTCCCCTGAAAGAATGTCGATGATCTCCGTTCGATATTTCTTATTCTCTGCCCACCTCAGATACATTCGAAGGAGCATTTCGACCCAGTCCTGAGATTCCGTGCCGCCAGCGCCTGCATTGATACTGACGATCGCATCTCTTTCGTCATGCTCTCCTCCCAGCATATTTCTGAATTCCATCTGGTCAACCGCCTCTTCACTCTTCTCTATCCTGTCCAGTAATTGTTGGGCTTCCTCCTCATCTTTTTGCTCCTCAATTAATTGAAGGAGGATTTCCATCTCCTCAATCTCTTTCTTTTTCTGTTCCCAGGGCGATAGACTGTCCAGCAGGGAGGTTCTTTCTTTTAAAATTTTTTGTGTGGTTTCACCCCCTTCCCAAAAATGAGGTTCTAACATCATCTTTCCAATTTCATCAAGTCTTTTCCTCTTATTCTCTATGTCAAAGATACCCTCGAAGGGTTTCCAGTCGATGGGTTAATTCATGCAAACGGTCTTTTAATTCCAGGATCATATCTCTCACCTTCCTTATAAATTCTTAATATTACATAACATAAATCAAAAAAAAGATAAACATTATTTTGTAACCAATCGGGTTTATTGGGTTTATTGAGTACATTGGGTCTGTTGAGTTTATTGGTTTTAACTCAAGTAACCGCTTTTAAAACCTTCATTAATTCTTCTCCGACTATCGCAGGATTCCTCACGACTCTGACCCCTGCCTTTTCTAATGCTCCCATCTTCTCTTTGGCTGTTCCTTTTCCTCCTGAGATGATTGCCCCAGCATGCCCCATCCTCCTTCCAGGAGGAGCGGTCAATCCGGCGATAAAGGCAATCACCGGCTTTTTCACATGCCTCTCAATAAACAGGGCAGCCTCTTCTTCGGCTGTCCCTCCAATTTCGCCAATCATAATCAGGGCTTGAGTCCCAGGATCATTTTGAAAAAGTTCCAATAGATCTACATAGTTCAAGCCGATGATCTGGTCTCCTCCGATACCCACACAGGTTGATTGACCTATTCCCTTCTTGGTTAATTGATCCACAACTTCATAAGTCAGGGTTCCACTGCGCGACATGATCCCCACAGTCCCTTGCTTGTGAATGTATCCTGCCATAACTCCAATTTTGCATTTCCCAGGAGAAATAATTCCAGGAGTATTTGGGCCAATCAATCTTGTCCCTTTCCCTTTCAGATATTTTCGAACCATCACCATATCAAGGGTCGGAATTCCTTCTGTCAGGCAGACGACCAACGATACCCCTGCATCAGCAGATTCCATGATTGCATCTGCAGCAAAGGGAGGGGGAACAAAGATGGCCGATGTATTTGCACCGGCATTTTGGACAGCCTCAATGACGCTGTTAAACACAGGGATTCCCTCAACCTTCTGACCTCCCTTACCCGGGGTCACTCCGGCAACCACCTTTGTCCCATACTCCACCATCTGCTTCGTATGAAACAGCCCTTCATTGCCCGTGATTCCCTGGATGACCACTTTTGTCTTTTCATCAACTAAAATGCTCATAGAATTCCTCCGAAATTAGGCTCAGGCTAAGGTTTAGGTTGAGATATGTATGAGTCAGAAAATTATTTATTATTTTTATCTTAATCTTAACCTCAGCCTTAACCTTTTGTTTTCAAGGCTTCCACCGCTTTCTGGGCTCCTTCCTGCATGCCAGCGGCAATAGCAAAATCGAGGCCTGACTCCCTCAATATCCTTCTGCCCTCTTCCACATTCGTTCCTTCCAATCTTACCACGATAGGAACATCGACCTTCACTTCTCGAACAGCCTCTGTCACCCCTTTAGCAAGCGTATCACATCGGAGAATTCCTCCAAAGATATTGATAAACACCACTTTCACTGCCGGATCGGACATGAGAATCTTAAACCCATTCTTGACCATTTCAGTTGTAGCTCCTCCGCCGACATCAAGGAAGTTAGCTGGCTCAGCTCCGAACACCTTGATGATATCCATGGTGGCCATGGCCAGACCCGCACCATTGACCATACAACCCACACTTCCATCAAGTTTGATGTAATTGAGATTATACTTTGAGGCTTCTATCTCCAGAGGGGCTTCCTCATTTAGGTCCCTGAGAGCAATAATCTCTTTGTGTCTGAAGAGGCCATTATCATCGAAGTTGATTTTAGCATCGAGGGCGACAAAATCTCCCCCTCCGGTTAGTACCAGAGGATTGATCTCAGCGAGAAGACAATCTTTTTCGTAAAAGGTTTTATAAAGACCGGTAACCACGCCTCGAAATTTTCCAACTTGTGCTGGTTCAAGCCCGAGCGCATAGCCGATCTTATTTACCTGAAAAGGTCTTAATCCCACAGAAGGCTCGATCCATTCCTTTACGATCTTCTCCGGAGTTTCTGCAGCAACCTTTTCAATCTCCACCCCTCCCTCTCGGCTGGCCATCATCACCGGACATTCTCTGGAGCGGTCCATCACAACACCCAGATAGAGTTCTTCTTTAATATCCGCTCCCTCTTCAACCAGCACTCTTCGGACAATCCTGCCTGACGGGCCTGTCTGATGGGTGACGAGAGTCATTCCGAGGATCTCCTTTGCAGCTTTCTCTGCTTCTTCGGGACTTTTTACAACCCGGATACCTCCTCCTTTTCCCCTGCCCCCAGCATGTATCTGGGCTTTGACTACGATCGGCTTTACTCCGATTTCCTCCGCGACCCTTCTTGCTTCTTCAGGAGTCTCAGTCACCCTTCCTTTTGGAACAGGAACACCATAACCTTTCAGAATCTCTTTGGCTTGATATTCATGAATCTTCATTCTATTTCCCTCCCCTGAAATGCTTTCCCCTCACCCTTTCCCTCTCCTCCAAGAGGAGAGGGGGGAATTAAGCGGGCATATTATAACGGATTTCATCGACCTAAAAAAGGGGGAAATGAAAGACAAATTGAAAGGGTTATGTTGGGGTTATAAATTGAGTATCTTATCCCTGGGGATTCCTTCCTCTTCAAGGTAGGAATTAGGGTTGTTATGCCAGATTTCAAACAGATATCTTCAGTCTTATCAAAGTGCATATATTGGCAAGATATGCTCAGGTTTTTTAGTTTGATACTATACCGGGGTCAGATCATTGCTTACCCAACCATTACTGAAGGGCAGGTTTATCGCCTTGGGGCAAGGCAATCTTGAATCACAAACCCCTTAAGTTTCCAAAAGAGAATACACTTTACCTTTTGCAATCAGTCTTTAAACCCTATCTTGCTTGCCTCAATTTTACACAAATCTGAGTGACTTTTTTTGCCAAAAAACACAATTATTGTACATTTTTCTAAAAAAGAAGGCTGGATGAATCAGGCAGGGCAATAACCCTCCCCAGTTCCAGCCGCCACAGACGATTCAGGATGTAAGGTGATAGGTCTCTAAGGTTTAAAAGATTGTCATAAATTTCTGTTTCTGGTATATTGGGGCAAATTCCGGTGGGTGTGGATATCATGGATCCTCCAACAAAAAGACTGTTCTTAAAAAAGCGCTGAGCCTACGGTCACGAATCACGCTTGTCCCGATAATTCGGGAGACACGATTCACGGTTAGGTTTTTTTACGCTATGCTCATTGCGCTCTGCGCTACCTGTCCTCCGAAGTCCAACAAACCTGGACGAAGGATGGATGCGTGAGGTTGGAGCCATGCCAGCGATTGCACCGATCGAAGATTTGAGGACTGTGTTAGGGTTTTAGATTTATGCGCCATGCTCTATGCCCTTGGCGCTATGCGTTACGTTGGTATTGGTTCGAAGAAAGCACACCGGAGAAATTGAAAGGTGAGGAGAGTTAATGGATGAAAAAATGTCAAAAGAAAGATCCCTGATTCCTCTTGAACGCATCGAACAATCCATCCTGTTGATCCGCGGTCAGAAGGTGATGCTCGATCGAGATTTGGCATACCTCTATGGGGTAACCACCAAGGTGTTAAACCAGGCGGTCAAAAGACATAAGGATAGGTTCCCTGAAGATTTTATGTTTCAGTTGACCATGGAGGAGGGAAAAATTTGGTGGACTGAAGTCAGGGGAGGTGGTTTAAGGTCACAAATTGTGACCTTAAAAAGAGGCCAGCACATCAAGTATCGGCCTTATGCCTTCACGGAGCATGGAATATTGATGCTTTCAAGTGTATTAAATAGTGAGAGAGCGATTAAGGTGAATATTGAAATTATGAGGGCCTTTGTTAGGCTCCGACAAATACTTGCTTCAAGCAGGGAGCTTTCTAAAAGGCTGGATGAACTTGAAAAGAAATATGATGCTCAGTTCAAAATAGTTTTCGAAGCCATTCGGCAGCTAATGACAGCGCCAGAGCCCAAGAAGCGACCAATTGGATTCCTTGTTGAGGAACCTAAAGTTCCTTATGTCACAAAGATCAAGAAGAGAAATTAGGTGCTACCACTTGCGCCTTACGACTTGCAACTTGCGATAAAAAGGAACGCTATGCTCCATGCGCTCTGCGCTACCTGTCCTCCGAAGTCCATTGGTATGGGACGAAGGATGGATGCGGGAAGTTGTGAGTGATTGAAAGGTGAGGGCGGGTAAGATTTGTAAAAGGGAAAAATAAGCAGGAGAATTCGACTAAATCTAAGGGCAGAAGTTGTTTAACCCCCCTTGATTAAGGGGACACCAAGAGATGAATGCGGATAAACATGAATTAAAATCGAAGGATAATGACCTTTTTGCCCGAATTATCGCTATTCTGGAACAAGCGCGCAGCAATGTTGTGCGGGCGGTCAACAGCAATACGGTTGTCGCTTACTGGCTGATTGGTCGGGAAATCGTACAGGACCTTCAGCAAGGTGAACAACGAGCTGAGTACGGGGAACAGGTAATCGAGGATTTGTCCAGCCGGCTGACAAAACGCTACGGAAGAGGCTTTTCTGTCCCTAACCTCAGGAATTTCAGGCAATTCTACGTGATGTTTCAGGATCGAAAGCCTGAAATTCACTACCCGTCGGGTAGCGAATCGCCAGCGAGCTGGCGCGGGAGCGAAGACTGATTGAGGAAAGGCGAGCCGCAGAAGAAGGCGGCGATTAAGGTTTCATACGGTGGGATGGGATGAAGTTGCATTTGAATCAACGTCCCCATCTTCTTTAGGTAACGGGCATAACCGATACCGGTGGAACCCTGGACGAGACTGAGTGCCGCCGGTTATTTGACTTACCTGGCAAGGAGCAGAGCGACACCGATGTTCCCGAAGCAATCATAACCGCTCTACAAGAGGCAACCAGCGTGCGCAGGCGGGAATTACTCGACGCGCTTGCTGCTAAAAATGGTTACTGGTTCGATACAGAAATGGAAAAGCTCGACCGTTGGGCTGAAGACCGGCGAATGGGACTCAAGACAGAATTGGAGGATCTGGACCAGGAGATTAAAGAGACTAAAAAGGCTGCACGTTTGGCACCCAACCTGCCGGAAAAATTGGAACGTCAAAGGGAGTTGCGAAAACTGGAAACGAAGCGGGACGAAGCCTGGCGCAGTTACGATGAGGCGAGTCGCGAAATAGACCGACAGAAAGATGCACTTCTGGACGAAGTGAGCCGTCGGTTGGAGCAGAAAACAGAACAAGAAACTCTCTTCACACTGCGCTGGCAAGTTGTGTAACATTGAAATAAAAATTGAAGAGGATAAAACAATGGATGAACCTGAAAGACTCAACCTTAGATCCCACGACATTCCCGAGGACAGAAAACGGGAATTGCTGCGGCTCTTTCCAGAGATTCGGACCGAGGGCGGAAAAATTGACCTTGAACGCTTGAAACTCGCCATTGGCGAAACAGTTGATGTCGGCAAAGAACGCTACGGGATGAACTGGCCGGGTAAAGCCGACTGCTTCAAGGCAATCCAATCTCCCAGCCTTGGAACCCTTCGCCCTTGCCCTGAGGAGAGCATCAATTTTGAAACCACCGAAAATCTCATCATCGAGGGCGACAATCTGGAGGTCCTCAAGCTCCTGCAGAAATCTTATCTCGGCAAAGTGAAGTTGATCTACATCGACCCGCCCTACAACACCGGTAATGACTTCATCTACCCCGATGACTACAACGAAAGCCTACAAACTTATTTGGAATACACTGGCCAAGTGGACGCAAGCGGGAAGAAGTTCAGCACCAACACCGAGGCGGATGGGAGGTTTCACTCGAAGTGGCTCAACATGATGTACCCAAGGTTGTATTTAGCGAGGAACTTGTTAAGAGAAGATGGGATAATCTTTATCAGTATTGATGATAACGAGTTTAAAAATTTGAAAGCCTTGTGCGATGAAATCTTCGGAGAAGACTGTTTCATCGCAAATGTCATATGGGAAAAGCGCATAACAAGAGAAAATAGGCGATATTTTTCTGTGAGGCATGATTACCTCATTATTTATGCAAAAAGGGCTGATAACATTGCGGAAACAGTTGGATTGCTAACTATGGATCAGGCCGCTGTTGATAGGTATAAAAATCCTGACAACGATCCGAGAGGCCCTTGGACTTCTGTGCCTGCAATTGCGCAAGCAGGCCATGGGACAAAAAGCCAGTTCTATTCCTTAAGAACACCCTCGGGCAAGGTAATTGATCCCCCGTCGGGTTCTTGTTGGCGTTATACAGAGCCGAAGATGAAGGAAGAAATTTCTAAGAACAACATATGGTTCGGGAAAGACAGAACTGGGGTTCCGAGAATCAAAAAATTCTTAGATAAAGGTCGTCAAGGGCTTACCCCGGAGACCATTTGGTGGGCTAAAGATGTAGGTACAAATGACAGCGCAAAACGTTCGCTCGTCGAGGACTTTGATGGCATATCTGTTTTTGAAACCCCCAAACCAACAACGTTGATTAAGAGAATGTTGGAAATAGCGGGCGATAAAGATGCTCTCGTTTTGGACTTTTTTTCAGGATGTTCACCAACAGCTCATACTGTCTTAGAAAAAAATGGTCAAGATGGTGGAACTCGGAAATTTATTATGGTTCAGCTTCCTGAATTATGTGACGAAAACTCCGAGGCCTATAAAGCCGGATACAAAACCATCGCTGAAATCACCAAGGAACGTATTCGCCGGGTTATCAAGAAATTGAATGCAGAGGATGAAGGCAAGCTGCCACTGGAGAGTGATCAAAAACAGGATCGCGGCTTCCGGGTCTTTAAGCTGGCCGAATCCAATTTCAAGGCCTGGAGCGCCAACCTTCCGACCGGTGATGTGACAGCACTAAAGCAGCAACTTGAACTGCATATAGAGCACCTCCGGGAGGGCCGTGCACCTGAGGACATCCTTTATGAGATACTCCTGAAAAGTGGTTTTCCTCTGACTACGCCGGTGGAGAAGCTTAGCATTGAAGGCAAGACTGTATTTAGCGCGGCGGGCGGGGCGCTTTTCATCTGCCTTGAACGCAACCTGACATTGGAGCTTATCCGTGCTATAGCAGAGAAGAAGCCCGAGCGCGTGGTCTGCCTCGACGAAGGTTTTGCTGGCAATGACCAACTGAAGGCCAACGCCGTTCAGATTTTCAAGACCAAGGGTGTCACGAGTTTTAAAACGGTATAACCATGAATGAAGAGCGGATGATTCTTTTTGAGCAAATACGAACCCTGGTGGAACAGGCGAGGGGACGCACTGCACGCGCCGTGAATCAAACCATGGTTGAGACTTACTGGCAGATCGGCCGCCTGATCGTGGAGGAAGAACAAGGCGGCGAGGAACGGGCACTTTACGGGGCAAAGCTTATCCCTGAACTTTCCCGCCGGTTGACTATGGAATATGGCAAGGGTTTCGATGAATCAAACCTCCGCAACATGAGGCGGTTCTATTTGGCCTTTCCCAATCAGATTCAAGACGCACTGCGTCTTGAATCTTTGCCGTCTTCTCCAAAAGGGCACGCAGTGCGTGCCGAATCTGTGGAACCGTCGAGCCCTTTGATTTTAAAAGAAAAATTGCCTATGCCAACAGCAAGTTTTCTTCGTCCTGAGCTGAGCTGGACCCATTACCGTCTGTTGCTGCGGGTGGAAAATCCCCAGGCCCGTGACTGGTATATGCGGGAGGCCGCAGAGGCGGGTTGGAGTTCTCGTGCACTGGAAAGGCAGATAAGTTCCCACTATTACGAACGCCTCCTCGCCAGCCGAGATCGTGAAGCAGTTCAGGCAGAGGCGCGCACGATCTCCTCCGAAACTGCTCTTCGGCCTGCTGATACCCTCAAAGATCCCTACGTCTTCGAGTTTCTCGGGTTGCCATCTCAAACCTTTCTGGAAAAGGATCTGGAAAAAGCCCTTCTGGACAACCTCCAACAATTTCTCCTCGAACTGGGGCGGGGTTTCAGCTTTGTTGGCCGGCAATACAGGGTAAGCACCGAGACAATGGATTTTTTCGTTGATCTCGTTTTCTACCATTTCCGCTTGAAGTGTTTCATCCTTATTGACCTGAAAACCGGCAATCTGACACACCAGGACATCGGTCAGATGGATATGTATGTCCGGCTCTTCGATGATAGGGTTCGGCAGGGAAATGACAACCCGACTATCGGGCTTATTTTGTGTTCCCAGAAGGATAAAACTATTGTCCACTACTCGGTGCTCAAGGGAAGCGAACAGCTCTTTGCATCCGAATACCGCCTCTACCTGCCCAGTGAAGAAGAATTGAAATCTGAGCTGGACCGCGAACGGGCGATGCTGCTTGAAACCCGACGGGATGATAAGACCTAAACGATTTTAAAGCTATGATGAGACTGCAATTCGATCCCAACCAGCAATACCAGCTTAATGCAGTGGCGGCAGTTACAGACCTTTTTGAAGGCCAGCCCCAGGGTGCGCCAGAATACTCCGTTATCCATGTAGAAGGGATGGTAGGTCTCTTTACAGGACAGACCCGGACTGAACTGGGTGTGGGAAACCGCCTGCTTCTTGCCGAAGAGAGATTGCTCGCTAATACACGTCAGGTCCAGGGAGAAAACGATATAGAGGTAGTAGACCCAGATGCCTCCCTTCAGGCCTGGGAACTTTTTGATGCCGGAGTGAATGCCCCTCGCCGATGTCCCCACTTTTCAATCGAAATGGAAACCGGTACTGGCAAGACCTATGTTTACCTGCGCACTATTTTTGAGCTGTCGCGCCGCTACGGTTTCCAGAAATTCGTCATTGTGGTTCCCAGTGTGGCCATTCGTGAAGGTGTGCTTAAGAATATTGAGATCACACGTGAACATTTCCGGGCGCTATATAACAACCTCCCTTATGAGTATTTTGTCTACGATGCTAAGAAGGTGAATCGGCTTCGTCAGTTCGCTGTCAGCAACACCCTTCAAATATTGGTTATCAACATTGATGCTTTCCGTAAGAACTTCATGGGAACCGAGGAAGAGCAGAAGAGCAATGTCATTTACAAGGAAAGCGACAAGCTCTCTGGCCGACAGCCCATCGAGTTCGTTCAGGCAGCCCGCCCTATCGTAATCATCGATGAACCCCAGAGTGTGGATTCCACCGAAAAAGCCCAGGAAGCTATAAAGGCGCTCAATCCCCTCTGTACCCTGCGCTATTCCGCCACCCACCGCAATCCATATAACCTGGTCTATCGGCTTGATCCGGTGCGGGCCTTTGAACTCAAGCTGGTCAAGCAAATCGTGGTGGCCAGCGCAAGAGTAGATGGAGGCATGAACGATGCTTTTGTAAGGGTGGAGAAGATCGATTACAAAAACGGCATCAAGGCCAAATTGCGTATCCACGTTCAGACCCCCCAGGGCCCGAAGGAAAAACCGGTGACCGTTAAAAACGGGGCAGATCTATACGTGCTTTCTAATGACCGGTCCTGTTACAAGGATGGCTTTGCAGTCACCGAGATCAATGCAGAACCGGGAAACGAGTACCTGCGATTTAACAACGGACGCCTGCTCCGGATGGGCGAGGAGATGGGCGGTCTTCGTGAAGACCTATGGCGGGTACAAGTCAAACACACCATAAAGAAGCACCTGGAAAAAGAATTGCAAGTACGGGAACGAGGAATTAAGGTGTTGAGCCTCTTCTTTATCGATCGTGTGGCGAACTATCGGGATTATGACCAATCAGGTCAGCCTGTAAAGGGGAAATTTGCAGAGTCTTTTGAGATCCTGCTCGCTGAGGCAGCACAAGAGGAACGCTACTGTGAGCTTGATTGGCTCAAACTACCTGTTGAGCGACTTCATAATGGCTATTTCGCCCAGGACAAGAAAGGCATATTCAAGGACTCCAGCGAAACTCGCAGCACGCAGGCAGACGATGACGTTTACAACCTAATCATGAAGGACAAGGAGCGCTTGTTATCACTCGACGAACCCTTGCGTTTCATCTTCAGCCACTCAGCTCTGCGCGAAGGTTGGGACAGCCCAAACGTCTTCCAGATCTGCACACTCAATGAAAGCGTGAGCGTTGTAAAGAAACGCCAGGAGATCGGTCGCGGTCTGCGTCTACCGGTCGATCAGAATGGTTTGCGCGTATTCGATGAATCGGTCAATAAACTGTTTGTTGTTGCAAATGAAAGTTACGAAGACTTTGCCCGTGCCCTTCAGACTGAATACGAGGATGACTGTGGCGTAACTTTCGGCAAAGTGCCGCTTACTGCTCTCGCCAGAATCATCCGGGTGGTGGATGGGGAAGAGCGGCCCATCGGCCAGCAGGCCGCCAAGGCCATCCAAACTGCACTGGTAGAACAGAAAATGCTGGATGCGGATGGGCGGATTCAGCCTGCTTTTGACCCAAAGCGTAAAGATTTCAAGATTGAACTGCCGGAGGAACACCGAGACCTTGCACCTGCGGTCGTTGACCTGCTGGCTGCTTATCAGATCGAACGCCATATTCGGAAAGACCGGGATGAAGGTTCGAATCGTCTTCGTAAGGAAGTTCAATTAAGTCCCGAGTTCAAAGCTCTCTGGGAACATATCAAGCCTAAAACCACCTATCGTGTGGAGTTTGAGACCGAAGTATTAGTGCGACAGGCTGTGGAAGCTTTGAAACAAATGCCGAAAATTGATCCAACCAGGGTCTATGTGAAGGCGGGTAAGCTCGGCGTGACAAAGGGAGGAGTTGTTACGACTGCTATGAGTGTGGCAGAGGAGCAGGTCTCTTACGGTAGTCGGCCTATGCCTGATCTCCTGGCTTATTTGCAGAACGAGACGGAACTGACTCGTTCTACTCTGGTTCGTATTCTTAAGGAATCGGGACGGCTTACTGAATTCTTCGTCGACCCCCAGCGTTTCATGGATGCCGTTGCGGCAATCCTGAAGCATGAACTGCATCGCCTCCTTGTAGATGGAATCAAGTATGAGCGCATTCAGGGAACGAGCTCTGAAGCGGAATGGGAAATGATGCTCTTCAAAAATGAAGAGTTCATCAACTATTTGACGGCTCTTCAGGTCAAAAAGTCTGTGTACGAGTATGTCGTCTACGAGTCCGAGATAGAACGGGAGTTTGCTCGCAAGCTGGATGAACGCGAAGACATCAAACTCTTTGTAAAATTACCGGAATGGTTCAAAATCGATACTCCGGTTGGCCAATACAATCCCGATTGGGCCATTCTTAAACACGACAACCAGGTGCTTTATTTGGTGCGTGAGACTAAAGGAACTCGTGACTTCCTGAAGCTGCGAACGACGGAGGCTGATAAGGTCCGTTGCGGCCAGAAACATTTTGAGCTGCTCGGAGTCCCATTCGCCGTCGCAGTGACAGCAGACGAGGTTTAGGTGGGAGCTTTTGCTTGCAAAATAAGAAGGTCAGGAATTCACCGATTTGACCAGAGTAGAAACATAAGAATGGAACGTTAACCTCCAGGAGGGTAATAGTGAAGCGATTTAATGTTGTACTACCAAGGGATGATGGAGGTGTTGAAATCCATCCAATGAAGGAGTGGCTGAGGCAACATCCCGAACATATTCCACCCGGACTTGACGCAACTTCAAGTACCTCTCATCAACTACGAAATGGCCTCAAGAAAATTGGATGGTCAGTTCAAGAGCTTATCAATGAGGTTCGTCTCTTGATGCCTGGCGCTACGAATGTTGAAAATGCCATCGATGCCGTTTTAGGCGAGGAAACCGAACAGGAAGAGAATGAAGCACCGGAGGCGTCCTTCGCACTTGAGTATCAATTGCGCGACTTCATTGCCCAAAATTTGGGTGCAATATCTATCAGCGGAAAACAACTTCGCTTGTACGTGGACCCGACTGGACGCGATGGAATCGAGTTCCCTTCCCCCATTGGGCCGATCGATATATTGGCTGTTGATGATACGAACGCCTTTTTCGTTTTTGAACTGAAACGGGCACGAAGCCCTGATCATGCCATTGGCCAACTGACCCGCTATATGGGATGGGTAAAAGAGACGATTGGCAAAGATCGACAGGTGCTTGGTGTTATAGTCGCGAAAACGATCAGTGATAAATTGCGCTATTCAGCATCCGTGGTCCCCAATATCAGTTTGCTTGAATACGAGGTAGAGTTTCACCTTAAGCCAGCGAACAAGATGCCCTGAGCCGAATTTAATAACAGGTAAGCACCCGCTTCAGGGAAAGGTATGAGCGCCGTTGTCAATTCCATCATAGGGATCAGTCTATATGACAAAACCTGATCTTTCATTTCTTATTCAGAATGCACAACCTATCGTTGAAGCTATTGGGCGAGAATCGGTCTACGTGTACCTGTTCTTGTGCGAGGAATTTATGAAAGGTCCTGTGACCCAGAACCATGTGTTTCAGTTCGTCTATCGGTCGTTCTATCGACTTGACAACGCCGGACTCACACCCGAGTTCAAGTTGGCCTACTTCGCTTTCTTGGAGCGGTCTCGCTGCTCCCCAGGAAAAAACCTTGGGGTCAGGCATAACTAATTGCGTGCCCTGCGAAGGGTAGCACGTTCTATCGGGTGGAAGTCCTGTCATGGTAAAAGCCAAAGTCCCGCCTAAGCGGGATAGCTTGGATGGCAGGAGGGAGTGTAAAGTATAAAAGGTCAGGCAATCGTAATAACGTATTGACATTGGGTAGGATTCTGCCATAAGGGGCGGGCGTGGGGACGGAGTTAAGTTATTTAAGAAAAAATCAAACAGTAGGTCTCAGGGCAGGCAACAGTAGCTCAAAATCTTAAATCCAGCTCATAGAGAATAAGGCTTTGGGGTCAGACTTAAAAATTGAGATTCGGTGTTCTCCCTAAAAAAGTTGGCCCATCTCATTGCGGAATTCGGATTGGGGAGTGCGGATTGAATAAAACCGAACGAACCTTTTAGCGGGTGGGAGGTTCACTGTTTATATTTAGGCCATGGAGGTTGACTTAATTTTTAAGTCAAGTCTTGCAGTGGTTCTCCAATAAAGGGCTTTGGGGCCGGGCTTGACTACTGGCATTTCAAAAGGTGGTTTCATCTCTAAAAAAGTCGGCCCTCTTAACAAAAGATCGCAGAGCGCATAGCGCTGAGCGCACAGCGTAAAGCTCAAAGCTGAAAGCTCAAAGTAAATTGTCAAGTTATCAGTGAGAAGACCATTGTGAAAGTTCCCTGGGCGGGATTATGAAAAAATACAGGAAGAAAATTGGTGATCGTTACGATGTATCTGGTTTGGTTGAGCCCAGTTCGAGCCCGGTTCACGCCGTCGAGTATTGAAGAATCTGCTAGGAGTTAAACGCAAGCGTGAAATGGATCGTCTGGAAGGGTCAGAACAGCTTCGCGCTCTTCGTGAATTGGTAAAGTTCTACAGTAAAAACCATCGGTTCACTGCAACTGATATATGTCGGATTCACAAAGTTTGGCTAGAGAATATCTATCCCTGGGCGGGAAAATACCGACGGGTCAACCTTACCAGGAATGATTTTACATTCGCCGCCGCAAGCCAGGTAGCGCGGTTGATGGAAGAACTGGAAAAGGGGCCTCTTCAGGAATTCACACCTTGTAAGTTCGATACGATTGAAAAGATAATCAAAGCGCTGGCCGTGGTTCACACGGAACTGGTATTAATCCACCCGTTTCGCGACGGAAATGGGCGCGTTGCACGTTTACTGGCAACGCTGATGGCACTGCAAGCCGGGCTGCCACCTCTGGATTTCAGCGGCATGAAGGGATACAAAAGGAAAGCGTACTATGAAGCGATACGGGCCGGTCTGGATCGAGACTACAAACCGATGGAGGAGGTCTTTAACGGCGTGATTCGGAAGACTTTGCGGAAACGTGGAGCCTAATATTTCTATTAGAAATGGATAGTGATTTTTCCAATTCGTTCCAATCCAAATGGACGCCTTC
>Ga0194127_10001719_pt1 | contig 31428 bp, 22 predicted proteins | sample TA2KigC100mmetaG_FD_148624 | JGI IMG/M metagenome (GOLD analysis project Ga0194127, IMG submission 148624) | Freshwater microbial communities from Lake Tanganyika, Tanzania - TA2015036 Kigoma Deep Cast 100m | ecosystem: Environmental > Aquatic > Freshwater > Lake | place: Tanzania: Lake...
GGGGGCTCGCGGCGGTGCTGCCGTGGCACGGGGGCCTCTGGCAGATGGCCCGGCGCGAGGGCTGGGCGCCCGCCGCCGGGCCCGCGGTGCTCGACGCAGAACGGCGTGCCCTGCACACGCGGCTCGACCTGCTCGCGGGCCGGGCGTTCGGTCTCGCGGCGGACGACGTGGCGTGGATCGTGCGCGGCTGCGACCTGCCCGCGGACCGGCTGCGGCGCCGCCCCCCGCCGGCCTGCCACAGCAAGGGCTTCTGGCGCATCGACCGGGGACTGCCGCCGGCCGAGCGGCGGCCTGATCGCTGGCTCGCGGCGGCGCGAGCCGTCGAACGTCCGGCGGCCGGTTGCCACACCGCCTGCGCGGAGTGAGCCAGCGCCCGTCGCCGTCGCCACGAAACACTGCGCGGCGGCCCCGGCCATCGCCGGAGCCGCCGCGCGCGTCCGCCGGTGTCGCCACCGGCCGATTCCCTCTCGATCAGAGGTCGCCGAAGGTCAGAGCGACTCCGTTCGACGAGATCGCGCCCAGCGGCGTCAGGTTCGCTGCCGGGTCGTAGACGGCCGACTGGGCCTGCAGGACGACGCCGACGAAGTTGGGCACTGCGAACGGCGTCGCGAAGCTCGAGCTGCCGCCCGGGAGGAACAGCAGCGTCACGTCGCTGTTGTTGTACTTCCAGCAACCGGGCATGCCGATGCCGGTCAGGTTGAGGCCGGGCAAGCCACCCGTGAAGCTCAGCAGCACGGCGCCGAACGGAGCCGTCGGGCCGATGTTGCTGGTCGTCAGGTTGATCGTCGTGTTGACGAGCGGCCGCTGGGCCGCCAGGGCCAGCGGGGCGACGTCCGCCGCGGCGAGCGTGATGCCGCCGGGCACCGCGACCGTGAGGTCGGTGCTGCCCGGATCGAGCGACGGGCCGCCCGGCGAGTAGCCGACGACCCAGCCTTCACCACCGGTCCAGCCGCTGATGCTGACCGTGTCGAGGCCCAGGAACACGAAGTCCACGCTGCCCGAGGTCAGGTTGAACTGCAGCTGGAACGTGCTCGGCGTGATGCCCGGGCTCGTGCCGTTGTAGCCGAGAACGTTGAGCCAGGTGATGTAGGCGGTGCCGGCGATCTCCTCGAAGTAGACGTTGTCGGGGCCGGAGGTGGTCGGGACAAAGTCGCGCCAGACCGCCCACGTGGTATTCGCCCAGCCCAGCAGTTCCGCGGGCGTCGGCGTGTAGTCGAAGGCCGCGCCGTTGCTCGCGGTCGAGATGTGGCCGTTGCTGCAGACGTTCAACGTCGTCGTCGCGCCGCCCGGATACGGCAGCGCAGCCGACAGCGTGACGGTCGTCTCCGCGTCGTCGCCCAGGTTCAGGTTCGTTGCGGTCGGCGACGGGGCGACGAAGGCGGCGGTGCTCGGCAGCACGAAGTAGCCGGCGCCGGTGTTGAGCATCTGGAAGCCCCAGTTCGACAGGTCGATCGACGGGGTGGTCGGGAAGTGCTCGTAGAGCGACGCGGCCTTGGTCACGCAGCCGACGCCGTACTGCGTCGCCACGGCGAGCGTGCCGGTGGAACCGATCGCGTAGTAGATGCGCGTGTTGACGACGCGCGGCGAGAAGATCGGCGCCGTGAACGGGACGTTCGAGGCCTCACCGGCGGCGAGCCCGAGGTCGGCGTTGGCGTAGTTCTGGTTGGCGCCGTTGCCGTTGGTGTAGGCGTGCGTCACGCCGATCGCCTTGAAGGCAACACCGTAGAGCCCGGGCGCGAGCGGGATCGGGTTGGTCAGGGTCACGGGCGAAGGGCCTCCGGCGCCCGCGGCCGTCACGTTGCCGAAGCTGGAGAGCGTCCACGCGGCGGCGTTCGTCTGGTTGACCGTGCGCGTGACGCCGGGGGTCAGGTAGATCTCGACCGCGCCGACGGTGCTCGGTACGTCGTTCAGGTTGACGTCGATCGAGGTGAGTGTCAGGCCGGCGGGGTTCAGCACGTTCAGGTCGAAGTAGACCATGTTGCCCACGTTCCCGAAGTTGTTGTTCGCGAAGGTCGTGAGCAGCGTGTTCGGGATCGGCGGGGCCGGCGGGACGATTGTCAGAGTGGCCGAGCCGGTCGCGCCGGAGTAGCCACCCATCCGGATGTAGTAGGTCGTGCCGAGCGCACCCGTGAAGTTCACGCGCGACTGCAGGCCGCAGCTGTCGTCGTTGCAGGCCAGCGAGACGAGCGCGCCGCAGCCGCCCGTTCCGTCGAACACCTCGAGCGCCGTATCATAGGTGCCGCCGGTGCAGAGGTTGATGTCGTAGGCGCCAGTCGCCGTGGCCACGTAGACGAACCAGATGTCGGCGCCGCCAGCGGCGCAGGGCCAGGCGGGCACGGAGGTCGTGGCACCGACGGTCGAGAACGGGCCGTTCGCGCCGTCGATGACTGGGAGGGCGCCGCTGCAGTCTTCATTCGGGATCTGCGCCACGAGGTTGGCTGCAGAGAGCAGCGCGGCCGACGCGACGAGGAGAGGGAGGTTTCGCATGTTGCTTGGGACCTTTCGGCTAGGGAAGGGAAACGGGACAGGCTGCCCTCGCCTCGGGAACGAACCCTGGGCGCAGGACATCACCGCAGCATAGCATGCGACTCGAAGGCACCTGGGCCGCAGCACTCCGTAGGAGCGACCGAGCTTCGTGCTCGGGCGGCGATGCCCCCGACCGCATTCCTCGCCGCGATTGCAGCCCGCCCGTGCGATGGGAGGATCCCGTGGCAGCGTGCCCGCGGGGCAGGGGAAGTGCGGTTGCGGAGGCGGCTGTCCGGTTTTTGTCCTGGACTTGCCGCCGCGACGCGACGACGAGGCTCAGGCCTGCACGGCGAGCGCCCCGGCCGCGAGCAGCGGCCCCAGCAGGTTCGCCGCGCCGCCGTGCTCGACGATCTTGCCGGCGACGACCTTGTCGACGTTGACGCCCGTGAACGCCATCGCCTTGCCGGTCGGTCGCATGCCGAGCCACTCGCCGCGGTGAGTGCCGCACGCCGTCGTGGACCTCGACGTAGTCCGGCGACACGAACTCGCCGACGCGGCCCACGTCGCCGGTGTTCGCGACCTCGAGCAGGTAGCGCGCGACGAGCTGTTTGTTGGCTTCGGTGTCCGTCGCGGTCATGCGTGGCGCCGTCACTGGTAGGTGTAGTAGCGCGTCGCGGTGCAGTTCAGCGGATTGGCCACGACCACGGTCGCCTGGCCCGGCGCGCCCGGCGGCGTCGTGCCGACGATCGCCGTCGCGTTCTGGCTCGTGATCGTCATCGGCACCCCGTTGAAGGTGACCGTGCAGCCCAGCAGGTTGGTGCCGACCAGTGCGAACAAGGCGCCGCCCGCCGCGGGGCCCGAAGGGAACGGCATGTTGGTGATCGTCGGCGTGCCGTTCATCACGCGCGTCGTGGTCGCCGTGCCGAGGTTCGTGAGGCCGAGCACGGTGTCGCAGCCGTAGCCCGGCGGCATCGTGAACGTCAGCACCGTCGGCGAGCGCGAGGCGAGCGCCACCGGCGTCCCCGCGAGCGTCACCTGCAGACCGAGCAGGAAGTTCGTGCCCTGCACGGTCACGGTCTGGCCGGACAACGCGGTCGGCGGCGTGACCGCGGCGATCGTCGGCGCCGCCAGCGGCACGATGCGCAGGTAGACGGCGTTCGTCGCGGCCACGGTGAACTGCGGGTCGACGGCCATCGCCGCCTGCAGCGTCACGTCGAGCAGTGCCGGCACGCCGGGGAAGCCGAGCGTCCACGGTGCCGGGCCGGCGGGCACGTATCCGCCGAGGCCGAACGAGTCGGCGACCAGCAGCGTCGGCGACGAGGGCAGCAGCGGTGCCGGCGTGAAACACAGGGCACCGCCGCCCGAACCGAGCGGCAGGGCGCCGTTCGCCGGCGGCAGCCCGAGGTGCGCCCACAGCGCGAACAGGCCGACCGGCGGCGTCGCGGGCACGCCCACCGGGGGATCGAGCGTCAGCAGGAACGGCTGGCCGAGGCCCTGCGCGACCACGCGATCGTCGCCGGCGATGCCGCCGACCTTCAGCGCGTCGATCGCGCCGCCCGCGCCGTTGCCGATCGCACCGGCACCACACGGGCCGAACACGTCGGTGACCGTGATGTGCGGCTGCGGCGCGATGCCGACGCGGCCGAGCCCGTCGTCGACCGCGACGTCGACGATCGCCGTGCCGGCGTCGAGGTTGCCGCGCATCGTGAACACGTAGGTGCCGTTCGGCTGCGCCGTGACCGGCGAGAACGTGATGCCGGTGACCGTGCTGCGGCTGCTGAGGCCGACGGTGACCGGCAACGAGCTGCCGAGCGGGTTGCCCGAAGCATCGCGCAAGGTCACCGTGCCCGTCAGCGTGTCGGTGCCGTTGCTGCGCAGCGAAGCGCCGCTCATCGCGACCGTCGACTGGAAGTGGTCCGGGCGGCCCACCTGCTGCGCCTTCCACGCGTTGTAGCGCGTCTGCAGCTGCACGACCGGATCCGGCGCGCTCGCCGTCTGGTTGGCGACGTTGAGGTCCATCCAGTACTGGCCGCCGCCGCAGCCGCCGAGGCCGCCGCACGGCGCGTCGAGGTCGCTCGGCCGGCTCACGATCATCAGGCCGATGTGCGCGGACTTCGTGAAGCTCGCCGGCGGCGCGCCGCACGCGGTCGGCTGGCTCTGGCTGCACGAGCAGCGGCCGTCGCCGCCCATCGCGCGCGCGGCCTGCATCGCGGCCATCAGCTTGTCGCCGATGGTGCCGGGCGTGGTCTGGATCGCGAGTTCGGCCGCGGTGACGACTGGCGAGCCGGTCAGCACGTTGCCCTGCACGGTGTAGACGAGGCTGCCGACCTGCCCGGTGAGCCCGCCGGCCCAGGCGCCGGCACCGGTGCCCGTGAACGTCGCCGTGCCGCTGAACAGGCCCGCGATGCCGTACTGGCGCGTCTGGTGGCTCGGATCGGCCGCGGCGAGCTGGGCCAGGATCACGCCCGCGGGCGTGCCGTTCAGCAGGCCGGTGCGGATCAGCTGCCGCAGCGACAGCGGGCCGACGTAGGACTGCGCGGCCGCGACGCCGAAGCCGGGCACGACGACGATGGTCTCGGGGCGCAGGTCGAAGCCCGTCAGGCAGGTGGCGATGCCGATCGCGACCTCGCCGGTCGACAGGTCGATGATCAGGATCGACCAGGTCGCGCGGGCGGGGAAGGCGAACAGCAGGAGGCCCAGCAGGAAGTAGCCGAGGCGGCGCAGGGTCAGCATGCGGGGGATTGTCGGGTGGACGGCCGGGGCGTCCAGGGGGCCAGAGGCAACCGTGACGGCGGACCGGAAGTGCCGTGGCCGGAATGCCGCAGCCCCTACTTCCTCGCCTCGCGGTCGCGCCTCGCCAGCTCGGCGCCGACGTCGACGTCCCACTCGACCGTTTCGCCGTCGGCGATCGTGCGCACGATGCGCAGTTCGGGTTTGCCCCGCTCGGTGATCACCGCGGTGTAGGTATCGGGCGGCACGCTGCCGAACGAGTACCAGCCCGAGTCGGCGACCTCGTCCTTCTGGCCCATCAGACGCCGCATCACCGACAGCGTCGAGACGCGACTGACGACCGCCTTGCCGTTGCCGTCGAGCAGCGTGATCTGCGCGAACGGGATGCGCTGCTGGTCGACGTTCGTCGCGCGCACGCGCAGCGTGGCGCCGCGCACCATGCGCAGCTGGACGTCGGTCGCCGCGTCCTCGTCGACGCGCACGTCGTTGGCCTTGCCGGCCTCGATCGCCTCGCTCTCGACGCGCAGGTCGTAGAGGCCCGGCGACAGGCCCGCGATCTCGAACCGGCCGTCGTCGCCGCTGCGGATCGGCCGCGCCTGCGCGCCGAGCAGGTCGAGCAGCGGGTTGCCCTTCTGCTTGCGCTTCGGGCTCGTCTCGACGTAGGCGATCTCGGCGCCCTTCACCGGGTTGCCGGAGCCGTCGAGCACGAGGCCGGTGATGCGGCCCGCGATCGGCACGGTCACGACGAGCCCCTCGACCTTCGTGCTGCCGTCGACGAGCACGCCCTCGAGCACGCCCTCGCCGTAGGCGAGGCGCTCGCCGCCCTGATCGCCGCCGCGCCGCCGGCCGCCGGGGCCGAACCGGTTGCCCGCGGTCAGGCGGTAGCGACCGGGCGAGATCGAGCGCATGCGGAATTCGCCGTCGTTGTTCGTGCGCGCCTGGCTGAGCCCGTTCTGCGCGATCAGACCGATCAGGCCGTCGGCGCCGCCGAGGGCGCCCTCCTCGCTGCCGAGTGCCACCATGATGCCGGGCACCGGATTGCCGCGCGTGTCGAGCACGCGGCCGGCGATCTCGCTGGTCGGCAGCTGCACGTCGAACAGGAACTCGCGCGCCTCGCCGGGCACTTCGACCTCGAACGTCGTCTGCACCGGCTGGCCCTGGAAGCGCGTGACCTGCATCACGTAGCTGCCGGGCTTGATGCCGATCAGCTCGTAGCGGCCGTCCATGCCCGCGGCGTTGGCGCGCACGCCCATGCCGAGCAGGCCGTCGCGGTCGCTGCCGAGCAGCGTCACGAGCGCGCGCGGCACCGGGGCTCCACCTTCGCGCACCGTGCCGAACACGCGCACGCCGTCCTCGCCCTCGTCGTGCACGTCCAGGCGCGCGAACTTGCCCTGCTTCACCGTCACCGTCTTGAGCCGCATGTTGCTCATGAGCTCGAGCGGGATGTTGTCGGCGCGTTCGTCCATGCGCGACTTGAAGACGACGTACTGGCCCGGCGGCAGGCCGTCGATGCGGTAGAAGCCCGCCTTGTCGGTCGTGCTGCTGCGCACGGTGCCGGCCTGGATGCTGAACGCGACCATCAGCGCGTCGGCGAGCGGCCGCATGCCGAGGCCCGTGACGGTGCCCTCGACGCCGCCGCCCGCGTCGATGCGGATCTCGACGTCGGGCGTGGCTTTGCCGGCGACGACCTCGACGTCCTTGGTCGAGGCCTTGGCCTTGTCGGGGTGACGCGCGGTGAAGCGGTACTTGCCCGGCTCCAGCGAGGCGACGTGGAACTGGCCCTTGCTGTCGCTGATCGCGCTGCGCCGGTTCACGGCCGACGACAGCGCGAGGAAGTCGAAGTCCTCGGGGTCGACGTCGATCTGGAACGGGCCGCCGCGCCGATTGCCGCCGTCGCGCTGCCGGTAGGCGGTCACCTGCGCGTCGCTGACGGGCTGGCTGGTCGCGTCGTCGACGACGATGCCGTGCACGGGCTGGCCGGGTTCGATCGTGAACACGAGCACGTCGCTGGTGGCGCCCGGCTGCAGGTCGACTTCCTGTTCCTTGGCGTCGAGGAAACCGTCGGCGCGCACGCGCACGCGCACGCGGCCCGGCGGGACGCCGCGCAGCTCGAAGGTGCCGGCCGCGGATTGGATCTCGCGCCAGTTGCCGTCCATGCTGCCGTCCATCATCGTCTGGCCCTCGGGCAGCTGGATCGTGCCCTGCGGCGGGCGGCCGGGGCCCCACGAAGCGCCGCTGTTGCCGTCCGTCTGCGGCCGGCGCCGTCGCGGCCGTTCGCCGCCGGCGTTCGCCGCGGCCGCCTCGCCGCCCGCGGCCGCCTCCTCGGGCTTCGGGATCGGGCGCGAGCGCGTGTCGACGCGGAACCGCGTCACCGGCTCTTCACCCTGCACGACCTTGCCGCGCACCACGGTGCCGCGCTGCACCTCGACGACGAGGTTCGGCTCGTCGAGCTTGACGCCGAACTTCATCGCCGTCGTGTAGCCGGGTTTGCTCGCCTGCACGACGACCCGCTCGCCCGTGAGCCCCTTCGCCTCGAACCTGCCGTCGGCGCCGGTGGTCGCGAGCACCTTGCGGATCTTCAGCATCATCTTGAGGAACTGCGGGTCGTTCGGCCGCTCGAACGGCCGCAGCTCGACCTGCGCCCCAGCGACCGGCTGCTGCTGGTCGTCGACGACGGTGCCGCGCACGGTCGCGCCCTCGCCGAGTTGCAGCACGAGGTCCTCGTAGACGCCGCCGTCGACGACGGCGAGTTCCTCGATGTTGCTCGGCGCACGGTCCTCGGCGGCCGCGACGAACGCGACGCGGCCCGCGGCGACGTGTTCGAGGCGGAAGGCGCCCGCGGCGTCGGTGACGATCGGCTCGCTGCGCCCGTCGGCGGAGAACAGCACGCGGCTGATGTCGAGGTAGACCATCGCGACGTTCGCGTTCGCGACCGGTTGGCCGTCGCCGTCGATCACGCGCCCGGCGACCGTGGCGCCCTGGTGCGCGCGCAGCGTGACCTCGGTCACCTGCCCGGGCCGCACTTCGAGGCCGAAGGTCTCCTCGAGCGCGATCGTCGGTCCGGATGCGGACACGGTATAACCCTGCCCCGCGGGCACGCCGGGCAGATCGAACCGGCCCTGCTCGTCGGCCGAGGTCTCGAGCCATCGGTACTGCCGTTCCGTGAGCTGGCCGAAGAACGCGTTGAGCCCGGGCCGCAGGTTCACCGTGGCCCCGGCCGACGGCGCGCCGTCGGGGCCGAGCACGATGCCGCGCACCCGGCCGCCCGGCGAGGCGCGCAGTTCGATGCCGCCGCGGATCTCGCCGAGCGCCAGCCGCGCGGTGCCCGGCGTGCGCACGAACCAGGCGTCGCTGCGGCCGTCGAGGAACACGCGGCCGGCGGGCAGGCCTTTGATCTCGAACGTGCCGTCGGGGTTGGAGAGGGTGCGGCCGAGTTCGCGGCGCGGCGCGCGGGTCTCGACGAACATGCCCTGCGTGAAGAGGCCGCGGAAGCGCGCGATCAGCGGTTCGATCGACGGCTCGTCCTTGACCGCGATCACCTCGATGCCACCGAGCGGCTGGCCGTTCTTGGCGTCGAGCACGATGCCGCGCACGCCGGTGTCGGCCACGCCCAGCGCGGCCTGCTGCCGTTCGGCATCGGTCAGGGTCGGCAGTGCCCCGGTCGCCGTGCCGGGCTCGGCCTGGGCCACCTGGGCTGCCTGCTCCCCCGCCTTGCCGGCGGCGTTCGGCACCGGTTCGACCCCGGGATCGCCACCGAACAGGAAGAACAGGCCTGCCGCGACCAGCAGGAGGGCGATCACGGCGAAGACGGTGGCAGGGGTGCGGTTCGGCATGAGGCGGGCGCCGCAGGGGCGGTGCGGCGGGGAGTTGGCGAGGAGTGGCCGGCTGGGGACGGGCCACTGTCGGGGTTCGCCGGGCAAGTGGCGTGGATGCAGGGGGTTCGGAGCGGGTGGGAGCGGGTGGGAGGGAGCGGGGCGGCGGAGCCGGTTGGATGATGCCCGCGGTGGGTAGACTGGCCAAACAGCCTCAGCCGGTGCGGCGGGTCAGCAGCGAAGGTGCGAGCCGGAGCGTCGGCTGGAGATGTGCGGAGACGACACATGAAGCACGATGACGAAGAGGGCGTGGCAGCCGTTCGCGAAGTCCGGAAGCGGATCTCGCGGGACTGCGACGACGACATCGGTCGATTCGTCGAGCACCTTCTCGCCGAACAACGGCCGTTCTCCGCCAGACCGCTGCCCCTGCCGGCGGTGCGCGAGAGCGACGAGGGCCCGCCGTATCGAGGTGGTTGAAGGCGGGTCGCGGTGGGCCGAGACCAGCCCGCTCCCCCGACTCGGCGGGTCGTCGGACTGCGCGAGAGTGGTCAGTACGAACCGGTCGTGAGCACGAGCGCGTTCGAACTGCCGAGCCACGTGATGCCGCCGGTCGGAGCGAGTTCGACCTGGAGCACCTGGTTGCGCAGCACGACGCCGGCGAGGGAAGGAGTCGCGGGCAGCGCGAACTGATGGGCCACTGCGCCGGCGACCGGCAGCAGCAGAGTCAGCGCGTCGGTGGTCGCGAGCAGATCGCAGCCAACACCACCGGCCGGGTGCAGTGTGGACAACGGTGTGCTCATCGGGCCGAGCCCGAACACGCCAGCGCCGAGCGAGTTCGCCGCCATGCCCGTGCAGCGGTAGCGGTAGGTGCCGCCGAGCCACGGCAGGGAAGTGGCAGTCAGGACCATGGGGCCGCCGGTGCCCGTGCAGCTGGTGCCGGTGGAGGTCGCGGTTGCCGGGCAGGTGGTCGTCCAGCGCGCGACGTAGGCGGACACGAGGCCGCCGGCCGCCGTGAAGTAGCCACCCGCAACGAGTTCGCCGTTCTGCCCCGTCAGCAGGGCGCGAACCCAGTGGTTCATGCCCGTGCCGAGCGGCGACCACGTCGTGCCGTCCCAGCGCGCAACGTGGTTCGCGGCGACGCCGCCAGCCGTCGTGAAGGTGCCACCCGCGATGAGGTCACCGTTCGGCAGCGTCGTCAGGGCTTGGACCGAAGCGTTCATGCCTGTGCCGAGCGCGAACCACGAGGTGCCATTCCAGCGCGCGATGCGGTTCACGGCGACGCCGCCAGCCGTCGTGAAGTTGCCGCCCGCGACGAGGTCGCCGCTCGGCAACGTGACCAGGGCTGAGACGACACCGTTCATGCCCGTGCCGAGCGGGGCCCACGATGTGCCATTCCAGCGCGCGATGTTGGACGCGGCCACGCCGCCAGCCGTCGCGAACCCCCCACCCGCGACGATGTCGCCGTTCGGCAGCTCCGTCACGGCGAACACCGCAGGGAAGTTGGTGCCGCCCATGCCAGCGCCGAACGACGACCACGACGTGCCGTCCCAGCGCGCAACGTGGTTCGCGGCGAGGCCACCAGCCATCGTGAAGGCGCCGCCCGCGACGAGGTCGCCGTTCGGCAGCGTCGCCAAGGCGTGGACGTCGTTGCTCGTGCCCGTGCCGAGCGGCGACCACGTCGTGCCGTTCCAGCGCGCGATGTAGTTCACAGCGACGCCGCCAGCCTTGAGGAAGTAGCCCCCCGCGACAAGGTCCCCGTTGGGCAGCGTCGTCAGGGCGGAAACCAGGTTGCTCGTGCCGGCACCGAGCGGCGACCACGACATTCCATTCCAGCGTGCTATGCAGTTCGCGGCGATGCCACCAGCCGTCGTGAAGCCGCCACCCACCACGAGGTCGCCGTTCGGCACAATCAACAGGGCATCCACCAGATTGTCGGTTCCCGTGCCCAGCGAGAACCACGAGGTGCCGCTCCAGCGCGCGATGCCGTTCGCGACGACGCCGCCAGCCGTCGTGAAGTAGCCGCCCGCGATGAGGTCACCGTTCGGCAGCGTCGCCAGGGTGAAGACCTGGTAGGTCATGCCCGTGCCGAGTGGTGACCACGAAGCTCCATTCCAGCGTGCGATGGAGTTCACGGTGACGCCGCCTGCCGTCCCGAAATTCCCACCTGCAATGAGGTCGCCGTTCGGCAGCGTCGCCAGGGCGATGACGTGGTAGCTCATGCCCGTGCCGAGTGGTGACCACGAAGTTCCATTCCAGCGTGCGATGAAGTTCGCGGTGACGCCGCCTGCTGTCGTGAAGCGGCCGCCGGCTACGAGGGCGCCGCTCGGCAGCGTAGTCAGGGCGAACACCGCAGGGGAGCTGTGGCCGCTCACGCCGGTGCCGAGCGGCGACCACGACGTGCCGTTCCAGCGCGCAACGTGGTCCGCAGCGGCGCCGCCAGCCATCGTGAAGATGCCGCCCGCGATGAGGTCGCCGCCTGGCAAAGTCGTCAAGGCGTGAACGTCGTTGTTCACACCCGTGCCGACCGGCGACCACGATGTGCCGTTCCAGCGGGCGATGCGATGGGTAGGCGTGCCGCCTGCCATCGAGAAGCGGCCACCGGCCACGAGGTCGCCACTCGGCAACGCCTCGAGGGCGTAGACCGTAGCGTCCATGCCCGAACCGAGCGGCGACCACGACGTGCCGTTCCATTGCGCGATGCGGTTGGCGGGTGCACCACCAGCCATCGTGAAGCTGCCAGCCGCGACGAGGTCACCGTTCGGCAGCGTCGCCAGGGTGTAGATCGCGCCGTCCATGCCCGCACCGAGCGGTGACCACGCTCCATTCGCGGGGTCGCACACGGCGATGTTGTTCGCGACCACCCTTCCCGCCACCGTGAACTCGCCGCCGGCCACGACGACGCTGGGAGCTGGACCCGCGCCGTCCGGATCCCAGTGCTCGAGCGCGTAGACTTCCCCCCAAACCCCCGGAACTCCATCCCCAGGCAACCACTGCGTGGTGCACTGCGCGGCCAACCCTGACGAGAGCAGCCCACCCGTCAGCAGCCCGAGGGAGCCAGCGGCTGTGCGTGCACCGACGCGAAGCCAGGCAGAGACGTTGGCGAGGGCAGTGGCATCCATCGGCAGCAGCCGCGAAGTCGGGTGCGAATGCCTGAGATAGGCGGGACGCGATCACGCGTAACGCCGGAGGATCCGCGCTGCCGCGCTTCCCGAGGCCGCCGTGGCGACGCGGGCCGCTGAACCCTACCGGCGCGTCGACCGCCTGGAGGTCCACGCCTTCGGCCGCCTCGCCGGCGCCGTCGCGCTCGACCCGGTGCTCGGCTGCTACGTCTTCGCGTGGGACCGCGAGTTCGCGCGCGCCGGCCTCGAGCTGGCGCCGCTGCAGCTGCCGCTGCGCTCCGACGAACGGCCCTTCGTGTTCCCCGACCTGCCCGAGGCGACGTTCCGCCGCCTGCCGGCCATGCTCGCCGACGCGCTGCCGGACGACTTCGGCAACGCGCTGATCGACCGCGGGCTCGCCGCGCGCGGCGTGCCCAGGTCCGCGATCACGCCGCTCGACCGGCTCGCCTACGTGGGCCGCCGGGCGATGGGTGCGCTGGAGTTCCGGCCGCAGCGTGGCCCGGTCGCGCGCAAGCCGACCGCCCTCGAGATCGGCGAACTGGTCGCGACCGCGCGGCAGGCGCTGACCGGCAGCTGGCGCGACGACGACGAGACGCGGGCGGCGCTGCGCACGATGCTCGAGGTCGGCACCTCGGCCGGCGGTGCCCGCGCCAAGGCCGTGGTCGCCTGGCACCCGAAGACGCGCGAACTGCGGTCGGGCCAGCTCGACGCGCCCGAGGGCTTCGAGCACTGGCTGCTGAAGTTCGACGGCGTCGGCACCGACCGCGAACTCGGCGCGACGCAGGACTACGGGCGCATCGAGTTCGCCTACCACCGCATGGCGCGGCAGGCCGGCATCACGATGACCGACTGCCGGCTGCTCGAGGAGAACGGCCGCGCGCACTTCATGACGAAGCGCTTCGACCGCGAGGGCACGCAGACGCGGCACCACGTGCAGACGCTGTGCGCGATGGCGCACCTCGACTTCCGCAAGAAGGGCACGAACGCCTACGCGCAGCTGTTCCAGACGGTTCGCGCGCTGCGGCTGCCGCGCGCCGACCTCGTCGAGGCGTTCCGCCGCATGGTCTTCGACGTGCTCGCGCGCAACTGCGACGACCACACGAAGAACGTGTCGTTCCTGCTGCGGCGCGGCGAGGGCTGGCGGCTGGCGCCCGCCTACGACGTGACGTTCGCGCACAACCCCGACGGCGAGTGGACGAGCCAGCACCTGATGGCCGTGAACGGCCGGTTCCGCGACCTCGCGCGCGCCGACCTGCTCGCCGAGGCCGACCGCTACGGCATCGGCGAGGGCAAGGCGATCCTCGGTGAGGTCGGCGCGGCGATCGCGCGGTGGCCCGAGCACGCAGCGGCGGCAGGCGTCGCGGCGCTGGAGACCGAGCGGCTCGGCAAGCTGCACCTGCGGCTGTGAGGGCGGCGGCGCACCCGTCCGCCCCGCCGCCGGTCACCCCGCCACCGGCAGCGCGATCTCGAACTCCGTGTGCCCCGGCTCCGACCGCACGAGCCGGATCGCGCCGCCGTGCGCCTCGACGAGCCGCCGGCAGATCGCGAGCCCGAGTCCCGTGCCCGACGACTTCGTCGTGAAGTAGGGTTCGAACATCCGGTGCCGCGCGGCTTCTTCGAAGCCCGGCCCCGCGTCGACCACCGTGACCACGGCGCGCCCGTCGGCGACCGCCGAGACCACCGCGACCACCGCCCCCGCGGGCGCCGCCTCGCACGCGTTCTGCAGCAGGTTCACGAACACCCGCAGCATCGCGTTGCGATCGATCGACACGCGCGCGTCGCCCGCGCCGAGTTCGAACCGCACCTCGACCACCTTGCCCGCGAACAGGCCCGCGCACTGCTGCCGCAGCTCGCCGAGCCAGTCGTCGAGCCGCACTACCGACCTTGCCGCCGGGGCCACGCCCGCGAAGGCGCGGAAGTCGCCCGCGATGCGGTCGAGTTCGTGCGTCTGCTCGAGCACCGTGCGCGCGAGCCGGTCGGCGATCGCCGGCGCGCGCGGATCGTCCTCGGCACGCGCGCGCTGCAGCAACTGCGCCGCCATGCGCATCGGCTGCAGCGGGTTCTTGACCTCGTGCGCGACCTGCCGCGCCATCTCGGCCCAGGCCTGGTCGCGTTCGGCCGCGGCGAGCCGTTCGCGGCCGGCCTGCAGTTCGGCCGCCATCTGGTTGAACGCGCCCGCGAGTTCGCCGAGTTCGGCGCCGCCGCGCGCGGGCACCGAGACGGCGAGGTCCCCGCCGGCGATGCGCCGCGTCGCCGCGACCAGCGAGCGCACCGGCGCCACGATCGCGCGCGACGCGAGCAGCGACCACAGCACCAGCACGAGGATCGACAGGCCGATCGCCGCGACCAGCACGCGCTCGAAACGGTCGCTCTGCGCGAACAGCTCGCCCTCGGGCACCGCGACGCCGAGCACGAACGAGCGCGCGGCGGCCTGCCCGCACGGCGCGAAGCCCGCGCGCCAGCGGGCGCCGTCTTCGGCCGCGAAGGCCGTGCGACCCGGTTCGGCGGCCGCGACCAGCTGCGGGGCGAACGCCGGCGGTTCGAGCGGGGCGCCGTAGCGCGCGCGGTCGGTGTGCGCCTGCACGAGCCCGGCGCGCGAGGTCAGGAACACGACCGCGGAAGGCAGCTTTGCGCGCGCGGCGAGCACGTCGCGCGCGTCGTCGAGGATGCGCTGCACCTCGGCCCACCGCAGCAGCGCGAACAGCACGCCCGGCGGGCCCGCCGGCCGCGGCACGTCGAGCACGAGGCCCAGGTGGTGGCGCGCCGGATCGAGCGAGCGGTGGTCGAGGCCGCGGTGCAGGTAGGGCGAGCGGCCCCAGGGCAGGAACAGGAGCCCGCGCCGCTCCTGCGCCACCCGGAACCAGTCCGTGTCGGCCACGTTCGGCGGAATCAGCGCGGCGCGGCGCAGGTGCGTGTTCGGATCCAGGCGCTGGCCGTCCTGCCAGTAGACGACCTCGCCGGCCGGGTCGGCGAGCAGCAGCAGGTCGAGGTGGTTGTCGAGCAGGTCGGGCACCAGTTCGATCTGCTCCTCGAACGCCGCCATCTCCGCGTCGCTGTCGAGCGCGCGCCGCGCGATCTCGCGCACGATCGCACAGGCCTGGTCGACGCGGCCGAGCCAGGCCTCGATCTTCTCGGCGTGGTCGGCCGCGAGCTGCGGCAGGAACACGCGCACGACCTGCTCGTCGATCTGCGCGCGCATGCCGCGCAGCGAGAACCAGCCGTAGAGCGAGAGCGGCAGGATCGCCGACACCACGAGCGTGGCGAGGAACCGGCTGGCGAGCGAGATCGCGGGCACGGCCGGAATCATGCCAGCCGGCGGCCCGTTCAGCTGCCCGAGGAACCCGCGATGCGCGCCTGCAGCTGCGCGATGCGCTCCTTCGCGTTCCTGAAGTCGGCGTAGTACTGGAAGGAAGCCCGGAAGTGCTCGATCGCGCCCGGCAGGTCGTTCTTGCCCTCGGCGGCCTCGCCGGCCTCCCACTCGCGCGCAGCGCCGTCGATGTCGGCGCGCAGGCCCTCGATGCGCGCCTTCTCGTCCGCGATGCCATCGGGCCACTTCTGCACCAGGGCCTCGAACGCGGCGAGCGCCTCGCGCTTCCTGCCGAGGATCTCGAGGTCGTGGCAGGCCGTGAAGTCGCGTTCGCCCTCGCGGCGCCGCGACTCGATCAGCAGCTCGGTGATGGTGCCGCGCGTCATCAGCGACATCTCGTGGGCCCTGGTCAGGTTCTCGCGCGCCTCGGCGAAGCGCGAGAGGCGCATCAGCATCGTCGCCCTGTCGACGAGGCCGCCGGCCTCGAGCTCGCGCTGCATCTGCGCGATCGCCTCGTCGACGCCGGCCAGCGATTCGTCGAGCTTCTTCGCGGTGCGGTACTCGACCAGTGCGGCGCCGAACTGGTCCTTCGCCTGGCACGCCTGGCCGCGTTCGAACGTCTTGCGCGCGATCTCGCGATTGGCCCGCTGCTTCAGTGCCGCGGCGTCCTGCCGCGACTTGTCGTTGACGACCGCGTTGTCGCTGTGCCACCGCACCTCGTGGAAGCGGAACTCCGGCAGCTTGCGCACGGCCTCGAGGAACTGCTGCTGCGCGTGCGCGGTGAGCCGGGACACGGCGACGCGCACCTTCTGCTCGCCGTCGGCTGCCGGCCCGTATCCCGGCACGTAGCGGCCCGCCTCGAGGTAGCAGACGAGCGCCTGTTCGAGCTCGTTCTTGAACAGGTGCTCGTCGCCGTCCTCGGTCGCGTGCATCGCCTTCTTCCTGTAGGCCCGCTGCCGCAGCACCTGCGCCTCGGCGTGCTCGGGGTCGATCGCCAGCACGCTGGCGAGGTCGGCGAGCGCGTCGTCCTCGCGTTCGAGGAAGATGCGCTGCCGCGCGCGTTCGAGCAGGAACCGCGCGCGGGCGGCCGCGTGCTCGCGTTCGAACGCCTCGTCGACCCCGGCCCCCGACCGGATGCGCTGTTCGCGGACTTCGTCGAGCAGCTGGAAGGCGCGCTCGTGCTCGCCGAGCCGCGAGTAGTTGCGGCTCTCGTCGACCTCCGAGGTGGTGAGGCAGGCCGCCAGCAACAGGGCGACCGGCAGGAGCTCGAGGTGCTTGGTCATCGTCGATCGGGCTGGGGGCCGGCGGATCGGCCGGGATCGGCCGGGCCGCCGAAGCGGCTGGGACGGCCATCGGCGCGCCATCTTCCCGGCCGTGGCTCCGATGTCCACATCCCGGGCAGTCACCCCCCGGCCGCCGCTCGTTATCCTCCCGGCCATGCCGCACCATCCCGTCCTCGGTGTCCTGCTCTCGCTGCCGCTGGCCGCCTGCGGCGGCGGCGCCGGTCCCGCCGCCGCACCGGATGCCGCGCCTGCAGCGCCTGGCCCCGCCGGCGCGCACACCGTGTCCGTGTTCGCCACGGCGTCGCTGCGGATCCCGTTCGCGGCGCTGGCGGAGCGCTACGAGCAGGACCACCCGGGGGCCCGGGTCGAACTGCGCTGCGACGGCGGGCAACAGCTGCTCGAGGCGATGAACGCGGGCGAGGTCTGCGACGTCGTCGCGATCGGCGACAACTCGCAGATGTCGAAGTTCGCGGCTGCGGCCCATCTCGCCGGCGGCAGCTCCGCCGAGCTGGCGCGCAACCGGATCGCCATCGTGGTCGCCAAGGGCAACCCGAAGCAGGTGCGCGGCCTCGCCGACTTCGGCCGTGCCGAGCTGCGTTTCGCGCTCGGGGCGCGGTCCGCGTCGATCGGCCGCCACGCGCGGTGGGCGCTGTCCCGCCGGCAGCTGGACCCGGTGCCCGCGAGCACCGCGAACACCGCCGACGGCGTGCTCGCGGCGGTCGCGGCTGGCGAAGCCGATGCGGGCATCGTCTACGCGACGAGCCTCGCGGCCGCCGGCGAGCGCGCGGCCCGGGTCGAACTCGTCGCCGTGCCCGAAGGCGACAACACGCCGGTGCTCTACTCGATCGCGACCACGCGCCAGGCGAAGCAGCCGCAGGGCGCCGCCGCCTTCCGCGCGCTCGCGCTCTCGCCGGTCGGGCAGCGGATCCTGCACGACGCGGGCTTCCTGCCGATCGGCGCGAAGTGACGGCGCCGCGTCAGTCCGCCGGTGGCTCGGCGTCCGGCCGGCCGTGGATCGCCCAGTAGACCGCCTCGGGCGTCGCCGGGCAGTCGAGGGCCACGGGCCCGGGGCCGCGGAACGCCGCGACCGCGTCGCGCAGCGCCTCGCGCACCGACAGCGCCAGCAGGAACGGCGGTTCGCCGACCGCCTTGCTGCCGAACACCGCGCCCGGCTCGGTCGCGCGTTCGAGCGTGGCGACCCGGAACCCGGCCGGGCACTCGCCGATGCCCGGCAGCTTGTAGGTCGACGCGTTGCGCGTCAGCAATTCGCCGGCCGGCCCGAACCGGACCTCCTCGCAGGTCAGCCACCCCACGCCCTGCACGAACCCGCCTTCGATCTGCCCGCGGTCGATCGCCGGTGCGAGCGAGTCGCCGACGTCGTGCAGCACGTCGACGGCAAGCAACCGGTGCTGGCCCGTGCAACCGTCGACCTCGACCTCGCTGACGGCGGCGCCGAAGACGAAGTAGCCGAACGGCTCGCCGCGCCCCGCCGCCGCGTCGAAGTGGAGGCCGGGCGTGGCGTGGAACCCGGTCGCCGCGAGCGACGTGCGGGCGAGGAACGCCGCCTCGACCACCGCGGCGAACGGCACCGCGCGGCCCGCGCCGAGCGCGCTGCCGGCGGCGAACTCGACGGCCTCGGGCGCGCAGCCGAGCAGGGCCGCCGCGTGCGGCAGCAGGCGCTGGCGCAGTTCGCGGGCGGCCGCGGCCACCGCCGCGCCGTTCAGGTCGCTGCCGCTCGAGGCCGCGGTCGCCGACGTGTTCGGCACCTGGTCGGTGCGCGTCGACACGATGCGCACGCCGGACTCGGGCACGCCGAGCGTGCGCGCGGCCACCGCGAGGATCTTCGTGTGCAGCCCCTGCCCCATCTCGGTGCCGCCGTGGCGCCCCAGCACGCTGCCGTCGCGGTAGACGAGCACGTGCGCGCCGGCCTGGTTCAGGAACGTCGTCGTGAAGCCGATGCCGAACTTCACCGGCGTGATCGCGATGCCCCGCTTGTGGTGCGCGTGCGCGCCGTTCCACGCGGCGATCGCGGCGCGCCGCTCGGCGAAGCGGCTCGACGCGAGCAGCTCCCGCCAGATGCGGCCGATGCGCTCGGCGTCGCGCACCGGCTGGCCGTAGTGCGTGCGGTCCCCGGGCCGGTAGAGGTTGCGCTCGCGCACGGTCTCCGGCGGCAGACCGAGCGCACGGGCGACGTGGTCCTGCACCTCCTCGGCGACCGCCGCGGCCTGCGGCGCGCCGAAGCCGCGGAACGCGGTGTTCGACGGCAGGTTCGTGCGCGCCACGCGGCCCACGACCCGCAGCGCGGGCACGGCGTAGGCGCCGTCGACGTGGAACAGGGCGCGCGCGAGGATCGCCTTGCTGAGGTCCAGGCTGGAGCCGCCGTCGCCGCAGAGTTCGACGTCGAACGCGACGAGCCGGCCGTCCGGCCCAGCACCGGCCCGCCACTTCGCGAGGAACGGGTGCCGCTTGCCGGTGATCGTCGCGTCGCGCTGGCGGTCGAGCCGGATGGCCACCGGGCGGCCCGTGCGCGCGCAGCCGACCGCGGCGACCGCGGCAACGCCGCTGGCCTGCGACTCCTTGCCGCCGAAGCCGCCGCCGATCCGCACGACCTCGACGGTGACGCGGTGCGCGGGCAGGCCCAGCACGTGCGCGACGGTCGCCTGCGTCTCGGCCGGGTGCTGCGTCGCCGCCAGCACGTGGTAACCGCCCTCGCCGTCCGGCCGCACGTAGGCCGCCTGCGTCTCGAGGTAGAAGTGTTCCTGCGCGGGCAGGCGCAGTTCGCCGGCGAACCGGTGCGGCGCGGCGGCGAGCGCGGCGGCGACGTCGCCGGCGGCGATCGCCTGCGGCGCCGTGTGGAAGCTGCCGGCCGCGATCGCGGCGTCGAGCGACCGCAGCGCGGGCAACACCTCGCAGTCGATGCGCACCGCGGCGGCGCCCGCGCGCGCGGTCGCCTCGTCGTCGGCGAGCACCCAGCAGACCGGCTGGCCGTGGTACTGGACCTCGTCGGGGAACAGCGCCTCGTCGTGGCGCGCCGGCCCGATCCAGTTGGTGCCCGGCACGTCGGCCGCGGTCAGCACCGCGCGCACGCCGGGCAGCGCGAGCGCCGGCCCCTCGTCGATGTGCAGCACGCGCGCGTGCGCGTGCGCGGCCTGCACCGGCCAGCCGTACAGCGCGTTCCCGTCGCGCTGCGCCTGGTCGTGCACGAACAGCGCCTCGCCGGTGACGTGCGCCACCGCGCTCGCGTGGCCGCGGTCGGTCACGGCGACGCCTCCGCCCAGGTCCGGGCCAGCAGGCTGCCGAGCAGCGCGCTGCGGTAGGCCGCCGAAGCGCGCACGTCCGAGATCGGCCGGAACGCCGCGGCGACCGCGGCCTGGCAAGCCGCGAGCGACGCGGCGTCGAGCCGCCGGCCGACCAGCGCCTGCTCGGCCGCGAGCGCGCGCGCCGGGGTCGGCGCGACGCCGCCGAACGCGAGCCGGGCCCGCGTCACGGTGCCGCCGTCGAGCCACAGGGCGATCGCCGCCGACACGCACGCGATGTCGTCGAGTTCGCGTTTGGTGACCTTGTGGAACCGCGCCAGCGACGGCGGCGCGGCCGGAACGTGCACGGCCGCGAGGATCTCGCCGGGGCCGACCACGGTGCGGCGGTAGCCCGCGAAGAACTCGTGCAGCGGCACGCGGCGGCTGCCGTGCGGCGAGGCGAGCTCGGCCTCGGCGTCGAGGGCCAGCAGCGCGACCGCGCCGTCGCCGACCGGCGAGGCGGTCATCAGATTGCCCCCGAGCGTCGCGCGCTCGCGCACCAGCGGCGAGGCGAAGCGCGGCAGCAGCTGAGCGAACAGCGGCACGCGGCCGGCGAACCGTTCCTCGATCTCCCGCCACGTCGCGCCCGCGCCGATCGTCACCGTGCCGCCGCGACCGGCGCAGGCACGCAGCTCCGCGACCGCGCCGAGCGAGATCAGGTGCCGCGGCGCCGAACCTCGCTGGTTCAGCTCGGCGACCAGGTCGGTGCCGCCGGCCAGCAGCACGGCCTCCGGATGGCGCGCGCGCAGTTCGAGCGCACCGGCGAGCGAACCCGGCCGGTCGAACCGCGCGCCGGCGGCCTCGTAGTGCAGGGCGCGCGCTGCCGGGGCCGGCGCCCGCAGCCGCGCCGCGAACGGGTCCCCCGCCGCGGGCGCCGGCAGGCCCGCGGCCACCTCGCGCAGCGCCCGGTAGCCGGTGCACCGGCACAGGTTGCCGGCGAGCGCCTGCTCGGGCGCGGGCCGGTGCGCCGCGTAGTGGTGCGCGAACAGCGCCGCGACGAAGCCCGGCGTGCAGTAGCCGCACTGCGAACCGTGCGCCGCGACGATCGCCTGCTGCACCGGGTGCAGCGCGCCGGCGCGGCCGAAACCCTCGACGGTCCAGATTTCCGCGCCATCGGCCTCGGGCAGCAGCAGCAGGCAAGCGTTCTGCGCGACGTAGCGGCTCCCGCCGTCCCGACCCGGCACGACGGACACCACCGCGCACGCGCCGCACTCGCCTTCGCCGCAGGCCTCCTTCGCGCCGGTGAGACCTCGCGCGCGCAGCCAGTGCAGCAGCGTCGTGCGCGGGTCGACGCCGGCCACCTCGACCGGTTCGCCGTTCAGCACGAAGTGCAGCGCGCCGCCCATGCGTTCAGGGCCCGGGTTTCCAGGACAGGAGCGTGATGCCGGCGACGGTGCAGGCGGCGCCGAGCACGCGCGGCCACGAGAACGGGATGCCGGCCGCGAAGCGGTCCCACAGGCCGCTCGCCAGCATCTGCGCGCCGACCAGCAGCACGAACGTCGACAGGGCGCCGAGCCGCTGCACCGCCCAGGGCAGGCCGAGCACGATCAGGAAGCCGGCGACGCCGGGCACGAACCACCACCACTGCATGCTGGCGCCCTCGGCCGGCCAGCGCATGATGCCGGAGGGCGCGCGGCGCAGCGCGCAGCACGCGGCGAACGCGAGCGCGAGCGCCGCGGCGACGAGCAGGTTCAGCGCGGCGGCCCCCGACCAGCCCGCCCGTGCTGCGATCTCCTTGTTCAGCGTGGCCTGCAGCACCGCGGCGACGCCGAGAACGACCGGGACGAGCAGTTCCGTCGGCATGGTCCGGCACTCTACGCGCGCGGCCGGGCCGAGGCTCGCGCGCAGCGGCGCTTCGCCATCGCCGGGGCGCGGGCCGCTCAGGCCTTGCCGATGAACGCCTCGAGGTCGCCCCTGAGTTCCTCGAGGCCGTACCCCGCCACGGTGATGCAGCGGTAGATGATGCGCTCGAGTTCCTCGGGGGTCTTCGGGTTCAGCACGTGCGGCGGGCTGTAGCTGAAGAAGTAGCTCAGCGACAGCCGTTGCGTCTCGCCGCCGCTCTGCTGGCCCGCGAACTCCCACGGCACCTCGTCGAACGGCAGCGTGCCGGTCAGGATCTCGTAGATCATGATGCCGATCGCCATCACGTCCGCCTTGCTGTCCGTCAGCAGCAGCGGGTTGTAGTGCGGCGTCGTCGTGAAGACGCGCCCCTCGGGCAGGCGCATCGCCGGATCGAGGATCACGATCTTGCCGCTCGGCTTGACGATCAGGTTCTCGGGCTTCAGGTCGCCGTGGTAGTCGAGCGTGCCGTTCTGCTTCGTCGCCAGCAGCGCGCGCACGATCGCGAGGAACCAGTTCAGGTGGATGCCCTCGAGGCTGCGGATCTTCTCGCGCAGCGTCTTGCCGCGCACGTACTCGAGCACGAGCACGTGGTTGCCGTCGACGACGAGCCGGTCCTGCAGCGCGACCAGGTTCTCGTGCTGGCAGGTCGCCAGCAGGTCGCCCTCGGCGCGCAGCAGGGCCTGGACCTCGCGTTCGTCGAACAGGTCGATGCGCACGCCGCGCGGTTCGACGAAGACGGCTTCGGCGGGCAGTTCGTCGGGGCTGATGCCTTCCGGCGTCCGCCGCGACGTGACCTCGAGCAACCGCGTCACCTGCCGCCCCCCGCCGGCCGCGGCCCCGACCTTCAGGGCGACCTTGTTGCCCGTCTCCTCGTGCTGGGCGAGGAACACCGACGCAAACCCACCCCGCCCGAGGAAGCGCGTGATCCGGTAACCCTGTACGATCTCCCCGACCGCAAGCTTCATCATCCGCTGTCCGTCCCGGTTGCATGCGGAGCGTGTTCCGCCCCGCGCTCCTCCTTTCGGTATCCCCTTTTCGCGAGTTGAGTTAGGACCGCCGATTCCGTCGCAGGAACGGTGCCACGGGGCCTTCGTCGTCAGCGGATTTCGAAGCTCGCCAGAGGGCTCCGCGACCGCGGGCCGGCGACCAGGCTCTCGACGTACCAGTGGAACCTCCCGCCGGCGCCGAGCTGCGCCGACAGGGCCGGACCAGGTGCGACGGCGGTCGCTCCGACGTCGTCGGCGGTTGCGAGCCGCTCGTAGCCCTCGTCGAGCACCACGAGCCGGAACGGCGGCGGCGCGTCGCCGGGCGTCCAGGAGAACCGCACCGGCACTCCCTCCACTGGTCCGCCGGGCCCGGCCGGGGTGATCGGCAGAAGGCCAGGGCCGGAGCCGGCCGATGAGGCCCGAGCATGCGTCGGGATCGGCAGTTCGTAGTCGATGACCGCGGCGGCTGCGGCGACTATGAACGCCCAGCCGAGCGCCCGCGGCCATCGCGGCTGCGGGCGGGCGGCCCGTCGGCGGCGCGCTTCCTCGCGCACGGCCGGCGACCGGGTGCGCCACGTCCGGCGCAGCAACCGGCCGTCGGCACCGACGGTTCGGGCACCGGACTCGGGCTCGAGATACCGGTGCGCCGCGAACAACGCCCACTTCGACATGCTCCCATGATCGGAACGACCCGACCTTCGCATCAGCGGTTTCCGTGGCTCCTGGCCCTGGGACTGCTCGGCGCGTGCAGCGGCGGTGGCGGTGGCGGCGCCGGCCCGGACGCGGCTCCCACCATCGTCACGGCGTCCGTCGTCTTCCCGGTGGCGACCCCCGCTGCCGGCGACACGCTGCTGCTCTTCTTCTCCGAGGACGTGGCGCTCGCCGCGGGCAGGCTGCTGACCGACGCGGATCTCGTGCTGTCGGGCGGCGCGAGCCTCGGCGACGTCGCGGCCGCACCCGCGCTCGCCAGCGCGCGCAGCGTGGCGGTCACGCTCGGCGCGGGCACGAGCCTCGTGCCCGGCACGACCACGGTGGCGCTGTCCAGCGGCAACGACGTCGTGCGGGACGAGAGCGGCCAGCTCGGCACGGGCGGCGACCCCGTCGTGATCGGCACCAGCGACGGTTCGCCGCCGACGATCGGCAACGTCACGATCGCCGCGATCGACGGCGAGCTCAACGGCACGGGCCCGGCCGGCGGCACGCTGCAGGTGCCGCGCAACGGCTGGACGATCGACCTCGCCTACGCCGACAACGGCGCGATCGCGACCGCGCGCACGCGCATCGCCGCGTCGGTCGCCGTCGGCACGCCGGCCGGCACCGTGCTGCCCGACACCGACCTGCGCCCCTGGCTGACCGAACTCGCGGCGGACGACACGACCGCGTCCTACCGCGTGCCATCGTCGGTGACGTTCCCCGCCGGCGCGTGCACGCTGTCGTGCACGGTGATCGACGCGTCCGGCCTCGCCTCCCTGCCGGGCACCTTCGCCTGCACGGTGCGGCCGTTCACCGACCCGCTGCGACCGTTCGAGACGAACGCGAACCCGAGCCAGGTCTGGTACCTCGACACGAGCCGCGACATCGAGTCGTTGACGGTCGTCACGAACGGTGGCTCCACGTCGGTGGTCGCCAACTCCGGAGCCAACGGCCGCAGCGACTTCGAGGACGTGCTGCACGTGCTCGGCCTGCTCGCGGCCACGCCGATCGCCAACGTGTCGGGCACCAGGGACAGCAACCAGATCGTGCTCGAGCAGCTCACGGCCGAGCTGCTGGCCAGGCTCGCAACGATCTACGCGGGCGCCAACGTGACGTTCACGGCGACCCAGCCCGGTGGCAGCTTCGGCGGCGCGTCGAGCCTGCCCTACGGCTCGATCGGCCACTCGCGCATCGCGCTCGCCGGCTCGTCGAGCACGACGGGCGTGCTCGGCATCGCGATCTTCGACCCGAACAACGCGACGCAGAACGACGACACGCGGCTCGACTTCCAGGGCGTGCGCCTCGGCATCTTCCTGCACACGATGGCGAACCTCGGCCTCGGCCAGGTCCAGGCGACCGCGTTCCGGCAGACCTTCGACCCGCTGGTCCAGGCGCACGGCGGCACGCCGATCGGCGGCAACCCGCAGGACGGCCAGCGCCTGCTCGGCACGCTGGCCGATCCGCGCGCGACCGCGATCCGCACCGCGATCGACGACTTCGCGCGCTTCACCGCGGTCGTCGTCGCGCACGAGTGCGGCCACTCGATGGGGCTCGTGCAGAACGGCGCCATGCCGAACGGCCTCTACGGCAACGATGCGACGAACTTCCCCGGCTCCTCGGACGGCCACATCCGCAACGTGAGTCTGTTCCCGTCGGGCGCCTCGAACGTGATGAGCCCGGCGCTCTCCTACGGCAACGCGGTCCACCCGAACACGGCCTTCAACAGCCTCAACCTGGCCTACCTGCGCGAGCAGGTCTTCTACGGCAACTGACATGCGCGCCCTCCCCCTGTTCTGTTCGCTGCTGTTCGCCGTCCCGCCTGCGGCGCAGGACCTGCGCCGCGGCCTGCTCGACGCCGACGCCGTGGTGGTCGGCCGCCAGGTCGGCCGCACGCGGCACGGCGACCAGCTCGATCTGCACCGGCTGCAGGTGCTGCATCCGATCCGCGGCGCCGGCGGCGCGGGCGCCGTGACCGTGCTCGACTGGCCGCAGCTGGGCCTGCACCAGCGGCCGTCGCCGCGGCAGTCGCGGCTCTACTGCCTGCAGGACGCCAGCGCGACCGCCGCGCGGCTCGGCCTGCCGCCGGCCCAGGGCCCCTACTACAAGATGGTCGGCTGGGCCGGCAGCAGCCCGCTGATCGGCGCCGAGCTCGACGCCGATCCGGTGGTGCGCTTCGCGCGCGTGCTGGCGCGCAGCGAGGCCGGCGCGCGCCCGCTCGACACCGCCGCGGAGCTGTGCCGCATCGCGCTCGAGGCCGGGGCGCCCGTGCGCACCGAAGCCGCGCGCCTGCTCGGCGAACGGCCCGAACTGCGCGCGCAGCTGGCGCCGTTGCAGTGGAGCCAGCTGCTGGCCCGCGCCGGCGGCGAACTCGAGGACGTCGGGCTCAAGATCGCGCTCGCGGAACTCTGCGCCGAACAGCGCCTCGAGGGCCTGCTCGACACGCTCGCGGTGTCGCTCGGTCCGGTGCAGGACGCCGACTACGCGCGCGCCGTGGGCCGCATCGGCCGGCTGCTGCACGGCGAGCAGGCGACCGAGCGGCTGCAGGAACGGCTCGTGCGGCTCGCCGGCCCGCAGGACCGCGCCATGGTGCTGCTGGCGATCGGTGCGACGAACACCGAGTCGGCGCTGGAACTGCTGCTGCGCTGCCGCAACGCCGACCGCGCCGACCGCGCGGTCGAAGCCGCGCTCGCGGAGCACCGTTCGCCGCGCGCGCGCGAGGCGGCCGGCAAGCCCCGGTGAGCCCGGGCACCGCCGGGCAGCCTTCGTGCCGGACGCAGCTCGTTCGTGCGGCGGCGGCAGTGCTCAGCGCCGCAGCCGCTGCAGCACCTGCAGCGCGAGGCCCGGCTCGCCGAGGTCCGCGCGGGCCTGCAGGTCCGCGGCGACGCGCGGCAACCGCGTGCCGTTGCCGTGCCAGCGGCCCGCGCCCGGCTGCTCGTCCGGATTGGTCAGGAAGGCCGCCGGGCTGCCGCCGAGCGTCCATTCGACCATCGGCCGCGCCGAGCGCCCCGCGAACAGGGCCAGCCGCGGCGCGTTCGGCCCGTCGGGCGCGAGCTGCAGCTCGTAGCCGCCCCGCAGCGCCCAGCGCAGTTCCTCGCGTTCGGTGCGCTGCAGCGAGGCTCCGGCCGGGAAGACCGCTCCGCCGCGGTCGGCGGTGGCCGCGACGGCGCGCACGGCCTGGCGCAGCAGCGGGTCCGGCGCCCGGTGCTGCCGCGGCAGCGCGGCGAGCGATTGCAGCAGCGGCGCGGTCAGCACGACGAGCCGTTCGCGCGGCACCTCGCGCTCGCGGTCGGCCGCGACGAGCACGCGATCGAGCACGACGAGCGGCCCGAGCCCGATCGTGCGGAACAGGTCGCCGCCGTCGCCGCAGCACGAGAGGCGCACGCCGGCCCAGGCCGCCGGATCGACGCTCTCGCGGGCCGGCTGGCCGCGCCGCCACGGCAGGGCCGCGCGGCCGCCGTCGACGACGCACACCTCGCGCAGGCGATCCTGCCGGCCGGGCGCCAGCAGCACGCGCACCGCGCTGCCGTCGCCGAGCCGCAGTTCGGCGCCGAACGGGAACGGCCCGCCGGCCTCGCCCGAGCGCAGGTGCAGCGCGCCGTCGGCGGCGAACAGCAGTTCGCGGCCCGACGGGAAGGTCAGCTTCACGCCGACCGCGCGGCACTCGACGGAGACCCCGCCGCCGGTGGTGCAGCCGTGCTCGGCCCAGCGCAGCCGGCCCGGTTCGGCTCCCGGATCGAGGCCCCCTTCACCGAGCCCGAACGCGCGCAGCGGGACCGGATCGGCGGCTTCGGCGAGCACGACCTCGGCGTGCGGCGGCGGCGGGGCTGGCGGCGGGGCCGGCGGTGGATCCTGCAGCAGCAGGACGGTCGGCAGCGCGAGCAGCATTCCCATGCCATCGGCTCATCGGCCGCGGCGAGGCCCGGGCCTGAGGCCGCGTGCCGCCGCGCCGGTCAGGCTTCCGGCACGGCGACCTCGAGCTGCCCCTGGAGCACCGCGAGGAACGCGCCGACGTCGGTCACGATGCCCAGGCTCTGCGCCGCGCCGCGGTCGCCGAGTCGGTGCACGGCGGCGGGCTGGATGTCGACGCAGACCGTCAGCACGTCGGCCGGGACCATGTTGCCGGCGCCGGCGCCGTGCAGCATCGAGCCGAGCACCAGGACGAGGCCCGCGCCCTCGAGCAGCCGCGCGTACTCCGCCTGCGCCGCGATCAGGTCCGTCAGCGTGTCGGGCAGCGGCCCGTCGTCGCGGATCGAGCCCGCGAGGCAGAACGGCACCTTCGCCTGCAGACACGCGTGCACGATGCCGCCCTTCAGGATGCGCCGGTGCACGGCGTTCGCGAGGCCGCCCGCGCGCCGGATCACGTTGATCGCGCGCATGTGGTGCATGTGTCCGTGCACGACCGCGGCGCCGGTCGCCAGATCGATGCCGAGGCTCGTGCCGTAGAGCGCGGCTTCGACGTCGTGCACCGCCAGCGCGTTGCCGGACAACAGCCCGTCGGCGAGGCCCGCGCGCAGGATCGCCGCGAGCGCCGGAGCGCCGCCGGCGTGCACGACGACCGGACCCGGCACGAGGATCACCTTGCGGCCCTCGCTGCGCACGCGCCGCCAGACCGCGACGACCTCGGCGACCTGCGCGGCGAGCCGGCGCCCGGAACTGGCGCCGCCCGGCCCGGCGCCGGCCTTCGCCTCCTGCAGCTTGCGCGTGGTGTGCGGCGTGACGCGGATGCCCGCGTGGCCGAGCACGACCCGCTGGCCCTGCCGCAGGTCGCGCAGCAGGGTGCAGCGCACCGCCTTGCCGTCGACGGCCAGCGTCGCGTCCATGCGCTGGCCGTCCACGGGCAGCCATTCGCCCGCGAGCCGCACCTCGGTCGCCAGGTCGGTCGTCGAGTAGAACCCGTCCGGCGCGGTGCCGTCGAGATCGACCGTGCCGAGCACGGCGTCCTGCGCGTCGAGTTCGCTGAGCCCGAGCGACATCAGGTCCGCGCGCAGGCGTTCGAAGACCTTCGCGCCCGGTGCGGTGACCTCGAGTTCGAGGTAGCTCTCGTCGCTGCGCTGCGTGCCGATGTCGAGCCGCAACACGCGGTAGCTGGCCTTCTGCGCCTGCACGGCCTCCAGCGCGTCGGACAGCAGTCCGGAGTCGATCAGGTGGCCGCGGGCCTGGAAGGTCGAGACGATCGGCTTGCTCACGCGCCCGAGGGTAGCCGCCCCGGCGCGGGAGGTCACCAGTGCGAGCCGAGGTCGATCAGCAGGCCGAGGCCACTGCCGATCCAGGCGCCGCGCCCGCGGTGGCCCGACTGGTGGCCGATCACGGCGCCGATGCCGGCGCCGAGCGCGGTGTGCAGCGGGAACGTGTTGTGCGAGTAGCGGCGGTCGTAGCGGCCGTAGCCGTCGTAGTAGCCGTCGTAGTAGCCGTAGTAGGGCGCGGCGTGGTAGGCGCGGTAGCCCTGGTCCGGGTCGCGCACGTAGACGGGCCGCTCGACCACGCGCTCGACGACCTCGACGGGCGGCGGTGGCGGCACGTAGCGGTTGCGTTCGATCTCCTGCTCGAGCCAGGCGCGCGTCGCCGCGTCGTCCTGGACCGGCAACGCCGGCTGCGCCGGACGGGGTTCCTGGTGCTCGGGCACCACGGGTGCGAGCGGCAGGGCGGGCGCCGGCCGTACCGGCAGGCGCTCGGCGAACTGCGGCGCCGCACAGCCGGCGAGCGCCGCACCGACGAACATCACGGCGAAAGAGCGCATCGGATACCTCCTGGGGTGCTTTCGGACGGTCACTTGTTCCAGCTGAGCCGCAGCACGTAGTCGACCGCCTCGCGGCTGCGCGACACGAACTCGAGGTCGAGCGTGGTTCCGGCCGGCACGGTGATCACCTGGCGGTTCGTGGTGTCGCCGAGCGGCGCCTGCTGCGCGTCGCGGAAGCTCATCTGCGCGAGGATCTGAATCTGCTCGTCGTCGATGTTGCGCACCGGCACGACGACCCGCAGCTGCCCGTCGGCGGCCTTGCGGTCGACGCGCGCGCGGCCGACGCGCACGACGTCCTGCAGCGCGCCGTCGGCGACGACGACGCTGGCGATCTGTTCGGCGTCGTCCTCGATCGCGTAGGCGGGGTAGGGCGGCGACGCGCAGGCGGACAGCAGCAGCAGCGGGAGGCAGGAGCGGATCATGTTCATGGACGCGACTCGGATCGTGGCTGCTCGGCGCCGCCGCGCAGGGCGGCCTGGCGGTCGAGGCCGGGAAGGGAACGGAACAGGTAGTAGCTCTCGGTGCCGGGCTGGACTTCGACCGTCCAGGTCTGCTGCAGGTCCGGCAACACCGTGCCGGAACCGTCGGCGAAGCGCAGTTCGAGCGTGTGCGTGCCGGGCGCGACGTCGGCCAGCAGCACCTGCACGGTCGACGGCAGCGTGGGCCAGTGCCGCACGTCGGCCTCGGTGCTCGTCAGCAGACCGAGCAGCAGCAGGCCGCCGCCGACGGCCGCCTGGGTCACCGCGCGGTCGCGGTTGCGGTCGCGCGCGGCGAGGTGCAGCAGCGTCGTGCCGGCGACCAGCGCGCCGGTCTTGAACACCGCCTTGCCCTTGCGGATGCCCTCCATCTCGGTGCCACCGAGCGTGCGCGCCTGGTAGTCGAGGTCGGCGAGCACGGCGGTCTCGCCGGCGGGGCGGCCGTCGATCGTCACGGTGCAGCGCTGCGCGGGGTGCCAGCGCGAACGGAAACGCGCGAGTTCGCCCATGTCCCCGGCCGCGACCTTTTCGGGGCCCATGCCGCACTCGACGAGCAGCACGAGGTTGCCCGCCTCCGGCCGGCCCAGCACGGCGCCGCGCTCGTCGCCGCGCGAGCCGTGCTGCCGCGCGAACGCGTCGGCGGCCGCGGCCTCGGCGAAGAACGAACTCGCGTCGTCGCCCTTGCCCATGAGCCGGCTCGTGCGGCCCGCCATCCAGAACAGCAGCGGGTTGTCGGCCTGGTACTTCTCGTCGCCGACCTCGGCGTCGGCCAGGATGCCGCGCTTCATCGCCGCGCGCGCGTTGTCGGGCTCGCCGCGCCACAGGTACTGCAGGCCCAGGTAGAAGGCGTTCATCGCCTTCTCGTAGGGGTCGCCCTTCCAGGTCTTGCTGCCCTCGCTGCCGACGATCGCGGCGAACGCCTCGCCGCCGCCGGTCTGCCAGTTGCCCATGATGCGGCCGGCCTCGCCGAAGTGGCGCCAGGCCGCCTCGTGGTCGCCGAGCAGCAGTTCGCACTGCGCCAGCACGTTCAGCACGAGCGCGCGGTTCTCGGCCGGGCCGTCGAGCTGGTCCTGCATCGCGGAGGCCACCGCCTGCACGTTGCCCTCGACGAAGCGCTGCAGCGGCACCTCCGGCGGCCGGACGGCGCACGCGGCGAGCAACCACGCGCAGGCGAACATGGTGGGCAGACGCGGCATGGAGCAGGCGGCACGCGATCAGCGCGTGATGACCGACTTCTCGGAGACGAACTTCGTCTCGTAGTCGTTCTGCCAGACCTTGCGGTCGGACTCGAGGTCGGTCAGCGTGAAGGTCACGTTGTAGTAGGCGCTCTTGAGCTTGCCGCCCTGCTGGATGCGGTCGCGGATCACGCCGTAGAGCACGTAGTCGGAGCCGAGCACCTCGCTGCGCTGGCCCGGGTTGGCCCGCACGGCGCCGGCGCGTTTGGCCTCGCGCTCGCGCTTGACCGCATCGAGACCGACCGCGCTGCGGTCGAGCACCGCGATGCGGCCGCCGAGCGCCTTGAACAGCTCGGTCTCGAGTTTGGTCAGGATCAGCTCCCTGTTGATCACGTCGGAGGACTGGTTCTCCATCGCGATGATGTGGAACGTGACCGTCTGGCCGTTCGTCTGCGAGGTCAGGATGCCGGTGGCGCCGAGGTCGCGGGCCATCCGCTGCGCCAAAA
>Ga0194127_10001721_pt1 | contig 31412 bp, 29 predicted proteins | sample TA2KigC100mmetaG_FD_148624 | JGI IMG/M metagenome (GOLD analysis project Ga0194127, IMG submission 148624) | Freshwater microbial communities from Lake Tanganyika, Tanzania - TA2015036 Kigoma Deep Cast 100m | ecosystem: Environmental > Aquatic > Freshwater > Lake | place: Tanzania: Lake...
AAATTGGGAATATGAAATATTATTTCATCAGTAACATTTTCTTCGTAATTGAATAAAGACCTGATTTCAATTGATAGAAATAGATTCCGCTGGTAAGAATATTGCCGTTAAGATTTCGTGTATCAAAGGTAACTTTATAAGATCCAGGATTCTGGAATTCATTAATAAGAGAGGCTACTTCCCTTCCCAGTATATCATATACTTTAAGAGTTGTATTATTTCCAACTGTTAAGTTATAAGTAATAATTGTGGACGGATTAAACGGATTGGGATAATTCTGTAATAATGTGAATTCCACCGGCATTGTATTATTTATTTCAACACTCGTTGGAAGACCATTTGTTTTACCTTTGGTAATAGTATTTGCAAGTGTCCAGTTACCGCCATCTGGTTTACGGGAAACAGATTGTGTCTCGGTCATTAAGCCAAAGGTATAATTGTCTATTACATTTCCACTATTATCTTCCAGCCAAACTTCCTCACCATTGCTTGATAATCCGAATCCAGCCGGATTAGTTGCAGTAGGAATATCTGTAACTATAACATAAAATCCATTAGCCGGAATTGAAGCACCTGCCGGGAAACCTAATTTAGGTTTTGTTCCGCCTTGTCCGCCACTATCATATATCTTATAACCGCTGATATCAACTGCACTACTACTGCTATTATATAATTCAATCCAATCCGGATCTGAAGTCGTGCCTCTTGAATAAATTTCATTCATTACAATTACACTATTCGACAGTCCTTTGGTCATGGTATTCAATAATTTCCAGTTCGAGCCGTTAAATTCTCTTCCATAAGTTTGTGTCTCAGTCATGGAAGGAAAAGTGACATTATCAACCAATGTACCAGCTGCATCTTCCAGCCATACTTGTTCACCACCACTCGATAAACCAAACCCGGCTGGATTAATAGAAGTTGAAATATCAGTTACAATAACATAGAATCCTTTTGCTGGAAGAGAAGTACCAGATGGAATAGTAAGTTTCGGTTTTGTCCCTGCTTGTCCCCCGTTATCATAAATTTTATAACCGCTAATATCAACAGCTGCATTGCTCATGTTATAAATTTCAATCCAGTCAGGGTCCGGATGTACTGTTGATCCTCCGCGGGAGTAAATTTCATTCATCTTGATCACAGAAGTTTGAGCCATTACCAACCCCGAGACAAATAGAATGAAAATAACTGATTGTAGAAATAGTTTTTTCATGAAACCTCCATTTTAAAATAAATTTGATGAACTATATTCAATTAACTGCACAGAAAATTTCATTTTCGTATCAACTAATTTGGTCTTTCAAATTCGTATAAAGTATTTGTAGCATCATTAACAATATAAATTATATTATTATGAATAGTAATACCTTCCCCTTTTGTAAAGGGTATACTCCATTGCCCAATTAAATTAAAGTCTCTTGATAACCAGATTACTTTTTGAGATTCATCGCTTACAATCCAGAAGCTGTTTGTATTTCTTTCATAAAAAATATCGGAAAGGTCGGATACATAATCAATCTCTTTCCGTGATATTTCCTTCTGACCGGCATACTCAAGAATCATCCTCGGACTCTTTTCATTTATTATAAAAAGATGATTGCTATTATCGACTGTAATTCCTTCCAGTGCATTATTATGAGCAGTCGCAACATTCACAGAAAATGAACTCAATTTCCTGCCGTCGGCTAAATATTTTGAAACGAGTCTGTTAGTTTCTTCTACAACATACATCGTATCATTATTAGCTGAATATGTAATTCCCTCAAGGTCGGAGCTTGGGATCATTAAAGAGCGTAATACACTCCCATTAAAATTGATTTCATAGACTGTTCCATTACCATCGGAGACAGTAAAAAGTGAATTTGTTTTTGAATTATAAAAAAGTCCGGACGGCTCAGGAACATTGATTGGGTATGAAGCTATCTGCTTAAGGATTTGTATCGTCGGATCTGTAATACTTGTACTGGGTTGATTTCTCTGGCACGACAATGAGATGAATAACAGTATGATTATTATAAGTTTATTCATAATAGAAATGGACCGCTCAGAGGCGGCCTGCATTAAATTATTTATTTGTAGCTCCGCGTGTTATTGTATTTGTTAGTGCCCAATTACCACCGTCGGGAATTCGACTATAGGACTGTGTTGTTTCCATTGCTGTGAAAACAACATTATCTATTACTGTGCCTGACTTATCTTCAAGCCAAACTTCTTCCCCACCACTTGATAAACCAAATCCTGCCGGATTAACGGATAAAGCTATGTCTGTAACCATAACATAAAATCCTTTTGCTGGTAGAGAGGTGCCAGCTGGTATTTCCAATTTTGGTTTTGTACCACTCTGTCCGCCGGAATCATATATTTTATATCCTCCGATATTCACTGTTGTAGTTCCTGCATTATAAATTTCAAGCCAGTCGGGATTATCTGCAACACCACGTGAATAAATTTCATTCATTTTAATAATAGTCGGCTGTACAACTGTTTCGGTAATGGTTGGTTCTTCTCTTGAGCAAGACATCAGAGCAATAGAAGCAACCAAAAATAATAAAGCAATTCGAATTTTCATTTTTTTCTCCTTGTAAAATTAGAATGATGCTTGAATACGCATTTGAACGAATGAGTGATCATCATTTCCTCTCAAGTTACCCTTTCTTGTTGCATAATCATCTAAATCTACAATTGAATAGTTGAATTGTAATTTGATGCTTGAGTTGGGGTAGTAATTGAGGCCGAGCATTAACTGATTCGATTTACCGCCTCTAACGCCGGCATCAAAATCGTTTAGGTCATTAATGCTGTAACGGGCAGCTATTTCAATAGCTCCGATAGAATTTTTTGGCGTTTCAATCGGACCAGTTTCACCCTCGTCAACATAGTAGTATCTGGTTTCACCAGTCAGCATATAGCTAACTGTTAAGTAACCGCCTTTAAGATCTACTGTAGGTTTGTTATACCACCTATGAATATTTGCACCCATAAATTCGCTCTGAATATAGAAAGGTCCATTGATGTACATTAATTCCGCACCGTATCTTAAATAATAATTTACGTCAGCTATATCACCGGTGTGCAGAAATTTTGGGTTAAACACATAAGTTTCTGTCCTCGCACTGATTTCGATAGTATTCGGTTTAAGTTCGGAAGTAGCATCAGGAATTTTATATGAACCGGCTAAACCGATATGAAGGTTTTCACCATGTTTGTTAATTGGAGCAAAAGAAGCTCTAAGGTTTGTTGAGTAACCTTCGTCTCTCTGTCCTTTATCGATTCGGGTTCCGGTTTCATGACCCATAATTGCACCGGTTATTTGCATGTAATCTGTCCAATAACGTGCGGAGATACCGACTCTTCTTCCTAAAGCGATAGCATTTGTAATTGCACTTCTTTCAAGGAATGTTAATAGTCTTGAACTACCGAGTCTTTCCATACCAAATGGTTCCTTAAAGTGTCCGGCTTGAATAGTAAAATTGAAATTCGGAAAAGTATATTTAACAAACGCATCCCTTAAATCAATCTGAGATTTTGTGTCGACTTGTTCAGCAAAATCTAAATCAATTTCAGCTTCCCACTGCTTCCACATTAAAGCTTTCAATGCGAATGTCAGCCTTCTGAATGTAACTCCGTTGCTCATAGCGTTTTTGTTTTCGAAATACCAGGCCCCGTCGAACTGGACTCTAGAATCGAACCAGTACCTGAAATCACCATCCTTTGATTCAAATACCAGCTTCCCATTTCTGTGATCAACGCTCATGGCAATCTTTTCTTCCCCGCCGGGGACTTTAGAATCCTGTGCAATCAATTCAGAAAAATTCAGAATTGAAAACAGAGAGATCAAAACAACCAGCAATAGCTTATGACCTACTTTCATTTTTTCTCCTCGCATATTAGTTTGTTATTATTTAATTGATGAATTATTTTTTTCTTTAATCCGGAAAAGATTCTCGATTAATAATTTCTTTTCCAAAATTGATTTATCTGCAATCTTGTTACCTGTAATTTCCCACAATGAAGAGTCTGAAAAAAGATCAGATTCTAAATCATGTTTATGACTGTAAGAAATACCATGAAATGTTTTTAAATGATTAATCTGAGAACTGGAGAATTGGTTTGTGGACAATACATTTTTTGCTGCAACTGAATCGACTCTAAAACTATCTACAATTGCATATTGGAAAATCGCAAAGATCTGATCATTGTCAAATTTGGATTTAGATAGTAATTCCTGCCTAAATATTTTTTTATTATAAAATCTCTTACCAATAAGATCTGTAAGATTGCTTGTATCAATATTTTTTTCTTTCAGTTTTTGGACTACTGATTTCGATATTTCATAAGGAACCGGATTAATTACTTTCTGTTCAAATACATTCTGTACAAAGAAAAGAAGAATGAAAGTAATAATTCCTGCACTAAGTGGAGCAATAATCCAGCCCAAACTAATTTTTCCGAAAACTCTGAAATTTATTGAAAGCGGATCTTTAGCAAGACCAACACCAAGGATTGCTCCGATAAAGGCTTGTGTTGTTGAAAGTGGTACCAGAGGAATCGTAGGTAAATTCAATTTCAGCAATAATGATTCTAATTCGGTAGAAGTAAACAGAGTTAGTACAAGAAATTCTGCGGTAACAACTATTAATCCGGTAATTGGAGAAATTTTATAAAGATCTTTACCAACTGTTTCCATTACGTTTCTTCCATAAGTAATAATCCCGATAGCAATAGCAAGTCCTCCCAATAAGTAAAGCTGCTGTACACCAGAGATTGAAAATAGTCCACTAATATTTATTTCGTTAAAGAGCGGTGCACTTGCAAACATACCCATTACATTTGCAATATTATTTGCTCCAAGCGAATATGAAGCTAATGCACCTATAATAATCAGTCCAATTCTTGTATAACTATCGATTTCAAGTAAATGAATCTTCCAGATTTTTAAATATCTTTTAACAATTTTGTAGAGTATGAATCCAAATAATCCCGCTAAAACTGGTGAAATAATCCAGCTTAAAATAATTTTAGAGAGCGAATTATAATCGGTTGGTGACCCCGTAAAAATATTCCAGCCGATGATTCCGCCAATTACTGCCTGAGAAGTAGACACAGGAAGTTGAGCTTTTGTCATAACAGTTATTGATATAGCAACTGCCAGGGCGACAGTAAAACTTCCGGCAATTGCATTTATTCCACCAAGTTCTGTTAGAGTTTTTGTTGTTCCGGAACCGCTTATAAATGATCCGAGAATAACAAAAATACCCGCAATAATTGCTGCAGTCCGGAACCTGACCATTTTAGAGACAACAGCAGTACCAAAGACATTAACCGCATGATTTGCGCCTAACGACCATCCGAGAAATAATCCGCTACTTATGAAGAACCAGATCGATATATCCAAGACTATTCGAACCTTTTAATTATTGCTATTGATAAACGGTCGCATACATCTTCAGACTGTTCGGCAATACGCTCAATATGAAAAGTAAAATACCTTGTATGAATTTTCTGACTAAGCTCATACTCGGTTCTGAAAATTGTGCGTTTTATCTTCTCTGCAATTTTATTTGTTTCTTTCCGGTAAAACTGAACTTTGGTGACATAATCTCGTACAGCATCAATGTTTTTAAAATAGGATCTTATTCCGCTGACTGTATTTTCCAGACATGCAATAGAACTTTCGGCAATATCAAGAAAATCACTTTTTAACTGAGGGAACAGTATCGGTATTTCAACCGAAAATTCGAGTAGAGTTTCCGTTGTAATATTTAACACCTTATCGCAGCTTTCCATTAAACCGAGAACATCACCTCTCGATTCAGGAATTAAAGTCCTAGTATAAAGTTTGACTTCGATATTCCTCCTAAGATCGTCAGCTTTCTCTTCAATATCCCGAAGTTCTTTTAAATAATTTTCAAAAGCTTCATGCTGATTTTCAAGGTAACATTTAATTCCAAGTTTAAAAATCAATCCACCTTTGATAACTAGGTCCAGATACTCATCGATTTGTATTTCTAGTTTTTTAGTCTTTTTTAGAAATATTGACATATAATGAAACCTATTTATTATTAATTACTATTAACTAACTGATTCACTAAAATATTCCGAATACACCGTGAGGCGTAATTCCGAGGTATCTAAACCATGTTTCACCGGCAATAATTATCAGTAACCAGGAAATAATCATCATAGTTAATCCATACTTGAAAGTATCTGCTAATGAATAATGGCCGGTTTCATAAAGTAAAGCCGCAGGTTTGCTGTTAAAAGGTAATACGTAAACATGTTCAATCATAAAAGCAACTGGAAGAGCGAGACTTACAACTTCAAATCCGAACCGATTTGCCACTCCGATCGCGATAGGAATAAAAATCATTGTTCTCATAGTTTTAGATTGAAAGAGGAGCGCACTGAATACCATTACTCCTGTAAGAAGTAAATACAAAACCCAGAAATGTGTATCATCCCCTATTCCTAAGTGATCGAAGAACGCATTTACACTTATAGATGGAAGATCGGTCGCATCCAATCCGGCACCAAGAGTATATGCACCTGCAGAAAAGAGCATGAGATGCCAGGGTATATCCACTTCATTCCATTTAATAATACCGACTCCTGGAAGTAATGCGACAATTGCTCCAACAAATGCAATGGCCGTTGCGCTTACTCCGTGAATATTATCTGTAGCCCAGAATCCAAGAATAACAATAAAAATAATAGCCGATCTGATCTCAAGTCCTGTAATAGTTCCCATATTATGGAATTCTTGTTTCAGCCTCTCCATTCCGCCTTCAATTTGAGGAATTCTCTCTTCAGGTTTTAACGGAAAAAATATTTTCATTGCAACCAGATAACCAACAAACATAAGACATAACATCATCGGGAACATCGCCATCATCCAGTCGGCAAAGAAAATCTTGCCTCCAATTGCACCGCCTATTAACGCGGCTGCAATCAGATTTGCACCGGAACCTGTTACAAATGCACCGGCACCTAGATTAATATTCAGCAAATTCTGTAATACAATACTCCGACCGAAATTAGTTTTTTCCTCTCCGCTCGTAGCACCATAAATTGCAGCGATAACCATAAAAATCGGAAGCAGTATTGCTGCTTTTGCTGTCGTTGCCGAAATAAATGCCGATAGGATCAGGTTTATTACAATAAATGTTAAGAATATTGTACTGGCATTCTTCCCGAATTTTATTATAAGCCATAGAGCAAATCTCTTTGCAAGACCTGTAGTAACAAGCATACTGGCAAGTACGAAGGACATAATATTCAGCCACATAACCGGATGACCCAATTGAGCATAGGCAGTCTTTTCAGAAAGGACACCTGTTAACACAAGACCAATTATTAGCATCAGAGAAGTAAGGTAATTGGGAATTGCCTGAGTCATCCACAATATTATAGATGCAACAAAAATTGCCAGCATAAATTCATTACTTCTGATAAACAATGCAGTACCCATTTTTTCATATGCATGTTTTGCTGCATCGGTTACAAGCTGCGACGGCTCAATAGAATAGAGAAATGGTAATTTGATCACAAATGCAAGTAGAACAAAAGCTAATATTGCCAGAATAATACCTGCAGCAGCGAGCCATTTTTCAATATTTGAGATTTCCCGTTTCGGTAGTTTTTCGATACGGTAATTGTGCATATCAAGTGGATCAAATTTCGTCATAATTATATCCGTCAATAATTAAGTTGAATAAACGCTTGAAGTACTACCACTTCGTATATGGATTTTTCATCAGCATAGAGTTATAATATTTCGTGTCTCCGGTTACTTCCTGACCAAGCCAGGATGGTTTTTCGAATGTTTCCGATTCACTGCTTAACTCTATTTCGGCCAGGATCAATCCCTGATTCTCGCCATAAAATTCATCAACTTCGAATGTGTGATTGCCGGACTTAACAAGAAATCTGGTTTTATCGATTACACCCGGTTCGCATATTTTCAATAACTCTTCAACTTCAGATGAGGGAATTTCTTTCTCCCACTCGTAACGGCTGGCTCCGGAAGCATTTCCGATCCCTTTTATTGTAATGAATCCTTTATCACCTTTTATTCTAACCCGGACAGTTCTTTCAGGTACAGAGGAAAGATAACCCTGAACAATCCTTGTTTCTTTAACAGCCTGATTTTTGAATTCACCTGTTACTAAAAATTTACGTTCAGTTTCTTTTGCCATTTTTATTCTCCTATTTCATGCCGACAAGATTTTTCAATCCGCGCAGATAGTTAATATTAGGGAAAGAATCTAATCCAAGTTCACGGACGGTTTTAATAACCATTGCAGGATCTTCCATTTCAACGGCAGCAGTTTTAATTACTTTTCCATCTACTGTGACTTCAGCAATTTCAACAATGCAGTTATTTATTGTGAATCCAATTCTTTTCTTATGAACGTTGACAGCTTTAAGTAGTTTTATCGGTTTGATAACCTCATCTATATATTGTTGAAAAGTATATTCTGATCTCTCAAATTTCGGCAGAGAAACCCTGAAACACTTGAATACTTTTTCAATTTCCGAAACGGGCAGTGGAAATGTACCTTTCATAATTGGCAGCCACAATTCAAGTCTGTCTTCATTCACCTGCTGTAATGTCTTGATGTCCATCAGGTCATCACGGACTTTAGTATTATCCATACTAACTTCTGACAGGATGTAAACCTCATCGCTTTCGCGGGTTTTTCCTTCAGGGTGTTTTCTGATGTTCTCCTCAGCTTTTCCGAGGGCGTTGGTAAAAGTTCTCCATTCCCAGCGTGGAATTATTTCTTGCATAGCATTACCCTTGATTTTTTGATTTGTAGGCTCAAATCGGCAATGATTATGCCAATAGACCATTCTATTAGACTGTTCCGTTTTCTCTGCCTAATACAAATATTCGGGGAAAAGAGTATCTTGCAGGTGACGAATAAAAGTCGTAATGACGACGATTCGTCGTCACCATTTAACTTGTTTCTTAAAACAGCTTCATTTTGGGCGAAAATAAGATTTTTTTTCTGGCTCGTTTTTTAATAAAGATGATTGAGAATAAAGGCAAGTTGTTTTATATGAAGAAAAAGAAATTAATATTGACTATCCTCGGAATCATTTCATTAGCAATCGCTTTCACATTTTTGTTTTATAATTATGCTCTTAACATTACTCAGGTGATAAGGGTGAATCCGGGTGATGCTGTGAGCGATTCTACAACGAGAAAGAAACCGGTGGTTTTTATTTCGGTTATTTCAAGGTACCCGCCTAACATAATTTACAGAGGTTATCAACCAATCCTGGATTATTTAACATCGAAAACAGATTACAGATTTGAATTAAAATTGAGTAGTGATTATAACGAAGCTGTGAACATGCTTATCAACAAGGAAGTCTCTGCAGCATTCCTGGGATCATACGTTTATGTAAAAGCACACAAAGAACACGGAGTAATACCGATTTTAAAACCACTCAATGAAAATTTCGTACCTTTTTCACGTTCAGTCCTTTTTTCCAAATCTTCTGATGGGGTTTATAATATTGGAGATCTCAAACATAAAAAATTAGCATTGCCATCAATAGAATCTTTCTCGAGCAATTGGCTTCTTCAATATGAATTCCCGAAAAATAATATTCACCAAAAAGATTTAGCTGAAATAACAAATTTTCCCCATCATCAGAGCGTTATTCTAAATGTAGTAAAAGGTAAATATGATGTTGGAGTTACAAGGGAGTATCTAATTAAAAAAATACATGACGGTTCGATTAGAATAATTTTATATTCGGAGCCGTTACCTACCTCGCCAATAGTAGTTGCGGCTGATTACCAGAAGACTGTAATTGATGCCCTGAAGAAAACACTACTCGAGATTAATCAGTTTAATCCCGATAGAGAAAAAATTACAAAAGAATGGGATGCCGAATTTATAAACGGATTTGTTGAAGCCCGGGATGAAGACTATAATTTTGTCCGGTTAATCAGCAAATAAAAGAGATACGGATGAATAAATTAAAATCAAGTTTGAAGATCAGGATAATTCTACTCATTGGAGTAGTTATAATTGCGTTGATGCTAGTTATCTCTTCAGTGCTTCTAATTAAATGGCGTGATATAATCATCCATAAAGAATCGGAAAATGCGATTTCTATTACCAAAACATTTGCAGTTACTGTAATCGACGCTCTGATATTTGAGGAAAGCGGAACTCTTCAAAAAGAAAATATTCTAGAGACCTATGTGGATAATTTTATAAACCGTTTAGGCAATGTCAACTATGTATTAATTTATGATAGAGACGGTCGTTTGATTTTATACAGATTCTTCAGTCAAGGAATTATCAATTCCTCGGCAAATATCGGTCCCTACTTTCCCGCTCCCAAATATGAAGAGATAAAGATTTTTGAAGATGCTACATTCGGCTGGATAATAGAGGCAAACGAGCTGTTCATGCTTTCGGGGAAAAAATGGGGCTCCGCGAAAATCGGATTCAATGCAGAGCCGATCCTCGAGGAGATAAGCAGTACATTTTTCATGTTGTTAGGGGCAACTATATTCCTTACTTCAATTGTCCTGCTGATCCTTTTTCTATCAATTAAGCGAATGACCTCATCGCTTGAACTGCTGGTTCATGAAATTGACAAAATAGATTTTGTTTCAGATTTCAAAATCTCGCTACCGGAAAAAAATGACGAAATCGGGTTCTTATACAATCACTTTGCACTTCTTAAGAACCGACTCGATATTTCAAGAAACGAACTCGAAAAAGCACAGAAGCAGATCAATCAGGCAGAGAAACTTGCTTCAATCGGTCGGTTAGCATCAGGTGTTGCCCACCAGGTAAACAATCCTCTCAACGGAATTAAATCTTGTTTATATGCAATCAAAAAAGAACCTGACAATATTAATCAGTGGTTGGAGTATATTGATTTAATAAATGAAGGAATTGATAATATCGAAACCGTCGTTAAAAAACTGCTCGGTTTTGCCCGACAGCAATCTACTTCCGAGGGCGTCATTGATATTAACGATTCGATTGTAAAGGTTGTTAATCTATTCGACTTCCGGCTGAAAGAAAAGAATATTGATATTAAGTTAAAACTCGGGGAAGATCTTGGCAGAGTTAAAATTGACAATCATCTTTTTCAGGAAGTGGTAATGAATTTATTGCTAAATAGTTATGATGCGATCATTGCAAATGGGGAGATACTAATTACAACCGGAAACTTTAGCGAACTGTTTGTTTTTATGGAGATTAAAGATAACGGTGCCGGAATCTCATCAGAAAATCTGAAGAAAATTTTTGAACCTTTCTATACTACGAAAGAAATAGGTACCGGAACAGGATTAGGACTTTCAGTCTGCCTCGGAATAATTGAATCTCATGGCGGTAAAATAGATGTTCACAGTGTTGAAAACATTGAAACCTTTTTCAGAATAACATTACCTGTAGAGAAGAATGATGAAACTGTTGATTATTGAAGACGAAAAAATCACTAGAATTTCTTTATCGAACACTCTTAAGAAAGAAGGTTATGATGTCTTCTCGGCAAAAGACGGTGAAGAAGGAATGGCCATATTCAATTCTAAATTACCCGATGTCGTTATTACTGACCTGCGGTTGCCGAAGTTAAGCGGGATTGATATCCTGAATAATGTCCGCTTAATAGCACCTTCCTGTAAAGTTATTTTAATAACGGCTTATGCGACGGTGGACACTGCTGTTACAGCTCTAAAAACCGGTGCTTACGATTATCTCACAAAACCATTCTCACCGGATAAAGTGCTTTCAGTACTACGAAATATAAGTCAGCTCCAAAGTGTCATCTACGAGAATAGAGCTCTTAAGAATAAGTTAAGCCTGCTCGAAGATAAATCGATAATCGGGAATTCCCCTTCAATCAAAAAGTTAAAGGAAACTATAAACCAGATTGCGATGAACGATTCGACAATACTGATTGAAGGTGAAAGCGGTACAGGTAAAGAGATGGTTGCCAGGGCACTTCATAAAGCAAGTCCGCGCAGAAACGAAAGTTTTATTGCAATCAGTTGTTCAAGTATACCAGAATCATTACTGGAAAGTGAGTTATTCGGTCACGAAAAAGGTGCATTTACAGGAGCGGTAAAAAAACATGTCGGGTATTTCGAAAGAGCAAACAAAGGAACTCTGTTCATAGATGATATCGACGATTTCCCTTTAAGCATGCAGGTAAAACTCCTGAGAGTAATTCAGGAACGGGAATTGGCTCCGATCGGCGGCAGTGAAAATATTAATATTGATGTTCGTATCATCTGCGCAACAAAACTGGATCTTAGAAAACAGGTAGATAACAATCTCTTCAGGCAGGATCTGTTTTACAGATTGAACATTATTCCACTAAAAATTCCTCCGCTGCGTGATCGTAAAGAAGATATACCGATGCTGGTTGAGCATTTTTTTAGGAAACATCTCGCAGAAGATAAAATCATGCTTCTGAATAAAAATGTCTATTCTGAATTAATGCGGTATGACTGGCCGGGAAATGTTCGGGAACTTGAAAACATTGTAGAAAGAATGATCGCACTTTCCTTCAGCGGTGAAATTGATCCTACAATTCTGGATCTTACATATTATACTGGAAAATTTGGAAAGAGAGCTGAAAGTTTCGAAAAATTTAATTCTTTAGACCACTTCCTTTCGGAGAAGGAGAAAGAGATTATTCAGTGGGCATTAAATAAAAGTCAGAATAATATAAGTCAGGCTGCTAAGCTATTAAGAATTCCCAGGACAACATTAAACAGTAAATTAGACAGGCTCTTGCCGGATGTAAAACACTAACCGGATTTATTTTATAATATCTTCAAGCCTTGTATTTTCTTCGAATGTCTCTATTACATTGCTTTCATGAACAATTACAGCAGATAATTTATTCCCGAGGAAAACACCAGTATCCAGATAAACTGTATTGGAATCTTCTACAAGCGTAATTTCCTTTTTGGTAGTATGTCCCACAATTTGAAGCTTCCCTAAATTTAGCAGCTGATCTCGCGTCCACATTATTCCTCTATCGGATTTCATATCACTTACTATAAATGGCTCAAGCACTTCGAGATTGTTTTTATAATTTGGCAATAAGTTTTGATACTCTATTGAAATACCAGCATGGCAAATAAAACAGTCTGATAAATTGTAATAAAGCGGTGCTGACTTAATAAATTCAAGGTGTTTAAACATTTCATCCTGATGGTTTTCATATGATTCAAGTGTAGATTCATTGCCATTAAAAAACCAAGATTTAGCAAATACGCTTGAAGGATCATGGAAAAAATAATAAAACATATAATCATGATTGCCAGGTGAAAATTTTATTTTGTTTTCCATACAGAATTTCACTACTTCATAACTATGGTTCCCTCTATCAACTAAATCGCCCACTGTATAAAAAGGAATATCTGGATATGCGCTTATAATTCGCTTATAAAGTTCTTCAAGAGTGTAATAGCAACCGTGAATGTCTCCAATAACTGCAATCATAATTTCTCTATTAAATGTTATAAGTTTTTTTTGCGTATTCAGTTAATTCATTTCTAAAAGCTGGATGTGAAATTTCAATTAGCATACGCACACGTTCTTGAATTGTCTTGCCAAATAAATTCGCAATTCCATATTCTGTAACAACATAATGAACATCACCGCGTGAAGTAACAACTCCAGCCCCAGGTTTTAACATAGGAACTAACTTTGAAAATTTTAAATCTCTTGTGGCAGAAGGCAATGCAATAATAGGTTTTCCGCCTTCTGAATGAGCTGCACCACGAACAAAATCAACTTGTCCGCCTATACCAGAATAAAATTTAGTACCAATTGAATCTGCACATACCTGACCGGTTAAATCTATTTCAATAGCAGAGTTGATTGCAACCATTTTATAATTCTTTGCAATTAGAAATGGATCATTTACATATTCTTGAGGATGAAATTCGAAAATTGGATTGTTGTCAATAAAGTCATATGCTCGTCTGGTTCCAAGGACAAATCCAGCAATTATTTTACCCGGGTGAATAGTCTTCTTTTCTCCATTCACAACTCCTTCTTCAATTAATTCTATCAATCCATCTGAAAACATTTCAGTATGAACACCAAGATCATTTTTAACATGAAGGTAACGAAGAACAGCATCTGGTATTGCACCAATCCCCATTTGAATTGTAGAACCATCTTCTATTAAAGTTGCAATATGTTTTCCAATATTGTCGTACACTTGTTTAACTTCGTCAGTTGCATCCGGATCAGCTTGAGGTAATTCTAACAATGGTTCATCAGCTTCAACTATAAAATCTATTTTGTTAATGTGTATGAAGCTGTTTCCTAATCCCCTCGGCATTTGTTTATTTACCAAAGCAATAACACATTTAGCTTTTTCAGCTGGTGTTTTTATATTTCCTACGTCAATGCCATAACTGCAAAATCCGTGTTCATCAGGAGGAGAAACATGTATTAATGCAACATCAGCTTGAAGAATTCCTTTTTTGAATAACATTGTTACTTCTGATAAAAATATCGGAATAAATTCTGCACGTCCTTCATTTATAGCAGTCCTTGCATTTCCGCCAATAAAAAAAGCTTTGTGTTTAAAATGACCTTGCATTTCGGGTTTTACGTATGGAATATCTCCAACAACTAGTATATGATAAATCTGAACATCTCTAAGTTCATCTTTACGGCGAACCATTGCATTAATCAATTCGAGCGGTGCAGCACATCCTGGCTGAACAATAATTTTATCATTTGACTTAATAATTTTAACTGCTTCATCAGAACTAACTACTTTTGCATTATACTTTTTCACCCATGGCGCGTTAACTGGCTTTTCTATTCTAACCTGATCTACATTCATCGCTATAATCTCTTTAATTAGTTGAAAAAATGTGGAGCCTTCTGTATTCTAAGTTAAATACCTCGGCAATACTTTCATTTGTACAATATCCATTATAAGTACAGACCCCTTTTGCTAATCCTCCATCACCCAACAAAGAATTTGAAAGCCCATTATCAGAGATCTCAATTACATATTCCAAAGATGCATTAGTTAAACCATAACTCGCAGTACGACAAGCTAATGATGGCATATTCGGAACACAATAATGAATTACATTGTGCATAATATAAACTGGGTCAGATATTGTAGTTGGTCTGCTGGTTTCTATGCATCCGCCTTGATCAATAGAAAGATCTACAATTACTGCTCCCTTCTTCATGGTTTTAACCATAGCATCAGAAACAAGATGCGGAACCTTTTCAGCCTTTATTTGAATAGCCCCAATAAAAAGATCTGCGAACTTGACACCACGCGCAATTGTAAATGGATTTGCTGCAACTGTTGTAATATTTTTTGAAATATCAGTATTTATTCTTCTCAATCTTCTCATGTCTTTATCAAGTACAATTACATGAGCACCCCTTGCATATGCGGCACGAGCTGCATTAAAACCAACAACGCCGGCACCTAAAACTACAACCGCTGCTGGAGCTACTCCACCGATTCCACCTAACAAAATACCACGGCTATTAGGGTAATCACTGCTTAGATATTTTTCGCCTTGCTGAACTGCTAATTGTCCGGCTATTTCGCTCATCGACTGTAAGATTGGTAATTGATCGTCTTTCTCTATTAACTCATATGCAAGTGCGGTAATTTTTTTTTTCAATAATTTTTCAATTACATTTTTTTTACCGACTGCCAAATGAAGAAACGAAAAAATTATTTGCTCTTCTTGAAGAAGATCTACCTCGTCTTCAGTTAATGGTGCAATTTTAACAACCATTTCTGCGCGTTGATATACTTCTTCAGGGGAATAAACAATGTTCGCACCAATATTTCGATATTCTTCATCTGAAAAATGACTATCCACACCAGCATTTGTTTCGATAAAAACTGTGTGACCAGCCTTAATAAGCGCATCAACCCCAGCTGGAACGAGAGAAACTCTTTTTTCCTCTCGATGTTTTTCTCTTGGTATTCCTATTCTCATATGATTAATTTTATTTTTAGTAAAAATACTTATTAAATGAGGTTATTACAATTTCTTTAATTAACTGGATTAATTGCTTTCCCATTTTTTAGAACAGATATAACATTTTTAGCTGCTAAAAATGACATTTTTGAACGGGTCTCAATAGTTGCACTTCCAATATGCGGAAGTAAAATTATATTTTTCAATTTTAATAGTTCAGGATTAATATTTGGTTCATTCTCATATACATCCAAACCGGCTGCAAATATTTTTTTGTTTTTCAATAATTCAATTAAAGCAGTCTCTTCGATTACTTCACCCCTAGAAGTATTTACTATTACAGCATCTTTTTTCATCAATGTTAAATTTTGTTTATTCAGTAAATGGAATGTGGATTTGTTGAATGGTACATGCACAGTAATATAATCTGAATTCCTCATCAAATAATTCAGAGATACTTTTATAGATCCAAGATTTTTCTCGAAGTCAAGTTTTCTAGTTATAGATGAATAAATAATTTTTGTTTTAAAACTTTTCAATCGTGCTGCAACTTCCTGACCTATTCTACCGGCTCCAATAATACCAACAGTTTTTCCTTTTAAATCAAGCCCAAGCATTAATTGAGGCATCCATTTTTTAAATTTCCGTGCACGCATAAATTGATCACTTTCAGCAATTCTTCTTGCACAAGCCAAAATTAAGCTAACTGCTAAATCAGCAGTTGTATCTGTTAGAATTCCTGGAGTGTTAGTCACTACAATTTTTTTCAATTTTGCATATTCTATGTCAATATTATTAAATCCAACTGCTACATTTGAAATAACTTTGCATGAACTCATATTGTCAATAACTTCTTTATCGATTTTATTTGTTAGTAAACAAATTAATGCATCAACATTTTTTATTTTTTTAATTAGATATGATTTTGAAATGATATCATCGCTTTTATATGTCTCAGTTACAATACCTTTTTTCATCAATAAACTTTCACAATTTCCGGGAAGTTTTTGTGTTATGAATACTTTCATTTTTATCCAAAAAGTAATTTAACAATGAACAATGCACCAAGCACTCCAGCAATATCAGCCATCACTCCAGCCGCAACTGCATGTCTAGTTTTCTTAATATTTACAGTTCCAAAATAAAGTGCAAGAACATAAAATGTTGTTTCAGTACTTCCCATTATTGTCGACACTAAAATTCCAAGAAAAGAATCAGGACCATGCACAGTAATAATTTCTGACATTATACCAAGAGAACCACTTCCAGAAAGCGGGCGCATTAATGCCATCGGCAATGCTTCAGCCGGCATTCCAATTAGATTAGTGAGCGGGGATAAAATAAATACAAGAAAATCCATCGCTCCGCCAGCTCTAAAAATTCCAATTGCAACTAACATTGCTACAAGATATGGGATAATTCTTACTGCGACATTAAATCCTTCTTTTGCTCCTTCAACAAACACTTCATAAAGTTTAACTTTTTTGATTGCTCCAAATAATACAAACGAAATAATTATCAACGGAATTGCAAGTGTAGAAATTGCTTGAATAGTTGTTTTAAGAACATCTGCGCTTACAAATGACAGTATCCCAGAAAATATAATCCCAAGTAAAAGTGCTGCACTAAAGAAAAATTTAATTAAAAATTTTATGTTCATTTTAAACCAATTAGAAAAGCTAAAATTAGGAATTGAAAATTTTTCCAAAATTTTTGCTGCAGTAATTCCAGTCAGTGTTGCGCATGTTGCACCAAAGAATGAGGTTCCTATAATTACTGCTGGATCAGTGCTGCCGGCTGCTGCGCGTATTGCAATTGCGGTGGCTGGAATAATAGTCAAACCAGCGGTGTTTATTGCTAAGAATGTACACATTGCATTTGTAGACGTTCCCTTTTCAGGATTTATGGAATCAAGCTCTTCCATCGCTTTTAATCCGAAAGGAGTTGCTGCGTTGCCTAGTCCAAGCATGTTTGCAGAAATGTTCATTATCATCGAACCAACAGCTGGATGATCGTGAGGAACATCTGGGAATAAGAATTTTGTAATCGGCTTAACAGCATTTGCAATAATTGTAATTAATCCGCCTTGTTCTGCAATTTTCATTATGCCAAGCCAAAGCGCCATTATTCCAATCAATCCGATAGCAATTTTTACAGCTGTGCCAGCGTAGTCAATTGCTGCATTTGTAACATCCTTCATTTTAATAAATGAAATTTCTTCGAGGATTAAGTCTGCTTTGTATTTGTTTAAATCAATTCTGCTCTTGATAAAGATTATCCCACTTAAATCTTTTTCTCTACCGGTTGAAGCTGCCATCTCTTTCCATAAATCCGGACTATTTTCTTCCACTTCAAAAAAAGTTATAAAACATTTTTCATCTTTATTATATGTTAGTTTACTTTTTATAGAGATATCTTCTTTCTGAGAAGTACCATAAAATTTTTGAAAATTAACAGAAGAGACTTTTAAATCAGCTTGTAAAGATTTGTTGAAGGTTAAGGAATCCGTTAAAGTTTCAACAACAATTTCAATCGGCTTTCCATTTCTGTATTTATTTGACGTCTTATCAATCACATCAATAGTTAACGCGGTGCCAATACCCAAAAGAAGCAATGATAACCAAATATAATTGAGCATAATTGATCCTTATGTTGAAATAAGTTTAGGAAAATTATTAATTCTTTCGATAAAAGACATTTTTTTATTTATTTGGAGTACAAATAATGAAAAATGGGAATGAAATGAAAATTGGTTTGATTCAATACAATCCGAAATGGGAAGATCCAGAATCTAATATCTCGATTATCGATAATATGATAGAACAGCTAACTGAAAAAGTTGATCTACTAGTATTGCCAGAAATGACATTGACTGGATTTACCATGAATCCAGGAAAGTTTTTTGAAGAACTTTCTGGTATTGGCACACAATATTTTACGAAACTTTCCGAAAGGCTAAAAACAAATATCTTTGCTGGAATTATTGAAAAAAATAATGATGAGTATTTTAATTCTTTAGTTCACTTTGAAGAAAATGGATTGATAAAAGCTCGTTATAGGAAAGTTCATCCATTTAGTTTTGCAAATGAAAACTTACACTATAATGCTGCCAATGAATTAGTTATCACAAAAATTGATAATGTACGCTTTGGACTAACTATCTGTTATGATTTGCGTTTTCCAGAATTATACCGGCTCTATGCTAAAAAAGGGATTGATGTTTTAGTGAACATAGCGAATTGGCCCGTTACGAGAATTGACCATTGGAGAACACTACTAAAAGCGCGTGCTATCGAAAATCAGTGTTTTATGATTGGAGTAAATCGGGTTGGATCAGACCCTACTCTTAATTATAGTGGCTTTAGCGGTATTTATGACCCGCTTGGAAATGAATTAATTTCTGTTGTTAATGAAGAAAAAATTATCATCTGTGAAGTTGATTTGAACATAGTCGAAGAGACACGAAAAAAACTTCCGTTTCTTGAAGATATAAAGTTGATTTGATTCACTTAAATAGAGGAACGAGAATAATAAAGTATAAAAAAAATTATCTTCTACCCGAATACAATCCACTGGACTTAGTTACTTTGATATCTTGCAGCTCGGGTGCTTTCATTCTAATTTCGAAACGGAAACCTCTGTATGTCCCTATCGGATGCCAAACAAAATTCATCTCCCAGCAATGTAGGTCTCTATAAATTGTAACTGCCGGTGCAGAAACTTCCTTCCTATCAAAATCATAACTGCCACGTACAGTAAATCTCCAATTCTTAGTTAAGCTAAAACTCAGATCAGCACTTAAATTTGAATAAGTTTGAGATGAATCTGGAGTTGGCTTTGATAAATTAAAATTATAACTCAAACTTAAATTCCAAGGAATGCTGAAATCTGGAGTAGCATCAACTTTGTTTAGATCAACTATATCTTTTTTTTCAAACGTGCCAAATTCATCTTCAGATTTTTTTTGATTAGAACGAGAATCTTCTGTTTTTTCTCCACTTAATAAAGTTGAAACCGAGAAATTAAAATTGGTCAATCTAAATAATCCTTTTCCAGCAGAGGAAAGAAATCTATTTGTTTTCAATCCACCTTGAAAATCATAAAATGTAAAAGAAGAGGACCCATCGAAACTAAGCAATTCACCAATTTGAGTTCGATAACTGAGACTTAAATCAGATAGTTTCAGGCTGTCCGCTGCAAAATTATAACCTAAACTTGCATTCAAATTTAATAACTGAATTTTATTAGCCTCGGTTGTTTTTGAAGTATCGTTAGGATCTTTAGCCATTTTTACTTCAAATATATTTCCAAGAGTGAAATACAAACTTTGGCTTTCACCAATACCTGATCCCTGAAAAATTTCATTCTGATACTTATCATAACGTATTACTTCACCTTTTGAGTTTGTATAGGAATCATAATATCCCCAAGTATCACTTCCAAAATCTGGTTTATATGAATAGGAAATTGATGGAAGCACAGTATGTCTAAATGCTTCTATACCTAAAATATTTGGCTGTAAAATTCCGTAAAGTTTTGTTGAAGCAGAAACACTCATATCAAATGTTCTAACAAAATTAAGCTCATTAACATCTGTTACAATAGCAGTATCTTTTTTTGTAACCGCTTTTGTTATCGGATCTACTTTTTCTAGAACTTGATTTTCAATTTTTATTCTTTTGTTATACCATTTTTCATTATAGCTGGCCCTTGGTGAAACACTGAAATACCCAATCTTAGGGGAAGCATTGAATGATAAATTATGCATCACTCCAGCACGACTTGTTAAATTACCGCCGGTTTTTTTTCTGTCATTTCTCAACTGCCCAGAATAAGAATAAGAAACCAATTCATACCATTTTTGGTCATCGAGATTCTCTACACCTTCTCTTTTGAAAGGATAGGTAATATTCTTAGTAAAATTTATATTCGGAAGCGATTCATAAATATCGCCTTTCTCCAAATTTTGAGTGCGGCTGTAATTGAGTGTTAAACTATTACCTGATTCATCCCATCGCTTACTATATGTTGCATTTGAAATAATGTCTTGGTTTAATAAATCACGATAATCCACACTATTATTTCTTAAGTATGATGAAGATTGAAATCGGAGGTTCACATCGAATCGAGACGTTGGGTCTATTTGCTGATTATGATACAAAGAAACATTCCAATCAGTTTGTTCACGTCTTTGTGGATCATTTTCCTCGCCAATTATTATTTTTGAATATCCAGCACTCAAATTGCCCGAGAAGTCATATCTTTTTGCATATCGAACTCTGCTTTGCAATCCATATCCGCCTTTTGAATAATAATCCCCAGTTACAGTAAAATCGAAATAATCACTAAGTGCTAAAAAGTAACCAAAATTTCTAAAATACTGTCCGCGCAATGCATCTTGTCCATAAGTTGGTATTACAAGTCCTGATCTTCTGCCAGCTTCATTAGGAAAAACAGCAAATGGTAAAGGTATAGGGAAAGGAACCCCTCCAATGTTCATGAAAATCCATTTTGCTATTATTTTATCGCGCTGAATAATTTTCATCTCACTTGAAGTAAAGTGTGTATGTGGTGTATCAAGCTCGCAAGTTGTAAAAATTCCGTGTTCAATAAAGTAAGTATCTTTATCTACTTTTTTTACTTTCTCCCCTTCGTACCGCGAGGTTTCTTCTTTGTTTTTTGCCATAGAAATGAAACCTCGCTGTGTTTTAAAATTATATTTTATCCTAGCTCCTTCATATACATCAGTTCCTTCTGCTAAAATTGGTGCTTGTTTAATTTTTACTTTTGCTGTATCGGATGTATCTTCAATCCCAAATGCTTCAAGATCATTTGTATCATAATTAATGAAAATTTTTCCACTCTTTAAATCTGTCTGTTTGTATTTTAACTCACCTGAACCAAACACATACATTTTCTTATTCTTTACATCATAAAAAAGTGAATCAGCAGCACTTGCAGTTACCACAGCATCTATATCGCTTTTCTTTTTTGTTTTTGTCGTATCAACTTTTGAAGAGTCGGCAATAGAATTTTGAATTGTGCCTTTTGAGAGATTTGAATTAGTTGAATCAATTTGTTGAGAAATAACATTGATGTAAAGTGTAAATAATATAATTACAAAAATTCTCATACAAACTAGTTCACCTTAAGACTTATAAAACACAAGTGCAGAAGCACCTTTAATACCGGCTTCATTTTTTAATTTGGCTGGTAATACTACAATTCTTTTTCTGAAAGGTTTCATCACTCTTGTGCAAAGTGTATTTTCAACTGTTTCAAATAGCAATTCACCAAATCCAGCTACTCCGCCGCCAATAACAATGGTCGTTATATCCAAGATATTTACAATTGAACCTAATCCAAAAGCAAGGCAGCGTCCGGTTTTTTGAATTATTGATTTTGCATATTCATCATTTAACTGAGAAGCTTCAAAGATAATCTTCGGTGATAAATCGGAGAAATCTTTTCTACACAACTTCTTAATCTTTGAATTAGAATTTTTTGATAAATCTCTTTTAACATTTTCTATTAAATAATTATTACCGATATAGGCTTCAACACAACCAATTGAACCGCATTTACAAGGGACTCCATTTGCATCGATAGTAACATGACCTAATTCGCCACCACCGCCAACTTCTCCGCGATATATTTTCTTGTTTATAATTATCCCTCCGCCAACTCCAGTTCCTAAAGTTATCATGATAAATGAATTAATTTTTTTCCCGGCTCCATAAATTAATTCTCCAATAGCAGCAGCATTAGCATCATTCTCAACATATACCTTAATATTAAATTCTTTTTCAATTTGTTTACCGAGATGGACTCGTCCCCAGCCGGTAAAATTTGGAGGGTCTTCTACAGTACCCTTCTTTAATTTAATTGTACCTGGGGCACCAATACCAATCCCAATAATTTCATAATTAGTTTCTTTAAGCACAGATTTAATTCCGTGCTTAATCTGCTTAATAACATGCTTTGGTCCAAGTGAAGAATTACTATCCAGTGTGGTTTTGAATTTTATTTTACCTTGCTCATCAACTAAACCAATTTTAATTGATGTACCACCAAGATCTACTCCTATTGCATATTTTTTCTTTGGCATAATCGTTAATTATATGTTTTATCAATTATTGTAATGTTATTTGGATATTCTATACTTCCCATTGGCGTTCCAACTACCGGCCGCGTAATCAATTTCAAATTGGATGTTGATCCCTTTAATCCACCCATCTGCAATACAAGAAATAGGATATCATCAATATTTTTTTCTTTGAAATTTTTTGCAATATCAAATTCAATTCGCAATGGAATTAATGTTGATTCCCCTTTACCCGGGACTAAAATTGGTTGTGGTATATTTCCATTGAGAACTTCCTTATCATTTAATAATAGATGCCAAGGAAAAGATTCAATTGAAAGATCAGTTTTTGGATAACCACCTGAACCATCATTTGGATTTTTTGTTTCCACATTTAGTGTAAATGATAATGGGAGAGTTCCTTTTAAAAGTCCGGTGGTTAACTTAAGCATCTCAAATGATGAGAAATCATTAAGAGATTTTTTTTCTTTAATATTAATTCCTAAAATCTGATAGTCAGTTGATGAATGAATTTTGTATTTCAGTCTTGAAAAATTTTCTACAGTTTTTAATACACTACAACCGACAAATAAAAATATAATTAATAAAATCGTACTAATTATTTTTTGCATCCTTGATTGACTCCTCAATTCTAGAAATAATTTTTTCTGCAACTCTTAATGCTTTTAAACCATCTGCACCGGTAACCGGAGGAGCAATATTTTTGTGTATTGAATCAATAAATAATTGAAGTTCGTACTTAAGAGCATTTACTTCTTTTTGTTCGGGTTGTTCATAAATAACTGATTTTTTCTTATCCCCAATTCCTATATCACCAAAATTAATGAAAGAATTTTTAGGAATTTCATCTGGAGAAACAAGTCTATACACTTCTGATGTTCCGGTTGTAAAATCAAGCGTGATGTATGTATCGCGCTGAAACATTCTCATCTTTCTCATTTTTTTCTGAGATATTCTACTCGCAGTAACATTAGCCACTGCTCCATTTTCAAATTCTATTCTTGCATTTGCAATATCAAGACTATCTGACACTACAGCAACTCCGCTAGCACTTACATCTTTCACTTCACTTTGAATTAGACTTAAAATTATATCTATATCATGTATCATAAGATCCAGTACCACTGCAACATCCGTTCCCCTTGGATTAAATTGTGAAAGACGATCCGATTGAATGAACATTGGATTGAGGTGATATTTTTCTAGTGAAAGCAACGCTGGATTAAATCTTTCGATATGTCCGACTTGTAGTTTTAATTTCTTTTCATCCGCAATTTTAACTAAATCTTCTGCTTCCCAAATATCTTTAGTAATTGGCTTTTCAATAAACACATGTTTGTTTTTATTGAATGCAAGTTTTGCCAGACTGTAATGGGCGCTGGTAGTTGCAACAATTGATATTGCATCAACTGCATCGATTAGCTCTGATTCATTCTTAAAAGCTTTGACTTGGAATTCATTTGCTGCTTTATTTAATTGAGTAAAATCTTTATCATAAATTCCAACTAATTCACAATCGTTTACTTCTTTAAACAGTTTTGTGTGCAATTTACCTAAATGACCAGTTCCTATAACACCAACTTTTAATTTCGCCATTGTTCACCAGAATTAATTTTTAAATAACCAATTATTTTGTCATATCCCCCTTTTTCTTGGGATGCGTAATATAGAAAAATGTTATACTCATTTTTTGTTTCCCAAAAATTTCCTTCTAGAATATTCCAGTCAATATTTTTTATTTGATCATTTACAATTTCTCCGGTTACATAAACATAATCATAAATTCCTCGCTTAAGTTCGATTCTTAAATTTAATAATCCATCATCGTCAAACAATTCATACTCCGGTTGAACTTCCCAATTATTAAATGACCCCACAAGAAATATTGGATTGATTACATTTTCAGGGGTTCTTATTCTAAAATTAACATTCATGTATTCAGAATATTCGTCAAAATAGTCAACAAGGTATGACCCACCATTAAAATCCCTGAAATTTTGCTTGAATAGATTTGAAGTTTCAATTCCATCATAGTGAGCATTAACATTTTGCTGATTGTAGAAATTGATATCTGTTAAGTCTATTTGGCGATATTCGTTACCAGGTCTTAAGTTTTGTATCACAAAGGTAAATCGATTAGAACCATTCCATTCAAAAAACTTATCTTGAGATTGATTTTCTCTATCAATAAAAATTGAATGTGGAATTTTATAATTCTCAACTATTTCAATACCTTTTACATAAAAAGAATAGAGACTATCTGGTAAAATAAACGATGTACTAATTCCAATAGATCTTCCGAGAATAGCTAACTCTTGGTTAGAATATTGACTTCTGAGTTTCTCAATACTTGCACTCAATTTAACTTCTGGATAAACGACATAGAATTTCCCTTCACCATAGATTTTGTTTTTATTGTGAGGATCAACGATAAAAAATTTCCACTTGCCTGAATAAGGGAAGGAGACATTTTGATTTGGGAAAACACCTTGATAATGATATTGCGCTCCTTTAACTCGTAATGGAAGCCTACTTATCCATAAATTATATTCGGTATTTTTTCCAATATTCGCAAGAAAGGCATTTTCATATGGCATCCAATTTTTATCACACAATTTGAATACTATATTTAGGTTTGGAATGTAAGAACCTTCCAGATCAAATTCGATTTGGATCTTACTTTCATTTAAATCTGAAAAATAAATTACTGGAAATGATGATTGATCATTTGCTGAATAGATTCTTAGGCTTTTGATTCTAAAATCAGAAGCAAAAAAAAGAGAATTCAAAAAAATTATGTAGAGAGAAAATAACTTTAGAATATTTCTACGCATTTTATTGATGAATAAGGAATAAAAATTTTGTATTGCTGCTGCTCTCGAGAAGATTCCAATAGTAAACCCTCATTATATGCAGAAAGAAGTTTACCAGATTTAAATACTATTTCATAAAAGGTTGGATGCTCTTCGTCATTTTTGCCGTACACTACCCCATAATTTTCATTCATGGTAATGTTTAAGGATTTTCCTAAAAATTGATTCCAGTCCAAATTCATAATTCACCTTTGAACATTTATAAATGTTAAAAGTTAATTCTTATTCAAAAAGTAGTCAAAATAAGGCTTTATTACAATTTCAAAAGAAGCAAATGATTTAATAAGATATGAAATTAAGAATAAGGCTGGTTTCCCCCGTACCAGCCTTATTAAAGAAAATTAAAGGTTATTTCTCAATTACATCTATATCACCACCGCTTGTACTGCAATCAACCCTTGCCCCACCGCCATTAAAATCAGCTATTAATAATCCGCGCTTTACTTTTTGAGTTGACGAATTTTTAAACTTGCTGTCAATACTTCCGCCAGTAGTTTCAAGCTCAACACTTGCAGTAAAATTAGATGGTAATCTAAGTTTAATATCTCCGCCTGATGTGGAAGCTTTAATTCCCTTATTTGCTCCATCATAATCGATTGAAATATCACCACCGGAGGTTTTAGCTAGAATAGAACCATTTTGCAATGAAATTTGAATATCTCCACCAGAGGTTGATGATTTTAAATCTCCATTTAGATTTTTTACAATTATATCACCCCCTGAGGTTGATACATTTGTTTTACCTTCATGGGAATCAACTTTAATATCTCCGCCGGATGTACCAACTCTTAAATCCCCTTCAGTGTTTTTAAGTTCTATATCGCCGCCAGATGTCTCGAGTTTAAACCTTCCGTTAATATTTTGTATATAAATATCTCCGCCGGAAGTCTCTATGTTTGTATCAAAATAATTCGGCAGCATTATTTCGATTCTAACACTATAACCGCTTCCCCAATTAAAAAACCAAGAGCTTTCTTTTTTCGCAGTTACTTTAATACCAATGCTCGTTTTTTCAATTGAAAATTTCATTTTGTCTTCTGCTTTCCGATTGCCAAATATTTTTACGTAAGCTTCATTTTTTGTCCAGCTATTAATCTTTATGTCGGCACCAGAAGCTTCAACAGAAAGCATCTCACCAGGGTTAACACTGATAGATTTTTCTCTAATCAATTTTAATTCATTTGCAAAGTGAGTTGTAAAACCAATGCACATTAGTAAGATTATGAGTGCTATTCTTTGAATTATTCGATAGTTCATTTTTACCTCTTGGTCTGTTTCCTTTAATGCTTTAGACTTGTCAGCAGCCTAGAAGGTTGCATAAATCTGAGAATAAATTGCACACATTTTCTTTTTAGAAGTTATATTAGAATTATAAATTATTGAGGAACAGCTGAAACTAATAAGACTAATATCAATTTTACTTATACTTATACTTTTCCAGTCAAGACTTTGTAGTCAGAATAATTTTGACATCAACCAATTCGCTAAAGAATCAGAAAAATTTATTCAACAACCATTAAATTGGGAATTAAGTGACTGGGGGAAATTAGGACTAACCGCTGCAACAAGTATTTTATTGATTCACTATGACAAGAATATCAGGGATGAGATCCAACAAATTAATGTCAACAGAAAAAGCTTTGCCATCGAAATTGGAAGAGTATGGGGAGAAGTTTATACATCTGCATTAATTGCCGGTGTTTTTACAATTTCAGGTTTTTCATCGGAGAATAACAACCATAAAAAAATTGCGTACGAAATATTGCAGTCTGCTTTTTATTCTGGGATAATAACTACTTCATTAAAATTTTTATTTGGTAGAGCTAGACCAAATAAAGAATTAGGTGAAAGTTTATTTCATTCCCTAAATAAATTTTCAGATGATTATTGGTCATTTCCTTCTGGTCATACGACTCTTGCATTTTCTTTATCAACCGTATTATCTGAAAATACAAAGTCAGACTTAATAAAAATTTTTTGTTACTTACCAGCAATTTTAACAGCATATTCGCGAGTTGTCCAAGATTTGCATTGGACTTCTGATGTCTTTCTTGGTGCTGCTATTGGTTATTTTGTTGGGAAATGGGTCACATCAATTCACAGTGAAAATAACCCTATAATTTCATTTCAAGGCGACAAATTACTTTTGTCTTTTCCTTTAAAATAAAAACCCTTCGAGATAAATAGTTTATCCCGAAGGGTTTTCAATTCCAAAAATCAGTTTATCATAAATGCTTAATTTCAGTTACTAGTTTAGCAACTGCGTCTTTAGCATCTCCAAAATACATAAGTGCATTTGGATAAAAGAAAAGTTCGTTATCAATTCCAGCGTAGCCAACATTCATTGATCTTTTATTTATTACCACTGTCTTAGCATAGTCAACATTTAGTATAGGCATACCATAGATTGGACTGCTCTTATCATGTCGTGCTGCTGGATTAACAACATCATTTGCGCCAATAATTAAGGCAATATCAGTATTAGGGAAATCATCATTAATTTCTTCCATCGATAACATTAAATCATATGAAATTTGTGCTTCAGCTAAAAGTACATTCATATGACCCGGCATTCTACCAGCAACCGGATGAATGGCAAACCTAACTTTTTTACCTTTAGCTTCAAGCTGATTAGTTAAATCACGAACTGCATGTTGAGCTTGTGCAACAGCCATACCATAACCAGGGACAATTATTACACTGCTTGCAGCATCAAATAACATGGCTAGTTCTTCAGAATCAACAGCTTTAACTTGTCCTTTCGGCGATGTAGTAGATGCAGCCGGTCCTTCAGCACCCGCAGTTTCCCAGCCACCCATAACAACATTCATTAAAGATCTATTCATACCGCGGCACATGATCAATGTTAAAATAATACCTGAAGCACCAACTAATGCACCAGCAATAATTAATTGATTATTTTGTAACACAAATCCAGTTGCTGATGCAGCTAATCCCGAATAAGAATTTAATAAAGAAATAGCAACCGGCATATCTGCTCCACCAATTGGCAACACTAATAAAACTCCTAATACTAAAGCAACACCACCTATAGTTAATACAAGCCATTCTAAATTTGGATCTATAACAAAGAAAGCACCAGCAGCCAGCAACCCGATTAATAAAAATAAATTCAACGGGTGTTGACCTGGATATTTAACCACTCTTCCAGTAACAATTCCTTGCAGTTTACCAAATGCAATCAATGAACCTGTGAAAGTAACTGCACCGATAATCAAGCTAAGTACAATTGTAATATCGGTTGATACATTGAAAGTCCAAGTTGGAAAATTTTTCATTTTATAATATTCTGAAAGACCAACTAACAAAGATGCACCGCCACCAAAACCATTTAATAAACCAACCATTTGCGGCATGCCAGTCATTGGTGTTTTGTATGCCATTAATGCACCGGTTAATCCGCCGATAATAAAACCAATTATTATCCATTCATATGTTAATACATGTTGATCGAATAATGTTACAACGATAGCAATGAACATTCCTAATGCAGCTAAAAAATTTCCTTTGCGGGCTGTTTTGGGTGAACTTAGATTCTTTATACCGAAGATAAAAAGAATTGAAGCTACTAAATATGATATCTCTATAATTATTCTCATTTTTAAACTCACTTCTTTTTGAACATTTTTAACATTCTGTCGGTAACTAAGAATCCACCGACAACATTGATAGTAGCGAATATCATTGCTATTAATCCAAGAATTGTGCTGACTGTAAATTCATGTAAACCAGCACTAAGAATTGCGCCGACAATTGTAATTCCTGAAATAGCATTTGAACCTGACATTAATGGGGTGTGTAATGTTGGCGGTACTTTCGTAATCAATTCAAACCCGACAAAAATAGCTAGGACAAAGACATAAACAAGCATTAATAATCCTAAACTTTCCATTTTATAATCCTTATTTTGTTTTTCATAAAGTTAATGTGATGCACAAAAAATTATAACAAAGCTTTCGTTCTGTCATTTACAACTAGACCATCCTTAACAATTGTTGCACCACCAAGAATTTCATCTTCTAAATTATGATTGAATATTCCTTCTTTACTCGAATACTCAATTAGGTTTTGAATATTCTTTGCATACATTTCACTGCAATGATATGGAACTAAACTTGGCAAATTTGGTTCGCCAATTATTGTAACACTATTTTTTACGACTGTTTTACCGTTTTCACTTAATTCACAGTTGCCGCCAAATTCAACAGCCATATCGAGCACAACTGAACCTGGTCGCATATTTTTAACCATCTCTTCAGTAACCAATATCGGTGCTTTTTTGCCTGGTACTAATGCTGTAGTAATTACAATATCAGCTTCAGTTATATGTTTAAAGATTAATTCTTTTTGCTTCTTTAAGAATTCATCCGATTGTTCCATTGCATAACCGCCGGCATCTTGCATAGAAGCATCAGTTGGAACTTCAATAAATTTTCCACCTAAGCTTTCAACTTCTTCTTTAACAGCTGGACGAATATCAGATACTTCAACAACAGCACCTAATCTTTTTGCTGTACCTAATGCAGAAAGGCCAGCAACTCCGGCACCCATAATTACAACTTTTGATGGAGAAATTGTTCCAGCAGCAGTCATCATCAATGGGAAAATTTTACCTAGATGATTTGCTGCTAATAAAACACTTTTATAACCAGCAATATTTGCTTGCGAACTCAATGCATCCATTCTTTGAGCAAGCGTTGTCCTCGGTATTGCATCCATAGAAATAACATTGATACCAAGTTCGGCGGCTTTTTTTGCAAGCTCTGGATAATGTAAAGAGTAAAAGAATGTAATCAGCAAACTTCCTTTTTTCATTAATTCTAATTCATGTTTCTTTAATTTTAGATGTTCAACCGGTCTTTGTACTTTTACTACAATATCTGATGAGGAATACAATGAGGATAGGTCAGTGACTATCTTAGCACCAGCAGATTCATATTTCTTATCTGTAAAGCCAGCATTAATGCCAGCGCTGGATTCAACAATTATTTCAAAACCCTTTTTTTTAAGTTTTGCAATGACGTCTGGAACTAACGCAACCCTATTCTCACCATTAACTACTTCTTTGGGAACGCCAATAACCACGTTTTATCTCCTATAATGAATAAAAAATTCAGGTGTAAATTTAAGGATTAACGATTTATCAGCCAAATATATCTTGTTTTAGATATCAAATTATATTCAAAAATTTGTTGAATTGATTTATGGAAACAACAACGGGGAAAAATGTGAACAACCAGAAAAATATTATTATAGATGGGGTATGAAATACTTCGGTCGATAAAATTTTTGCCGGCGGAGATATTGTAACAGGTGCTGCAACAGTTATTTTAGCTATGGGTAAAGGAAGAAGAACCGCTTATTCTAAAATGGGATATATGCTAAAGAGTTGGGTAGGATACAATAATAAATAAATTTTGATTGACAAATAATATTT
>Ga0194127_10001723_pt1 | contig 31380 bp, 28 predicted proteins | sample TA2KigC100mmetaG_FD_148624 | JGI IMG/M metagenome (GOLD analysis project Ga0194127, IMG submission 148624) | Freshwater microbial communities from Lake Tanganyika, Tanzania - TA2015036 Kigoma Deep Cast 100m | ecosystem: Environmental > Aquatic > Freshwater > Lake | place: Tanzania: Lake...
AATACCTTCGTTATCGCCGAGGTCAACGTCGTCTTCCCATGATCCACGTGCCCAATCGTCCCCACATTCACATGCGGCTTCGTCCTCTCAAATTTCGGCTTCGACATGGCTCATTCCCTCCTTGTTTTCGGGCGCTCTCAGGCGACCCTTTTCAGTTCGGAAAGGATCTCCTCACTCACGGATGAAGGCACCTGGCTGTAACGAGAGAATTGCAGTGTAAAGGTGGCTCTTCCCTGTGTGAGGGATCGAAGGTCGGTGACATATCCAAACACATTGGCCAGAGGAACCTCTCCGGTGATCACATTGGTTCCCTTACGGTATTCGACTCGCGTTGTCTTTCCCCTTCTGGAGTTGAGGTCGCTCACGACCTGACCCACAAACTCCTCCGGCGTGATGATCTCGATGGACATCTGAGGCTCAAGCAGGACGAGGTTTGCCCGCCGGGCCCCCTCTTTAAATCCCATGGATCCCGCGATCTTAAAGGCCATTTCAGAGGAGTCAACATCATGGTAAGACCCATCGATGAGAGTGACTTTCACATCGACCATTGGAAATCCGGCAAGGACCCCTTTCTCCATGGCCTCTGCCACGCCCTTTTCAATCGCAGGGATATACTCCCTTGGGATTGCGCCTCCGACGATCTTGTTGACGAATTCGAAACCCTTTCCAGGAGGCTGTGGTTCGAGGGTCAACCAGGCATGGCCATACTGCCCCCGTCCGCCTGACTGACGGATAAAACGGCCTTCGGATTTGACCGTTTTCGTAATGGTCTCGCGATAGGCCACCTGGGGTCTTCCCACATTGGCTTCCACCTTGAACTCCCTCAGAAGCCGATCGACGATGATTTCGAGATGGAGCTCGCCCATTCCGGAGATAATGGTCTGGCCCGATTCTTCATCGGTCTTCACCTTAAAGGAAGGATCCTCGAGGGTCAGTTTATGGAGGGAGACTCCCAATTTTTCCACATCGCCCTTCGTCTTAGGCTCCAGGGCGATGGAGATTACCGGTTCCGGGAAGTTCATCGATTCAAGGATGATCGGCTCCTTTTCAGTGCAGATCGTATCGCCTGTGGTGGTATATTTGAGGCCAACTGCAGCAAAGATGTCTCCTGCGGAGACTTCATGAATTTCCTCCCGCTTGTTTGCATGCATCTTCAACAACCGGCCGATCCGCTCTCTTTTTCCCTTGGTGGGATTGAAGACGGAGTCGCCCGATTTGAGCGTCCCGGAATAGATGCGAAAGAAGGTGAGCTGGCCGGTATAGGGGTCGTTCATAATTTTAAAGGCAAGGGCGGAGAATGGATGCCCATTATTGGCTGAAAAGGCTTTCTCTTCGCCCCGGAGATCGATTCCTTTCACCGGAGGGAGATCGAGCGGAGAGGGGAGATAATCGATAATAGCATCGAGCAGGGGCTGAACTCCCTTATTTTTAAAAGCGGCTCCGCAGAGTACCGGAGTTCCCTTCAACTTCAAGGTCGTTTCCCTGACGGCCTGTCTGATTTCAGGCTCTGAAATCTCCTTTCCCTCTACGAATTTCTCCATCAAGGACTCGTTCCACTCGGAAAGTCTCTCGATGAGGAGTTCTCTCTGTTTTGCAGCTTCAGGCCGGTGGGCTTCCGGAATATCGATGGTATCAAAGCAAGTGCCCTGAGTATCAGGAACAAATAAAAGGGCCTTCATTGAGATAAGGTCTATCACTCCCTGAAAATCCTCTTCTTTTCCGATGGGGATCTGAAGGGGAAGGGGGTTAATCTTGAGGCGATCGATCATCATTTGAAGACATCCGTCAAAATCCGCTCCCATCCGGTCCATCTTATTGACAAATGCGATGCGGGGAATTTCATACTTGTCAGCCTGTTTCCAGACGGTTTCCGATTGGGGCTCCACTCCCCCGACCGAACAGAAGACGGCGACTGCCCCATCAAGAACACGAAGCGACCGTTCCACTTCGATCGTGAAGTCCACATGGCCCGGGGTGTCTATGATGTTAATCCGGTAATCCTTCCAGAAACAGGTCGTGGCTGCGGAGGTGATGGTAATCCCTCTCTCCTTCTCCTGTTCCATCCAGTCCATGGTGGCAGAGCCGTCATGGACCTCTCCCATCCTGTGAGTGACGCCAGTATAGTAGAGGATCCGCTCCGTGGTGGTCGTCTTTCCCGCATCAATATGAGCCATGATGCCGATATTTCTGGTCTTTTCTTTTAAAACGTTTGACACTTAAAGCCTCTTAATGATTGAAACCACGCGGTTGGCGTGATCGAAACTCAAATTTATGAGACACAGGTTGAGGATAAGATTGAGATTGAAGGGGAACTAATTAAATCCTGAACCTTAGCCTTGACCTAAACTTTTAACCCATTCGGCGGCGCTTGGCGACGCTCAGGGCTTATTTCACACCGTTACCAGCGGTAATGAGCAAACGCTTTGTTAGCTTCGGCCATTTTGTGAGTATCCTCTCTCTTTTTGACAGAGGCCCCGCGGTTATTGGCCGCATCGATCAACTCCGCGGAAAGCTTCTCCTCCATTGTCTTTTCTGAACGCTGTTTTGCATAACCGATGATCCATCGAATGGCAAGAGCGGTTTTCCTGCTCGGTCTCACCTCAACCGGAACCTGATATGTAGCGCCACCAACCCTCCTTGGCCTTACCTCGATCATGGGCTTCACATGATCCATGGCCTGGCTGAAGGTTTTAATCGGATCGGAATGGGTCCGCTCCTTAATGAGATCGAGGGCCCCATAGAAGATCCCTTCTGCCACGCTCTTTTTTCCCTGACGCATGATCCCGTTGATAAACTTGGCGATCATGGCATCACGATATTTAGGGTCCGGCAATATCTCTCTCTTTCTTACTTCCCTTTTTCTGGGCATAACTACTCCTTCTTCCTGTGTTCAACTATATTAAAAGAGAGGTTGTTACTTGGGTCTCTTGGCTCCGTATCGAGAGCGGCCCTGTTTTCGGTCCTGAACACCAACCGCATCGAGGGTGCCACGGATAATATGATAGCGAACCCCTGGCAGGTCTTTCACCCTTCCCCCCCGAATGAGGACAACGGAGTGTTCCTGAAGGTTATGCCCGATTCCCGGGATATAGGCGGTCACTTCGATCCCATTGGTCAATCGCACACGGGCAACTTTTCTAAGGGCAGAATTGGGTTTTTTGGGAGTGTTTGTGTAGACTCGAATACAAACGCCTCTTTTTTGTGGCGACCCCGTAAGAGCCGGAGCAGAAGTCTTGCTTTTTGCTTTACCTCTTCCAATTCGAACCAGTTGATTAACCGTTGGCATTTCAACCCTCTTTCGGCAGAGCTAATAATTTCAATAGGTTATAAAACAAAAAGATTAAAACTAATTTTAAAGCGAAAAAACCTTATAATACTATCTGAAAAAATTTTATTTGTCAACATTTTTTTAGTGGTTTTATTATCTTTTTTTATTTGGCTGGAGGCTATCCGGAGTGGCTGTCAGATGTGCCTTTGTATCAATATATAAGATAGAAATCAGAATATGACAAGGTTTGAAAGTTGATCAAGCATGCCATTAAAAGGTGTAATAGATTGTATTTATTTAATAATTACAATTTTTTATCCTAATATTCATATCGCCAGTAGCCCGGCACCCAGACGCTTTCCCATCCATATGGAGTCCATCTCTCCTCCCAGTAGCCCGGAACCCAGACCCTATAGCCATATTCATAATAAGGATAGGCTCGATAATGGGGGTAATATGACCGGTAATAGACAGGGGGAGGTATCAATAAGGCAGGGGGCCTTATATAAATCCCGGAGTGATAAGGGTGTCGGTGAGGATAGGGGCGCCTATCTCTTGCCGAAGTAAAATCTGTAATGATCAAAAAAGATATTAAAATCAATAAAGTAAGTAATATCTTTCTCATTATTTTCCACCTCTCGTATTCTTGCTTATATTTTAACTTTTTTCATCTAATTTGACGAGTAGATAAGTGTATTTATTCATGATGACGCTAAAATTGACACCCGGCCATATTAGATAATATAATTGATCACCTCAAGAAAGGATTTGAGTTTTTTGGAGATGTATGAAAGGCGGACTTATCGGGATTTGGTGAAGACCGATGACCTCGTCAAATTTGAAGTCATCGTCAAGGAGACGGACCTCCTTATCCGTGCGGAGAAGGATCTCTCCCGCGAGGCAAAAGAATCCACGCTTAGACACCGGAACCAACTGGAAACCTATATTGCCATAAATCCTGATTTCGAGAAGAGCCTCATCCCTGTTGCAAAAGCCTCTCATGCACCGGAGATCATCCAGGAGATGGTCGGGGCCTCAGGCTTGGCCGGGGTCGGCCCGATGGCAGCCGTAGCAGGCGCCATTGCGCAGTTGGTTTCGAAGGATTTGCTCCATTTCTCAAACGAGGTGATTGTGGAAAACGGTGGAGATATCTACATTACCACTTCAAGGGAGCGAATCATCGGAATCTATGCGGGCTCTTCTCCTCTCAGCATGAAGGTCGGGATCGTGATCGAACCCGGAAAGACTCCCCTTGGTGTATGCACCTCATCGGGAACGGTTGGCCATTCTCTAAGTTTCGGGAAAGCGGATGCGGTCTGTATCCTCTCAGCCTCCGGAGCCCTTGCCGATGCGGCGGCCACTGCTGTTGGAAATATTGTCCGGGAGAAGAATGACATCGAAAGGGGATTGGAGAGAGGAAAAGAGATCGAAGGAGTCTCAGGGGTTTTGATCATCGTCGGAGAGAAGATGGGCGCCTGGGGAGGCATCAGATTGATTAGGCTTTAAAGAAGATGAAGACCGTTTCCATTGCTACACTCGGGTGTAAGGTGAACCAGTTCGAATCCGAAGCCCTTATGGCTGACCTGGAAGAAAAGGGCTATCGCCTCATTCCTTTTGAATCCGGGGCGGATATCACGATTATCAATACCTGTACGGTCACCCACCGGGCTGATTTTGACTCGAGGCAGATGGTCAGAAAAGCCCTTCGAAACAATCTGGATTCATTGATCATCGTGACCGGATGTTACTCACAGGTGGCACCGGAAGACTTTGCCCACATGGAGGGAGTTAAATACCTCCTTGGAAATAAGGAGAAATTTCAAATTCCGAGCCTTCTTCCTCTGATGGAGAAAGGCGGGCTTCCGCGGGTTCACGTAAGCGATATTCAGGAGGAAAAGACCTTTGCAGAGACACCCGTTTGCACGTTTCATCGCCACACCCGCGCCTTTCTAAAAATCCAGGACGGATGCAATGGACGCTGCTCTTACTGCATCGTTCCTCATGCAAGAGGACCTTCGAGGAGCCTTCCACCGGAAAGGATCATTGAACGCCTCAGCGTTCTGAAGGGAAGAGGTTTTAAGGAAGTGGTGCTCACCGGCATTCACATTGGCTCCTATGGATGGGACCTTCAACCCTCCTTCTCGCTGGAGAGACTGCTTCAACGGATCGAGATCGAAGATACCCCCCATCGGATTCGACTCAGTTCGATTGAACCTCTTGATTTCTCACCGGGCCTCATTTCCCTCCTCTCGCAATCAATAAAAGTATGTCCCCACCTCCACATCCCCATCCAGAGCGGAGACGATGAGATCTTAAGAAGGATGAACAGGGGGTATGACCGCTTTCTCCTCAAGGACCTCATCGAGAAATTACACCGAAGCATTCCGGAGGTCTCAATCGGCGCGGATGTAATCATTGGGTTTCCCGGGGAGACCAAAGAGAGATTCCAAAACACTTACCAATTGATTGACTCCCTTCCTATCTCCTATCTTCATGTCTTTCCTTTTTCAAGAAGAAAGGGGACGGTTGCGGCCCAATTAGACCAACAGATCGATGCAAAAGAGATCAGGCAGTGGGCAGATAGGATGAGGGAATTAGGGAGGCAGAAACGACGATCATTCTACGGCCGGTTTCTCCATCAGGCGTTGAATGTTCTGGTGGAAGATCGAAGAGAGAAAGGGTCAGGGAGATGGAAGGGGCTTTCGCGCAACTATATTCCCGTCCATCTATTGGATGGAAACGATTTGGATCTGGCCAACCAGGAGCAGAGGGTTGTTGTAACGGAATGGAATGATAAAGGAGTCATCGGCAGAGTGGCGGAGGGTTTGCATGGATGAGGAAAGGCTGGTCTCCTTAAAGGAACTGGAGGAGCGTTTAGGATACCAATTCAAAGAGAAGGAATGGCTGGATCGGGCGCTCACCCACAAATCCTTCATTCATCAGACCAGCGCCTCGGACAGGGTTTCGAATGAGGTCCTCGAATATCTCGGCGACGCCGTGCTTAATCTTGCCGTGAGCCACCTTCTTCTTAAGAAATTTCCAGAGGCACAGGAAGGCGCGCTCTCGATGTGGAGATCGCATCTTGTCAAACGGAGCTCTCTGGCCTTTTTTTCAAAACAACTTCGATTGGACCAATATCTCCTCTTTGGGAAGAGCGAGATATTGGATGGCGGGGCGAAAAAAACATCGATTTTAGCCAATGCCTATGAAGCCGTGATCGGAGCCATCTATATGGATTCGGGATATGGTCAAGCCCTGGACATCGTCCGGAACCATCTCGAACCTTATTTAGGATCGGATGATCTCTTTCCCCTCTCCAATGATTATAAGAGCCTTCTTCAAAAATTTGCCCAGAAGGCCAATGGGCTTACTCCTCAGTATCATGTTCTGAAGGAGTCAGGACCCGAACATGATAAACAATTCCAGGCTTCTGTCATGATCGGAGGAGAGATCAAGGGGACGGGTTGGGGAAGGAGCAAGAAACAGGCCGAGCAGGAAGCGGCTAAAAACGCCTTAAAAGACTTAAATCCCGACACCCAAATTTCAAATGGCCAAAACGAAAAATGTTTATGAAAAATGTTTATGAAATTTGATGGTCTCGTAAAAAGTCGTAATTAACGCTCTTTCGTCATTCCGGCCCCGTATCAAGTACGGGGTAAACTCCAGCCGGAATCCAGTCTTTTCAATACCTTCCAATGTCTCTGGACACCGGTTTCCACCGGTGTGACGACTTTTTACGAATGTATCAAATTTGGTGTTTATTCAATGACAACCATGCTTAGAAAACCATTGATCCTTCCCGTTTTCCTCCCTCATCTGGGATGTCGTCAGCATTGCCTCTTCTGCAATCAACGGGCGACCGTCAAGGACGTCCCTTCTCCCCAATGGGTTCGAGCGTTCATCGAAACTTCTCTCTCCCATGTCCCTCCTCACCCGGTGGAACGAGAAAGACAGGTTGCTTTCTACGGGGGAAGTTTTACGGCAATGAGCCTGGAAGATCAGGTCTCCTATCTGAAAGAGGTTCAACCCTTTCTCTCTTCGGGCCCGATCAACTCGATTCGTCTCTCCACACGGCCAGACGCTCTGAACGAAGAAACGGTTGCGACACTCAAGAAATATGGAGTGAAGACCGTCGAGATTGGAGTCCAGTCAATGCTCGATGAGGTCCTCATCCTTTCGAAGAGGGGCCATGGTGCAAACGACTCTGCCTCTGCCATTTTACGTTTGAAGCATTGGGGGTTCGAGGTGGGTGTTCATTTGATGATCGGCCTTCCGGGTGATACCTGCGACTATTTCCTCCGCTCCCTCGACCGGATCGTTGACCTCCGGCCCGATTTTGTGAGAATCCATCCCACGCTGGTGCTCAGAGGCGCTTCACTTGAAGAACTCTGGAGGAATGGGGAATATTCTCCCTTATCATTGGATGAGGCGATTCAGTCGCTAAAAAAGGGAATGCTTAAATTAGAAAAAGCATCGCTGCCGCTTGCCCGGATTGGCCTTCAGCCAACCAAGGAGCTGGAAGAACATCTTGTTGCAGGCCCCTTTCATCCCGCCTTGCATCAGCTCGTCGATTCGGCCATCTTTTACGATATGGCGGAAGACCTGCTACGAAATCACCCGAATGGGTCCAAGCCTGTTTTCGTCTGCCATCCGAAGGATCTCTCAAATCTGAAGGGGCAGAGGAATGAGAATCTCCAGAGGCTAAAAAACCGTTTCAAGCTCAGCGATATTTTTATTTTCAGTCGCAAGGATGTCGGAAGAGGGGATCTCGGACTTCAAACCAAAGAGGGAGAGGTTTTGATTGAAAGAAAGTGGCTTAATTAACTATTTTTTTTCTCACGGCTTTTGACGACGCAATAGATTCCCTCGCCATCCAAACCGGGTTTGAAACAGAGATTGTCTGACCGGCATTCTGCTCTTCGCCGGTCGCCTGCTTTCCAGCGATTGACGAGATCCGGTTCCCTGATCAACGGCCGGCTCATGGAGATATAATCAGCAGTCCCATCCTGGATGAGTTTTTCAGCCACATTAAAAGATCGCATGCCGCCGACCAGAATCAACGGAATACCAGTCTCATTCTTCACGGCGCGCGCGTCTTCCCTGAAATAGGCTTCTTTCTCTTCTGAATCGATTCCCGACCTGCTGGGAGAGAGTTTTCCGCCTGTAATAAAACCGCCGCTCAGTTCGATAGCATCCATGCCGGCGCGGGCCAGTATCTTGGCAATTTGCAGCGAGTCCTCCAGACCCAAACCGTTTTCTATAAAATCCCTGCTGTTCAACTTAATCAAAACAGGATAGTCTTGGCCCACCACCTTTCTGATGGCTTTGTATATTTCGAGGTGAATCCTCGCCCGATTTTGCACATCTCCTCCGTATTCATCCTTGCGCCTGTTAAACGCGGGAGAGAGGAACTGGCTGAGAAGGTAGCCATGGGCGGAGTGAATCTGGACCCCGTCAAAACCGGCTGATTTAGCCCTCCGGGCCGCATCCGCGAAAGAGCGGACCATTTCCCGAATACCCTGTTCGGTGATTTCCTTCCGGGGTGATGAGGCCAATCCTTCGAAATCAGATACGACAAGGGGAGGTTGCCCGGTCAAGTGTTTGGCCGCAAAGTTTCCGGCGTGCGCCAATTGCATGATGATCTTCCCGCCGCTGTCATGGACCGTGTTTGTCATTTCTCGCAGTCCCTGGATGAGGTCGTCCTTGTAAATGCCAAGCTGCAAGGGGCTCGCTTGGCCCTCCGGTCGGATATAAGTGTGACCGCTGATGATCAACCCCACTCCGCCCCGGGCAAGGGCAATCATTGTTTCAATCAGTTTCGAGGCGACCGCTCCGTCAGCAGCGGCCATTCCCTCCCAGGTGGCCGATCGAACAAATCGGTTCGACAATTCCATGCCATTAATCCTACTCATTTCAAAAAGCTTGCTCATATTTCTCCCTGTCAATCAACTAAAGTGCCCAACGGGGTCAGGTCTTTAATCTTGATATTTTAAGTTTCTCTCGTTAATCAACCTGCTTACGGTAGAATAATGTAGCCCTAAATGATCAGCCACCTCTTTTTGACTATACCCCCAGCGATCAACTGCATCCGCAATCCCTCTATTTCTTTTACCTCTTTCTCCTTTTGTATCCTTAAAAATATCTCCAAGACTTGGCCTGTTCATATATCTCTGGCCTTTCGGAATCTCCTTTGACTCCTCACATCCTCTCACATAATCAATCAATTGATCCACAAAATCTTCTTCCCCAAGGATACTCTGGCCTTTAATATCATCCCATATGGTTCGCTCACTTATCCCATTATGCACAAATCCTCTATACTTTCTCTCGGCTTCCCTTCTCCCTGAGGCGAATTGCTCCAACAGCCACTCTGTTGTAAGGCAAGGATGAGGCTTCTCTATCCCTGCCATACCCCTGTAACTGCTCCATCTCCATCGCTCAGGGGACTCAACTACTTTGGCCCGGACAGGATTCAGCGTCACATATCGGCAGACCTCAAGCAAATGAGTCTCTTTTTGCACAAGAATGGCCTTATATCTTCCCTGAAAGACATGCCCTACGGTATTATGCCGTTTATTAAAACGAATGGTATAGACACCGTTTAATTGTCGCATCCCCTTTGAAAGATTCCCATCCTGGGTCTCAATAACAAGATGATAATGATTGTCCATAAGACAATAGGCATGACAAAGCCAATGATATCGATCCTTGACCTCCTCCACAATATTGAGGAATACCTTCCGGTCTCTATCATCCTTGAAGATGGCCTTCCTTGCATTCCCTCTGGAGGTGATATGATACACTGCCCCCGCGTATTGAATCCTCAGTGGCCTAACCATAAAGCAACTTTACTCCACTCGAAATAGAATGTCAAGATTAAAGACCTGACCCCATTGTGCCTTTATTTTTGCTTGACAAATTTTTTGGGTTGTTCTATTGAATAGGGGCAAATTAAATATTTCACAAAGGTTTAACGATCACAACGAGGATGACAGATCGTATGATCTTATGAAACCTTCATTTTTTTTAGGAGAAGATCACAATGAGAATGACCATCAACGGCAGAGCTATTGAGACAGAAGAAGGCGCAACCATTCTTGAGATTGCCCATCAGAACGGTTTCCGCATACCAACGCTGTGCCACATGGAGAGCCTTATTCCAACAGGCTTCTGCAGGATGTGTGTGGTGGAGGTTCAGGGTCTTGAAAACCCTCTCACCGCTTGCAACACACAGGCCCTTGATGGCATGGTGATCGAAACCGATACCGCGAAGATTCGGGAGATAAGAAAGGAAGTCCTGCAGTTCATGCTGGTGAAGCATCCCCTCGATTGTCCGGTTTGTGACAAGGGAGGAGAATGTGATCTTCAGGATTATGTCTATGAGTACGGGATTCAAAAGGCGGATTATCAGGTCGATGCACCGGTCAAAGAGTATAAGACCTATTCCACACCTGCCATCAAATACCATCCGAACCGCTGTATCCTCTGCAGCCGATGCATCCGGGCCTGCAGGGAGATCGCTGGCAGGGAGGTTCTCGATCTTCAGGAGACCGGTTTTGATACGCGGGTCGAGGCCGTAAAGCCTGACAGATGCATCTCCTGCGGTGAATGCCTGGCCGCATGCCCTGTTGGAGCGCTCACGGAGAATGTGAGTTCCATCAAGGGAAGAAAATGGCAGGCGAAACGGGTTACGACCGTATGCGGATATTGCGGTGTAGGCTGTTCTCTCGATGTCAATGTCGTTGGCAACAGGTTGATCAAAGTCACCACCAAAGAAGGCGTGGGAACAAACAATGGAGTTCTCTGCGTCAAGGGAAGATTTGGCTTTGAATTTGTAAACAGCCCAGAAAGGCTCCGCACCCCTTTGATCCGGGAGAATGGCGCGTTGAGAGAGGCGAGCTGGGATGAGGCCCTGACCTATATTTCGACGAAGTTAAAGGAGATCAAGGAGAAGAATGGCCCTGACAGCATTGCCGGTCTTGCCTCTGCAAGAGCCACCTGCGAGGAGAACTATCTTTTCCAGAAATTCATCAGGGCGGCGATCGGAACGAACAATGTTGATCATTGCGCCCGTCTCTGACACTCCAGCACGGTGGTCGGTCTGGCCACCACTCTGGGCTCCGGAGCCATGACCAACTCCATTGCCGATTTCAAGGAAGCGGATGTCCTTCTGGTCACCGGAAGCAACACCACAGAAACCCACCCTGTGATCGGAATGTTGCTCAGAAATCGCGCCCGCTTCAATGGCGCCAAGATCATCGTCGTCGATCCGAGAAAGATCGATCTAACGGAAGAGGCTGATCTCTGGCTACAACCCAAGCCCGGGGACGACATCGCCTGGTTAAATGGATTAGCCCACATCATCATCAAAGAAAACCTCTACAATAAACCTTTTATCGACCAGCATACAGAGAGTTTTGAAGCCGTAAAAGAGAAGGTCTCCGGCTACACTCCCGAGTTTGTGGAGAAGATCACCGGAATTCCAAAAGACCGGTTGATCAAGGCGGCGCGGATGTACGCCTCGGCCAAAAATGCGGCCATCCTTTACTGCATGGGGATCACACAGCACTCCAAAGGGACGGATGGGGTGAAGGCGATCTCAAACCTTGCTCTCCTCTGCGGCCAGCTTGGAAAACCGGGAAGCGGCGTCAATCCTCTGAGAGGCCAGAATAATGTGCAGGGCGCCTGTGATATGGGCTGCCTGCCAAACGTCTATCCTGGATACCAGGGAGTGGCGGTAAAAGAATTAAGGGATAAATTTGAGAGCCATTGGGGAGCCCCGCTCTCAGAGAAGCCGGGGTTGACCGTGATCGAGATGAGCGAGGCGGCTTATGAGGGAAAGATCAAGGCCATCTACATCATGGGTGAAAATCCTATGGTTACGGATCCTGACCTTTCTCATCTGAAAAAGGCCTATGCCAAGCTGGACCTGCTTGTGGTTCAGGATATCTTTCTCACGGAATCGGCGCAGGTCGCCCATGTGGTCCTTCCTTCCCTGAGTTTCCTTGAAAAGGACGGCACCTTTGTCAACACCGAGAGAAGGGTTCAGAGAGTAAGAAAGGCGCTCAATGGACCGGAGGGAGCCAGAGCGGACTGGGAGATCATTTCTGACCTCTCCTCAAGATTCGGATATCCGATGAATTACGGAAACCCGGAGGAGATCTTCGAGGAGATCAGAAAGGTGACTCCACAATATGCAGGCATCACGTATGAACGATTGGAATCCGGAGGCATCCAGTGGCCATGCCCGGATGCGAATCATCCGGGAACGCCAGTCCTCCATAAGGGCAGGATCGTCAGAGGAAAAGGGCTCTTTGTCCCGGTCGATTATACTCCTCCGCCTGAAGCGCCTGACAGGGATTATCCGTTTATTCTGAGCACAGGGAGGGATTATTACCATTATCATGCGGGAAGCATGACCAGAAAGGTCCGGCTCCTCAATGAGATGTGTCCTGAGAGCCTTGTGGAGATAAACCCATCCGATGCCGGGCAGCTTGGAATCAACGAAGGAGACCGGGTGAAAGTTGTGGGCAGGAGGGGCGATTTTGTTTCAAAGGTGAAGATTACGGATAAGGTGTCGAGTGGTGTGGCGTTTGCCAAATTTCACTTTGCCGAGGCTCCGGTAAATTTTCTCACCAATACAGTGCTCGACCCCGAATCAAAGATTACGGATCTGAAGGTCTCTGCAGTTCGGATTGAGAAATGTTGAGGATAAGAAGCATACTGAAAATTCATAAATCGCTGCTATTGAAATGCGTGTAAGAAGATGTTAATTTTTTCACGAATTATTTTTCTCCTTTAGGTATTTCTAAAGGGGGAAGATTGAAATATCAAATAATAACGGTATGTTATTTAAGTATGAGCTGGGTTTACTATTCTCGATATTTATCTTGACAAAAAAAGGACAATCTTGTAGGTTGTTGATCGGATGAAGAAACTTTTCACAAGGGGGGCATGATGCTGATCGATTATCTTCCCATCCTTTTTTATTTCGCCATTGCCGTCATCTTTGCCTGTTTTGCCATTACCGCCTCCTATCTTCTGGGCCAGAGAAAACAGACGCTCATCAAGGAAGCGCCTTTCGAATGCGGCATGACCACTTACGGTTCCTCTTTCCGCAGGATCTCCATCAAGTACTACATCATCGCCATGCTTTTCCTGATTTTTGATATCGAAATCGTTTTCCTCTATCCGTGGGCAGTGGTCTTTAAGGAATTAAAGATCTTCGGCTTTATTTCAATGTCTATATTCGTCGGGATTCTCATCATTGCCTATATCTATGTCTGGAAAAAAGGAGCACTGGAATGGGAATAGAAACCTACCTTGAAAAAACACCTTTGATGCCGGTCCTCGATAAGGTGGTCAACTGGGGCCGGAAGTATTCGATCTGGCCGGTCACCTTCGGCCTTGCCTGATGCGCTCTGGAGATGATCGTCACCAGTTCGGCGACGTGGGATATTTCGAGATTCGGTTCAGAAGTTTTCAGGCCGTCTCCACGGCAGGCGGATCTGATGATTGTGGCAGGAACGCTGACCAAGAAGATGGCTCCCATGGTCAAACGCATCTATGAACAGATGCCGGAGCCCAAATGGGTCATCGCGTATGGGGCCTGCGCCTGCTCGGGCGGGATTTTTAAGACGTATAGTGTCGTCCAGGGCGTGGATCAGATTCTACCGGTGGATGTCTATGTGCCGGGTTGTCCGCCCAGACCGGAAACGCTCCTTACGGCGATCTTAACGCTTCAGAAGAAGATCGAGAAGGAGACCCTTGCGGATCGGAAGAATGTCCGGCTGATCAGGGAAGAGACTGATGAAAGGATGGAATGATATGACTGAAGTTCATCCTGCCGTAAAAAAAATTCAGGGGAAATTTCCCTCTTCGGCAATAGAGACGACGACCTTTAGGGGGGAAGTCAGTGTGGCTGTGCCGAAGAAGGATATCTTTGAGATTTGCCGATTTCTCTATGCCGACCCCGATCTCCAGTACCATATGCTCACCGACCTCTGCGGGGTGGACCATTTTCCTCAAAGCCCCAGGTTTGAGGTAGTCTATCTCCTTTACTCGTTCAAGACCAATGATCGATTGAGACTGAAGGCGAAGGTCGGAGAAGCTGAATCAGTGGCGAGCGTTGAATCGATCTGGAAGTCGGCCAACTGGCTTGAGAGGGAGGTCTATGACCTCTTCGGGATCCCCTTCGAGAAACATCCGGATCTGAGGAGAATACTCCTCTGGGATGGCTACGAAGGCTATCCCCTGAGAAAAGATTTCCCGGTCGAAGGACCGGATTTTGACAAACCCTTTGTCCCCGAGGTCTGAAATGGCAGAGACACGATTGATGACCATCAACATGGGCCCTCAACACCCGGCCACTCACGGGGTGTTGAGGCTTGTGTTGGAACTGGATGGAGAAATTATTGTAAAGGCAACTCCCCATATCGGGCATCTCCACCGGGGGGTTGAAAAATTAGCCGAGGCCAGGACCTACCATCAGGTCATTCCTCTCACGGACCGGTTAGACTACACCAATGCGATGGGAAATAATCTGGCCTATGTTCTGGCCGTTGAAAAACTGTTGGGCATTGAGGTTCCCAAGAGGGCCCAATATCTGAGAGTGATGATGGCCGAGCTTCAGAGGCTTGCGGCGCATCTCATCTGGCTGGGGACTCATGCATTGGACATCGGCGCCATGACGCTGCTCTTCTACAATTTCAGGGAAAGGGAGGATATCCTGAGGATTTTTGAAGAGGTCTCCGGAGGAAGGCTGACTCCGACCTACCTGAGAATCGGCGGGGTTGCCAAAGACCTTCCGGAAGGGATCGAAGGGAAGATCAAAGCCTTTGTCGAAGCCTTTCCGGGCCATATGAAGGATTACGAAACCCTTCTGACGAAGAACGTGATTTGGCTGAAACGGACCAAGGGGGTAGGCATTATCTCGAAGGAGGATGCGATCAACTGGGGCGTAACCGGTCCGACGCTTCGCGGCTCCGGAGTGAAGTGGGATGTGAGAAAAGCATTCCCTTATTCGAGCTATGAAGATTTCGAATTCGATATTCCAACGGGTTCGGTGGGCGATGTCTATGACCGGTACTATGTCCGGTTGAGAGAGATGGAGTGGGCAAACTCGATTGTGAAACAGACATTGGATCGCTTGCCAAAAGGGCCCATCCTTGCGGATGATCCAAAGGTCGTGCTTCCTGAAAAGGAGATGGTTCTCACGGATATTGCCTCCCTGATCCGGCAGTTCAAGATCGCTTCCGAAGGGTTTCAGCCTCCGAAAGGGGAGGTCTATGCGAGCGTGGAGGCGGCGAAAGGGGAGCTTGGGTTCTATGTGGTGAGCGATGGGTCGAATCGGCCCTTAAGGGTGAGAATCCGGCCTCCCTCTTTCCTCAATCTGAGCGCCCTTCCGAAGATGATCGAGGGAAGTTTGATTGCGGATGTGGTCGCCACGATCGGAAGCATCGATATTGTGCTGGGAGAGATAGACCGTTAAAAAGACCATTGCAAATTATAAATTGCAAAATTAGCAATTCAAAATTGATGAATTCGTAAAAAGTCGTCACTCCGGTGAAAACCGGAGTCCAGGCAATACCTAACCAATTGAAAACACTGGATTCCGGCTTTCGCCGGAATGACAAAACCTGGCCTAAAGAGACTTTTTACGAGACCATCAAATTTAAGAAAAAATATTTTGCATTTTTCAATTTGCATTTTGCATTGATCAATAAATGATGAGGTTCTTATGACAGACATCCTTTTTAGCAGTTGGGGTGGAGCGGTTGTGGATAACCGTGGAAAACCGGAGGCGGAGAGGGCGCCCATACCCAGTCTCAATCTTCCTCTTGAATTTGAAAAGGAGAAGAAGGTCAGAGCCTTCATCGGTTGGGACGGGATTGCCATCCGGGACCCCGAAGTCAATTTGATCGACCTCATTCGGGCTTACATGGAGGCGGTTCAGAAAGAATCGTGCGGCAAATGCACGCCCTGCCGGGTGGGAACACGGGTCATGTCAACGATTCTCAACCGGATTGCAGTGGGTCAGGGGAAGGTTGAGGATCTGGACCAACTGAAGTATTTGGCAGGGATGATCGAAAAGAGCTCGAAATGCAATCTCGGGCAGACCGGGCCCAAACCCGTGCTCCATGCCCTCGACCATTTTAAGGCACAGTTCTCAGAAGTGATTCAATCAAAGAAGAAGGTCCCGCGAGAAGAGTATAAGGTGAAGGTGACCGCTCCCTGCGAAAGCGCCTGCCCTTCGCATCTTCCCATCACCCGCTATGTCGAACTGATCAAGGAGGGCAGGTACACGGAAGCGCTCGCCGCCATCCGGGAGGCGACCTGTCTTGCCGGAGTCCTTGGAAGAGTCTGCATTCGGCCCTGCGAGGATAACTGCAGGCGGCAGAATGTGGATGAATGCGTCTCCATCAAATGGCTTAAACGGTTTGTGGCTGATTATGAACTTGAAAAGGGAAGGGAACCGGCGCCTGTTAGAGTTCCCACCCGTTCCGAAAAAGTGGCCATCATCGGTGCCGGTCCCGCCGGCCTTACCTGCGCTTACTATCTTGGCCTCAAAGGTTATCCGGTCACGATCTTCGAGAGACTTGGAGAGCCCGGCGGAATGGCCGCTGTCGGAATTCCGGATTACAGGCTTCCGAGGGATATCGTAAGATATGAGACAAGCCTCGTGGAGAGGATGGGTGCGGAGATCCGTTACAACACTCAGGTGGGAAAGGATATCACGCTCTCCCAGATCTTTGACCAGGGATACAAAGCCATCTTTATCGGTGTGGGGGCCCATACCAATACGCCCATGGGTGTTGAGGGAGAGGACAAGGGATATAAGGGGTTCATCCCCGGAGTCTATTATCTCCTTGAGATCAATCTTGGAAGAGACCCCTATCCCGAAGGAAAAAAAGTGGTGGTCGTGGGCGGCGGCAATGTGGCGATTGACTGCGTGCGCTCTTCCTTTCGGATCGGAAAGGCGGATGTGAACCTTGTCTATCGAAGGACGAAGAAAGAGATGCCTGCTGACCGGGTGGAGATCCACGATGCCGAAGAGGAAGGCGTTAAATTCCATTACCTCTGCAATCCGGTCCGGATCATTGAAAAGGACGGAAAAGTGACCGGTATGGAATGTATCCGGATGGAATTAGGCGAGCCGGATGAGAGCGGAAGGCGCAGGCCGGTTCCGATTAAAGGTTCGGAATTTTTCATCGAGGCCGATATCGTAATTCCCGCCATTGGCCAGGCGATCGACCTCTCCTTCCTCGACGAAAAGGACGGGGTGAAGACGACAAAGCGCTCCACCATCGCAGTGCAGGAAGGAACATTTCAGACAAACCGTGCAGGGATATTCTCTGCGGGTGATTGTGTGATCGGTCCGGATGTTCTCGTCCGGGGGGCGGGCCATGGGAAGAGGGCCGCCGAAAAGATTGACGCCTTCATTCAGGGAAGAGAGGTGAAGGAATCCGAGGACGAACGGCTGGAGACCCTGGTTGAGAAGATCAAAGTCTACAACAAGGATGAAAAGATCGGAAATCCGGGCGGGCAGAAGAGGGCGATGCTGGAGCTTCTTCCTCCTGATTCGCGAAAATGGATCTTCGACGAAGTGGAGAAAGGGTTTTCGATTCCGGTCGCACAGAAGGAAGCCGAGCGCTGCCTCCGGTGTGTGAGGGTGGGATTGTTTGCGGTATAAAAAAGGGGTTTAGAGGAGAAGCAGGATGCAGGTCGTATATCTTCTCATTGAGACAATTGTAAAATGCGTGGTGGTCTTTGCTTGCCTGATGCTCTCCGTGGCCTATCTGACCTGGCTGGAGCGGAAGGTCCTGGGCCATATCCAGATTCGCTTTGGCCCGAATCGCTGCGGTCCCTTCGGACTGCTTCAGCCGTTTTCGGACGGGATCAAGGCCTTCTTCAAGGAAGACCTTGTTCCGGGAGGGGCGGATAAGCCGGTCTTTGTCCTTGCTCCCATGATCTCTATCATTGCGGCCATCAGTATGTTTGCCGTGATTCCCTTTGGAGACCAATTCACCATTCCGGGAACGGGCTGGGTGGTCAAACTGCGGATCGCTGATATCGACATCGGACTCCTCTATATCTTCGGCGTTGCTTCCCTCGGTGAGTTTGGGATCGTGCTCGGAGGCTGGTCTTCGGGCAATAAGTATGGCCTGACCGGTTCGCTTCGCGCGGCCGCTCAGATGATCAGTTATGAGGTGGCCCTCGGACTTTCCATTGTCGGAGTCATCATTCTCTCTCAGAGCCTCAGGCTTACAGAGATCGTTACACTTCAGGCTGGGGGGTTCTGGAACTGGAACATTTTGTATCAACCCGCCGCTTTCGTCTTTTTCATCATCTGCGCCCTTGCCGAGATCAACCGGACCCCCTTTGATATGCCGGAGTCGGAGTCGGAACTGGCCTGCGGGTTTAATATCGAATACAGCAGCATGAAATTTGCCCTCTTCTTCATGGCTGAATACGCCCATATGATCACCGTAGCTGCTGTTGCCGTGACGCTCTTTCTGGGAGGATGGCAGGCTCCACTGCCCCAGCTCGATTTCATACCCGGAGTGTTCTGGTTTGGGGCGAAAGTCTTCGTGCTGATTTTCTTCTTCATCTGGCAGCGGGGGACCTTTCCGAGACTCCGCTACGATCAGATCATGAAGTTTGGTTGGAAGGTTTTATTTGAATTGACTCTCGTCAATATCTTGATTACCGCCTTGATCGTTTTGCTGAAAGGTTAATAAGGGGTCAAGTATGATCATTCCATTGCTAAAAGGCCTGGCATTTACATTGGGTCGGTTCTTTTCGAGACCGATCACCATCCAGTATCCGGAGGAGAAGGTACCTCCTGCAAAACGCTGGAGGGGAATCCAGTATTTTGAAAAGGATGAGCAGGGAAAGCTCAAGTGTGTCGCCTGCGGTCTCTGTATGGCGGTCTGTCCTTCCCAGTGCATCTACATCGAGACTGCGGAGGATGAAGAAGGGAAACGATACCCTCTCACTTACGAACTGGATGCCCTGAGATGCATCTTCTGCGGCTATTGCGAGGAGGTTTGCCCGGTCAATGCCATCTTCGTCGGGAAAAATTACGAATGGGTGGAGAGGAGCAGGGCTCCCTTTCTCATGAACACAGAGAAGCTTCTGGAGGAAAAGAAGTATAATCCGTAATTCAAATCCCTCCCAACCTCCCTTTGCTAAAGGGAGGGGGAAAATAGATCCCCTTTGGAAAAGGGGGATGGAGGGGGATTTTGATAAATTCATTTGGAGTAAAACCATGGCTGAAAATTTCGGAATACTCTTTCAGTGGTTGATCTTTCTGGGAGTGGCCTTCGTCTCGATCGTCGCCTCCCTGCTGGTCATCACACGCAAAAACCCCATCCACAGCGCCCTCCTCATGGTGCTGACCCTTCTCTGCGTGGCCGTGCTTTACGTGTTGCTCCACAGCCCGTTCATTGCCATCATCCAGGTCATCGTCTATGCTGGAGCGATTGTGATGCTCATCGTCTTCGTCATTATGCTCCTCGACCTCGAGACGGAACTCCGTTCCAAGCTGAAGATCAGTTATTCAAAGGTCATCGGAGGATTTGTGGCCGTTCTCTTCCTCTTCGGGATCCTTTACACCGTCGTGGCTAAATCCCCGACCGGCCAGACAGGCTCGTATACCCCCGAAAAGATGGCCACCAATGTGAAGGCCGTGGGTGAGGCGCTTTTCACGGACTATGTTTTTCCCTTTGAGATTGCGGCCATCCTGTTAACCGTTGCCATCATCGGCGCAGTGATTTTGAGCAAGAAAAGGACATAAGGAGAATCGATTATGTGGGTCGTGCCAACCATTCCCCCTGCCCTCTATCTTATGTTGAGTGGAATCCTCTTCACGATCGGTGTGATCGGGGTGTTGACCCGTCGTAATGCGATCGTCGTCTTCATTTCCATCGAGCTAATGCTCAATGCGGTCAATCTGACCTTCATCACGTTTTCCCGGTTTCTCCAGTCGATCGACGGCGTGATCTTTGCCTTCTTCGTGATGGCGGTGGCTGCGGCGGAAGCAGCGGTTGGGCTGGCGATCTTTGTGATGCTCTATCGTTCCAAAGAGACGATCAATGTCGATGAAGTGAATTTACTGAAATGGTGATTCAATTGCGGAATGCGAATTGCAGAATGCGGATTAAAATTCCGAAATCCGCAATCCGAAATCCGAAATGACAAAAGGAGTCTTTCATGCTTGAATATATGTGGCTCATCCCTCTATTTCCTTTTATCGGGTTTCTGATCAATGGACTTCTGGGGAGACGTCTGGGAAAGGGCGTGGTCAGCGTGGTGGGCCCCTCCGCGATCGGGCTCTCCTTTCTCACTTCCATCCTCATCTTCTTCGAACTGATCAATAAACCCTCCACCGAGCGGATTTTTGAGAAGGTGCTCTTCGACTGGATCGTCTCAGGCTCTTTCCAGACCGTGATCGGTTATCAGATCGATCCCCTCTCCATTCTCATGGCCCTGGTCGTGACCGGCGTGAGCTTCTTCATCCACATCTACTCCGTGGGATACATGCATGACGATCCGGGCTTCACTCGATTTTTCACCTATCTCAACCTCTTTGTCTTCATGATGCTCAACCTCATCCTGGCCAACAACTTCCTTCTGATGTTTGTGGGCTGGGAGGGCGTGGGCCTCTGTTCCTATCTTCTGATCGGCTTCTGGTATGAGAAGGATTCTGCGGCCAATGCGGGAAAGAAAGCTTTTATCGTCAACCGCGTGGGCGACTTCGGTTTCATCCTTGGAATGTTCCTGATCTTCATCAATCTGGGGACGCTCGATTTCACCGATGCCTTTGGCAGTGCGAACAAGCTGGACACGGCCACTGCCACGGCCATCGCCCTCCTGCTCTTTGTGGGCGCCTGCGGAAAATCGGCGCAGATTCCCCTCTATGTCTGGCTTCCAGATGCGATGGAGGGTCCCACGCCGGTCAGCTCTCTGATCCATGCGGCCACGATGGTGACCGCAGGCGTCTATATGGTCGCCCGGTGCAATGTCCTTTACAACATGGCGCCCATTGCCATGGCGGTTGTGGCAATCGTGGGCGTGGCCACTGCCATCTTCACCGCCTCGATCGGTTTCTGCCAGTACGATATCAAGAAGATCCTGGCTTATTCGACGATCAGCCAGCTTGGATACATGTTTGTTGCCGTGGGCGTTGGAGCCTATGCCGCAGGGATCTTTCACCTGATGACCCATGCCTTCTTCAAAGGACTCCTCTTTCTTGGAGCGGGAAGTGTGATGCACGCGATGAGCGGAGAGCTCGATATCCGGAAAATGGGAGCCCTGAGAAAGAAGATTCCCATCACCTTTGCGACTTTCTTCATCGCCACACTGGCGATCGCGGGCGTGCCCGGGCTATCGGGATTCTTCAGCAAGGATGAGATTCTCTGGATGGCCTTCTCCAGCGGACGGGGCCATTTTCTGATCTGGCTGGTGGCTGCCGTGGCCGCGGGGATGACCGCTTTCTATATGTTCAGGGCGCTCTTTATGACCTTCTTCGGAGAGTCGAGGGTCGATCACCACGTGGCGCACCATATCCATGAATCGCCAAAGGTGATGACCATCCCCCTGATGGTCCTTGCCGTTCTCTCCATCGTGGGAGGCTATGTGGGGATTCCCCATGTCCTGGGCGGAGCCAACCATATCCATGAATTTTTAGCGCCGGTGGTGGGCGGAACCGCTGAGCCTGTAAAAGCTCAAGCTATGTTTTCCCTCATCTCCGAGGCCTGGGCCGCAGGAGGGGGATCAGGCGACCATTCTGCCGCACTGGAGCTCTTTTTGATGGCCGTCTCCGTAGTGATTGCCCTCATCGGGATCGGAATCGCCTACTTCTTATATTTGAAGAACCCGGGCCTTCCAAAGATGCTGGCTGAAAAATGGAGTGGGCTGTATCGACTGGTCTCCAATAAATATTATGTGGACGAACTCTACCAGGTCCTCTTTGTCAACTCCCTCAAGAAGTTTGGCACAGGGCTCTGGAAGGGGTTCGATGAGTTCGTGATCGATGGAACGGTCAATGGCATTGCCTATTTCATCGGATGGCTGTCCGGTGTGATGAGGAAGATGCAGACCGGATTGGTCCAGAACTACGCCTTTTCGATCGTTCTCGGCGGACTGATCCTGGCCGTCTACTATATCATGCGGGCCTTCTTGTAAATCCTCAAATCCCCCCTTTAATAAAGGGGGGTGAGGGGGGATTTTAAGTTAAAGGAGTTAAAACTCATGGACATCTTGGGAATTCCCATTCTATCCTTCCTGATCTTCTTCCCGCTGGCAGGGGCGATCGTTCTCCTCTTCATTAAGAAAGACGAGACGATCCGATGGACAACCCTGGCCATTGCACTGGTCGAATTTGCGGCCTCCCTGCCCCTGTTCTTTAAATTCGACTCCGCCACTGCGGCCATGCAGTTTTTAGAGGACTGGTGGTGGGTTGAGGCTTACGGGATCAGTTATAAAATCGGGATCGATGGGATCAGTCTGCTCCTCGTACTGCTCGCTACCTTCCTGACTGTGATCTGTGTTCTCTGTTCCTGGACGGCAATCACCTTCAGGGTGAAGGAGTATATGATCTCCTTTCTCTTCCTCGAGATGGGAATGATCGGCGCGCTCGTAGCCCTGGACCTCATCCTCTTCTATGTCTTCTGGGAAGTGATGCTCATTCCGATGTACCTCCTCATCGGCGTCTGGGGAAATCCGGCAAGGCGGATCTATGCGGCCATCAAATTCTTCCTTTTCACCATGGCCGGAAGCGTGCTGATGCTGGTCGCTATTTTAGTCCTCTATTTTATCAACCTGAAGGCAACAGGGAGTGGCACCTTCGATGTGCTCGAACTTTATAAGCTTGGAGTCCCCATGGGCACTCAGCACTGGCTCTTCGGCGCCTTTGCCCTGGCCTTTGCCATCAAGGTGCCGATGTTTCCCTTTCATACCTGGTTGCCCGATGCGCATACCGAGGCGCCGACCGCAGGAAGCGTGATTCTGGCAGGCGTCCTGCTGAAGATGGGAACGTATGGATTCATCCGGTTTGCCATGCCCCTCTTTCCGAATGCGGCCCTTGACCTGATGCCGCTGATTTCCATCCTGGCCCTCATCGGAATCATTTACGGAGCGCTGGTCTCGATGATGCAGCCCGATCTCAAGAGGTTGGTCGCCTTCTCGAGTGTCAGCCACCTTGGCTATGTCATGCTTGGCATGTTTGCCCTGAACACGCAAGGCGTTCAGGGATCGATCTATCAGATGCTCAACCACGGGATCAGCACCGGCTCTCTCTTTTTGATCGTGGGAATGATCTATGAGCGGAGACACACCCGGATGATCTCCGATTTTGGGGGCATCTCAAAAGTGATGCCGGTCTTTGCGGTCTTCTTTATGATCGTCACCCTCTCCTCCATCGGGCTTCCCGGGACGAACGGCTTTGTTGGAGAGTTTTTGATTCTTTTGGGGGCCTTTCAGGCCAATATCGTCTATGGCGTTCTGGCAGCGGCCGGAGTCATCCTGGGTGCGGCCTACATGCTCTGGATGTTCCAGAGAGTGATGTTCGGAAAGATCACCAATCCAAAAAACGAAGGGCTGAAAGACCTCAATGCGCGGGAGGTCATCACGCTCATTCCCATGGTGGCCCTCATCTTCCTCATGGGGATCTATCCCAAACTCTTCTTCAGCAAGATGGATTCGAGCGTGGAGAAGTTCCTGAAGGACTTCAAGGGAAAGGTTGAAATGAAAGCGGAACTTCACGGCCCGAAAATGATAGCGGAAATAGAAAGTAAAAATGTCAAATGACAAAGTTCAAAGGAATTTCAAATTTCAAATTTTGACATTTCACCCTTTGTCATTCCTTTGGATTTTGTCATTTGAACTTTTCTTTAAGTGATTGGAGGGTTATTAATGAAAATACCGGAGATTGATCTTTATCTCATTGCGCCGGAAATCATCATCGCCGCCTTTGGGTTTTTAGTTCTTCTCGTTGACGTCTTTGCGCCCAAAGGGGAGAAGAAGGGATATCTCGGAGTCCTCAGTCTGATCGGCGTGGTCATCGCCTTCTTTTACACCTTTCCTCTGGCGGGGGCGGCCAAGACCGGATTTGAAGGGATGTTTACCTCGGACGGATTTGCCATCTTCTTCAAGATCACGATCCTCATCATCGCTTTTCTGACCGTCCTGATCTCGATGGGCTATGCTACGAGGGAAGGGATCGGGTTCGGAGAATACTATGCCCTCATCCTTTTTGCCACGCTCGGGATGATGCTCATGGCTGCCGGCACCCATCTGATCGTCATCTTCCTCGGCCTGGAGACAATGTCCATCTCCATCTACATCCTGGCAGGAATGCTGAGGGAGGACCGGAAGTCGGTGGAGTCGGCTTTCAAATACTTCCTGCTGGGCGCCTTTGCCACCGGTTTTCTCCTCTATGGAATCGCTTTCCTCTACGGGGCCACAGGCTCCCTCTATCTGAAGGATATCGCCTCTTACATCGCCTCGAAAAAACTTCTTGATAATCCGATGCTTCTGATGAGCCTGGCCTTTCTCACCATTGGCTTTGGCTTCAAGATCGCCTCTGTTCCTTTTCATATGTGGACGCCCGATGTTTATGAAGGAGCTCCGACTTCGATCACCGCCTTTATGGCAACGGGCGTGAAGGCCGCAGGCTTTGCCGCCCTGGTCCGGGTCTTCTTCACCGCTCTTCCGGAATTCCGTCCGGACTGGACCTCGATCATGTGGCTCATCGCGGTCGTGACCATGACCGTCGGAAACATCATCGCCATCTCCCAGAACAACATCAAGAGGATGTTAGCCTATTCGAGCATTGCCCATGCCGGATATATCCTCGTGGCCTTTGTCGCCGGAAACAAGTCAGGAACCTCCGGAATTCTCTTCTACCTCATGGCTTATGCCTTTATGAACCTGGGGGCTTTCACCTGCGTGATCCTTCTCGGCAAGAAAGGCGAGGAGAACATCCTGGTCACTGATTATGCGGGAGTGGGTTTCAAGTATCCCCTTCTGGCTGCCTCGATGACCATCTTCCTTCTCTCGATGGCAGGCATTCCTCCCCTGGGTGGATTCATGGCTAAATTCTATATTTTCAGTGCGGCGGTGGAAGCGAAATTTTACTGGCTGGCCATTCTCGGCGTACTCAACAGCGCCATCTCCGTGTACTACTATCTGCGGGTGACGGTGTTGATGTATTTCAGGGAATCGGAGCGGGAAATCACAGGCCTTCAGTTTTCACCGGCGCCGGTGATCGCATTGATTTTGGCCCTGATCGGAACCTTCTACATGGGAATCTTTCCTTCGAATGTCCTCTCCTTTGCCCAGAAGTCGATCGCAGGATTGATGTAAGGAGTTGGGGAAGGTTTAAAAATAGAAGGGAGCGCCGGCTGATTGCCGGACGCTCCTTTTTCTTTGCATCTCTTTAAATATCCTTTTACAATCTAATCCGTCATATTTTCCCCAAAATCCCTCCCCCGGGTGGGATAGGCTTCCAGCCTGTCAACACGGGCAAGATGCCCGTGCCACCTGGGAAGGTAAGCCTGCCTGCCGACAGGCAGGGGTGGGGGTGGACAGGCTTCCAACAGGAGCATTTCCACAGAAAAAATCTTTCCACAGAAAGGGGTCAACATGAGATACCATTGGGTCATCATTTTAGGGTTTCTAATTTTTTCAAATCAGGCCATAGGAGAAGAAAAGGGGGCGCCTAAAAACCAGAAGGATAAGGTGAGCTACATCATCGGGATGGATATCGGGACAAACCTTAAGAAACAATCGATTGAAATCAACCCGGAAATCCTTCTCAGGGGCATCAGAGATGGCCTTTCGGGAAATAAACCCTTGATGACCGATCAGGAGATGAAGGATACGATTGCCTCTTTTCAGAAAGAGATGCAAGCCAAACAGGAGGAGGTAAACAAGAAAATGGGAGAGAAGAATAAGAAGGAAGGAGAGGTTTTTTTAGCCGAAAACAAGAAAAAGGAAGGGGTAGTTACATTGGCCAGCAGCCTGCAGTATAAGGTCATTAAAAAAGGCAGCGGGAAAAAACCAAAATCGACCGATACCGTGACCACTCACTACAAGGGCACGTTGATTGATGGAACCGAGTTTGACAGCTCTTATAAGCGCGGGCAGCCTGTGAGTTTTCCCGTCAATGGTGTGATTGCAGGCTGGACCGAGGCCCTCCAGTTGATGGAAGAGGGCGCGAAGTGGCAGCTCTTTATTCCCTCTCCGCTCGCCTACGGGGAACGGGGCGCAGGACCCCAAATCGGTCCGAACGCCACCCTGATCTTCGAGGTAGAGCTGATTTCGGTTCAGGAGAAAAAGTAAGCCTCCCTTAGTGGCCTTTTCGTGTCCTCAGGAAATCGAGAGCTTTGGACTTTTTATCGCCTACATAACGACCTTTTCTGAGAGGATTACTCCTTCTATCGGAACTTATAAGTCTATTGACTTCCCTCCTCGCCTTAAGTAATATTTTTCCTGATTTGATGAGAATCCCATGAAAAGAAAGGGGGCACTTATGGATGAGAAAAAGGTTCAACCCAAAAAACTTACTGTGGCGAATACCAAACAGGAGATGCTCGAAGCCTATCAGGTGGTCTTGAAGCAACTGGAGGCTCAGAGAGAAGCTGAGCTCAAACCCGAAAAACGGCTCGAGGAGAAGAAAGCGAAAGAAGTGACCCATGTGGCGGAATCGCTTTCTTCCGAAGGAATTGCGAAGGAAGTCAGCGCCCTGAAAATAGAAACGGGAAAGATGCTTGCACAGATCTCCGACCGGCTTGAGGAAGAGATCGGCAAGTTTAAGGCGGTTCAAAGCGCCATCACGTTGAAGGAGAAGGAACTTCAGGAGCTCTATGAGATTGAAAAGTCGTCCTTGACCCTGGCGGCTTTAATTGAGTCGCAAAACCAGAAGCGGGAATCCTTCGAATCGGAGATGGCCGAAAAGAAGGAAGCCCTCACCCGGGAGATCGAATTTCTGCGTGCAGAGCGGGAAAAGGCGAAAAAAGAATACGACGATGAGATAAAAGAGCGGGATGCCGCCGAGAAAAAGAGGCGTGAAAGAGATAAGGAGGAATATGACTATTCCTTCAAAAGGGAGCAGAAATTAGCAAAAGATAAGTTCGAAGACGAAAAGGGAAAACTGGAAAGGGAGATCCAAGTCAAGAGGGAAGAGATGGAAAGAGATTTGCAAGAAAGGGAGAAAATGATCGCTTCCCAGGAGAACGAACTGACCGAATTGAGGAAAAGGGCCGCTGCTTTTCCGAAAGAGATGGAAGCAGCCGTCGGGAAAACCGTCAAAGAGACGACTGAGAGGCTGAATCTGGAATCCAAGAATAGGGAAGATCTACTGAAAAAAGAATTCGCGGGCGAAAAAAATGTCCTGACGACCAGGATTGAATCCCTCGAAAAATTGGCAAAAGAGCAGGGCGAACAGATCGCCAGGCTCGGTCTGCAATTGGAGAAAGCCTATCAACAGGTTCAGGATATCGCCGTCAAAACGATCGAAGGTTCTTCAAACATCAAGTCTTTTGCCAATCTTCAGCAATGGATCAGCGAACAGACAAGAAAGTTCCCTCAGGAGAAGTAATTATTCGGTATAGTTTGTAAACAATAGATAGGGTGAGAATCAAAAGGTTTGGGTTAACCTTTAAAATTCGATGAGACAAAAGATGTGGGTTTACAGCCCACCAAAGCCCAAAGTGCCTGATGCCGTCAAGGTGCGAGTGGAAATAAAGGCAATAGAACTGGTAGATGCTGTCCTGAAGCCGGAACACGTCGTTAAGACCCCACCCAAGAATATGAAGTGGAACTATATTGTTGACATCTACACCAAATGGTATCGTAACTACTTCTATTTCTGTGCCAAATACGCCTGTCCGGGTCCAAATGCACTGTCGCCTTTTTTCGACACGGGGTTTGCTCGCCTGGAATACGCCGGCGGCGTAGACCAACAGAGCCGGTTCAACTTGTCCTACATGCGCCATACGGGCAGGTGGTGGGAGATTCGACATGGCCTGTCACTTGATCAATGTTTGGCGGAAATCAGAGGGGGTGGGCTCTTCCACCCCTGAGCTTGTGCTGGTCTTTCAAAGTGACGCGCAATTCCATATAGAAGTTATCACAAGGCACAGGCGCCTAACCTTTCGTTAGTGTGCCTTGAAAGCCGTCATTTGGGTAAGGCCAGGCGATCAAATTTTTATTCTTGACCAATGATCCAGACCATATAGGGCATTTGCAACGAATATGAATATTTCTAGTGTAGTGTTACAGCAATCACTTTACAATCCGTTCGTGGTGAGCATGTCGAACCATGAACGGAACCCCTCGATATAGTTCAATAGTTCACCCTTCGACAAGCTCAGGGCGAACGGGGTATTGTAAAGAAGTGTTAGAGACACTACACTAGGATGAAAGGGGTCTCCATTAGTAATCCAAAAGCGTTCCTTAGACACCCCTAAATGGAAAAATGTTCTGTGATTTTCTGTTGTTTCAGCGTGGAATAGTTTAAAACACGGCAAAGGGGTTTATTGGAGAGGTGAGGTTGTGATGATGCCAGGCTGGACACGTTATTTTTAGCCATGCCTATCTCTTGGCGCGGCACCCTCCAGCAATATGTTGGGCGTCTATATCGACTCCACGATAATAAGCAAGTAGTGCAGGTCTACGATTATGTGGATATCCATGTCCCGACCCTAATACGCATGTATAAAAAACGACTTAAAGGTTATGAAGCAATCGGCTATACGGTTCAAAAAGAGAGCAGGACCTCAAACCAGCAGCCTAACGAATTCGAATATGTCCAAAATGAGAACCTTTAGGCTACGGTTCTTCTGTTTCGGTTTGTTTCCTTACATTATGAGTTGTAAAAGCAAAGGTTTGGTCTGACGGACACCTTCAAACCTTTGTGTTAACTTCTTGCTGTACTTCGCAACTGACGTTTCAGCAAAGCGTGCTTGTTTTCAATTGATAATCCTCAAAACATTTTTCACCCCAAAACATTTTTCTCAAAAAACATTTTTCTCTTGACAACATGACGATACAATGTTACATTGTTACACAAAACTTACAGTGGAGGTATTCTCCATGAGCGAAGTCATTAGGATTTCAGAAGCAACCTATAAGCGGCTAGAATCATTGGCAAGAGGATTTGACACCCCAGGGAGCGTCATCGAACGGTTACTTGATTTCTATGAGCAACCTCACAAAAACATTTTCCCGAGCCCAATTACTCCTGATGAAAGGGCGGCTAGTAAGGGGTCAAGGTTGCCCCGTGGCGTAAAAACGCCTACTAAGGCTTATTACCGGCCGATCCTTCAAGCCCTTATTGACTTGGGTGGTAAGGCGAGTGTTCACGAAGTGATTATTAGAGTCGAAAAGGCAATGGAAGCTTCCTTGAATGAAAAAGACCGTCAGCCAATAAGCTCCAATACGAATGAGCCTCGCTGGGCAAACACTGCAAAATGGGCACGAAAACGTATGACCATGATGCAGCCCCCTCTCTTGAAGCCAGATTCCCCAAAGAAAATATGGGAAATCACCGAGGCTGGGCGTAGATTTCTTGCACAGATTCCCAACTCGAAAGATCCGCTGGAGCACCCTAGGACAAGTTCAGGTGGATTGCGTGCCGCTACCCATCCACCAGCAACTCTTGCCTCCCCAAAAGAGCCAACGACGGCAATGAAGACTGGCTTCTTGTTCGGAGGCAAATTTTACACCGCGCGCTCAGCGAGAGAAGCCATGCAAGAAGTTCTCCGACTCTTCGCTAAACGCGATCGCACATTCTTGGACCGATTTGCTGCTCGCAAACACGGGAAGAAGCGACGTTTTGTAGCTCGAGACCGGACGGAGCTGTATCCTGGAAGCCCCGATCTTACCGAGCACTCTGTCGAGTTGATTCCAGGCTGGTGGATGGGGACGAATTACAGCAAGAGATCGATTACGGAGATCATTCAACTCGCTTGTGAGGTTGCCGGGTTACGCTTCGGAGAAGATTTGCAGGTGAACCTTGGATTAACTGCTTAAAATTTAATGGTCAGAGTCTTTGTAAGTGTTTTTTTATAAATCGGGGAACCTTCAATGAATGATATCCAGGTGATTGAACAGTTTCGTCATTTAATTGCTGAATCTAAAGAAAATCAAAATCGTTTTGCTCTTGCCATCATGAATGATGATTTTAAAGATCCTGTATTTGAAAATATATACGAGGTTGTGATTGAGATCAAAGAAAAATTGGCACAATATGACGTCTTGCGAGTAGATGACCTGACATTGAGGAACGATCTAATAGCAATAAGAGAAAATAAAGATTTTGCTTACTTTGAGATATTGGAAATACTTTCAAAATATGGCGATAAGGCGGGAGGTGATAAACCGACTTTTGGACCAAATTGGGAAGAGTTCAATCGGGATAGATGGTGGGACATCTTGCAAAACGAAATAATATCGAATGTTGATCCGTACACGCTAATTATGAGAAAAATGGATCTTGGAACGCTATTAGTGGGAAAACCTGTTCCGGAACACCTGAAGGGTCATTTGCGACAAATAAAGGAATGCTATGCATGGGGATTTGAAAATGAAGCTTCAATCTATTGCAGGACAATTTTAGAGGAAGGCTTCAGAGAAGCTTTAAAATCAAAAGCCGAATTCAGTACGCCTCGACAAAGGAGAGATTTGGAAGGATGGTCCCTAGAATGGTTATTAAACCACTCAAAGAACAGAAAATACTTTAACGGGGAAGTCATAAAAAGGGCTTATAAACTCAAAGAAAATGTAAATCACATTGTCCATCCGACCAGCGCGAGGAAGCCTGACGTACAAATGTCTAACTTAGAAATAATCAAAGATACGTTTTACATTCTGGAGATGCTATTTCGTTAGACGTTTCGCGGAGGAATCAACGATTGGGGACATTAGATCCCCACATAACAAGTCGAAACCAAGGGTCTCAATAATCAACAAAGTTTTGTCAAAAGTTGAGACCTGCCTGGTGCCGTCAAGACGGACACCGATAAACCTAAAGAAACTACGGCAAGGGGAAAGATGGGGATGACTCGATTGATTTGTTTCGCTCACTCCGATACGAACGCCGGAAG
>Ga0194127_10001725_pt1 | contig 31365 bp, 30 predicted proteins | sample TA2KigC100mmetaG_FD_148624 | JGI IMG/M metagenome (GOLD analysis project Ga0194127, IMG submission 148624) | Freshwater microbial communities from Lake Tanganyika, Tanzania - TA2015036 Kigoma Deep Cast 100m | ecosystem: Environmental > Aquatic > Freshwater > Lake | place: Tanzania: Lake...
AGGTAGTCGAGATTGGTCGCCTTGATCCTTCTCATGGCGGGAAACAACTCCTCCAGAGTATGTTTAAGCGTCACTTCATGGAGATCGACACTGGTCTCGGCATGGCGTAAGGGAAGGCAGAGTTGTGCACGGCCATAGGCGTCAATGCAGGTCCCGTGGCCGGCTCCGCAATTGAAGAGCTGGTCGCCCGACGGACCCATGAATCTGCCGCAAAACTGTGCCATTTCTTTCAGATAAAGTGAATTGCTTGAGAGTGCGGCGGCCACCTCCTCCGGCGTTGCCCGAAGCCTGGTGATGCAAGCATTCTTCACGGGGTCATCGCGGCGGTAACGGAGATCGAAGTTCATGGAGTAGAGCGGCTTTTTATCCATTGAGGGTATGGTCGCTGCCCAGGCCTCAAACGTTTCCTGATCTCCTTTCAGGAAACGGAGATGGGGACCCTTCACGATGAAAGGAACCTTGTAGCGAAGCAACAGGTCAACACCGCGGCGGAACTCGAAGAACGCTCCCGCATGCCCCGCAACCCGGTCATAGGAATCCGGGTTCATACCGTAGACAGAAACCTCCACTACACGACGGGGATGGACCTTTGACAAAAGTTCGGCAAGTTCCGTAGTGATGAGCCGGGCGTTCGTAAATAAAATAACCTCCATCCCAAGACGCCGTGCAAAGAGATAGAGATCGGGCAGGTCGTCGCGCAGAAGAGGTTCACCGCCGGTGAAGCGAACAGCAAGACAGCCGAGAGTGGCCGCCTGGGTCAATATTCGTTTGACAAAATCCGTGTCCATCTCACTGCTCAGAGCATCGGCATCACTCTCTTTTAGATTGATACAACAATGGATGCAATTGTTGTTGCACCGCTCCGTCAACTCTATGTCCATCTGGTTTAAAAGCGGTTTTTTGTTATGCCAGATATTGGATTCATGAAACTTGAGCTTTTGTACGTGGGTCATCAGGTGTCCGTTTGTGCATTCATGATGCCATGGAAGTCACGATACGGTGCAACGTCTTCGGCCTCGATCAGTTTCTCTATCTCATGCACAATTCCTCCGCTCTTGTCAAAATGCATGACATAACACGGGAGTTGCTGCACCATCAGCTCAATCAGATCGAAGGTCTTTGTCCACCAGCCTGCGTCGGTGAAGGGGCGGATAAGACAAGTGAGCAAGCGGCGCGTTATTTCCCTGCGGTCGACGAGAGGTATGATGTCGTTCCCTTCCGCATGCTCGATAAAATAGATCGCCCTGAGCGGCGCGCCAGCGGAGGAGACCAGCGGCACACCACCATGATCCCAGGTGCCGTAGACCTGCCAGGTTTCGCCTCTGCGACGGGCGATATTTCCTCCGTCGGAAAGAATCTCTCCCTGAATCCCGCTTTTCGCGAGGGAATCCATGAGCATGCCAGTGATGGTGGATCTGCCGGAGCTGGACCGGCCTGCAAAGAGGATTCCTTTCCCGTCAATAATCGCTCCCGCCGAAGAGAGAGAGCAGCCCTGACGGTCGGCCAGCAGCCGCGCAATAAGGATCGTATCGGACGGAAACATGGTCAGAGAGTGAAGAGCGCCTCTGCGCCAGCGCTCCCCCCCGGCATCGTCACTATAGATGCGCCCGCGGGTGTAGTCGGCAGTAAAGGTTGCCATTCGAGAGAGGGACGGGTTGTGCGACTGAGGCGATATATCAAGATAAATGTATGATCCGTCGGAGCCATGCTGCCTGAAAATCGTCCATGGCGACTTGTGGTAGACCTCCTTGCCAAGATCATGTCCTTCGTGGACGGGAATATCGAAGTGGTGACGTATGGTTACCGTATCCTCTCCGGGCCCCTCGGCACGAAAAGAAGTAAACTTTTCATGAAAAGTAGTATCGTTAACAGGCAGTTCGCTCTCGACCTGAATGGTGATATCGGCAATCCGAAAATAGCGACGATGGTTCGTCTTCCAGTTCTCCTTGAAACGCCTGTTCTCCAGAGCGACTTCGCACAGGTGTTCGACAGGTGCTGAAAAACGACCATGCTCCAGCCAGCCATAAACGGCGCACCAGCGGCAGTCTTTGCGGAGGTCGCAGGAGCCACAATGAACCTTGTACTCCTCACCACAGAACACTCTGTCTGCAAGCGAGGGAATAAACTCCTCCCAACTTTCGCGAACAGTGCCTTTGCGAAGATCGTAGCGCATTGAGGGGTCTTTGAGGAAAGAACAAAAGGTCATGCCTCCGTAAGGGTCAACATGGAAGTCTCGCCTGCGGGCGATGCAACTGGAAAAGATGCGATCATCACCTTCCGTATGGCCACATGGATGACCGTGCGATTCTTCATAGGAGAGATCCGGCTGGTCGAGCGTCACGATATCCCGCGGGTCAAGGCGCTGGCGGGAGATCTCGGCGTTGACCTCCGGATCCTGGTAAGAAGAACGGTAGAGCCAGGGAGTGCCGATACGCCAATGGGGGCTCAGAGACTTAGCCAGCTCCACCATATCTTCCCATTCATGCCAGTTGGCCTTCATGGGAATAAGCTGGACGGTAAAGCCTGACCCTGCTTCTTTAAGATAGCGAAATCCCTGCATGACCTGTTCAAAACCATCGGAATTGCGGGTAATATCGTCGTAGGTTTCTTTGGTGGCCCCATAAAGAGCAACCATCTTGTTTCCCTTACGCTTGAGCAACCGTGCAAGTTTCGGCGTCATGAGGGTCCCATTCGTATTGAGTGCGTAGGAAACCGCCTTGGCTGTAATATAATCGAAGATTTCAATGAAATCAGCCCTCAGCATCGGTTCACCACCAGAAATTGACCATTGGCGTGTTCCGAGTGCTCGAGCTTCATCGATAATGCGTCTGAGTTCGTCAAAGGAGAGTTCCCTGCTCCGATCAGGATCTGTCGGGGAAATTCTTAGCCAGCAATGAAGACAGTTGTTGTTGCATCGGTAGGTCAAATCCAGATGACCTTCAAGAGGAAGGCGTAAATCAATAATTTTTTTTTGTATGTGGCAGTAACTATTCCGGGAGATTTTCTCAGCTTTCACAGCATATCCTTCCGGCCACACGACAAACTGCTCGATTTGGTAACAACCATCCCATAAAACCATCCGAAATAACCACAGCCTTGACACGATCAGCTCCGATGTCAGCCGATTGTGTTGTTCTATTCCGCTCTTGCTTCTTTTTGTGCTGAACGAGAGGTGTGGAGGAACATAAAAAAATGGGCGTCATGATATCCATCCTAAAGAGGACAGGTTACTGATATTGATAAAATGCCAAATTCTTATCGAGCAGAAGTGCCTTTTTGGAAAAAACATGTCTCTTCTCTACGGAAGACGTATTGACGATATTGTCCTTCCCGCAAAAACAAGAGGACTGCTCAAGCAAACTATCCTTCGGGTGAATTCTTGAAATAGCGCTTTATCTAAATAAAAAAAATAGACGTAAAACAATACACGCCCTGAAACAACTCGACATCATTGCCGTTATGATATAGCCCTGATCCTACGATTTCGTTCCACCGTAGCCTCAGGGCTATAATAAAATCTTAGGTCGCCTCATCCCGGAAATGAGCGAGAGTATAAAAGGCTTATGTTAAGAACTTGGTCGCGATCTACAGGTATCACATTGATTACCGCCATGATAGCAGTTGCCATCAGTTTCATTCGGCCCCGCATGGTAGCCCGATTTGCATGCATTCAACACATTTTCCTTAGGTTGCTTACGTGTGATGACAATCAACTGAGGTGTTTCCCAATTTTTGGTTTCAAAGCTCATGACTTCCTCCTTTTTATGTTATGGTTTTGTTAACGCGAACACTCTATCATACTAACCGAAGCTAGTCAAACGATATTTAGCATGCTCAGGGGACATCCTAGTTTCCTTCCTCTTTATAGGGCGCGAAAACCGGCAATTATTTTCGTCTTTAGCTCTACTGCTGGCAACTGCTGTTTGCACGAGAGCCCGTCATTTACATGACGTGGTACATTTGAGACATATGTCGTATCCCCCGTAAGATTTCTTGCAATCATCACGACTCGCGTAACATTCTCCATTAAACGGGTTATAATATGGAGTAAGCTCATGACATCTTCCAATCACCTTTCCCCCTTCAACGCAACACAGCTTTCCTCCCAGGGCAAGTAAAAAGGTTTCAGTTATATTTTCCTCAGAAGAGCTTAAAATAACTGCCTTTTGCGTTTCTATATCAGGTTTGGCTTTCGGTTTGTATATGCACCAGGATTCATGGCCTGAGCCACAAGGCCTATTGCAACCGGCACAAACACAATTCTGTGAAGTCAAAAGTATTTCTTCATTTCCGATATTCTCGCTTTTTTCATTTATTACAATTCCCTCATGCCCACAGTTGGGGCACTTCGTAGGCTTGGTCGTACTTGTCCAATTATCGTTACATTTGGGGCAGAGGCCATTATATGTCTTTGCGACAGAGAATGACAGAACCTGCAGCGGATTCAGAGTGCCTTCGATCTCGGACTTCTTGCCCTTGTCCGTGCATCTTTTAAGGCAACCGTCTCGTCCTTTCATACAGTGAAAGGCACACTCGCCCGCCTCCTTACTATCTGGTTTCGTTGTTTGTCTACAAAGTTTCAGACACGTTTGGAAAGTGAGAAGGCAATCATCCTCACAATCAGCCAGAGCAACACCCGAAAATAATGCTAAAATAGTCAACATCCCTACTAATACAGAACAATTTTTTTTCATTTTTTTGTCCCCCTTTTCTGTTAGGATGTCTTTTCGCTTGCTGATCTAACCAGCGTTGCTACTAATCTCATTCTTTTCATACTTTCCTCCTTTTAAAAAAACCTGCTTAAAATACCGTGACGGATGTAATTTATTTTGGCTTTAGGACCTCTATTAACGGGCATTTCTTACCGGAAGTGCACGGCCGCCCCAGGATTCGGACTTGGGACCCCACTTCCGTTTACCACTATGAAAACCGAAGTAGGCGGCACCGGAACCTTCATTTTCCGAGGCCCAGGGAGAGTCACAGCTAATATCTATCAACTCAGTAGCGACACTAATAGTATAGTTAACACCACATCTTGCTACACGGGGTTTACTCTCATCATATAAACTTGCCAGCTCGTCCATCGTTGGCATCCGCCAGTTTGTATATCCACCTCCACGGTAATGCTCGCAATAGCCCTTGGCGTTTTGCCAAATGATGTCACCACCGTTGTCCCACGCTGCCCACATAAGGCCTGTCTTTGTATCTAATACTGTCCCGTTGTCATATGCAATAAACCGACCGTCTGTGCCTTTCACACTAACGGCTCCGCCTTGGGCGACCTTTTGCTGCGGAACAGAGTAAGTCCGTCCGATCTTTTTTTCAAGCTTCGATATCACCTCTTTCGCCTTTGAAGCAATGGGGGTATCCGGGAGCAAAATGGTTACCTTGTTATAATCAGTGATGGCCTTATTGTAATCACCCTTCTTTTCCCAGGCTTCGCCACGGTTGTAGTAAGCATCGGTGTATCTTGGGTGGAGCTCGATGGCTTTGGTATAATCGGCGATGGCCTTATCATAATCACCTTTTTTCACCCAGATGAGGCCACGCCCCAAATAGGATTGGAAGTCCCTGTAGAAAAGCTCAATGGCCTTGGTGTAGTCAGCAATGGCTCTATCGTATTCCTCTTTTTTTCCCCTCATGTCTCCACGGAGGCGGTTGGGTATATTGGACATCGGATTAAGCTCGATGGCTTTGGTATAATCGGCAATGGCCTTATCATAATCATTCTTCATTGCCCAGATATCGCCGCGGTAAACGTAAACTTCGCCCAGTTTCCATTCTGACAACTCGCCAGACTCGATGGCCTTGGTATAAAGCCTGATAGCTTCATCATAGTTCTCGCTGAGTCTGTTTTCATATCCGGCTTTGATATCCTCCGTGGCCCCAGCCCATCCAAGAGATGAAGAAAAAAAGATAAAAACCAACAAATAAAAAGATGCAAACATCATTCTTTTCATTCTCTTACCCCTCTCCTGTAAGCATTCACATATTTCGAAATACAAAACAGTCCCCACTGCGCAGCCCTTATTCTGCCGGCTCAATTTTTTCCACTTCCATATAGCATGAAAAAGGACAATTCAATAAACCATACACCGTCACTTTCTTCCCAATCAACCTATCCATTCTCAAAGTTTTAGGAATTCTGAGAGAAATAGAAACCTGTATATTGGGTTCCACAATAACTCCGTCTTTAAGCTCAGGGACTCCGTAAGGCAAGAATCCCTCTTCCAGACGCAATGAATAAAGATATCCAGCCTCTATCAAACCTTTCCAAGAAGGATTGGTCAACTCCAATTTACCGGTCATAACAGCTTGACGGGGATACTTTTCTTTTGCTTGACCCAAACCGATCAGCACTGATAAAATCAAACAGCTTAAGAGAAGTATCTTTTTCATCTTAATGGAGATCATTTTATCAAAGGCTGGAAGGAGCCTACTATTTTTTCGAACACATCTTGGTATTTATCAGCTATGTCTTCAGATGCACTATACTTCAACGCAAAGAAACCCTTGTCTGCAGACAACACCACAAAACGTTCATAGACAGGGATTTTTTGGTTTACGATCTGTCTCGGCCTCTTAAATTCAAACACCTTTCTTTCAAAAAGATAGGCAAGGCGGCCACTAACCAATCCAGCCCGAACCTGGCCATATTCGCTCCCTTCTAAAGTGATCCCCAAGATAGGCTGTGAAAAGATATTAAGGTATTGCTCCGCATCTTGATAGAGAAGATTTCCTGATCCATAGTAATGAACGGAGATCGAAGAAACAATCCCATCATGTGAGATTGGGCCGAAGAAATTGAAGCCGTAAACCTTTTTTTCTTCAGCAGACAAACCCAATCCCTCTTCCATCTTCCTCCAGTCCAAAGGCATAGTGATTCTGAAATAGCTTCCTTCGGACACGTATTCTTTAAACGCATCCGATTTTTGGTAAGGGACATCAGCTGTTCGGATATGGTCTATGGCGAAACATACATTGACTTGCAAAGTAAACAGAGCTATAAAAATTCCTGCAATCAAAAAGACAGAACGTCTTAAAAACAGAAAGAGATCGCTTCTATGGTCAGCCATTTTTACATCACTTTCAGAATGGGTCGTTTCCATGATCTTCACACTCTTTGTTCTATAGATAAATTTTAAATTAAAAGGTTCCCACTCATTTACATTATTTACTGTGTATTCGTCTTTTTTATTAGAAAGGCATTTTTTATGCCAACAATAACAATCTATAACTAACTGAAATTTATTATTTTTTTTAACGATGGGAAATTGGAGTGGCAAAAAATGACCACAAATAGTAAGAATTGACATTTTGCGTTCCAGTTGTATCTCATTAATTGAGAAATAAATATTCCATTTTAAAGCTACAGTGCTCTACAAATCAGCCCCTTTACGTATTCTCCTTCTGGGTGGGAAAGGTCGACAGGATGGTCGATGGGGTGCCCTCTTCTGGCCAGGGAAAGATCCCCCCTCTGGGGTCCCCCCTCTGGGGTCGGACCAAGGCAACTAATTGATTTTATGAATCAATGCTTAAAAAAAGAGGCTCATTGGGGGCTTAGCAGAGATTTTGGTTGACTTCTGACGCAGGGTAATGTTAGTTTGGGGGAACTAAAAAAGGGGTGGGAAATGGCTTCGGATGAATTGAAGATTGTCTTGGAAGATGTGAAGGAAAAGTTCGACACGGTAATAGAGGGTATTAATATGGTTCGGGAGACCTTGGAACGTCACAAAGAGGAGAACCAAAGGGAGCATGAGGAATTTAAGAAGACGATATTGGGAGTTCAGGTTGATGTGTCCGTGCTAAAGACCGATGTAGCAGTCCTAAAGACCGATGTGGCAACCCTCAAGACCGATGTGGCAACCCTCAAGACCGATGTGGCAATCCTAAAGACCGATGTGGCAATCCTGAAGACTGATGTCTCCGAGATAAGGAAAGACCTGAATGACCATCGGGATAACACCGAGCTTCATGCAAGTGAAAAGAGGAAAAAGGCTTAATCGAAATAACTCCAGGGTCCCACCTTAAAAATTCATTTTTAGACTTACATCGCCCTGCAGACCAGGCCTCTCAGATATTCACCTTCGGGGTGGGAAAGGTCGACGGGATGATCGATCGGGTGCCCTCTTCTGGCCAGGAGTTGAACCCTTTTGCCCGCATCCACGGCCGCGGCGAAGACGATCTTCTGAAAGAGATCCCAGTTCATGTGGTGGGAGCAGGAGAAGGTGAAGAGAAGTCCCTCCTTTTTCAAGAGACGAAAGGCTTGCAGGTTGAGATCCTTGTATCCTCTCGAAGCGCCCGGGAGATGACCCTTCTTTTTCGCAAAAGGAGGAGGATCGAGAACGATGACATCATAATCGGGTTCAAGGCTCCTCATCACTTCAAAAGCATCTCCTTGGATCAATCGCGGAGAGAACCTTTCCAGATGATTGAGAGCGAAATGGTCCTTCACCCTTTCCAGGGCCTCTTCTGAGGAGTCGATCATTGTCATCTCTTTGGCTCCTCCGAGCCCTGCGTGAATGGAAAAACCTCCGGAGTAACAGAAACAATCCAGTATCTTCTTTCCGCGAGAAACCTTTGGGAGAGAAAACCGGTTCTCTCTCTGATCCAGGTAAAATCCTGTCTTCTGGCCTCCTTTCACATCGATCCTGAACCGGCATTCATACTCCTCTATCTCAACAGGAGCGACAATTTCTTCTCCATAGAGAAGTCCCTTGGCTTCAGGCAGACCTTCCTCTCTTCTGGAGGGGACATCGCTCCGTTCATAGATGCTTTTCGGATGAAACTGGTTGACCAATAGATCGATGAAAAGTCCTTTCAGCCGCTCCATCCCTGCAGTCAAACACTGAAGAACAAGGATGTCCAAGTAACGATCTACAACCAATCCCGGCAGAAAATCTCCCTCTCCATTGACGACCCTATAGGCATTCGTCTTCCCTTTTAATTCCCTTTCTCTCAAAATTGCAGCCTGAAGGATTCGCTCTCTGAAAAAGGACGAATCCAAGGTTTCTTTTTTGCGAGTCAGTAATCGGAGAATGATCTGCGAACGTGGGTTGAATTGACCTATCCCTAAAAATTTTCCATCCCCGGAATAGACCTCTCCCATCTCTCCCGGAGAAAGATCCCCCTCTGCTCTGGCAACCGCTCCTGAAAAGACCCAGGGATGACCCCTTAGGATTGGTTTTTCTTTGCCTTTCTTTAAGATGATCTTCGGATGGGTAATCATTGTTTTAATAATGGATAGGGAGATGGGGTGATGGGGAGAAAAAGATCAATTATCAATAGTCAATGATCATTGCTAATTGTTCATTGATCATTTTGCATTGATTATCTCCCTCTCTCTTCTTTGGAGCGCCTTCTCAATCACCTTTCCAATAAACTCGGGATAGGACATTCCTTGCACCCGGATGGCTCTCGCCATGCCGGAGGGAGGGGAGATGTCAGGATTGGGATTCACTTCCAGGATATAAATCTTTCCGTCCCGGTCAATGCGCATGTCCACACGGGCGTAGTCCCGGCAACCGAAGAGTTTAAAGGCTTTGATGGCCAGATGTTCCACCCGTTTTTGCATCACCCATTCCAGCGGAGCCGGGCAGACCGGTTTAGATTTCTGGTATTCGATGCTCTCCTGCACCCACTTGGCTTCATAACCGCAGATCCGCGGAACCCCCTCAGGGAATTCCGAGTAATCGATTTCAGAGATGGGGAGGGGGCCCACTGTTCCATTTGTCTCCATCAATCCCACATTTAATTCCCTGCCTTCGATATACTCTTCCACCAATGCAGGTTGACGATACCTTTCGATGACATACCGGATCTGCCTGTTCAGGGCTTCATCGTTATGGACCACGCTCTCTTTTGATATCCCGAGACTCCCATCTTCGTGAAGGGGCTTGACGATGATTGGAAAGACATTTCCTTTCAGGGACCCGACCTCATGATCGAAGATCTTATACCGGGGGGTGAGGATACCCTGAGAGGAGAGGATATCCTTCACCTTCCCTTTGTCCTGACACAGTCCAAGGGTCAGAGGCGAAGACCCCGTATAGGGAATCCGCATGAGGTCCAGCAGGGCAGGGATATTCATCTCCAGGCAGGCGTCCCCATACACGCTCTCGCACAGGTTGAAGACAACATCCGGTCGGATCTCTTTCAACCAGTGGATGACGGAGTCGATCTCATTTCGGACGGCCATCACAAAAAATTGATGCCCCTGAGAACGGATCCCCTCTTCGATCGCGCCGATCTCCTCGATGATCGACTCCTCCGCCAGAATATCCTTTTCCTCTCCCTTCTCAAGCCTTTCAAGAAGGTTATAGAGCACGCCCACTCTTAATCCAGACCCTTCCATCTCCTCCCCTCTCTTATCTTATTTAATACAAACGCAACTAATTTTTTACCATTACAAAATTCGAGATTCCGAAATCCTTAGATCCTGAACTTGCTTCAGGACCTGGTTCGGAATGACAGGCTTTTTCTTGTCTGAACCCGTTTCAGCATCTCATTTAATGGGTTTGTATTACCTCATGGCTGAGCCATCACTTTTTTTGTTCCAACTTTCTCCTCGCCGCTGGCTCTCGCCTTCTTGAATTCAATGATATTCGGCTCCGGATATTCGTAGACCTTTCCCTCATAATTTCTTAAGACCATCTTCCCCTTCTCCCTTGAAACCAGATAGTTTGGCTCCACAGGGATCTTCCCTCCTCCTCCTGGGGCATCCACCACAAAGGTTGGAATCGCATAGCCTGTGGTATGGCCCCGGAGCTTCTCAATGATCTGGATCCCCGCAGCAACAGAGGTCCTGAAATGTTCCGTCCCCGTGGCCAGGTCGCATTGATAGATGTAATAGGGCCGGACTCGTATTTTAAGGAGCTCATGAAGCAGCTTTTTCATGATGGGGGCTTTATCATTGATCCCCTTGAGGAGCACGGTCTGGCTTCCAAGGGGAATCCCTCCGTCTGCCAGATCATTACAGGCCCTCTTGACCGCATCGGTGATCTCCTTGGGATGGGTGAAATGGATGGACATCATCAGGGGATGGTATTTTTTGAGCATCTTTACCAATCCCGGGGTGATTCTCTGAGGAAGGGAGACAGGAACTCTCGTCCCGATCCGGAGGAGTTCGATATGAGGGATTGCCCTCAAGCGGCTCAAAATCTCCTCCAGCCTCTCGTTTTCGAGGAGAAGGGGATCCCCTCCTGAGAGAAGGACATCCCGAACCTTGCGATTCTTTTTCAAATACTTGAGGACCTCTTCAAAGTTTCCTTCGGTGATCGATCGCTCCGTGCTGCCCACCAGCCGCCTCCGGGTGCAGTATCGGCAATAGACAGCGCATTGATCGGTGATCAGCAAAAGGACCCGATCCGGGTAACGGTGGACAAGACCGGGGACTGGAGAATCCTTATCCTCCCCGCAGGGGTCCACCATATCGCTCTTTGATAGGTGCAGCTCCTCGACGCGGGGGATGGCCTGTCTCCGGATGGGGCAATTGGGATTGACAGGGTCCATCAGACTGACAAAGTAAGGGGTGACTGCCAGGGCCAATCTCCCTTTGGAGTGTTTGATCCCCTCTATCTCCTCTGGAGTCAACTGGATGATCTCTCTGAGCTGGTCCAGAGTCGTGATCCGATGCCGGAGTTGCCATCTCCAGTCATTCCATTCTCTTTCCGTGACCTTCTTCCAGTGGAGAGGAATGGTATCTTTGGTTTCAACAATGGTCTTCTCTTCTTCCGAGTTGCGAAACAAACCAAGCTGTAAAGGTCTTTCAGTTCTCCTCAGCGGGACAGATAAATTAGAGTCTGAAGCAGGCTCCATCTTCACTCCTTCCTGCATCCCTGCGATGGGATTCAACTCCTTCACAAATAAAAAAGGAGATATCGCAATCGACACCTCCTCCTGCAACACAAAGGAATCGCCCTCTGTCCTCGAAAGCAGGCATGCACCTTTTCTTTTGTTTGCGTTGGCGGCGAATAATATTAGCTTCTCCTTGGTTCGCAAATTTCTGTTGGCGTCCTCTCTTTTGGGAGAGGACGCCAACACCCGAATGACGGTTTCCGCTATCCCTGATTCAGCCGACCTCTTTCTCTTACTTCTTGGGCGCTTCAGCAGGTTTCTCTGCCGGTTTCTCTGCCGGAGGCGCCTCTGCGGGCTTGGCCTCAGCAGGCTTTGGTTCTTCTTTCACCGCTGGTTTTTCCGGAGCCTTGGCTTTACATCCAATTCCCACGGCGGCAATGTTGACGACCAGAACCAGTGCAAAAAAGAGCAAAATCCACTTCTTCATCTGTCTTCACCTCCTTTCTGATTGAGTCGGGAACCCTCCCCTTTGTTTAACCGATGAAGTAAATGTGACTCCATCGGGAAAAGACATCTCCCGAATCACCTTCCTTAACATTTTTGGCTCAACAGGCTTTTTGAGGATGCGGTGAATGCCTATCTGTTTGAGACGCTGGACGAGGTCATCGGTGATCTGGGGGCTCATCAATATAAAACGATCATTCCATCTTTTTAAAAGAGGCACCCATCTTTCCAACCCTTCCATCTCCAGGTCGGCAAGAATCATTCCCCCCTTGACATCCTTCTTTCTCTTCTCTAAACCGGAAATATCTTCGATTTCTTCAACTTGAAATCCATACTTCTTCAATATCTTATTGAGGCTGAGGCGCACAAATTCATCCTTATCAAGAATAAAGGCCCACTTTACCTTTTCTTTCATAAAATATATTGTTAATCAATTTCCGTGCCAAATTCCTCAGGATACTGAAAACCAAGACTTCTAAACCCTCAACGATGATTTTACGCATTATTGTCATTCCTGCGCAGGCAGGAATCCAGAACTAATTGATTTTACTGGATTCCCGCTTTCGCGGGAATGACGTCGGTAAAAGATAAAAAAGTATTTTAAAACCTTATGTTCTCTCTTAATATTCAACAGGCTCTGCATCTCTAAAAGTTTAGTGAAGAAATGTCAGGCTCTTGTTATTGAAAGTCTGACAAATTGTCCTTGTTTTATCGTTAACTCATAGAAACCATGCCTATTTGCCGCTTTTGTAGCGGTCAGTTAGGGTGAGGGCTTTCCCTGCATTTCTTCGATTTTTCTATGTATGGTCCTCACATTGATCCCTAACAACTTTGCCGCTTTCTGTTTGTTCCCTTTGGTCGCCTTCAACGTCTGGAGCAACATCTCTCTTTCCATATCCTCAAGAGGCGTTCCGATTTTAAAGGGGATCACTTCCTGCTCTTCCTTAAAATCCCTGATCTCCTGGGGGAGATGTTGAAGGTCCAATACCTCCGGAGCATTAATGACCAGGGCGGACTCAATCGTATTCTCTAACTCCCTCACGTTTCCGCTCCAGCTATAGTCCATAAGAAGATTCATTGCCCTCTGCGAGACACCCTTCGCCTTCATCTTATATTTTTTATTGAACTTCTCAATTAAAAATTGGATTAAGAACGGAATATCCTCTTTTCGTTCCCTCAAAGACGGCAGTTTGATGTTGACCACATTCAAACGATAATAGAGGTCTTCCCGGAAGGTCGAGTTTCTCACAGCCTCTTGCAAATCCCGGTTGCTGGCCGCAATAATCCGGATATTGACTTTAATGGTCTTATTTCCTCCCACCCTTTCAAATTCAGCCTCCTGGAGGACCCTTAACAGTTTGATCTGTGTTGAGAGAGGAATATCTTCCACTTCGTCTAAAAAGAGGGTCCCCTGGTGGGCCATCTCAAAACGTCCCTTCCGGGAGGCGATCGCTCCGGTGAAGGCTCCTCTTTCATGGCCAAAAAGTTCACTCTCGATGATTCCCTCGCTCAAGGAGGCGCAGCTCACCTTGATAAAAGGCATCGTCGCACGGGGGCTGTTGTAATGGATGGCGTTGGCGATCAATTCCTTCCCGGTGCCGCTCTCCCCGATGATGAGGACGGAACTGTCATAAGGAGCGATATGACGGATGAGCTCAAAGATCTTCACCATCTTCTCGCTTCTTCCGATGATATTCTTGAAATGGAATTTATCTGCCAATTGGGATCTCAGGTCCCGGTTCTGAAGGATCAGGGTCTGCTTCTCCAGGGCTCTCTCTGCCAGAAGAGAGATGACCCTGGGATTGATTGGCTTTTCAATGAAATCGAAGGCCCCAAGCTTCATCGCCTGGACCGCTTTTTCGATCGTCCCCTGGGCGGAGATGACGATCACCTCTGTCTCCGGCCTCAACCCTTTCACTGCCTCCAGGAGTTCGAGGCCGCCCATCTTCGGCATGACCACATCCGTGATCATCAGATCGACCATCTCCTGTCGAAAGACGTGAAGGCCCTCCTTTCCGTTGGAAGCGAGAAGTGTCGAGTAGCCCTTCTTCTTGAAGAGGAGGCGGAGGCTTTCTCCCACACGGGGATCATCCTCCACGATGAGGATCACTTTTTTGTCCATGGTCTCTTAAAAAAGTTCGGAGTAATGAGTTCGCCTGCCCGCCGCAGGCAGGGAGTTCGGAGAAATAAAAAAACCTCCAAACTTATTTTGATTAGATTTTCTACTCCGAACAATGAACTCCGAACTACGAACTTAATTTCGGGTTGAGTGGAAGCCTTATCCTGAAGGTTGAGCCTCGATTCAACTCGCTCCTCACGGTGATGTCCCCGTGATGGTCCGAGATGATCTTTTTGGCGATCGAAAGTCCCAGACCAGAACCCGTGGGTTTGGTGCTGAACATAAAATCAAAAATCTTGTGGAGATGATCCTTGGATATCCCGGTTCCGTTGTCCTTAATGATGATGAAGACATTCTTCTTCGATGCGCGCGTCAAGAGATGGATCTCCCCTCTTTCCGAGACGGCCTGAACGCTGTTGATGAGGAGATTGGAGATTGCCAGGTTGATCTGGCTCACATCGATCTTCACCAGGGGCAGTTTCCTCTGAAAATGGACATCGATCCTTGCGTTCTTCATCTGGGCATCCGGCCTTAACAATCGAGCGATCGAATCCAGGACGTCATTCAACTGGACCCATTCAAATTTCAGGGGAGGGAGGCGATTGAAATCGAGAAACTCTTTGAGATTATTCTCAAGCCGGAGGGTCTCGTAACTGATAAAATTGAGAAGGGATTGAATCTCTCCCTTCTGGGCGAGGTGAACCTCTTCTCTCAGTTCATCCCTCAACAATTCAATATTGATGTTGAGGGAACTGAGGGGGTTCCGAATCTCATGGGCCATCCATCTCGCAAGCATGCCGATCGTGGAGAGGTCTTTGCTCTGGCTGATCTCGCGTGAGAGCAACCCCTTTTCCGTGATATCCGCAAAGGTGGCCAGGCATCCGATGAAAATTCCCTTTCTGTCATAGACGGGATAAAAACTGCACCGGAGCAGCTGTGCCTCCTCCTCCGAGACAGCTGGAAAATGGATGGCTAACTCAAGATCGTGATGGCCCTCTCTATGTTCGTAAACGGAATCGAATTGCTTCCTGATGATCTTATAAGGGATGACCCGTTCCAGCTTCTTTCCCATTGCCTGCTTTTCTTTGACCTTGAAAAACTCCACGGCTACGGGATTGAAGATCTGGATCCGGCCCCGGCTATCGGCAAAGACAACCGCCTCTTTTAAATGTCTCAGGATGATTTCAAACAGATCTGGGTCAGGCCGGTTGATTCTCATCCATTACCCCGCGATCCCATATCGTTCCAGGGCGTGATGGAAAATGGTTTGAACCAATCGGCTATACTCCCAGCCCATCCGTCCGGCCATGATGGGAAGATCGCCATACACCGGAGACAGACCCCGAAGTGGATTGATTTCAAGGAAATAGGGAATCCCATCCTCCCCGACACGAATATCCACTCTCGAAACATCCCTGCAATCCAGAGCGCAATAGGCTCTCACCGCCACTTCCTCGATTCTTTTTTGCAAATCGCCGAGGATCGGAGGGGGACAGTGGTAGCGGACCTTTTCCTCCCACTCTCTCTTCACCTCGAGAGAATAGATCGCCTCATCAGGAGAACTTCCTTTGATCTCGATCTGCATCACACCGAGAATAACAGGATCCGAATTGCCTAAAATCCCAACGGTGAACTCAGGACCGCTCACAAACTCCTCCACCAGAACAGGAGGGCCATAGGTTTCCAAAAGCCATTTCACCTTTTCCCCTAAGGAAGAAGGGTCGGATACCTTCGAATCGAGCCGCACCCCTTTGCTCGATCCTTCGTAACACAGCTTCACGAAGAGGGGATAGCGAAGGTCGAGGCCATGGAGGTCCTCCATCTTCTCCACCTTCTTAAACCCGGGGGTGGGAATCCCTTCGCTCCTGACCACTTTTTTCGCCATTGCCTTATCCAGAGTGAGGGAGAGGGTGAGGGGATCGGAGCCGGTATAGGGAATGTTTAAGAATTCGAGAAGGGCGGGGATATGGGCTTCTCTGTTTCGTCCCCCAATCCCCTCGGCGATGTTGAAGACAATATCGACAGGAAAGTTCCTCAACCGGTCGATCAAACCGGCGCCTCCGCCCAATTTAAGCACTTCGTGCCCATCCCTTTCGAGGACCCGGCGTATGGCGTCGATCGTCTCTTCCGAATCGAACTCCTCAAAAGAATCGATCGGCTGATCTTCTCGATGAGAAAAATCCTTCTTTAAATCGTAGGTGATTCCGACTCTCAGTCTTTTATGATCGAGATTCATCCGTTAAGAATCTCTATATCTCCGTTTTGCATCTTTGTCAATATGGATTTCAGAGATTTCTGAAAAAGTTCAGAAATCTCTGATTACACCGATTAGGTACCGATGGCACGGATTAAAAAAACATGGGTAAATAAAAGAAAATCTGTGAAATCAGAGAGCAAAAGATAGTTTTTCAAAGATCTCTTTCAACGGTGATCATATTTTTTATGACAAAAGAATAAAAGCGATATTTCGGAAGAACGTCTTTTATGTTACATTACATCCGGTATCCGTTGCGGAGAAAGAATTATTATGGAAATCAAGCGGCAGGAACTTTTCCAATCACTGTCCAGTTTGAGAAAGGGCCTCCTTTATATTGTCGGAGCTATTGTCCTGCTGAGCTTGATTCTCTTTCCGTTTGCAAAGGAATTGCTCCGGTATCTCCATCGTTCCCTCCAGGAAGATCTGGTCGCCTACGGGATTCCCGAAGCCTTTCTCTCTCTTTTCAAACTGACGCTTTTTGCCAGCCTCTTCTTATCCATACCGGTCATCTTCTACTATCTCTGGAAAGCCTTCTCCCCCATTTTCCTCAAACGGGGGCTTAAATCCTCCCAGTTCATCCCCCTGACCGCCATCTTTCTTTTCTATGGCGGAGCCTTCTTCTGCTATTTCATCACTCTTCCCTTCGGCATCCAATTCCTCATGGGGTATCAATCGGCCACGATCAAACCCATGATCTCTGTGGCGAAATATATTTCCTTCTGCGTGGGGTTCATCTTCGCCTTCGGTCTTGTCTTTGAGCTTCCCCTTATCCTCGCCCTGTTGAGTTACATTCGTGTGGTCAACGCTTCGTTCTTAACTCGCAACCGCAGGTATGCCATTCTAATCATGGCCATTCTATCTGCAGTGCTCACCCCCACTCCGGATGTCTTCAACATGGCCTTGATGGGAGGTCCGCTCTATGTCCTTTTTGAGATCGGCGTTCTGCTCGTGAAAATCATCGAAAAAAAGAGAGCTGTACCCGAAGGATAAAAAACCGAATAGGACATCTAACCTCTAAAAGAAAAGGCACACTCAAACAGTGTGCCTTTTCTTCTCCATGTGACCTAAAAACCTGGCAACAAAATATTCTTATTTAGGGCTTCCTTTTGCTCCTGCCACTCCCAGGATCGTTACGGTGAAAGCCACAAAATTTCCCCTGTGGGGTAGATATTCCACCTGCACCCTCTCTCCGGGAATGGGATACCGCCGGGGGTTATAAACCGTTTTTCGACCGGTCCTGAAACTGACCAGGGCCTTATCCTTCTCGTTCTCCACATCCAGCACCATTCTTGACTCAAAACTTTTTACTGTCCCGACCATAACCAGCTTCTCCTGGGCAATCGAAGAACCGGTGTAAAGCAGAAGGAGCATGGCCACCAGGGTTAAAATAAACATTCCTTTAAACCGCTCCATTTCTAATCCTCCTTTCTCTCAATTGAACTACCACCAGCTACAAGCTGGTGGATTCACTACTGACTGAAGTCAGCTAAAGACAAAACAACTAGCACAGAAATTCTCACGAGGGAGAATCTAAAAAACCTGCACATAGTATGCATACTAAAGTCTTCGCCTGTCCGCAAAAAGCGGATCCGCCTCCGGCGGAAAGGCGAGGGTTTTTCTCCCCGAGTGAGACAACCAAAAGACCGCTTTTATTCTCTCTATCTTTAACCGGGATTGAAGACGCAAACCCGGTTCCGGCCTCCTCTCTTGGCATCGTAAAGGGCCTGGTCCGCCATCTTGACCAGGTCTTCTTTTGTCCTTGCGCGGTGGACCGGAAAGTTAGAGATCCCTAAACTCACCGTCAGATTGATATGGGCCTGTCCTACATCGAAAAGAGTCTTCTCCACTAATTTACGGATACGTTCCGAAATCATGGCGGCCTCCTCCACTCCGGCCTCCGGCAAGATGAGGATGAACTCCTCCCCGCCATAACGTGCGACCGTATCCTTCTTCCGAACCGATGCTTTTAAGAGGGAGGCAATCTCCTGCAGCACCTTATCCCCTTCGGTATGGCCGAAGGTGTCGTTCACTTTCTTAAAATGGTCGATGTCCACCATCACCAGGGAGAGGGAGGACCCGCCGTAAAAAGATTTCTGCGCCTCGACGACCAACCTCTCTTCGAAATATCTCCGGTTATACAGGGTGGTGAGGGTGTCAAAAACAGCCATGGTCTTAACAGAACTGAACCTCTGAAAATGTTTTAATGTCGCCGCCATCTGGTAACCGATGACGGAGAAAAACTGGAGGTCCTGAGCATCGTAGGCATTCGGTTGATCGCTGTTGAGTGAGACACACCCGACGATCTCCTCCTCCACGGCAAGGGGAAGGATGAGATAGGATTTCAGCGTGGCTTTCGGATCCATCGCCATATGAGAGGGTCGTAACTTTCTTTTCTCAACCTGGAGGGTCACCCGGCTGAGATCATTTGGCTCTTCTCCAAGGATCGAGAAGACCCTCACCATATTGACGGCCAATTCCTGGGTAAACGAGGGAGGACAGGATTCCTCCTGGTAGAGGTAAAGGGTGGATTCCTCCTTCCAGAGGACCCCCAGGGCGGAGAATTGGAACAGATTGGGCAGGTTATCCCCGGCCGATTCCACGATCTCTTTCACCTCAAAGCTCGTGTTGATGGCATTGAGGATCGATCGGAGGATGTTGAGGTTTTTAACGATGAGTCTCACTGCTTCTCCTATAAAAACCGATTACACAGATTTTTTTTCTATTCACCAATGCATACCTAATCTATGTAATCGGCCCCTAATCGCTGTAATCTCTATTTCTGAGAGATGAGACGCTCCGCCTCCCTGACCTTGGGAAAGACTTTGGGAAAGACCTCCCGGCTGATCACCCCTTCGGTAAGGGCCGAAAAGAGATTGAGAAGGTGATTGATCAGGCTTTGAAAACCCCTGTGAATTTCAACAGGGGGGAGGCTCCGGCATTCCTCTTTGACTTTCCCCGAATCAATTCCTTCTTCCGACACTTCGAGCGATTTCAAGAAAGGGTACTTCTCGCTAATTTTCTTAATGGACAGGTTGAAAAGGAGTTCTAAAATGGCTTCGCCGACCATAGCAGAGACAACCTCCCAGACCTCTAACAACAGGCTGGAGTAGAGGTCCAGCACAAGATCGGATGTATATTTTCCTCCTTTAATCTCTTTGGCCATCGGTCCGCTTCACCTTAAAAAACCGGAGGGTTGAATTATGACCTGACTCCCCTCATCTTTTTTATATACTCATGTATTTCATGGTGGTAAATATAAAAAACCATAATGATCAGAGCGGATATTCCAAACAGGATCAACATAGCCATATATTGATGATCGAATGCCTTTCCGCCCTGAAGACAGGCCATCAATGTGCCGGGAATTCTCCCGATGGTGGAGATGACGAGAAAAATGCCAAGATGCATGGGGGTCAGCCCAAGGATATAACAGAGCGCATCCTTCGGAAAACCCGGGATGAGGAAGAGAAGAAAGCTCAGGATGACGCCTTCATGCCCGATCAAATAATCAAATCTTTTCATCGTCCGTATGTGGACAAACTTTTCAACAGCCACTCTTTCAAAAATCCTCGCCAGGACAAAGGCAAGCCAGGAACCAATGATGGATCCAATGATCGAATAAATAAACCCTGCCTTGACGCCGAAGAGGTATCCTCCCATGAACTCGATAAGGCCTCCTGGGATGGGGGCTACAACCACCTGTAAAACCTGGATGAGGATATAGGCCAGGGGTGAATAGGCGCCGAAGGAGGTGATGATCTCCTTCAAATGGTGTTGATCGTGGAGGAGATCGTAAAATTCAATGGCCCTGATCCAGATCTGTGAATTGAACCGGTAGACGAGAAGAAAAGAAATACCCACCAGCAAGAGAAAAATGACCCACTTTTTACTTTTAAAAAGAGAGACTGTCATACGGTGAGCGCTAAACAGAAACCTTCAATTATTTCAAGCTTAAATAACATAAAAAAGAAGGGGAGTAAAGTCTTCCTTCCATTTCCGAACGACTCCTTTGCCTTTTTCAGGAATCACCTTCAGAATTTCCGGCAAAACGAATCCCTTTGCAGTAGGCTCCGATGGCCACCTCATCCAGGTCCTTCTGTTCCAGTTTTCCCAGTTCATTCAGAAAAGTTTTAAACCTTTTCTCCTTCAACCTCTCCAGTATCTTTCTCTCCTTCATCAGACCGGTTAAACGCTCCCGTTCTTCCTTGACCTCCTGCTCCGTCTGTTTCTTATTCAATTCCTTTTGCACCAGGTCCTGATAGCTCTCCTCATTGAACTCCTTGTGGATCAAGTATTCCCGGGCTAAAAGCCCCTTTCCCATCCTTTTGCGCAGTCCGCGATCGTTTTCCTCTCTCTGACCCGCCAATTCCTGGATTTCCTCTTCCTGCCTTCTCAACTGGCGATTCTTTCCGGCCAGCTTCATCCGGGACTCTTCTTCCAGACTCTCTTTCCAATTTAGAAGGCTCTGCAATCTGAACGAAAATCTCATCGATAATCTTTCGACCCTTCTAAGCGCAGGCGGACATCAACAGGCGGAGGGATTGCTCAAAATCGACCTTTTCGTCGATCCCCTGGCGGAGAAACCGGTTGATCTCCGGCATCTTTTTGATGGCCTCATCAATTTGAGAATTGCTGCCCGGAACATATGCCCCGATCTGGATCAAATCCTCCGCTTTTTTATAAATGGCCATGAGCGAGACCATCCTGTCCCGGGCGGACAGATGGCTCCTGTCAACGATATCGTTCATCACCCGGCTGATGCTTCCCAGCACATCGATAGCCGGGTAATGATTCTGAGCCGCCAGCTCCCGGGTGAGGACGATGTGGCCGTCCACAATAGACCGTATGGCATCGACGATCGGATCATGGATATCGTCTCCTTCAGCCAGGACATTATAGATGCCTGTGATACTGCCCTGATCAGGAGTGGTGCCCGCTCTTTCCAGTAATTTGGGAAGCTGAACAAATACGCTTGGCGTATATCCTTTTGATGTGGGAGGCTCGCCAATCGCCAATCCGACTTCCCGTGAGGCCATGGCAAAACGGGTCATGGAATCCATCATCAGGAGCACATCCTTTCCCTGGTCTCTGAAATATTCGGCTATCGTGGTCGCCAGGTAAGCCCCTCTCATCCGGATGAGAGGAGGTTGATCCGAAGTGGCCACAACGACGGCAGATCTTTTCAGCCCTTCCTCTCCGAGGTCCTTTTCAATAAACTCCCTCACCTCCCTTCCCCGCTCTCCGATCAGCGCAACCACATTGACCTGTGCCGCCGTATGCCTGGCAATCATTCCCAGCAATGTGCTCTTCCCCACTCCGGAGCCCGAGACGATGGCGATCCTCTGGCCTTTCCCGAGAGTCATCAAACCATTCATGGCCTTGATACCCACATCCATGGGAGCAGAAATTCTCTGTCTTAATAATGCAGGAGGGGAAGGTCCATAGATAGGATATTCCATTTCGGACTGGAAAGGCCCTCTCTGGTCAATCGGGTGTCCCAGAGCATTGACAACCCGACCCAATAGACTCATTCCGATTTGAGCGCGGGCCGGACTTCCCACGGGCACGATCCGGTTTCCCGGTTGAATCCCCCGGGTCTCTCCCAGAGGCATGAACAACATCCTCTTCTCTCTGAATCCAACGACCTCTGCTAAAACCGACTCTTCACCCTCTCCCCGTTCAATCCGGCACACCTCTCCGATGGCTAAACGGGGGCCGGCCCCTTCGATGACCAGACCAACCACCTGGAGCACACGTCCATAACACCTGATGATCCTGGCGTGCCGGATCGTTTGATGATAGGAGGCCCAATTCGGGATAACGGTTGAATCCATCGGGGTTACTGATCGGGATGCCTTTCTGCTCCATCCATCTGTCGCCGGACCAGGGAAACCATCTCATCGAACTGGCTTTCAAAGGTCGCATCCACTTCTCCGAATGATGTTTCCAGTAAACATCCGCCCCGGGTGATCGACGGGTCTTCAATCATTTTTACTCCGTCATTTTCATTGAGTGAAAAAGGAACCTGGCCGGGATGGGCTGACAGGTATTGGTAATCCCCGGGATTGAGACGGACAACGGTTTTCCCCCGGTCCGTCACATATTGGAAGGCTTCCCTGAGGACGGTGATGATCACTTCCTCACAAAATAATATTTCCTGGCGAAAAATTCTTTTCCCGATGCCGAGCACAAGCGTCAGCATCCCGCTTTCATAAGCCTGTTGGAACCCCTTTCTTTGTCGTTCGATCTCCAGAAACACATTTCTCAGCTGGTGAATGACCATTTCGACTCGCTTCATGCCCAGCTCCCGCCCGTCCTTCTCTCCCTGTTCAAAGCCTTTTTCATAGGCCTCCTTCTCGATCAGGAGCACCTTCTCTCTGGCTTCCTTCAGGACCCTTGCCTCCAGCTCTTTCAAGCCCGGATGAAATGAAAAGGCATCGGCCTTCGGAGAAAGGGAAGACCAGACTATTTCGAAGGACTCTTTTCGTCCAATTTCTTGATGAAAAGGGTCGGAGATAAATTTCTTAGACAAAGACCTCCTCCTTTCCCTTGCCCGCTAGAACAATCTTCCCTTCGCTTTCAAGTTTCTTGGCCACCTTCAGGATGGACTGCTGGGCCGTCTCCACATCCTTCAGCCGCGCAGGCCCCATTACCTCCAGGTCTTCCTTCAGCATCTGGGCCGCTCTTTCCGACATGTTCTTGAAGACCTTCTCCCTTAATTCCTCAGAGGCGGTCTTCAGAGCCATCGTCAAAGTCTCATTATTGATCTCCTTGAGTATGGCCATGATGCTCCGGTCATCCACCTGAAGCAGGTCTTCAAAGATAAACATCAGCTTCCGGATCTCTTCGGCCAGTCCCTGTTTCTGCTCCTCGATCTCCTTTAAAATGTTACCCTCCGCAGAACCTTCCATCTGATTCAATATCTCAGCGGCCAGGCGGACTCCCCCTCTTTTCTGCCCCTCAAACCCTTTGATCGTGGCAATCTCCTCTTGTAGGACCTGGTCGATCTCCTCCACAATGCCCGGAGGAATATTTTCCAGTTCCGCAATCCGGCAGATCACCTCTGTCTGAAGAGTGGGAGGAAGCTCTTCAAGAATCGCGGAGGCCTGGCTGGAATCGAGATGGGTGAGAATAATCGCAATGGTCTGAGGATGCTCGGCCCGTATGAAATTGGAAACGGTTTTGGGATCGAGCCGCCGGATTTTTTGAAAGAGGTTCCACTTCCCCTCTTCCTGGATCTCCTCTAACAGATTCTGCGCTTTCTCCCCATTAATCGCTCTGGAGACGATGCTTTTGATGAACTGGCTCCCTCCCTCATGCCCGATCTGGATCGCAAGTTGTGAGGAGGAGGCCTCCTGAAACTCCGACAGGATCGTCTCTACGACTTTAGGCGAAAGGGAGGAGAGCTTTGATATCGACCCCCCGATCTTCTTGATCTCCTCCTCGTTGAGCTGTTTGACGATCGTGGAAGCGATTTCTTCTCCGAGGCTGAAGAGCAAGATGGCGGCTTTCTGGGGTCCGGATAACCTTTCGATGGCCATAGTCGATTTCACTCCTTCTCATGGAGCCATGACCGCAGGACCCCGACTGCCTTTGAAGGATCTCTCTGAATGAATTGCAGCGCATGATCCCTGGGGTTTAGGGCTGTAACCGGTGTCCGTTCGGATGGCATTTCAACGGGAATCATTCCCGGAGCCGCGGCCTGCAGAAGCGATACGTCCTGCGCCTGTTCCATCGACCTCTTCTTCAGTATGGGTCGGAGGACAAAGAAGATGAACAGGAGCACAAGGACCAGGCTGATCGCCGGCTTGTAAATCATGGGCAGGTAATTCTGATAGGAGCTTCCTTTCTCGGTTTTGATCTCCTCCTCAGCCGTGGACCAGTAAAAAGGAAGGTTGATCACCTCCACCTGATCTCCCCTTCCGTCATTATATCCGATCGCCTTCTTGACGATATTCTCCAGATGTTTCATCTCATCCTGAGAACGGGGCGCATACTTCTTCTCCTTATTTCCTTTGGCTCCTGCCTCCTCTTTATAAGTCCCATCAATGACCACAGCGGCTGAGACCTTTTTGATGCCTCCCACAGGACTTCTGGTCTGTTTGTTCACCTTCGAAATTTCATAATTCCGGACCTCATTCTGCCGCTCCATCAGGCTCATTGCTCCTTGCTGGGAGGAAGGAGCCGGGGTGGCTGTCTTCGCTTCGGAACCTGCCTCTTGCTTGACCCCTGAGGACTTGGCTTCGGAAAAGGGCTTTTCCACATTTCTCTGCTCGCTTCTGAGAACCGTATTGGGATCGAACTTCTCTTCGGTCACCACTACCTGCTGAAAATCGATCTCCGTCGAAATTCTCGCAATGGCCTTGCCCGGCCCCAGAACTTCTTCGAGCATGCCCTGAACCTTCTTTCGGAGGCCCTCTTCAATGCTCTGCTGGTACTCCAGTTGGGTGTTGGTCAAGTGTCCAATCGGACTATTGCCGGCCCTTTTGGAGAGAACCTTCCCCGACATATCGACGATAGAAATATTGCCCGGCTCCAACCCTTCCACGGCGCTGGCCACCAGATGAAGGATTCCTTCGACCTGCGACGCATTGAGGGTCAACCCGGCCCTGGTTTTAACGAAGACCGATGCGGTGGGCTTCTTCTGCTCCTCCACGAAGAGAGACTCCCTGGGGGTGGCGATGTGAACACGCACCTGCTCCACCTCTTTGATCTGTTTGATCGTCCTGCTCAACTCGCCCTGCAGGGCTCTCTGATAATTGAGCCTCTGTACGAAGTCGGTGACCCCGATGCTGTTTCGGTCGAAGACCTCAAATCCAACGCCTCCTCCTCTGGGCAAACCTTCGGCGGCAAGAGAAAGCCGCAGGTCATAAACCTGTTCACTGGGCACCAGGAGGGTTGTCCCATTGTGGGACAGACGGAAGGGGATCTTCTTCTCTTTCAGCTTATTGGCCATCTCTCCGGCATCCTCGGCCGAGAGGCCGGTGAAGAGGACCTGGTGGTCGGGCTGGGTGTTCCAGAAGATGAGAGATCCGAATAGAAGGACGGAGAGAAGGAGAACGAAAAGGATCATCAATGTCCGTCCTCTGGAGATGAGGTCCAAAAAGGGCAAGATCTGTTCGTTCACTTTGTTTGCCATATCCTATCCCTTGCGATTAATATTGCTATTCCTCACTGATCCCGGGTAGGGTCTCGATTGGTCGGGGCCTGCCAAGGACGACTGAAGCCGTCCCTACCCTGCCGGAGTGAGGGGTTCGATGAATTAGAATTGCATCCTCATGATCTCTTCATAGGCGGCAATGACCTTATTCCGGACCTGGATCATCAGCTTCAGGGAAATTCCGGCCTTTTCCATGGCAATCATGGCCTCATGGATATCCGTCTCGCCCATGACCATCCCCTGGACTTTCTGCTCTGCCTCATCGGAAAGGCGATTCAGCTCGTCAATCGATTGACCCAGCGCCTTCTTAAAGTCCGAGAGAGGGTCAGGGTTCCCCTTCCGGTCAATCTCCTGATTCATCAATGGAACGGAAAGCACCTCATTGATATTCATCTTTGCTCCTCAACTCGATGGCCGTTTTATCGGCCGATCTCCAATGCCCTTAATGCCATATTTTTGGCCGCATTAAAGGCGGTAATATTGGCTTCGTAACTCCGTACAGCTCTCAGCATATCAACCATCTCTTCAACGATGTTGATGTTGGGCAAAAATACGTATCCATCCTTGTCTGCATCGGGATGGGAGGGATCATAGACCATCTGGAAGGGGCGCAGGTCTTCGAGCGTTGCCGCCTGAATGGTTGCTTCCTGCGGAGGAACGCCTCTCCCTCCGATTTCCATTCGACCGAAGTGGTCCGGATGAGTCCTGGAGAGATGGCCCGCCATCCGGAGTCTGCCGGAGAGCATCTCGGTGAAGCGCTGATCCACAGGGCCGTTCGAAAAAACGACCCTCTTCCGGCGATAGGGTTCGCCTCCGCTTCCTCTTGTGGTCTGAATATTGGAGAGGTTCAGGGAGATGGCATCCATGACCGTTCTCTGGGCCTGAAGTCCGCCGGAGCTGATCCCCATAGATTTAAATATATTCATACAGGTCTATCTTCCTCCTTCCTGAATGACCGTTTTCAGGCCCTCAAATTTTTTCAATAATGCCTGAACTCCGGCCTGAAACATCAGATTGTTTTCAGCCAATTTCGCCATCTCCTGATCAAGCTGTACTCCTTCTGCGGAAGAAGTTGTCTCCACCGCACCCTGAAAATCTCCGGAAAGATGCTGGGGATGGGTCGTCCTGAGAAAAGCCGGAGAGCGATCCTGAATCACCTCCTGTAGGACTTTTTGAAACGAGACCTCTCTCGGAGCATGGTTCGGGTTCTCGGAATTGGCAATATTATCCGAGAGGATTCTGTGCCGAAACGTCCGGAGGTCTAAAGACCGCTGGAGCAATCCGATCGTATGGTCGAACAACTGTCTTTTGATCTGAAATCTGTCCATCCTCTTGGCCCTCCAACAATGAGCAATTAAACGGTTGTAATTAATTTTTTACCAGAAATTTTTAACTCTCTGTGACTGGGACATGCCAAACCAACTCATTTGAAACTTCGAAACCAGACACATTATCCTTATACTCATGCAGTTTGTTTCTCAATGTCCTGATGCTGATCCCGAGGATCTTTGCCGCATGGGTCCGGTTCCCATTGGTCTTCTCCAGGGCCCTGAAGATCAGGTCTTTCTCCATCTCCTTCAATGAAAAGGGGGAGGCTGTTGATTCCTTTGCCTCCGGGGCCATGCCCCCCTCCTTATGAGAAAAATCTTTCAGATCGAGCCGGGGAGTTGAACCGGTCAGGACGGCACGCTCGACCACGTTCTTCAATTCCCTCACATTTCCCCGCCAGGGCTGCTGACCCAGCCAGCGAAGAGCCTCCTCGGAAGCAGAGGTCTCCGGCTTTCCGTAATGATCGGAAAATTTTTTTAGAAAGAACCGTGCCAGAAGCTCGATGTCCTCTGTCCGTTCCCTCAGGGGAAGAAGTAGAATCGATATCACATTCAACCTGAAATAGAGATCCTCCCTGAACTCACCCTTCTCAATGGAGGTCTCTAACTTCCGATTGGTGGTGGCAATGACCCTCACATCGATGGGAACGGGCTCCCGTCCTCCGATGCGATCCAGTTCATTCTCCTGAATCACCCTCAGAATCTTCGCCTGAAGGAATGGGGTCATCTCCGTAATCTCATCGAGCAGAAGGGTCCCGCGGTGAGCCAGTTCAAACTTCCCGATCTTCCTGCACAGGGCCCCCGTAAAGGCCCCCTTTTCATGACCGAAAAGCTCGCTCTCAAACAGGGATTCCGGAAGGGAAGCGCAGTTGACTGCGACAAACGGTCCCTGATGACGGGGACTCTTCATATGGATATGTCGCGCAAACAGCTCTTTCCCGGTCCCGCTCTCTCCCTGAATGAGCACCGGAGCATTGCTAAAGGCAATGCGATCGCATAGATCAATGATCTCTCTCACCCTCCTGTCTCTGGTGAGGATCGGTGTCGAACCATTGATTCCGTCGGGAGGCATGACCCTTGAAGGGGAAGGGTCTTCTCTGAGCGCCGTCAAGATTCGCTCCTCCAGAACCTTCATCGAAATGGGTTTGAGGAGATAATCGAAAGCCCCTTTTCTCATGGCCTCGACAGCATTCTGAACCGAACCGGACCCGGTGACAATAATCACAGGGGTGTGAGGTGATTTACTCTTGATCTTCTCAAGAAGCTGAAGCCCATCCCGGTCCGGCAATTTCATGTCCGCAATCACAAGATCGAAGGGGTTCTGGTCAAAAGCGGAGAGACCTTTCCCTGCATTCTCTGTTGAAACCACCGTGTAACCATTATGGGAAAGCCCTTCGCAAAGGACTCCTCTCGTATCGGCTTCATCTTCCACAATCAATAATCGTTTCTTACTCATTTTGGCATCACAAAGATAGCTTTGGATTTCTTAAAAGCAAATACTATGCCATCTTGCCCCTGAAAAAAATCCAAACTAAACCGCTACTTATAGGATGGTCCCTGGCGACCGCGGTTCTGGAAATGTCAAAATCCCATATCGATGTCATTCTTTTGACCCATTTCGTGCCTTCTTGTGGTTGCATGAAAATTGTAAAGTTATATTCGATTGGGAGGACATTCTTGTTTTGTCAATAGTTAGAGGAAGGTTACGGTTACGAAGCCCGTTTCGGTTATCGGTTACGGTCACGTATCAAGAAGTAAGAGACGACAAACGCAGCCTTTTAATAACGATACGGGCCTCGTTACCTTTACCGTTAGACTTTAATTTCTAGGCAATTGCATCAAGAGGGGGGGCGATGGAGATTCTGGCGCTTGATCTTTTCAATCAATGTGGTCCTGTTCATATGCAACAGTTGAGCCGCTTTGTTTTTAACCCATCCGCTCTTATTGAGGGCCTCAAGGATCAACTGTTTCTCAAGCTCATTGAGAGCGGTTTCGAGCGAAAGCCCCTCCTGTGGAATATCCATTGTCCCACCGATCTCTTTGGATGAAGGGGGCAACACCCTTTCGGGCAGATCCGGTAAGTCAATCATTTCACTGCCGGCAAGGATGATCAGTCGCTCGATCATATTTTCAAGTTCTCTCACATTGCCTGGCCAGTCGTATTCCATCAATCTTTCCATGGCCTCATCCGTAATTCCTGTTACCTTTTTCCTCTTACTTTTACTGAAATGGTGGATAAAGTGAAAGGCCAGAAGGGGAATATCCGATTTACGCTGCTTCAGGGGAGGAATTTCAATAGGGATCACATTCAGGCGATAATAGAGGTCCTCTCTGAATTTCTTTTTCAATACCGCCTTCTTCAAATCCTGATGAGTGGCTGAAATGATCCGGATATCCACCTTGATCGGCTTCACTCCGCCGATTCGCTCAAATTGTCTCTCCTGGAGAACCCGCAATAACTTGCTCTGTAAGTTGGGGTTCATATCTCCGATCTCATCCAGAAAGAGGGTTCCGCCGTTGGCCAGCTCAAAACGGCCGATTCGGGTCCGGATGGCGCTGGTAAAGGCCCCCTTTTCATGCCCGAAAAGCTCACTCTCTAAGAGTTCGCTCGGAATGGCCGCGCAATTGACCGGAACGAAGGGCCCTTCCCTCCGGTAGCTATTGTAGTGGAGCGCCCTGGCGATCAGCTCTTTGCCCGTTCCGCTATCCCCGAGGATGAGGATGGTGCTATCCGTATCGGCCACCTTTTCAACCGTCTCAAAAACATCCTGCATGGCAGGGCTTTCACCGATGATATTCTTGAATTGATACTTCCTCTTCAATTGATTTCGAAGATTGATGTTCTCTCTTTTTAGATTCCGATATTCCAGGGCCCTGTTCAGGGTGATGACGATTTCGTCCATCTTCACGGGTTTGGTGAGGTAGTCGAAGGCTCCGCTTTTGATCGCCTCCACAGCGTTCTTAATAGTCCCGTAGCCGGTCAGAATAATGCAGATCGATTCGGGGGAATGTTCCTTCATAAATTTTAAGACTTCCATCCCATCCGCACCCGGCATTTTCATGTCCGTCAGGATGATGTCATAAAATTTCTTTTCGATCATTGATATGCCGGAGGTTCCATCGGAGGTGGTCGTAATATCGTAGCCTTCTGAGGTCAAGTATTCGGAAAGGTTATCCAGTATCTCCGGTGAGTCGTCGATGAGGAGAATCTTCTCACTGCCCATATCGCATTCCTTTTTTTGAGGGTTAAGGAATGCTACTATAATCTTTTTCAAATGTCAAATAATTGACTCATTTTAGATCCTTAAGACCATTCCCTTGTAATGCAAACTGGTTCTGTCGATGGTCTATTAGAGATACTCTCCTCTGCGGAACTTCTCGATCTCCACGGCGGAAAGGATCCCGGTTTCATTCAAAATCTTACGCAATGGATCAGCAGGAGGAAGCTTTTCAGAAAGTAGATTTAATCCGTCCACCTCCTTCGTCAATGCCTGGATGAACGGATCGATCTTTCTCAAAGAGGTCTCAGGATCGGAAAGACCCTCGTGATATTGTTCTAAGATAATTAAGGTGTCTTCAACCGCTTTGAGGCTTTGAGATCGAATCCGGGTAATGTTCTCCTGATCCGTTAGATCAAGAAGAGAAGCGGATGAAATAGGGTTCGGCGAGATCCTCATCCTTCCCTCGGAATCAAAGGGAGAACCCCCCTGTGCCGTAGCGTTCAACCGTTCGCCGGCATCTCCGAGTAATTTCTGGAAATCAAGGTCCTTGGTCGCATCCGCCTTTTTCTTATCCGAATGGACCACAGGTAGAATGGGTGGATTGAGATCCTTTATCTTCATAAGAGAACACCTCCATTTAAAGTTGAAAATAGATATGCAAATTTTATGCCTTAGAGACGGACAGAGGAAACGGCATGAGAGGAAGGGGAAAACCCTTTATTTTCTAATACTACAACGACAGATCATCAAGAATCCCACCCCCACCTTAACCCTCCCCCTGAAGAGACTGTGTCGTGATTACTATTTTGTCATCCTGAATTTATTTCAGGGTCTCGCAATTGATTGAATTAATTAGAGTCTGTTTATAAACTAACAGTTTCGAAAAAGGTTGTCATTCCGGCGAAAGCCGGAATCCAGTCTTTTCAAGACCTTCTGGATGCCGGATCAAGTCCGGCATGACGGAAAAGGTCCATTTATAA
>Ga0194127_10001726_pt1 | contig 31359 bp, 24 predicted proteins | sample TA2KigC100mmetaG_FD_148624 | JGI IMG/M metagenome (GOLD analysis project Ga0194127, IMG submission 148624) | Freshwater microbial communities from Lake Tanganyika, Tanzania - TA2015036 Kigoma Deep Cast 100m | ecosystem: Environmental > Aquatic > Freshwater > Lake | place: Tanzania: Lake...
CCAGGACGAGCCGGTTGCGCACCACGAGATCGAGAACGGATCCAGCGTCCATCGCGAGTTGTTCCCCGCGCAACGTGTAGACGTTTCCCGCGGCGGTGTCGAGCGGGGCTCAGGCGGCGGGGGCGCACGACCGATTCACTGACCTCATCATGCGGGCGCCTTCGTCATCGCTGCGCAGGACCGGAGATGCTCCCCTCCGGCCGCCACCCCGCGCAAGACCGGCAGCGGCCCCCATAGTAGTCATCACGCTCCGCGTGATGAGAATGCGGATTGTGGAGATGTCCTCACGCGGAGCGTGAGGACTACTTTGCGCCCGCCTCCGGCCGTCACCCCGCGCAGGGCCGGCAGCGGCCCCCACAGTAGTCATCACGCTCCGCGTGATGATAATCCGGATTGCGGAGATGTCCTCACGCGGAGCGTGAGGACTACTTTGCGCCCGCCCCCGGCCGTCATCCCGCGCAAGACCGGCAGCGGCCCCATAGTAGTCATCACGCTCCGCGTGATGAGAATGCGGGTTGTGGAGATGTCCTCACGCGGAGCGTGAGGACTACTTTGCGCCCGCCCCCGGCCGTCATCTCGCGCAGGATCGGCGGTGGCCCCGCATGGTCGTCATCACGCTCCGCGTGATGAGAATCCGGATTGCGGAGATGTCCTCACGCGGAGCGTGAGGACTACTTTGCGCCCGCCCCCGGCCGTCACCCTGAGCGGGGCCGGAGATGCGTCCGGCGGCGGGGGCGTCGGCGCCCCGCGTGCGGCCGCGCGGGCCGTTTCCGCGGCCTCGAGCCTTTCAGGGCTTCGGCACGAGTCCGCGGCTGCGCATCCAGTCGGCGCAGCGGTCGGGCCAGGTACGGATGTCCTGCGGGATGTCCTTCATGCCGAAGCCGTGGCCGCCGTCGGCGTAGACGTGGAGCTCGGCCGGCACGCCGGCCCGCTTCAGCGCGAGGAACCACGCGATGCTGCCCTCGGGCGTGATGCGGTCGTTGGCGGCGTGGATCATGATCGCGGGCGGGGTGTCCTTGCCGGCGGGCAGGGTGAGGTCGGTGCCGCCGGTGGCGTTGGTGGTCGTCAGGTAGGCGGGGTAGACGAGCACGGAGAAGTCGGGGCGACACGAGGCGTCGTCCGCCGCGTCGACGCGCGCGTAGGTGCGCGGGCCGGTGTGGGCGGAGACGCGGGCGGCGAGGTGGCCGCCGGCGGAGAAGCCGAGGACGCCGATCCGGTCGGGCCGGAGGCCGAGGTCCTTCGCGCGCGACCGGACGAGGCCGACGGCGCGCTGGGCGTCCTGGTAGGCGCCGTCGCGCTGGTTGGGCACGCGGTAGATCAGCATCGCGGCGGTGACGCCGAGGCGGTTGAGCCACTCGCAGACGGCGAGCCCCTCGTGCGTGACGGCGAGGATGCTGTAGCCGCCGCCGGGGCAGACGACGACGGCGGTGCCGTTGGGCTTTTCCGGGCGGAAGATCTCGAGGCGCGGGTCGGTGACGTTGGTCAGGCGCTTGACGCCGTCGCCCTTGTCCGGCTGGTACCGTTCGGTGTCGATGCCCTGCGCGAGGTCGGGGGCGCCCGCGGGCCAGAGCTTCACGACCTCGGGTTCCGCCGCCATCGCCGTTGCCGCTGCGAGTCCCACCGCCGCCATCCACACCTTCATGCCACGTCCTCCGGGTTTCAGCCGCCCACAATGCCACGGGGGCGGGACGGAGGGAAGCGAACTCCCGTCCGGGCTGGCGCCGGCGGTGAAACCCGCTAGACTCGGCGCCATGCGAACGGCCCTCGATACGCACGTCCACCTGCACGCGTTCTACGATCTCGCACCGGCCTTGGAGTCGGCGCGGGATCGGCTGGTGCGTGCGGCGGGGCCGGGCGGGGCGGCCGGGCTGTGCCTCACCGAGGCGGCCGGGTGCCGCGCCTTCGACGCGTTGTGCGACGGGAGCCTGGCGGCGCCCGGCTGGACGGTCGTCCCGGCGGCCGGCGGGCTGGCGCTGCGCGTGAATCCGGCGGCGGGCGGGGAGGGCCTCTGGATCGTCGCCGGGCGGCAGATCGTGACGCGCGAGCGGATCGAGGTGCTTGCGCTGGGGTGTGGTGTGGAGGTGCCGGACGGTCTCGCGGCGGAGGATGCGGTCGGGCGCGTGCGCGAGGCGGGCGCGCTGCCGGTGCTTCCGTGGGCGCCGGGCAAGTGGTTCGGCGGCCGCGGACGGCGGGTCGCCGCGCTGATGGACCGGTTCGGTCCGTCCGTCCTGGCGCTGGCCGACACGGCGCTGCGTCCCCTCGGCTGGCCGACGCCGGTCCTGATCCGTCGCGGGCTGCGCGACGGCCACCGGGTGCTGGCGGGATCCGATCCGCTTCCGCTGGCGGGCGAGGAGCGGCGGATCGGGTGCTTCGCGAGCGTCGTCAACGGCGCGCCCGCCGCCGCCGCGCCGGCGGCCTCGATCCTCCGGATGCTCGGACCCGGCGGGCCTCCGCTCCGGACGGCGGGCCGCCGCCCCTGCGCCGTCGCCACGGCGCTTCGCCTCGTCCGCCACGCTCGCGCGAAGAAGGCCGCCCGACAAGGTCTCGACAGGCCCGTAGCCTGATGGCATAGTGGACAACATTGCGCTCCGAACGCGGGGCGCCGATGAGAGGTACGCATGAAGAAGATGCTTGTTCTTACGGCGGTGCTGGCAGGGGCGGTGGCGACGGGCGTCGTGGCGCAGCAGGGCACGCACGTCCTCGACCAGGCGGTGGCCTCCGAACTGCTCCGCGGAGCGGTGGCGGGGCAGACGGTCAACGCCCTGGCGTCGAGTCCCGACCTCCAGCGCAACTACGTCATCAGCGTCATCGAGCAGGAGCTCGCGCAGGAGGCCGCGCGCCGCGGCCTGAACGAGCGGCTCGACGTCCAGCGCGCGCTCATGCAGGCGCGCTTCCAGATCCTCCTCCAAGCGCTGCAGCAGGACGTGGTCCGCCACGCCGCGCAGCCGGCGGATGCGGAGATCCAGGCGTCGTTCAAGAAGGAGAAGGACCGCTGGGTCATGCCCGAGGCGTACAAGCTCGACATCTTCGCGTCGGACAGCGCCAACGCCTCCGCCGTGGCGGCCCTCAAGGCGGCGGCCGGCCTTGCGGCGCTCGATGCAACGGCCCTGCAGACCGCCGGCGCCCGGCAGCTCGTGTCGGCCGCGGGCGATGTGTGGGTCGCCGAGAAGGAGATCGTCCCCGAGGTCTGGAAGTCGCTTGCGTCCCTCAAGGTCGGCGAGAGCCGCACGTTCGGCGTCCAGAACGCCGTGTGGCTGGTGCGCCGCGCCGACTACCGCAAGGCCGGCCCGATGACGTTCGAGCAGGCGCGCGAGCGCGTCCGCGCCGAACTCGTCCAGGCCAGCCAGCGCAAGGAGTGGGAGTCGTTTCTCGAGCAGCGCCGGAAGTCGCTCGGGCTGTAGGACCGGGCCGGCGGAGTTTTCCAATCCTTGGACGCCCCGCGAGCCGGGGTTTCCAAGGATTGGAAGTTTTCAGGCCGGGCATCGCCCGGCCGGGCGGATGACATGACCGACAACACGGGTTCCGACACCATCCCGGCGCTCCGCGGCCGGGCCGTGGCCGAGGCGGCCGCGGCGGCCGATGCCGCCGCCCTGGAGGCCGTGCGCCTGACGTACCTCGGGCGGAAGGGCCTGATCCCGGCGCTGATGGGGCGCCTGAAGGACATCCCGCCCGAGGGCCGCCGCGACTACGGCCGCTCGGTCAACGAGCTGAAGGATGCGGTCCAGGCGGCGGTCGACGCGCGCAAGGCCGCGCTGGAGGAGGCCGCCGCGTCCCGTCCGGCCGAGGGGTTCGACGAATCGCTGCCCGGCGAATGGCGCGCGCTCGGCACGCGGCACCCGATCAGCGCGATCATCGCGCGCGCGACGTCGATCTTCCGCTCCATCGGTTTCACCGTGGCCGAGGGGCCGGACATCGAGACCGTCCGCAACAACTTCGACGCGCTCAACACGCCGCCGGACCACCCGTCGCGCGACGCGCAGGACACGTTCTACCTCGCGGGCGGCGACCTGCTCCGGTGCCACACCTCGCCCGTGCAGGTCCGCTACATGGAGGCCCACGAGCCGCCGGTCCGCATCATCGCCCCCGGGCGCTGCTACCGGCGCGACACGCCGGATGCGACGCACAGCGCGAACTTCCACCAGATCGAGGGCCTGTTCATCGACCGCGAGGTGTCGCTGGCGGACCTCAAGGGCGACCTGACCCACTTCGCGCGCGAGATGATGGGGCCGGGCGTCAAGGTCCGGTTCCGTCCGCACTTCTTCCCGTTCACGGAGCCGAGCGTCGAGGTCGACTTCTCGTGCCACGTCTGCGGGGGCGCGGGCTGCCGCGTCTGCAAGCACAGCGGCTGGATCGAGATCGCGGGCGCGGGCATGGTGCACCCGAACGTGCTGAAGGCCGTCGGCTACGACCGCCACGGCGTCTGCGGCTACGCCTTCGGCATGGGCATCGAGCGGATCGCGATGATCCTCTACGGCATCCCCGACATCCGCATGCTCTACGAGAACGACGTGCGGTACCTGGCGCAGTTCGGATGAATCCGCACCGGATCCGCCGCGCCGTCGACGCGATGTCGGGCTACGTGCCGGGCGAGCAGCCGAGCGAGCCGGGCGTCGTCAAGCTCAACACGAACGAGAACCCCTATCCGCCGGCGCCGGCCGTCGCCGCCGCGCTGCGCGGGGCGACGGCGGACGTCCTCCGCCTCTACCCCGACCCGGTCTCCGCCCGGCTGTGCGAGCGCATCGCGGAGATCCACGGCGCGCGGCCGGACCAGGTGTTCGTCGCGAACGGGTCGGACGAGATCCTCGCGCTCTGCGCGCGCGCCTTCGTCGAGCGCGACGGCGCGGCCGGCTGGTTCGAGCCGTCCTACTCGCTCTATCCCGTGCTCGCGCAGATCGAGGGCATCGGCTGCCGCCCGGTCGACCTCGGGCCGGAGTTCGAGTGGCGCGATCCGCTCGGGTGCGGCGCGTCGCTGTTCTACCTGACGAACCCGAACGCCCCGACGGGCATGCTGCATCCGGAGGAGGCCGTGCGGGCCTTCTGCGCGCGGTTCCCCGGGGTGGTGCTGATCGACGAGGCCTACGTCGACTTCGCCCCGCGCTCGCTGATGGACCTGGCGCTGTCGTCGGACCGGGTCCTCGTCGCGCGGACGCTGTCGAAGTCGCATTCGCTTGCCGGCCTCCGCCTCGGCTACGCGGTCGGCCCCGCGCCGCTGATCGGCGCGATGATGAAGATCAAGGATTCCTACAACGTGGACCGGCTCACGCAGGAGCTGGCACTCGCGGCGCTCTCGGACCTCGGCCCGATGCAGGCCAACGCCGCGCGGATCGTCGCCACGCGCGACCGCACGGCCGCCGCGCTGGAGGCGATGGGGGCCCGCGTGTGTCCGTCCGCGACGAACTTCCTCTGGATCCGCCCGCCGCGCCGGCCCGCGCCGGAGGTCTACGCGGACCTGCGCGCCCGCGGGATCCTCGTCCGCCACTTCGACCTGCCCCGCACCGCCGGCTGGCTGCGCGTCACCGTCGGCGCCGACGCCGACATGGACCTCTTCCTCGCCGCGATGCGCGACGTGGGATGAGGCCTCTCCGGCGGCGAGGTCGCCGGCCGTCGAGCGGTGGGTCGTCTACGGCGGCGGGGCCCCGGCATCGTCGCGGGCCTTGAGTTGGCCGCGCAGGCTCGCGATCTCGCGTTCGGCCTCCGCGAGGGCCTGGTGGACGCGCTCCGCCTCGGCGGCGGTGGCGGCCTTGTCGCGGGCGATCGAGGACGCCCGCCCGTGGGCCTCCCTGGCCTCGCGCCGCGCGGCGTCGAGGTCGTTGCCCAGGGTCAGCACCTCGGCCTCGAGCGTCCCGCGCTTCGTGAGGGCCTTCTCGAGTTCCGCGATCCGCCGCCGGGCCGTCACGAGATCGAGCCGCGCCGCCTCGAGATGTTCCTCGGTCGTCGCCTGGAGGAGGAGCAGCGTCTTCTTCTCGTCCTCGAAGAGCGCGTTCATGCGGTTCCGTTCGTCCGCCGACAGCGCGGGCGCCGCGGGCTGGGGGGCGGGAAGGGGCGCCTCGGCGACCGGCGGCGGCCCGGGCATCGGGGCGGGCGCGCCGGGCCGTGTCAGTTCGTCGAGCTTCGTCTCGAGTTGTCCGAGGCGGGTCTTGAGCGCGAGGTTCTCCCGGGTCCGCGCGTCGAGGGCGGCCTGGTAGTCGCGGAAGGCGGCCTCGGCCGGACCCTGGATGCCGGCCGGCGCCGCGGGGGCGGCGGCGGCGTCCTCGGCCCGGGACAGGGCCTTCCGCAGCGTCTCGATCTCGGACTCCAGGGTCTTCATGCGCCGCGCATCGTCCCGGGACTGGCCGACGAGCGTGACCAGTTGGGCGTCCGAGGCGGCGGCGGCCTGGGTGGCGGAGGCGAGCCTGGTCAGGGCCTGCTCGAGCCTTCGGGCGTCGCCGTCGCGCGCCTTCGCCGCCGCGGCGGCCTCGCGTTCGCGGTCGGCGGCGATGGTGCGCAGGGCCTCGGCGGACTCCTCGGCGGCGGCCAGCTTCATGCGGAGATCCGCCGTCTGCTTCCCGGCGACCTCGGCGCGGGCCGCGGCGCGCGCCGCGTCGGCCCGGGCCTCCTCCATCCCGGCGCGTGCGGCCCGGGCCTCGTCTCGGGCCGTCTTCGCATCCTCGCGCGCCGAGGCGGCCTCGGCGCGTGGGGCGTCCGCCGTCGCGCGCGCGTCGTCGGACTCGTCGGCCCGGGCGGATGGGGGGGCGGCAAACGCGGCGGCGGCGGCGATGAGCGGGAGGATGCGCATGGCGGGCCGCGGCCTACGGGGCCGCCAGCTTCCTCTCGATCGAGGCATCCTTCGCCTCGCCGAGCTGCAGGGCCTTCTCGTACATCGCCCGCGCCTCGTCCTTCGGCGGATTCCGCTGCATCAGGAGCAGCGCGGCGAGGTTGAAGTGAGCCTGCCCGTCGTTGGGGGAGAGGCGGACGACCTCGCGGTACTGCTCCGCCGCGTCGTCGGCCCGGCCGAGGGCATAGAGGGCCACGCCGAGATCGCGGTGGTAGACCGGGTTGTCCGGGGCGAGGTCGACGGCCTTCTGGAAGCAGCGGGCGGCGGTGCGGCGGTTGCCGGCCTTGACCTCGGCCATGGCGAGGGCGTGTTGCGCGGCGGCGGACTCCGGCTGGAGCCGGACGAGCCGGGCGGCCGCGCCGCGGGCCTCGTCGGTGTCGCCCTTCCGCAGCTGCGCGACCGACCAGCCGAGGAGCGCGGCCGTGTCGTCGGGGTTCGCCAGAAGCGCCTGCTCGTAGATCGCCAGCGCGCGGTCGACCGCGTTCGACGCCATCGCCGCGCTGGCCTCGGCCTGCCACGCGGGCGGAGCCGCCGGAACGGCGGGCGCGGCTTCCGGAGCCGGCGCGGGAGCCACGGGCGCGGCTTCCGCGACGACCGGCGGCATCACCGGGGCGGCGACCGGGGCGGGGAACGCGGGGAAGGGCTGGGCGATCGGGGCGGGCATGACGATGGGCGCCGGCTGGGGCTGCGGCGCGGGCGCGGGTTCCGGTGCGGGCGCGGGGGCCGGTGCCGGTGCGGGGGCCGGCTCCGGCTTCTCCGGGGCTTGGGCAAGCTGCTGCTCGAGGGCCTCGATCCGGCCGGCCTGCCTGGCGGCCGCGGCCGTCAGTTTCTCGCGCTCGCGGAGGAGGTCGCGCGTCTCGCGCGTCAGCGCGGCGACCTGCCGCGAGAGGTCGTTCTGGGCGGCGTCGGCCTGGTCGGTGGCGGACCGGGCCTTGTGCGTCTGCATCTCGAGCTTGGCCGAAAGGGCCTGCATCTGGGCCTCGAGGTGGGCGCGCTCGTCGCGGAGCTTGGCCAGTTCGCGGTCGGTCTCCGTGGCGTTGGGGGCGGCCGGGGCGGCCTTGAGGGCGGCGTCCAGTTCGGCGCTCCGCGTCTGCAGGTCGGCCACCTGTCCCTGAAGGCCGTCGCGCTCGCGCGTGACCTTCTGGACGTCGAGCAGGGCGCGATCGCGGTCGCGGACGGCGGTGTCGAGGGACGCGGTCAGGGTGCGGACTTCCTCGCGCAGCGGCGCGGTGGCGGCGTCGGCATCGCCCGCCTTGCGGGCCGATGCGAGGTCCTCCCGCGCGGCGACGAGCATGGCGGCGAGCGACTCCGCGCGCTTGGCGGCGAGGTCGGAGGCCTTCTTCTGCGCGGCCAGGTCCGCGGCGAGCGGCGCGGCGGCGGCGGACTCGGCCTGGCGGGCGTCGCGGAGGGCGCGGACCTCGGCCTGCGCTTCGTCGATCCGGCCCTGGAGGCCCTCCATCTTCCGTGCCGTCTCCTCCGCGCTCCGCGCGGCGGCGTCGCGGGCGGTGGACGTCTCCTGCAGTGCCTTGCGAAGCTCGGCGGCCTCGGCGGCGGGGACGGTGGAGCCCATCCCGTCGAGCCGGGCCTTCAGGTCGCGGACCTCGGCCTGGGAGGCGTCGAGCCGGCCCTGGAGCCCCGTGATCTGTTCCTCGAACCGCGTCGTCCGGCCGGTCGCGGCGTCACGGTCCTTCGCTGCCGCGCGGACCTCGTCCTGCATGCGCTTGCGCTCGCCCTCCATCTGGGCGGCGGCGGCCTCGAGATCCTTCAGTCGCGCCTGCATCGACTCGGCGGCGGCGGCGCTGGCGGTGAGGCGGCGGACCTCCTCGCGCAGCGCGGCGGCCTCCTCGGCGGCGCTCGGCGCGGCGGGGGCGGCGGGCGCGGCCACGGGGGCGGCCCCCTTCAGGGCGGCGATCTGGCGGCGGCAGTAGTCCATGCGGTAGTCGATCGCGGCGGCCTTGTAGTCGGGCCGCTCGGCGCGCAGGGCGCGGAAGAGATCGAGCGCCTTCTGGTAGCCCTCGACCGCCCCGGCGGTGTCGCCCGCCTCCTTCGCGCGGTCGCCCTTGAGCATCTCGACGTAGGCCGGCTTCTCCGGGAGGTCCGCGGCGCGCGGGGCGACGGGCGCGACCGCGACGAGGCAGGCTGCGATCAGCAGCAGGCCGGGCAGGCGGCGCGCGGGGAACCGGTCAGCGGACCGGGGAGATGTCGGGCGGGATCGCAGGGGAGCCGAGGCGTTTCTCGATTCGTTCATCGCGGGATTCTCCGAGGCGCAGGGCCTTTTCGTAGTACTCCAGAGCTTGCTTCCGGGGCATCGGGTCGAGCATGAGCAGCGAGGCGCAGGCGTTGAACCACGACTCGCCGTCGTGGCTGTCGATCTTGGCGACGGCCACGAACATGTCCGCGGCCTCGCGGTGCTTCTGCTGGTCGAACAGGACGGCGGCCAGTTCGCGCTTCACGTCCGCGTTCTCGGGGGCCGCCTGCATCGCGCGGGTCAGGAGGTCGAGGGCCTCGTCGTTGCGGCCGTCGCGCGCCGCGGCGCGCCCGGCCAGGAAGATCCGTCGCACGCTGGCGGGGTCGGCGGCGAGGAGCGCCTGCGCCCGCTCGCGGGCTTCGCGGGTCTCGCCGATCTGCATCAGGACCTCGGTCAATCCCACGGCCGCCACGGGGTTGGCGGGATCGGCGGAGAGGACCTCGCGGTAGGCCGCGCGCGCCTTCGCCCAGTCGCCGGAATCGAACGCGGCGGAGGCATCGGCCAGAATGCGGTCCGTGGCGGACGGCGCGGGCCGGACCGGATCGGGTGCGGGGCGGTGCCCGTGGGTCAGCGGATCGGCCGCCGAGATCAGCCCCGTCGGCGGGGCGTTGCTCAGGATGGGGTCGGGGATCGGGGGTGCCTTGGACGAGGCCGGGACGACGGCCGTTCGGGTCGGAGGCGGGGCCACCATGGCCGCGGGCGGCTCGGGCGCCGGCTTGGGGGCGAGTTGGAGAGCCGGGGAGTCCACGACCGAAGGGGGCCTGACGGTTTCGGGTTCGGGGGCGGGCTTCGGCGGCTCCGGACGCTGGGCCGCCACGGGTTCCGGCTTCGGCGGCTCGGGCGCGGCAGGTTCGGGCTTCGCGACCGCCGGCTCGGAGGGGGCGATGGTGCCGGTGATGATCTCCTTCAGCCGGGTCTCCAGGCCGTACAGCGACTCCCGGGCGCGGTCGCGCTCGCGTTCGGCGGCCAGCATGCGTTCGCGGGCCTTCTCGGCGTCCGCCCGGAGGGCGTCGCGGTCCTGGGCGGCCCTGCGGGCCTCGCGCTGCGCTCCCGCCACCTTCTCCTCGAGGTTCGTCACCGTCTGGAGCAGCCCCGCGATGGTCTCCTGCGCATGGGAAAGATCGCCCTCGATGCGGCGGTTCCGTTCCCGGAGCATGTCGCGGTCGGCCTCGACCTCCTTCGCCCGCGCCTCGGCCAGCCGGGCCTGGGCCTCCGCGGCCTGCTGGGCGGAGATCGCCTGGCGCAACTGCCGCTCCTTCTCCGTGAACCGGAGGCGGATCTCGTCGTAGCTGGCCCGGATGCGGCCGACCGCCTCCTCGACGGCGCCGAACGACGCGGGAAGCGCGTCCCCGCCCTCGGCGACCGCCGACTGCGCGTGGCCGGCCGCACAGGCGACGACCCAGACGGCCACGACCGCAACGTGTCTCGAGTTCATGGTTTGGCTTCCCAGTCTTCCCAAAAACGATTCCAACCGATCGGCCGGGATGCTATAGGAAGACCCATGCGACATCAACGGGAAACCCCGGACTCCGGCGGGGACCTTCTCTACGGACGGCAGGCCCTCCTGGAGGTGCTCCGGGCGGGCCGGAGGGATCTCCGCCGCCTCCTCGTCGTCGAGGGCACCCCGATGGCCGGGACGCCCGCCGAGATCCTCCGCCTCGCCCACCACCGGAAGGTGCCTGTCACCGCCTGCGCGCGCCGCGATCTCGACCGGCGCACCCTCAACGGCAACCACCAGGGCCTGGCGCTCGAGGCCGGCCCGTACCCGTGGACCGACCTCGCGGAGCTTCCAACCCCGGGGGCGGACGGCGAGCCGCCGTTCCTGCTCGTGCTCGACCATGTCCAGGATCCCCAGAACGTCGGCTCGATGATGCGCAGCGCCGATGCCGCGGGCGTCACCGGCGTGATCCTGCCGAAGGACCGCGCCTGCGCCGTCACCCCCGCCGTCGTCCGCGCCTCGTCGGGCGCCGTCGAACACCTTCGCGTCGCACAGGTCACCAACCTCGTCCGCGCCCTGGCCGAACTCAAGGAGCGGCGCATCTGGGTCTACGCCCTCGATGCCCAGCCGGGGGCCCCGCTCCACACCGAGATCCGCCTCGACGGCCCGGTCGCCCTCGTCGTCGGCAACGAGGGGGAGGGGATCGGACGGCTCGTCCGCCAGACCAGCGACGGCGTCCTCCGCCTGCCGATGCGCGGCCGCGTCGGCTCGCTCAACGCCGCCGTCGCCGCCGCCATCGCCCTCTACGAGGTCCGCCGCCAGCGCGACGCGGCCGCCGCGCCGCCCCCGTGAGCCTCCGTCATCCCAGGGCCGAGGCGTGGGAGGCGCGGCTGCGGGAGGTGCTTGCCCGGATCGACGCCGAACTCGAACGGGACTTCGGATCGCGGCTGCCGCGCCATCCGGTCCGCCCGCGCCACGGCGCCACCTCGCAGCCGGAGAGCGACGGACTCTTCGATGTCGGAGCCGCCTTCTCCGCCGGCTTCGGGTCCGCGGGCGGCCCCGGCTACGTCGTCGATTTCCGCATCGCCACGCTCAGCCGCGTGCCGGCCGCGCTGCGGCACGAGATCGAGGACCGCGCCATCGCCCGGCTCCGCGCCGCCCTCCCGGCCGCCTTCCCGGGACGCCGCCTCGAGGTCGTCCGCGACGGCGACGCATGGAAGATCGTCGGCGACCTCGGCCTCGGGCGGGCGTAGGCGGGTCGGCGGTTGACGGCGCCGGCGCGTTCGCCCCATGATCCCGTCATGCGCGACGGACCGGACAGGATGGATCGCCGGGACTTCCTCGCCTCGGCCGGCCTCCTCGCCGCGGCCGCCGCCTCCGGCTGCCGGTCGACGGACACCGCGCCGGCAGGCGGCATCATCGATACCCACGTCCATTTCTACGATCCCGCGCGTCCGCAGGGCGTGCCGTGGCCGCCGAAGACGGACAGCTTCCTCCATCGCACCGTCCTGCCGCCCGAGTTGAAGGCGCTGGCCCGCCCGCTCGGCGTGGCCGGGTGCGTGATCGTCGAGGCGAGCCCTCTCGAGGAGGACAACCAGTGGGTCCTCGACCTCGCGGCGGACGAACCCTTCATCCTCGGGGTCGTCGGTCACCTCAGGCCCGGCGCCCCCGGCTTCCGCGCCGCCCTCGACCGCTTCGCCCGCAATCCGCGGTTCCGGGGCGTCCGCACCGGGCTCTGGGGTGTCGATCCGACGGCCGCCGGCTCCGCCTTCACCGACGATCTCCGCGCGCTGGCCGACCGGGGGCTCGCGCTCGATGTCGGCCAGGGCGTGCCGCACATGGAGACCGCCGCGCGCCTCGCCGCCGCCGTGCCGTCGCTGCGCATCGTGGTCAACCACTTCGGCGGACCGAGGATCGACGCCGGCCCGCCGGATCGGCGCTGGCTCGCCGCCGTGCGCGGCGCCGCGGCGCACCCGAACGTCGTGATGAAGCTCTCCGGCCTCGTCGAGGGCACCGGCCGGCGCGAGGGCGATGCGCCGTCCGCGCCGGACCTCTACCGGCCGTTCTTCGAGTCGGTCTGGGATGCCTTCGGTCCCGGCCGGCTCGTCTTCGGCAGCAACTGGCCCGTCAGCGCCCGCTTCGCGCCGTACGCCCGCGTCCTCGACCTCGCCCGCGCCTTCCTCGGCGAACGCGGCCCCGCCGCCGTCGCCGCCGGCCTCCGGACGAATGCGATGCGGGTCTACGGTCTCCCGTCCCCGGCGTGACGCCGCGGACGCCAGGGCAGACGCATCTTGTTCCTGTCGAAACCGAGCCGTGTGAGCGGGATCCTCAGGATTCTCCTTCCATCGCCGGGAAAGGGAGATCCCAGCCGAACGATCCTTGAATCAAGGCGAAGGCGATGCCGCGTCGCACCCCCGCAACCGCAAGGGCTCCAGTGTCCACCCGCCACTCCGCGCCCCGCCGACCGAAAGGCGCCACCACCTCGAGGAAGATGCGTCTGCCCTGCCGCGGACGCCCCGTCCGCTTGACGCCGCGCGGCCCGGGTGGGGATACTGCGCCCATGAAACCCCCCGCCAGGCTCCCCCGCATCGTTCCCGCCGCCGTGGCGCTGCTGCTTGCCGGCGGCCTGCGAGCGGCGCCGGAGACCGGCGCGCCGCCGGTCCGCGTCGACGCCTCGCGGTTCCCGACCCTGCAGGCCGCGCTGGACGCGGTGCCGGCGTCGGGCGGACTCGTCGTCCTCCCGCCGGGCACCCACGAGATCGCGGAGCCGCTGCGCGTCGGCACCGCGGAGACCCGGATCGTCGGCGCGGGGCCCTCCACCCGCATCGTGAACCGGAACACGGCGGGGGCGCCCGCCTGGATCCTGCGTCCGCCGGGGATCGAGACGAATCGCAAGGCCGAGCTCTGGCGCGTCGAGATCGCCAACCTGCGGATCAGCGGAACGACCAACAGCGGCGACGGCATCCTCGCGCACCGGATCCAGGAGCTGTTCCTCCACGGCGTCTCGATCGACCGCAACGGGGGGAACGGCATCCACCTGGTCGACTGCTTCGAGGACGCGCGCGTCGCCGACTGCATCGTCACCTACAACGGGGCGAGCGGCCTGCGCATCACCAACGGCCACGACATCGTCGTCAGCGCGAACCAGTTCGAGGAGAACCTCGACGCGGTCGTGTGCCTCGACAGCTTCAACCTCTGCATGACGGGCAACAACGTCGACGACCACCTCCGCCACGGCGTCGTGATCGAGAACACCTACGGGTCCATCGTCACCGGCAACATGATCGAGGAGTGCAACGGAACGGCGGTCATTCTCGACCGCGACTGCTACGGGATCGCGATGAGCGCGAACGTGATCGCCCACCATCTCGGCGGCGGGATCGACCTGCGCGATGCGTGGGGCTGCGCGGTGTCGGCGAACACCTTCACGATCGCCCACGGCTTCTCCGTCCGCGTCGGCCCGGGCGCCGGCCGCACCACGATCTCGGGGAACAGCGTCTGCAACACCCACATCGGCGGGGCCGACAAGCGCCCGGCGACCGGGCGGACCGCCATGAGCATCGACGAGGGCGCCGGGATCCTGCTCGACGGGGCGACGGACGTGACCATCGGCGGCAACACCTTCGGCGGCCTGTCGACGCCGGCCGTGTGGACCACCAACGCGTGCCGCCGGATCCTCGTCCGCGGCAACCTCGTCACCGATTGCTGCCGCAAGCAGCCCGGCGCGCCGGCGATCGACCTCCGCGCCGCGGCGGAATCCGTGGCGACGGACAACCTTCCGTAGGGCTCCGCCGGCGATCCCGCGCTTGCCTCGCGCCGGGTCGCGGGGTAGAGAGGACGCCCGGATGCAACGGGGAAAGGCGCCATGAGGATGCGGTGGAGGGCGTGCGCGGCCGCGGCCGCGCTGGGGGCCGCGGGCGTGGCGACCGCGGGGCCCGCGGCGCCCCCGAACGTCCTGCTGATCGTCAGCGACGACCAGGGCTACGGGGACTTCGGCTTCAACGGCAACCCGCGGGTGCGGACGCCCGCGCTCGACCGGCTCGCATCCGAGTCGGCCGTGTTCCGGAACTTCGTCGTCGCGCCCGCCTGCTCGCCGACGCGCGCCGCGCTGTGGACCGGGCGCGATCACCTGCTCACCGGCGTCTGGGGCGTGCCGCCGCGCGCGAATCTCCGGCCCGACGAGGTCCGCATGCCCGCCTTCTTCCGGGCGGCGGGCTACCGCACCCTGCACGTCGGCAAGCTCGACTGCGTGAAGGCCGGGACCCGGGGCCCGACGGACTTCGGATGGGACGAGTGGGTGGGCGGGGGCGCGTACGAACACCGCGACCCGATGGTGTACGAGCCCGGGAACAACCGGCGGGAGAAGGGATGGACCGTCGACCTGTGGACGGACCGGACGATCCGGTTCATCCGCGACCGCCGCGGGACGCCGTGGTTCGCAAGCGTGGCCTACATCATTCCGCACCTCCCGTGGATTTGCGACGAGACGTTCTCCGCGCCGTTCGTCGCGCAGGGCTGCTCCTCCAACCTCGCGGCCTGCTACGGCTCGATCGCGCAGATGGACGCCGCCATCGGCCGGCTCCTTGACGCCCTTCGCGAGACGGGCCAGGCGGACCGGACGATCGTCGCCTTCCTCAGCGACAACGGCGCGACCGGTCCCGAGGTCAAGGAGGGCCCCGACGGCGGCATCGTCCGCGGCGCCGACTGGGAGTGCCGGAACGTCGCCGGCCTCCGCGGCCACAAGGCGACGGTCTGGGAGAACGGCATCCGCGTTCCGTTCGTCGTCCGGTGGCCCGGCGCCATCGCCCCGGGCGACCGCACGATGTTCGGCCGGGCCGAGGACGTGCTCCCGACGCTGCTCGAACTGGCCGGGATCCGGGGGGCGATGAAGGGGGAGGCCGGAGAACCCGCCCCGGCCATCACCGGCGTCAGCCTCGTTCCCGCGCTGCGCGACCCGTCGGCCGCGCCGGACCGGCCGGCCGCCTTCCGGATGGCCATCGCGGGGCCCGGTGCGCCGCGCGGCGGCGGGGCGGATGCCTCCGCGCGCGCCTTCGCGGACCACCATCTCGTCCTGCGCGGGCCGCGCTTCAAGTACCATGCGTTTCCGGGCGGCGGCGGGGCGCTCTACGACCTCGACGCCGATCCCGGCGAGACGTCCGATGTGGCGGCGAAGCACGCCGGTGTGGCTGCGGCGATGGCCGCGGAATGCCGGGCGCGGTGGGACGCCGTCATCGCCTGCGGCCGCGCGTTCGCGCCGCCGGAGGACGGCGCGAAGAAGGACCCACGTCCGCCCGCGCCCGCAGGGCCGCGCGCCTCCGCCCCGGCCGCCGCGGGCCCGGCCGGAACGACCGCGGAGGTCTTCGACGGTCCCCTCTCGGCCGACTGGTTCTGGGGGCTCGGCACCTGGACCGCGTCCAACGGCGTGCTCCGCGGCTTCGAGTCCGGTCCGCGCCGCCACGGACCGGTGAAGATGCGCCGGTTCCCGATGCGCGATGGCGCGGTCGAGTTCGAGTTCCGGCTGGCCGGCAAGGCCTCGTTCGCCGGCATCATCTTCAACGGCTCGCAGGAGCGGGGGCACATCGCCCATCTCGTCGTGGAGAAGGAGTGCATCCGCGTCCTCGCCCACCCGGCGAAGGGAGAGACGGCCGAGGTGCTCCGGCGGCCGGCCGCGCTCGCGTCCGGCGCGTGGCATCGCGTCCGGGTCGAGTCCAGGGGCGACGTCCTCGCGGCGACCGTCGACGGCGCGGCGGTCGAGGCGCGCCACGGTTGCTTCGCGGAGGAGAAACTGACTTTCGGACTGGGCGGGGATTCCGGCGGTCCCGAGGGCGAGTCGGCCGGGGCGCTGGAGTTCCGGAATCTCACGATGACCGCAGGGCCGGTGCCGTAGCGTACCGGCCGGAAAGGGAAGGGAACGTCATGAAGATCGGACGCATGATGGCGATCGCCGTGGCGCTGGCCGCGGCGGCGCGCGGCGCAGGGGCGGCGGGCGAGGTGCGGATCGCGCCCCCGGCGGACGGGTCGGATGCGGTGCCCGTGCTGCGCGAGGCGCTCGCGAAGTGCCGCGCGGAGCGCGCGGGACGGCTCGTGCTGGCGCCGGGCGTCTGGAATCTCCACCCCGAGCGGGCGGACGGCATGCACCGGTACATCTCGAACCACGATCCCGGCACCAAGCGCGTGGCGATCCACCTGGACGGCGTCTCCGGCTTCGAGATCGACGGGGCCGGCGCGACGCTGATGTGCCACGGCGTGCTGACGCCCATTGCGGTCGACCGGTCGACGAACATCGCGATCCGCGGCCTGACGATCGACTGGAAGAAGCCGTTCCACATCGAGGGGACCGTCGTCTCCGTGGACGGCGACGCCTTCGAGGTCGAGATGCTCCCCGAGTGCGAGGTCGTGGTTCGCGACGGCCGGCTCTACGGCGGCATGGCCGAGCTGTTCTTCGGCGAGCTGCAGGACCCGGGCCAGGCGCGGCAGGACTTCCAGTGGAACTACTGGGTTGATCCGGCGACGAAGGCCGCCGCGGCGGTCCAGCCGCGGTTGTCGCTGTGGAACGCGAAGGTGAAGGCCTTCGCGGAGATCACCCAGACGGGCACGAACCGGTTTCGCTTCCGCAACGCGCACAGCGTACTGCCGGCGGTCGGGTCGGTGATGGTCTGCAAGGGCATGAACCGGCCGAACCGGCTCTCGCCCGCGATCCACCTCTCCAGCGTGGACGGCGTGACGGTCCGGGACGTGACGATCCACCACGCGGGCGGCATGGGCGTCATCGCCGAGGATTGCACCGACCCCGTGCTTCGCAACGTGCGCGTCGCCCTCCGGCCCGGGGCCCGGAGCCTGGTCACGACCACGGCCGATGCGACGCATTTCGTCGGATGCCGCGGCACGGTCGTCGTCGCCGGCTGTCTCTTCGAGAACATGCTCGACGACTCCTGCAACGTGCACGGCGTCTACGCGATCGCCGAGGGCCTGCTCGCGCCCGACCGCCTGGCGGTCAGCTTCAGCCATTTCGAGCAGCTCGGCACCGCGTTCGCGCGGCCGGGCGACCGGATGCGCCTGCTCCAGCGCGACACGCTGCTGCCGTACGCGGACGTCTCCGTGACCGCCGTGGCGCGTCACAACGAGGACTACTACGTGCTGTCGCTCGACCGGCCCATCGCCGATCTCTACCGGACGAACAGCAGCGTCGAGAACGTCACGACCCGGCCGGACTTCGACTACACGGACAACACCGCGCGGAACCACCGCGCGCGCGGGATCCTCGTGACGTCGGGAGGGAAGGTGCGGATCGAGAACAACCGGTTCGAGCGTCCGTCGATGATGGGCGTGCTGGTCGAGGGCGACAACAACTTCTGGTACGAGTCCGGCGGCGTGGAGGACCTCACGATCCGGGGCAACCGGTTCGTCGGACTTCATCCGTCCGCGCCGGTCTTCCGGCTCGCCCCGCTGCAGCCGAAAGAGAAGGACCTGCTCCAGCCGCCGTACCACCGGAACATCCGGATCGTCGACAACACCGTCGAGGCGGTCAGTCCGCTCGTGGTCGACGCCGGCCGCGTGGCGGGCCTCGAGTTCTCCGGCAACACGGTCACCTTCGCGCCGCAGGCGGCGGAAGGTCCGGCCGTGCGGCTACGCGCGTGTGAGGGCGCGGTCTTCCGCGGCAACCGTTTCTCGCGGCCGTCGCTCGTGACGCTCGAGCCGGCGGACACCGCGGTGCGGATGGACGCGAACGAGAACCTGTCGCGGAAGTAGCCGGCGTCGTCGCGGAGGGCCCCGGCGAGGGGACCCGGCCGGCGGGCGGGGCGCGCCCGCACCCGGGGTGCGCCGGGCGGTTCCGGGCGCCGCGCCGAGCCCGTCACCGCGACGGGGAGGCGGGCTCGAGCACCACGTAGGTCGGCAGGCCGAGGACGCCGAAGGCCGCGAGGATCCCCTTCGCCGGCGCCTCGCCGGGTTTCTCGGCCTGGTACTTCACGAAGACGAAGCCCCGCAGCGCCTCCGCGACGGCGGGCTTCCGGAAAGTGGAGGCCTCCATCGCGTGGCAGTTCTTGCACCAGGTCGCCCAGAAGTCGATGAGGACGGGCTTGCCCACCGCGCGGGCGTCGTCGAAGACCCTGCGCCAGTCCGCCCCGGTGCTCCGCGGCCCCAGCGTGACGGCGGCCGGGCCGCCCTCCGCCGGCCCGGGCGCCGGGGCGCGCGCGTCGCGGAAGCCGCCCCACGCGAGGTGGCCGTAGTAGACGGCCATGGCGAGGATGAACACGCCGAAGCCGTACTTGACCTTGTCCATCCATCCGCCCGGCTTCGGCAGGAACGAGAGCCCGGCGCCCGCGAAGGGCCAGGGCAGCGCCATGCCGACGCCCAGCAGGAACGGCAGCAGCAGGCCCGCCGCGTGGCCCTGCTGGTAGAGCGAGGCCGCGAGCAGCAGGACGCCGATCAGCACCGGCGCCACGCAGGCCCCGGCCAGCAGCGCCGCGACGACGCCCATCGTGAACGCCGCGACGATCCGGTTGCGCGAGTTGCCGGGCCCGCCGACGCGCCCCTGCATCGCCGAGAAGTCGAGATGGAAGACCCCGAACATCGCGAGGGACAGCGCGACGAACAGCAGCGCGATACCCGCGTTGAACCAGGGCGAGGCGTTGAGCGCGCCGAACGGGGCGCCGGTGAGCACCACGACGACGCCCAGCACGCCGTAGGCGAGCGCCATGCCGAGGCCGTAGACGCCGCCGAGCAGGAAGCCGCGTCCGCGCGATTGCGCCTGGGCGCCCGCCCCGAGAATCGCCAGGTTGATCGGGATCATCGGCAGCACGCAGGGCGTGAAGTTCAGCAGCAGGCCGCCGCCGAGGATCACCAGCAGCGCGACGAGCCAGCCGCGCGAGAGCAGGGAACCCTCCGCCGCCCGGCCTTCCAGGAACGCGAGGAACGGCGCCTCGGCCTGGTAGCCGACCGCCCTCCGCGCGATCGCGAAGTCCGTCGGGATCGGGCTGTCCGCGCCCGATGCGGCCGGAACCGCCGGGGGCGCGGTCCGGGCGGGCGGGGCGGCGGACGCCCCCGCGCCGGCCACCGTGAGCTCGCGCGTTTCGGGGAAGAAGCACTGCGTCGCGTCGCAGCCCTGGAGCTGCACGGACAGGGCCGCCCCGGCCGCGGGGGCCGAGACGACCGCGTACCGCGCCGTGAACGTGACGTCGTGGAAGGGGTGCAGCTCGCCGGTCTGCGGGTCCGGCTTCGAGACCGGCGCCGGGATCGAGCGCGGGGCGAGGACCGTTCCCGACGCGCCCGTCACCACGAGCGTGTCCGCGTAGATCCGATGGCCGGGCGGGATCGTGAAGACCACGTCGACCGCGCCGTCCGCCGCCGCCCGGGCCTCGACGCCGAACGGCGAGGCGTCGAACTGGGCCCGGGCCGCCGTCGCCAGCAGGAGCGAAGCGGAGAAGGCCGCAACCGCCAGCAGCCGTCCGCCAGCATCCAACATCCAGTGACCGACATCCAAGAGGCAGCGGCCGTCAGCGGGGCGCCGGGGGCGGACATCGGGCCGCGAACACCGAACACCGAACAGCGAACCTCCGACCCCGGGCGCCCGACGACGCAAGCCCTGAGCACGGGGCGTAAATTCCCCCCGGAAACCCGACCCTCGCTTGCTGACCCCTGACCCCTGGCACCTCGTCTTCATACAGCGCACCTCGACCCCACCATACGCTATACTGTCCGCATGACAACGCATCGCAAGCCCGACCTCGAGGCCGCCGCGCGCGGGATCTGCGCGCGACTCGCCGCGGCGGGGTACCGCGCCCTGTGGGCCGGCGGCTGCGTGCGCGACCGGTTGATGGGGCGGGAGCCGAAGGATATCGACATCGCGACCCACGCGACGCCCGACCAGGTCTCCGCCCTGTTCCCGCGCACGAAGGGCGTGGGGAAGTCGTTCGGCGTCGTCCTGGTCGAGGCCGGGGACCACTGGTTCGAGGTGGCGACCTTCCGGCGCGATCTCGGCTACGAGGACGGCCGCCGCCCGGTGGCGGTCGAGTTCGCCGAGGAGCGGGCGGATGCGCTCCGGCGCGATTTCACCATCAACGGCATCTTCCTCGATCCGGCGACGGACCAGGTCCTCGACTACGTCGGCGGCCGGGCCGACCTGCGCGCGCGCCGGGTGCGGGCGATCGGCGATCCCCGCGACCGGTTCGCCGAGGATTACCTGCGCATGCTGCGGGCGGTCCGCTTCGCCTCGGTGCTGGACTTCCGGCTCGACCCGGCGACGGCGGATGCGATCCGGGAGCAGGCGCACCGGATCCGCAAGATCGCGCACGAGCGGGTCCGCGACGAGCTGCTGCGCATCCTGACCGCATCGCCGAAGGCCGGCGCGGGCGTCCTCCTGCTGCGCGACACGGGGCTGCTGGCCGAGATCCTGCCCGAGGTCGCCGCGATGGAGGGCGTCGCGCAACCGCCGGAGTTCCATCCGGAGGGCGACGTGCTGGCCCATACGGTCGGCATGCTCGACGGGATGCGGGAACCCACGGTGGAACTGGCCCTGGCCGTGCTGCTGCACGACGCGGGCAAGCCGGAGACCGCGCGCGTGGGGCCCGCGGCGGGCGGGGGGACGCGCATCCGGTTCGACGGTCACGACGCGGCCGGCGCGGCGGTCGCCGAGCGGGTGCTGCGCCGTCTCAAGCTCCCGCTGCGCGTGATTGAGCATGTCACCGCGTGCGTCGCGGGGCACATGCGGTTCCTGAACGTGCCCGCGATGCGCCCGGCGAAGCTGCGGCGGATGATGGCGGCGCCGACGTTCGCGACCGAGGCGGAACTGCACCGCCTCGATTGCCTCTCCAGCGGCCGGAAGCCGGTCGCGCTGGAGGTCGTCGCGGAGGTCCGCGAGGCGTGGGAGCACGAGAAGGCGCTGCCCCGCGCCCTGGTCCGCGGCGACGACGTGCTGGCGATGGGCGTGACGCCGGGGCCGGACGTCGGTCGCTGGGTGCGCGCGGCCTTCGACCGTCAGCTCGAGAGCCCGGGAGCGGCCCGGAAGGACCTCCTTCGCTGGCTTGCGGACGAGGTCAGGGCCGCCGCGGGCGGCCGCGGCTCCGATCGCGCGCGCCGATGACGGGGAGGATCACGGAGGCTTTCCGTTCCGACGGCGGAGGGACCGTCCCTCATTTCTCCGGCAACGACTCGATCGCGCGGGCGAGCGCCTCGCGCCGGCGTTCGATCGGGGCGGGGTCGGTGGTGAAGTGCGTCAGGTCGGTCGTGACGTCCGCCGGCACCTCGAGCAGGGCGCGCAGCGCGGCGGCGCGGGCGGGATCGAGCGAGGCGCCCTTCGCGTCCAGCCGCCGCTTCAGCTCGGCGTGGTATTCGTAGTCCTCGATGCCGTCGCGCAGCATCTCCCAGCGGATCGAGTCGACCGGGCCGTCGAGCACCGGCGCCGACGGACGGCCGTCGGCCGCGGCCTCGGGCGGGTAGAGGAACCGTCCGTCGCCGTTGCCCCAGGGGCGCTTCGTGCCGGGCTCGCCGCCGGAGACCCAGCCCATCGGGTCCTCGTAGGGATCCTGCGGCCGGGCGCGGTCGGGATAGGCGGTCGGACTGGTCCAGTAGTTCGCCTGCCAGACGAGGATCCCGTCGATGCCGCGCTGCCACGTCTGCCACAGCCACACGCGCAGCTCGGTGCCGGGATGGTCGATGAAGAGCGTCGCGTAGGGCGCCTTGGGACCGCAGCAGACGTACCACCAGAACTGCTCGCCGTGCCTGCGGCGTTCCGCGGCGGCGGCCGGGTCGTAGGACGGCGTCAGGGGGCACCAGATGTGCGGTCCGCCGACGAGGCCGGGCTCGATCTGCTCGGTCAGCATGCCGCGCAGCCCCGGCGCGTGGCGGCGGATCCTCTCGAAGCCGCGGCGGACGAAGTCGTACTGGTGCGCGTCGGGCTCGTCGAACCAGTAGACGTAGGCGCGGTCGAGCCAGCCCTTCTCGCGCAGGTGCGCGGTCATAGCGCCGGCGTAGGAGGCGAAGAGCGGCCCGTACTCCGGGTCGGTCTCGCGGAAGCCGAGAAGGTCCGGCTCGTGGAGTCCCTCGAACGTCCCGCCTCCCATGCCGGGGAGGTTGACGTCGAACGACGTGAAGTGATGCACGTTCATGGCGCGGTCCATCGCGCGGTCCCACGCGGCGAAGTCGAGCGTGGCCTTCAGCCGCTCCGGCGGCGCGACGGGCGGCCGCGCCGAGGCGGGCTCGAAGCCGCCGCCGGCGACGAGGTTCGTCCCGGCCGCCGCGTCGAGGATCTCGACATCGTCGAACCAAACGAGGCCCGTCGGTGTGCCGTCGTCGCGCCACTCCGTCGCGCGCAGCGTGAACTCGATCGACGCCGCGCCGGCGGGGAAGTTCGTGACCGTGCGGTCGAAGGCCTCCCAGAGCCCGCTGCCCCGGACGTGCATGTCGTTGTTCCGCCCGCTCATCCAGCGGTTCGACGTGTCGAGATGGTTGAACGTGACGATGAACGTGTGGCCCGGGACCGCGGTGCGGTGGTGGAACTTCAGCCGGAGGCCGCCGGGCGGGATCGGGATCCGGTGCCGCCAGCGAACCGACGCGGTGGCGTCGCGGCGGTCGTCGAAGATCAGCAGGCATCCGCGGCCGGTGTGCGCCTCGTTGGTCACCGGCACGGCGTCGAGCCAGTCGGCCCACGGAAGCGGCGGCGGCTTCACCGCGGGCCAGGCGACGCGCACCGGGTCGAGCGGCGCGGGGTTGTAGGGCGAGATCCGGTGGGCGGCGAAGTTCGCGAGGTACTTCTCCAGCACCTCGCGGCGCTGCGCGTCGTTGGTGAGTCCGTGGTAGCGGAACGCGGTATCGTGGCCGAGGCCGAAGGCCGAGACGCAGGTGGGCCGGTCGGGCAGGGCGAAGCCGAAGACCCCGACGCGCAGCGGCACCGCGGCGGACCAGCCGCCGTCCGCCTGCAGCCGGATCACGCCCTCGTAGGCGCTGGCCGTCGCGTCGCGCGGCACGTTGACGCGGATCCAGAACGGCTGGTTCGGTCCGGCCGGCAGGTCGATCGGCCCGCGAAGCGGCGGAAGCGGGTCCGGCCACGCGCCGGGCGCGGCGGATGAGTCGGTCGGCTGCGAGACCTCGACATAGCGCACGCGAAGCACGTCGATGCGGCCAGCCGGGATCGCCGCGCCGCCGGGACCGCGCAGGCCGTCGCACCCGACCGTGAGGCCGGTCAGCGGTGCGGCGGGCGTCACGACCAGTTGCACCGCCTCGGCTTCGCCGCGCGCGGCCTGCACGGCGACCGCGTCGGCCTTCGCCTCCGGAACGGGCATGGCGCGGCCGATCTTCCAGCCGGAGGATGCGGTCCACAGCGCGGCGCGCCCGTCGCCGCCCGGCAGGCGCGCGGCAAGGGCCGCGTCACGGATGTCCGCGGCCGTTGCGGTCGCGGCGGCGAGCAGCAAGGCGGCGGCGAGGAGTCGCGGGTTCATCGGATGGACCTCCGTTCATGGGCCCGAGGGAAGTGACTTCAGCCCGGAGCCGGTCAGGACCAGCACCACGGGCTCCGGCAGGTCCGGACATTGACGAAGGGCGTCGAGGACGAGCGCGGACGTCGGCTCGACGAGGAAGCCGGCCTGCGCGAGGCGGTGGCGATCGGGCAGGATCCGCTCCTCGTCCACCGCAAGGATCCGGCCGCCGCTCGCGCGGATCGCCGCGACGACATCCGCGGCGCGCGCCGGCGTGGCGACGGCCACGCCCTCGGCCACGGTCGGCCGCGCGGGCTCCGTGTCCGCGTCGTGTCCGTCGAACGCGCGGGCCAGCGGCGCGCACGCGGCGGCCTGGACGGCGACCAGCGCCGGGGGGCGGGCGAGGACGCCCCCGCGCACCAACCCGGCGAAGCCCGCCGCGAGGCCGAGCAGGAGGCCGCCCTGTCCGGCGGGCGCAACGACCGAGCCCGGCCCGTTGCCGCCGAGTTGCTCGACCAGTTCGCGCGCCATCGTCGCGTAGCCGGCCGGGTGAAACGGCAGCCATGCGTGGCTGGCGTAGACGGCGCCCGCGGCGACCGCCTCCAGCGCGGCGGCCGTGGCGTTGGCGCGGGGCCCGGGCACGCGGACGACGGTCGCGCCGTAGGCGGTGATCTGGGCCAGCTTGGGGCCCGAGGCGGACTCCGGGACGAACACCGTCGCCCGGATTCCGGCGCGCGCACAGTAGGCGGCCAGCGCGGCCCCGGCGTTGCCGGATGAATCCTCCACGACCCCGCCGATGCCGCGCGCCGCCAGCTCCGACACCAGCGCGGCCGCACCGCGGTCCTTGAACGAGCCGGTCGGGTTCAGGAACTCGCACTTGAGCGCGACGCGCCGTCCGCCGAATTCCGCCTGCACGAGCGGCGTTCCGCCTTCGCCCAGCGTGATGCGCGGCGGATCCGCGGCGCCCGCCGGGATGCCGTACGGCCCGCCGCAGTGCGCGCACCGGTGGGGCAGTCCGTGCCCGGGGAACGGCCGGCCGCAGCCGGTGCAGGGGAGCGCCGTCACGAGATCACCCGGCAGCGCTCGATCTCGACCGACGCGAACGTCATGCCCGCGATGCGCAGGTCGAGCGGAAGGCGGCGGTCGACGGCCGCCGGATGGCGCGCCAGTTCCAGCAGGCCTTCCAGCTCGCGATCGATGCCGGTCAGCATCACGCGCACCCGCCGGCCGACCGGCAGGCCCCACGCCTCGCGCACCGAGGCGAGGAAGGCCTCGCGCTCGCGGCGCCAGTTCTCGATGCCGTCGGCGTTGCCCGACTCGAAGTCGAAGATGCCCTGGACTGTCCCCGCTCCGCCGTCCATCGGAGGCCCCGGCCTAGCGGAAGAGGACGCACACCGGTGCGGGAACGGCGATCTCGCTGCCCGTCGGCGTCAGCCGGCCGGTTGCGGGGTCGATGCGGAACGCGAGGAGGTTGTCCGTGTTCTGGTTCGCCGCGACGAGGAACCGGCCGGTGGGGTCGACGGCGAAGTTGCGCGGCGCCTGGCCGCCGGTCGGCTGGTGCTGCACCGCGACGGGCGTTCCGTCGTCGCCGAGCGAGAAGACCGCGATGCTGTCGTGGCCGCGGTTGGACGAATAGAGGAACCGGCCGGTCGGATGGACGACGATCTCGGCGGCCGTGTTCTTGCCGGTGAAGTCCCTCGGCACGCCCGCTACGGTGGCGAACGGCTTCAGTTCGCCTGCGGCGGCATCCCAGCGGAACGCGGTGACGGTGGCGTCGAGCTCGTTGACGGCGTAGGCGGTCTTGCCGTCCGGCCGGAACGCGAAATGCCGCGGTCCCGCGCCCGGGTGCAGCGCCGGGCTCGCCGGTTCGTGCCGGGCGAGGCGGCCGGTCTTCGCGTCGAAGCGGTAGCCGACGATGCGGTCGATGCCGAGGTCGGGGATGAACACGAAGTCGTTCCCCGGGGCGAAGGTCACGCCGTGCGCGTGCGGTCCCTTCTGGCGCTGCGCGTTCGGGCCGGAGCCCTCGTGGCGCAGGAGCTGCGCGACCGGCTTCAGCCGTCCGTCCGGCGCGATCGGGAACGAGGCGACCGTCCCGTCGACGTAGTTGGCGATCACAAGGTGCGCGCCCGTCGCGTCGACCGCCAGGTGGCAGGGGACGGGCCCTCCGGTCGGCTCGGTGTTGAGCTCCGTGAGCGCGCCGGTCGCGGGGTCGACGGAGAACGCGATGACGGCGCCGACCGGCTTGCCTTCGAAGCGGCCGCTCTCGTTGACGGCGTAGAGCACGGGCAGCTTCGGATGGAGCGCGAGGAACGACGGGTTGGTCGCCTTCGCCGCGGGCCGCGGCGCGTCGAGCCGGCCGGTCGCCGGGTCGAGCCGCGTCGCGTAGATCCCCTCGCTGCCGCGCTGGGAGTAGGTGCCGATGTAGATCGGCTGCGCCGCCGCGGTCCCTGCCAGGCCCGCCGCCACCAGCGCCCCGAATCCCGTCCTCCACGTACGCTTCATGCCCGTCTCCTTTGCGCGTTGGACCGACGCGCCGCAGCATAGCGTCAAGCCCGCCGCGACGGAATCGCATTTGCCTACTTTCGTTCTCCCTCGTCCGTCTTCCGTGCGCCGCCGGGCGCCGCGAGCACCTCCGCGAGCCACGCGCGGGCCCGGCGTCGGAACTCGCAGTCGCGCAGCGCCCACGCGGCGGTGTGGTTGCGGTACGGGAAATCGACGAACGTCCACGGCGCGGTCACGCCCGAGCCCTCGAGAAACGCGCGGGTGGCGGCGGTCGAGCCCTCCTGGCTGATCCACTGCGGGCGGCCGTCGAGGCGGCTCAGGCGGGCGAGGGCGGAGGCGCGGTCGCTGCCGGCGTAGGCCCAGGTGCGCACGCCGTCGTAGTGCGAGTGGCACAGGAACGCGCGCCAGAGCGGGGCGATCGCGTCGTCGCGCAGGCCGATGTAGTTGCACGCGAGCGCGCCGCGCGAGAAGCCGCAGAGAACCAGCGCGCGCTCGTCGCCGCCGAACTCGCGGCCGAGGTGGCGCATCGTCGCGGCGGCGTAGCGCGCCGTCTCGTCCGCGTCGCCCCACCAACGCGAGGCGTTGCGCTTCGTGCCGTTCGTCACCTCGACGAACGGCAGGCACACCCAGATGAAGTTCGACCCGCCCGAGAGGCCGTAGCCCATCATGCAGCCCTCGACCGTGCCGCCGCTGACATCGCCGAAGCGGTTCGAGTAGCCGCCGTTGCCGGCGTACTCGGCGATGACCGGAAATCGCGCGTCCGGCGTCCAGCCGACCGGCAGGTAGAGGGCGTGATGCGCCTCCGTTCCCTCCCAGCCCGGCGTCACGTGCCGTACGCGGCGGCCGGGCGCGGGCGCCGCGTCGGTCATCGCGGGCAGGACGAGGTCCGCGGGGACGGAGGCGATGTCCGGCGCGTCCTGCGCCGTCGCGGCCCCTGCAAGCAGCATCGCGACCAGACCGGCGGAGCGGATCGTCTTCATGCGGTCAGGATTCAGCCCCGCCCGGGAGCTGTCAATCACGGTCGCCCGGATCCTGGGCGCCGTCTGCACGGTGGGCCGCGGGCTTCCCGCAGCCCCTCCGCAAGGCCATGCCAGCCTCCGCGTCCGTTAAATAGGTAGTAGTACGGACGCGGTCGCACCTGTTCTTGAGACGCGTGACGGGGTCGGAAGTACTGTGTATGGCCGCGGATCGGGAGGATCTACGGCCCCGCGTCCGGCAACAAGTGTAACAATAACGGATGCGACCGCATCCATTAATGTTACACATGGAGATGGGCCGAGTGCCGCCGATTCCTTGACGGACGGGAGGTTGGGCGTTAGGTTCCAACGGCAACAAAACGAGGTTCCCATGCGCGCTGCTGCGTTGGTGTCGGCGATCGGACTGGCGGTGGCTTCCAATCCTTGGACGGCCGGCGCCCAGGACTTCCAAGCCTTGGACGCGGCGCGCGCGGGCATTCTCGGCGGCGCGAAGGAGATCCCGGCGACCGGCGCCGTGGGCCTTCTCAGTGTCTTCGGGCCGCAGGCCGCGACGCTGTTCGCGGGGGAGCGCGCCGGCGTGCTTGGCGCCGCCGCGGCGCTCGGGTTCGCGGGGCGCGGCCGCGTGGTCGCGCTGGCCCACGACGGGTATCTCGCCGGTGCCGCGGGCGATGAGGCCGTCGGCGGACTGATCGAACGCAGCCTCCGGTGGGCCGCAGGCGCACCGGGAACGGGCGCGATTCCCGTCGCCGTGCGCTCCGGCGGCGGACTCAAGGGCTGGCTCGCGAAGCGTGGCTTCGCGGCCGCCGATCTCCAGCCGGAGTCCCTGGCCGCCGCGCGCGCGGTGATCGTGGTGGGGCGGCAGATCGACGATGCGATGATCGAGCCGCTCCGCGCCTTCGTCGAGAAGGGCGGGGGGCTGGTTGTCGGCGAGACGGCGTGGTCGTGGCGGAGCGGCGGGTCCGAGGTGCGCAACCACCCGGCCAACCGGCTCTGTGCTCCGTGGGGCATCCTGTGGACCGACGGCATCGTCGAGGGCACCGCGGGCAAGGCCTTCCGCGCCGACCCGGCGCCGCTGTGCCATGCGGGCGCGGCGCTGGCGCTGGCGACGGATGCGGCCGCGAAGCCCTCGAAGCAGGATCTCAAGCAGGCGGGCGTGACGCTGAGCGATGCCTCCGGCTGGATTCCGGCGGATGACCGGCTCCTGCGTCCGCGGCTCGCGGCCGCGGTGACGGCGCTCGAATCGCCCTATCCCGCGAGCGGCAAGCCCGTGAAGTCGACCGAGGTGCTCCGCCGCGTCGCGACGTCGATGGGCACGGTGGCGGCCATGGGGGCGGACGTCGACGCCGTTGCGGCGCATTCGGCGGCCGCCGCGTTTCCCGGCGCCGTCTCGTCGACGGTCGAGCGCGTGTCGCGCGAGGTCGTGCTCGACCTCCGCAAACCCGGCTGGGCCTCGACCGGCCTCTACGCGGCGCCGGGCGAGCGTCTCGCCGTGACCGTGCCTGCCGCCCTCGCGGGCGCGAAGCTGCGCGTGCGGATCGGCGCGCACAGCGACCGCCTCTGGCACCTCGACTCGTGGAAACGGTGTCCCGACATCACGCGGACCTTCCCGGTGACCGCGGAGCGCACCGCTGCCGCCAACGCCTTCGGCGGGCTCCTCTACGTCGAGTCGCCCGGCGGTGCCGGCGACGGCGCGTCGCGCGTGCGCATCAGCGGCGCGGTCGACGCCCCGCTCTACGTCCGCGGCCGCACGACCGCCGCCGAATGGCGCGTCATCCGCGACCGGCCCGCGCCGTGGGGCGAACTGGCGACGGACAAGGTCATCCTCACGGTCCCCTCCGACCGTCTGCGCAAACTGGACGATCCGGAGACCCTGCTCGAGGTGTGGGACCGCATCCTCGACGCGCAGGCCGACCTCGCCGCGATCCCGCGCGACCGTGCGCGGCCCGAGCGCATCGTGCCGGACATCCAGATCAGCGCCGGCTACATGCACGCCGGCTACCCGATCATGACGTGGGACGACCAGTACGACGTCCTCGTCAGCCGCGATGCGCTGCTGAAGGGCCAGTGGGGCCTCTTCCACGAACTCGGCCACAACCACCAGCAGCGCGACTGGACCTTCGACGGCACCGGCGAAGTCACCGTGAACCTCTTCTCGCTCTACGTCATGGAGACCGTCTGCGGGAAACCGCCGGTCGCCGGCCACGGCGCGATCGAGCCCGCCGCGCGCGCCAAGGCCTGGGCCCGCTACGCCTCCGCCGGCCGGAAGTTCGACGACTGGAAGAGCGACCCGTTCCTCGCCCTGAACATGTACGCGCAGCTCCGCGAGGCCTTCGGCTGGGAGGCGTTCAAGAGGGTCTTCGCCGAGTACCGCGATCTTGCGAAGGAGGCGCGCCCGCGCACCGACGACGACCGGCGCGACCAGTGGATGGTGCGGCTCTCGCGGACGGTCAACCGCAACCTCGGTCCGTTTTTCGAGGCATGGGCCGTGCCCACCTCCCCGACCGCCCGCGACTCCATCGCCCAGCTCCCCGCCTGGATGCCCGCCGGCTGGCCCCCCGCGCCCGCCGGGGCGGAGTGAAGAGCCGGGAGCCGGGAGCGGAGAGCCGAGAGCAGAGAGCGGAGAGCGAAGAGCGGAGAGCGGAGGGCAGAGGGCGGAGGGCGGAGGGCGGAGGACAGAGGGCGGAGAGCGAAGAGCGAAGAGGGAAGAGCGGAGGGCGGAGGGCGGAGGGCAGAGAGCGAAGAGGGAAGAGCGGAGAGCAGAGGGCCGACGGGCGGAGAGAGCGCGTTCGAGGATCGGGCGCCGGAGTTCGAAGTCCGCCGTGGGTTGTTGGATGTCGGCTGTTGGCTGTTGAGTTCGGCGGTCCTTCCGCATCAGGACTTGGAACTTGAGACCGCCTCTTCCCGGACACCTGAACCCCGGCACTGCTCCGCGGTTTGACTGCGGTTTCCAAGTCTGTATAGTACGACTATACAGAAGGTGAACCCATGGATGCCACGGTTGTCGACCTGCGGTACCACATGAACGACGTGCTGAAGGCGCTGGCGAGGAACGAGAGCGTCAACGTCCTCTGCCGAGGCCAGGTGAAGGGCGTCCTCCGTCCGGCGGCCCGGACGTCCTCCTCGCGCGTCAAAGACCACGCCTTCTTCGCCTCGCGCCCGGCGGGCGAGCCGGTCGAGAGGGTCATGGAGGGTCTTCGCGGAGGACGATGCCGTGATCTTTGACACGGACATCTTCATCTGGATCCAACGCGGCAACGCCCGGGCGGCGCGGTGGGTGGAGGCCGAGGACGAGAGGCTGCTTTCCGTGCAATCGTACCTGGAACTCCTGCAGGGGGCGGAGAACCGGAGGCAGCACGAACAGACGAAGTCATTCCTGAAGGACTTCGGTTTCTCGACCCTGCCCCTCAGTGAGAACATCGGGCACCGGGCGGCGGTCTACATCGAGGAGTACGGACTTTCGCACGGGCTGAGGGCCGGCGACGCGATCGTCGCCGCAACGGCGGCCGAACACGGATTGGTTCTCTGCACGGGGAACGCCAAGCACTTCCGTCCCATCCGCGATCTGAAGACGCGGATCTTCAGGCCGTAGCTATCGACGGCGGTTAGCAGAGGCCGGAAGTCGGAGGGCGGAGAGAGCGCGTTCGAGGATCGGGCGCCGGTGTTCGAAGTCCGCCGTTGGTTGTTGGATGTTGGCTGTTGGGTGTTGGCTGTTGAGTTCGGCGGTCCTTCCGCATCAAGACTTGTAGCTAGAGACTTCCTCCTCTCTCATCACGGCAATCATGTTCGCGGTGCCCTTCGTGATTGGCTCCGCGGGCGGACCTCGTGCTGTGCGGGTGGCCGCGCTTGTTTCCTGGCCCATCGTGTTGCTGGGCGGAGGGTGGTTCTTCCAGGCCTGGATGATGAGCCGGGCCGAACGAACGGAGGGCACTTCCTGGAGCGGTGATTGAGGTCCGCCGGGCCGACGTCTCAGC
>Ga0194127_10001727_pt1 | contig 31339 bp, 31 predicted proteins | sample TA2KigC100mmetaG_FD_148624 | JGI IMG/M metagenome (GOLD analysis project Ga0194127, IMG submission 148624) | Freshwater microbial communities from Lake Tanganyika, Tanzania - TA2015036 Kigoma Deep Cast 100m | ecosystem: Environmental > Aquatic > Freshwater > Lake | place: Tanzania: Lake...
GAAGAGCAGGGCCATGAAGAGCAAGCCCGGCACGAAGAGCAGGGCCGGAGACTGCGCGCGGGGCGGCGGCGCGCCCGGCGGGGGCGGCTCGGCGGCGATCGCGATCAGGGGCGGGTCGATGCTGCGGCTCACGCGCTCGATGCGCGCGCGCAGGCGGCCGCTGATGCCGGCGATCTCGGCGTCCGTGGGCGCGCGGCCGAGGCCCGCGAGCCAGCGCAGGTCCTCGCCGGCCAGGCGGTGCAGGTAGAAGTGCCCGTCGACCAGCACGCCGAGGGTCTCCTCGACGAGCAGCGGCAGGATGCGCTCGGCGGGGTTAGTCACCTCGCGCAGGATGGCGTCGGCGAAGCCCTCGGGCAGCGTGAGCAGGGCGCTGGCCTTGCTGTCCTCGATCTGCGCGCGGCCGGCCGCGGCCTCGACCAGCTCGCCGCGGATGAAGCCGCGCGTGTTCTGCTCGCTGAGGGCGCGCACCAGCAGGCCGCTGATCAGGCTGCGGTCCTCGTCCACGATGAGCAGGCGCGCCGAGGGCTGCGGCCCCTCGTCGCCGCCGAAGAGCAAGGTGAAGAGCGCGCCGATGAGCAGGGGAATCCCCAGCCAGAGGAGGAAAACGACCGGCTCGCGCCGGTGGCGGCGCAGGTCCTTGCGCACGTGGTTGCCGAGCGCGCTCACGGCTACTCCCTCAGCTCGCGGCCGGTCAGCTTGATGAAGAGGCTTTCGAGGCTGGGGCGCGTGAGCGTGGTCTCGCGCGGCTCGCCGCCGGCGGCCGCGAGGGCCGCGAAGACCTCGGGCAGTCGGCGCGAGGCCTGCGGCAGGTCCAGCGTGATGCCCTCGGCGTCGGCGACGATCTCGCCCACGCCGGCCAGGCCGCTGAGCCCGCGCCGTACGGCCTCGGGCTCGAAATGGCCGCTGATGCGCAGGATGTCGCGCTCGCCGAGCTGGGCGCGCAGCTCGTCCATCGTGCCCATGGCAATCACGTGGCCGCGGTCGACGATCGCCAGCTCGTCGCAGAGCTTCTCGGCTTCCTCCATGTAGTGCGTCGTGTACAGGACGCAGGCGCCGCCGGCGGCGAGCTCGCGCACGAGCTCGAGCAGGCGCACGCGGCTCTGCGGGTCGACGCCGACGGTGGGCTCGTCCAGGAGCAGCACCTTCGGCGCGTGGACGATGCCGCAGGCGAAGTTCAGGCGCCGCTTCATGCCGCCGCTGAAGCGCTTGACCGGCTCCTTGGCGCGGTCGACGAGCTCGACGCGTTCGAGCGCGGCGGCCACCCTCGCCTTCAGCGCCGCGCCGCCGAGGCCATAGGCGCCGCCCCAGTAGTCGAGGTTCTCGCGCGCGGAGAGCTCTTCGTAGAGCGCCAGCTCCTGGGGCACGACGCCGAGGGCCGCGCGCGCGGCGGGGCCCTCGCGCTGCACGTCGTGGCCCATCACGCTGACGTGGCCGGCGGTGGGCTTGAGCAGGCCCGAGATGCAGCCGAGCGTGGTGGTCTTGCCGGCGCCGTTGGGCCCGAGCAGGCCGAAGATGCGCCCCGGCTCGGCGCGGAAGCTGATGCCGTCGACGGCGCGCATCTCGCCGTAGTGCTTGCTGAGCTTGTCGACGTTGATCACGGATCATCTCCCGAAGCGGGTTCGGCGTCGGCGCTCGCGGGCTGCCACCGGCTCTCCGCCACCGGCACGCCGCGCAGCAGGAAACGAAGGGCCAGGCGGTAGGCCATCAGGACGAGTAGATAGGCGAGCAGGGGCGGCGCGACGAACATCAGAGGGTCGCGTCCGCGATAGACGGCCAACCAGATGAGGAGGAAACCGAGGCTGGCCAGGCCGCCCAGCCAGTGCAGGCGATACGCCAGGGCCAGGCGCCGCCGCCGGGTCTCCTCGCCGATGGCATAGGCCGGCCCGAGGCGACCGAGCGGATGGAAGCGCTGCTGGCCATCCGGTTCGGCTCGGAAGGGATCGGGAATTCTGAGGAGTCTCCGCAACCGCCACCGCCCTTGAAGATGCGGGAGCCTAGCACGGATCGCCGGTCCAGGTCAGCATCTGGAGGCAAGCCGGGATGCGACGGGCACGGCCGCTGTCGGGCGGCGGCCCGCCGGGGTCGGCGGCCGAACCCGCCGTCTCGAGTCGACCGGGCATTACGTCTGCTCATCGACCAATGAATACGTTTCGCTTGTCTGAATACCCGCTTCTTCCGATACTTACGAGCAGGCGCCCCTGTCCGGCGCGCCGGCAGCCAGCACCGGAGTGCAGAAGACCCGGCTTGCCGTGGAGCGGGGATGCACGCGCTCCCCAAATCAGCCGCCCCGCGGGCAAGCGAGGATCCGCCATGAATCCCCTTCATCTCCAGTCCGCCTCCGAGCCGATGTCCGCAGCCGCCTCCCTGCGCGAGGCCGATCTCAAGGCCATGATGGACCGCTACGGGTACTCGCCCGAGGAGCGGGCCATCATCGAGCGCGAGAACCTGCTGCCGCTGGGTCTGCTCGGGCGTCTGCAGGCCCAGTACCCGCAGCACTCCGGCTTGCTCGAGACCGCCCCCTTCCTGTTCACCGATCACCGGCGCTACGCCGGCCTGCAGGGCTTCCGCGACGTGTTGGCCGTCCTGGAGCGGAACGGCATCCAGATCGGCGCCGTCCGGGAGCGGGAGCTGTTCATCGAGACCTACCGCTTCCTCGCCACCCGGCACGCGCTGAACTCCATCAACTGGCAGCGCTTCGAGACGGATTCCCTGTTCCAGCTGGTCTTCCCGCAGCCGGGGATGATGCCCGCCGAGACGGTCGCGGCCTACCTCGCGGCGGCCGACGATGCCGGGCGGCAGCGCATCGTCGAGGCGCACATCCGGGAGCACAGCAATCCCCACGACGGCAACCAGCTGCTGAACACGCCCTGGCTCGAGGGCGCGGCCGGGGAGCGCGAGTTCCTGGCGGGGAGTCAGCACAAGTATCCGCAGTGCCAGCTCATCTTCGACAAGTCGACGCAGGACTGCTTCGCCTTCTGCACCTACTGCTTCCGCCACGCGCAGGTGCGCGGCGACGAGGACATGTTCCTGCAGGAGGACATCGGCCAGGTGCACGCCTACCTGCGCCAGCACCCGGAGATCACCGACATCCTGATCACCGGCGGCGACGCGGGCTACCTGCCCGTGGCCCGCTTGCGGCAGTACGCGTTGCCGCTCTTGAGCGATCCGGCGCTGCTGCACGTCCGCACGATCCGGCTGGGCAGCCGCGCCCTCTCCTACAGCCCGGAGATGATCCTCTCGCCCAAGTACGACAAGATGCTCGACCTCTTCGCCGAGCTCACCAACAACGGGCTGCAGGTGGCCTGGATGGCGCACTTCTCCACGCCGCGCGAGGTGCTCAACCCCAGCACGATCGCCGCGATCCGGCGCCTGCAGTCCCGCGGAGTGATCATCCGCAGCCAGAGCCCGATCATGAAGCACATCAGCCTGTTCCTGGACGAGGCGGGGCGGGTGGACGTGGATCGCTCGGCGCAGAACTGGATCGATTTGGCGAATCTCCTGGCCACCCTGCGCTGCGGCTTCCACAGCATGTACTGCGCGCGTCCCACGGGCGAGCACCACTACTTCGCGGCGCCGCTGGCGGACATCAATCGCGTCGCCTCCAAGATCCACCGCTCCCTGGCTTCGCTCAACCGGCCGTCGCGTTACATCTCGATGACGTCCTCGGCCGGCAAGATCTCGATTCTGGGCACGGTGATGGTCGGCGGCCGCAAGGCCTTGGACATCAATCGCGTCGCCTCCAAGATCCACCGCTCCCTGGCTTCGCTCAACCGGCCGTCGCGTTACATCTCGATGACGTCCTCGGCCGGCAAGATCTCGATCCTCGGCACGGTGATGGTCGGCGGCCGCAAGGCCTTCGCGCTCAAGTTCACCCAGGGCCGGAACATGGAGTGGCTGGACCAGGTCTTCCTGGCCGCCTACGACGAGGAACAGAACACGGTGGATCTCCTGGAGCCCTTCGACACGCCCGAGTTCTTCTTCCGGGGCGACGAGCGCGCGATCGAGCAGGCCCTGGCCGCCGCGCTCCAGGACAAGGAACAAGAGTAGCGGCGCCGCGCCGACGCGCATGCCGCCGTCCCAGCCCCGGGCCATGCGGGCACGACGGAGACGATGATCGACAAACGCTGTGCGACTCCGGCCGCTGCGGTGGCCGACATCTTCGACGGGGCCACGGTCATGATCGGCGGCTTCGGCGAGGCCGGAAGCCCCATCGAGCTCGTGCACGCCCTCATCGACCGCGGGACGCGAGACCTGACGGTCGTGAGCAACAACACCGGCAGCGGCGAGGTGGGACTGGCGGCGCTGATCAGGAACGGGCAGGTCAAGCGCATGATCTGTTCCTATCCGCGCACGGCCAACTCGACGGTGTTTCCGGAGCTCTTCCGAGCGGGCAAGATCGAGCTCGAACTCGTGCCGCAGGGGACCCTCGCCGAGCGGATGCGCGCCGGCGGCGCGGGCATTCCCGCCTTCTACACGCGGACCGCCGTGGGCACGGTGCTGGAAGAGGGCAAGGAACAGCGGAACTTCGAGGGCCACACCTACGTCATGGAGCGCGGCCTGCGCGCGGACTTCGCGCTGGTCAAGGCCTGGCGGGGCGACCGCTACGGCAACCTCCTCTACAACAAGACGGCGCGGAATTTCGGCCCGGTCATGTGCACGGCCGCGCGCACGACGATCGTGCAAGTGCAGGCGATCGTCCCGGCCGGCGCGATCGATCCGGAGTGCGTGATCACGCCGGGGATCTTCGTCACCCGCGTGGTCGAAGTTCGGGAGCCGCTGCAGGAGTCCCTTCTCGTGAAGGCGGAAGCGCTGCCGGCGGGGGTGGGCTGGGACCGCGACGCGATGGCCCGCCGCCTCGCCCTCGATATCCCTGACGGGGCCTACGTCAACCTGGGGATCGGCATGCCGGAGCTGGTGGCCCAGTTCGTGCCGGAGGACCGCGAGGTGTTCTACCACGTCGAGAACGGACTGCTCGGGATGGGGCCGGCTCCGGCGCCGGAGCAGGCGGACCCCGAGTTGATCAATGCGGGCAAGAAGCCGGTCTCGGCCGTGCCCGGCGCCGCCTACTTCCACCACGCCGACTCCTTCGTCATGATCCGGGGCGGCCACATCGACATCTGCGTGCTCGGGGCGATGCAGGTCTCGCGCAACGGCGATCTCGCGAACTGGTCGACCGGGGAGGTGGATGCCATCCCCGCTGTCGGCGGTGCGATGGATCTCGTGGCCGGCGTCAAGACGATCTACGTGATCACCCAGCATACCACCAAGACCGGGGAACCGAAGCTCGTCGAGCGCTGCAGCTACCCGCTGACGGGCAAGCGCTGCGTCGACCGCATCTACACGGACCTGGCCGTCATCGACATCACGCCGCAGGGGCCGGTCGTGATCGCCCTCGCGCCCGGCGTCACTTTCGACCAGGTGCAGGCGCGCACGGGAACGGCGCTGATCGCCGGCCCCGGCCTGTAGGCGCGGGGGGATTCGGGAAGGCTCGCCAACGCCGGCTGTGCCGCGGACCCCGCGCCGCGACCGCCGCAGAGAGGTTGCCGAACATGCTCGAGACGAAGTCCCGCAGCGCTGCGCTGTACGAGCGGGCCCTGCAACTGATGCCCGGCGGCGTCAGCCGCAACGCGGTCCTGCGCAAACCGCACCCCCTGTACGTGGAAAAGGGCGAGGGCTGCTGGGTGACGGATGTGGAAGGCGTCCGGCGCATCGATTTTGCCAACAACATGGCCTCGCTCATCCATGGCCACGCGCACCCGGCCATCGTCGCGGCCGTCACCGCCCAGCTCCGCAAGGGCAGCGCCTTCACTCTGGCCACCGAGCAGGAGATCGAGCTCGCCGAGCACCTGATCGGCCGCACGCCGAGCTTCGAGATGATCCGCTTCGTCAACTCGGGCACCGAGGCCGTCATGAGCGGCCTGAAGGCGGCGCGCGCCTTCACGGGCCGGCCGCGCATCGCCAAGGTCGAAGGCGCCTACCACGGCATGTACGACTACGCCGAGGTGAGCCAGACGGCCAAGCCGCACAACTGGGGCGACCCCGAGCACCCGGCCAGCGTGCCGGTCTGCCACGGCACGCCGCAGGCCGCCCTCGACGACGTGGTCGTCATTCCCCACAACGATTCCGAGCGCGCCGCCCGCATCCTGGACCCGCCCTCGACGACGTGGTCGTCATTCCCCACAACGATTCCGAGCGCGCCGCCCGCATCCTGGACGAGTGCGGCGACTCCCTGGCCTGCATCCTGATCGACGTCATGCCCCATCGCGTGGCGCTGCTGCCGGCCGCACCGGAGTTCCTGCGCACGCTACGCGGCTGGGCGACGGCGCACGGCGCGCTGCTCGTGTTCGACGAGGTGATCACCTACCGCTCGGAGTACGGGGGCGCCCAGGCCTGGTACGACGTGCGGCCGGACCTGACGGCAATGGGCAAGATCATCGGCGGCGGGTTCCCCGTCGGCGCGCTCGCCGGACGGCGGGACGTCATGAGCGTCATGGATCCGCATGCCGCGCAGGTTCGCTTCCCGCACTCGGGCACTTTCTCGGCCAATCCGGTCACGATGGTCGCCGGGTTGACGGCCCTGAAGCTCTTCGACGAGGCGGCCGTCGCCCGCCTCAACGGGCTCGGCGACCGGGCGCGTGCCGGCGCCGCCGAGGCGATCCGGATCGCGGACGTGCCGGCCTGCGTCACGGGCCGGGGTTCCCTCCTGCGCCTCCACATGAAGGCGGAGCCGCCCACGGACTATCGCAGCAGCTTCGCCACGGCGCCGGAGACCGCGCGGCTGCAGGCGCTCCTCGATCACTTCTTCGCGAGCGGCATCATGATGATCAACACTGGCACGGCGGCGCTGTCGACGGCGATGACCGAGGTCGAGATCGACCGCTTCGCCGAGTCGCTGCTGGATGGCCTGCGCAAGCTGAAGACGCTCTAGCCGTCCCCACCGAGTCCAGGAGTCAGGCGAAATGATCGATGCCCTCATCTGCGATGCGGTGCGCACCCCGATCGGCCGCTACGGCGGCGCCCTGGCCGGCGTCCGCGCGGACGACCTGGCGGCGATCCCGCTCAAGGCGCTCATGGCCCGTCACCCGAGCGTGGATTGGCTGGAGCTCGAGGACGTGATCCTCGGTTGCGCCAATCAGGCGGGCGAGGACAACCGGAACGTCGCGCGCATGGCGCTGCTGCTGGCGGGCTTGGCGCCGGCCGTGCCCGGCGTCACTGTCAACCGGCTCTGCGGATCGGGACTGGATGCCGTCGGCGTCGCGGCGCGCGGGATCGCCAGCGGGGAGCTGGGGCTGGCCATCGCCGGCGGCGTCGAGAACATGTCGCGGGCGCCCTTCGTGCTGGGCAAGGCCGAGTCCGCCTTCGCGCGCAATGCCGAGCTCTTCGACACGACGATGGGCTGGCGCTTCGTCAATCCCAGGCTGCACGAGCAGTACGGCACCGACACGATGCCCGTCACGGCGGAGAATCTCGCCCGCGAGTTCGGCATCGCCCGTGAGGATCAGGATCGCTTCGCGCTCTGGAGCCAGGCCAAAGCCGCGGCCGCGCAGGCGGACGGCCGCCTCGCGGAGGAGATCGTGCCGGTCTCGATTCCGCAGGCGAAGGCGGCGCCGCTGCTCGTCGAGCGCGATGAGCATCCCCGCGAGACGACCCTCGCCCGGCTGGCCGAGCTGAAGGCGATCTTCGCGAGCCCCGGCACCGTGACGGCCGGGAACGCCTCGGGGATCAACGACGGCGCCGCGGCGCTGCTGTTGGCCTCGCCCGCCGCGGCGGCGCGGCATGGGCTCGAGCCGCTGGCGCGCGTGCTGGGCTGCGCCACGGCCGGCGTGCCGCCGCGCATCATGGGCCTGGGCCCGGTACCGGCGACGCGCAAGCTGCTGGCGCGTCTCGGGCTCAGGCTGGATGAGATGGACATCATCGAGCTGAACGAGGCCTTCGCGGCCCAGGCGCTGACCTGCAGCCGAGAGCTCGGGCTGGCGGACGACGATCCCCGCCTGAATCCCCTGGGGGGCGCCATCGCGCTCGGCCACCCACTGGGCATGAGCGGCGCGCGGCTCGTCACGACGGCGACCCTGCAATTGCGCCGCACGGGCAAGCGCTACGCGCTCTGCGCCATGTGCATCGGGGTTGGCCAGGGGATCGCCATGGTCCTGGAGAGGCTCGACGCATGAGCGGCTCTGAGGGCGGCGGCAGCCACCACATCGAGGACCTGGGCCTCGCCCCGCAGGGCTTCATCGGCGACGAGTACGTCGTCGAGCTGGACCTGGCGCCGCGGCACCTGAACATCGGCGGCATCGTGCACGGGGGCGTCCTGTGCAGCCTCCTGGACACGGCGATGGCGCGCTCGTTCTTCATGGCCGAGACGGGCGACAAGCTATCGGCGGCGACCCTCGAGATGAAGATCAACTTCCTGGGCTCGGCGAAGAGCGGCAAGCTGACGGCGCGCGGTCGTGTCGCCCATCGCACGCAGCGCACGGCCTTCGTGGAGGGCTGGATCGAGGATGAGGAGGGAAGACCGCTCGCCCGGGCGACCGCGACGATCATGGTCTTTGCGACAGGAGGGGTGCGCTAGCCGTCGGGCAGGCGGGGCCGGATCAGGTGGTCCGGCAACCCCGAGGGCGGTAGTCTGCTAGCGGCCTTGATCCGATGTCTCGCCCAGGAGCCAGTTCGTGAATGCCGCCACGGGTCCGTACTTCTCCCGCCCGTGCGGGGTGACCAGGTAGTAGCCGAGCGGACTGCGATAGGGCAGGTCGAAGAGGCGCACGAGCTCTCCCCGTTCGAGCTCTCCCTTCAGCAGGAACCCGGGAATCAAGGCCGCGCCGAGACTGGCGGCCGCCGCGCTCGCCGCCGCGGCGAACTGCTCGAAGTACATCCCCTCGCACTCCGGCGGCTGGACGCCCTGCGCCCGAAACCAATCGGACCAGGCGTCGGGCCGGCTCGAGATGTGGATCAGCATGGTCCCGGCCAGGTCCGCAGGCTCGCGCAGGCCCTTCTCCTCGCGATAGGTCGGCGCGCAGACGGGGATCAGCTCTTCGCCCATGAGGTACACGCTCGTCGCGCCCGGCCAGTCGGGCTTGCCATAGTGAATGGCGACGTCGATGTCCTCGGTGTCGAAGTCGAAGGGCGAGATCTTCGTCACGAACTGGACGGTGATGCCGGGGTGCTCCTTCAGGAACCTGGGCAGCCGCGGCATCAGCCAGCGCGAGCCGAAGGTCGGCAGCACGGCGAGCGTGAGCGTGCCCGCCCGCACGTTGCTCATCGCCCGCATCGTCGCCGTCTGGATCAGCTCCAGGGCGGCGCGGATGTCCTTGGCGTAGGTCTGACCGGCTTCGGTCAGGAGCACGGCGCCGTGCTGGCGCTCGAAGAGGGCCACGCCGCACTGCTCCTCGAGGGCGATGACCTGCTTGGAGATCGCGCCCTGGGTGAGGTTCAGCTCGCGCGCCGCAGCCGTGAAGCTGCCGGTGCGCGCCACCATGTCGAAGGCGAGGAGCATGCTGGTGCTGGGCAGGGGGCGGCGCATTCTCGCGGAACCCTCCGGCGGCAGAGGTGGGCAGCGGGGGACTTGCCGGCAGGCTAGCAGATGGCGGGACAGAAATGGACAGCAAAGGAGGGGCGCCGCCGCCGGCGGCCCCGGCTGCCCTGAAGGACGCCCCCTCCCGCCAGCGGGAGGGGGCGGGGAATCAGCCGGGCAGGAGAGCTAGTCGTCGGGGCCGGGCGCGTCGTCGGAGCCGGCCTCCCCTTCGTCCTCGTCCCAGTGCGAACCGCCGGGGCCGCCGTGGCCGTGCGGCCCCTCGCCATCCCAGTTGCCGGGCGCGCCGGGCGCACCGGGCGGCAGCGGCGCCCGTGCGTGCATCCGCTCGCCCACGCGCTGCAGGTGGCCCTGGAAGCGCTGCTCGAAGAGGGCGAACTTGGCGCGCTGCTCGGGCGTCAGCAGCTCCACGAGATCGCCCATCGCCTCGTGGTGCCTGCGCATCGCCTCGCCGCGCAGCGCGTGGATCTCCTCGGCCAGCTTGGCGCCCTCGGTCCACTTCTCCGTCTTCACGAGCTGGCGCAGTTCCTTCATCTTCTCGCGCACCTTGTCCAGGCCCTCCTCGTGGGCCTTTCGCGCGGCAGCCCCCCCGTCTGTTCCTCGGTCAGCTCCAGGTACTCCGTCATCTTGTAGAGGCGGAAGGCCTCGGTCATCTCGCGCGGGTCGTGCTGGCCGCGCCAGGGGCGCTCGGGAGCGCGCGGCGCTCTCGGCGCACGCGGCGCTTCCGGCTGGGCCATGGCGGCGGCGGCTGTGGCCAGCAGCAGGGCCGCCAGTGTCAGGCCGAGAGTGCTTTGCTTCATCGGGTGCCTCCATTGTCCGTCAGTTGGAAGTCCTCCAGCTCCTGCTGGAAGCGCTTCCAGTCCTCATCGCTCCAGTTGCCGTGATCGAAGTCGATGCCCGCGGCGCTCGCTTCGTCGGCGCTCTCGAGGGCCGCCTCCAGATCGCCTGTCAGGCCGAGAGTGCTTTGCTTCATCGGGTGCCTCCATTGTCCGTTAGTTGGAAGTCCTCCAGCTCCTGCTGGAAGCGCTTCCAGTCCTCATCGCTCCAGTTGCCGTGATCGAAGTCGATGCCCGCGGCGCTCGCTTCGTCGGCGCTCCCGAGGGCCGCCTCCAGATCGCCGCCGCCCGCCTGGTAGTCGGCGAGCGCCTCGAGGTACTCCTCCTCGCTCATGACGAAGTAGCCCCCGGCCTCCGGCGCCAGGCCGCGCTCCTGCCAGGGCCGCAGCCAGGCGAGCGCGAGCAGGGCGAGCAGGGCCGGGACTGCCACGAGGGACCAGCGCGGCAGCCGCCGCGGCGCGGTGCCGGCGAGGGCCGCCTCCACGCGGGACTCGATGCGGGCCGCCGCCGCCGCGCTCAAACGCGGGGGCTCGGGCTCCAGCAGTGCGCGCAGACGATCGTGTTCAGTCATCGCTCCAACCTCGCTCGCGAATCTCCCGCTCCAGGCGGGAGACGGTACGGGAGACCAGGCTGCGCGCCGTGGCTTCGCTGGTGCCGATGAGCAGCGCGATCTCCGCGTAGGGTCTGTCCTCCAGGTGACGCAGCGCGAAGGCCGCCTGCTCCTTGGCGGGGCGCCCCGCCAGCAGGCCCTCCAGGCGCCGCCGCCGCTGGGCATCCCGCGCCTGGGCGTCGGGCCCGGGCCGCCGCTCGGCATCGGCTGCAGTCGCCACGGATGCGCTGCCCTCCGCCGGGGGCAGCGGCCACGGCAGCATGCGCCGGAGCCTGCGCCCCCGCAGGTGGTTCAGGGCCAGGCGGACGGCGATCCGCCGCAGCCAGGCCTCGGGGCAACCCTCGCCGCGGTAGCTGTCGAGCCGCGAAAGGGCACGCAGGTAGGTGTCCTGCAGGAGGTCCTCGGCGTCCTCGTCGTTTCTCACGATGCGGTGGAGGGTCGCGTAGAGGCTCTCGCGGGTCTCGCGCATGAGGACGGGGAAAAGCGGCCGCGGAGCGCCTCCACGGCGCTCCCGGACTCGGCGATCCGCCGCCACTCCTGTTCGTCCATCGCAATCGCCTTCATGGGTCCTCCACCCGGCTGCGCCGCCGAACGCAGGCCATCCGACACCGGGGGCGGACCTTTCGCGGCAGCCGGCGGCTAGAGCGCGTCCAGCGCGCCGAGCAGCGGCGCCAGTTGGCGGTCCCAGCTCCGCGGCGCGGCCAGGGCATGCAGGCCCCGCTCGGCCGGCGGCGGCGAGGCGAGCAGCGCGCGGAGCGCGGTGGCGAAGGCCTCGGCGCCCTCGGCGAGGCAAACGGCGCCGGCGGCAGCGGCGGCCTCGAGCGCGGCCGAGAAGGGCGTCGCCAGGACCGGCAGGCCGGCGGCCAAGTACTCGTAGAGCTTCACCGGATCCACCCCGGCCGTGAGCGGCGTGCGCCGGAAGGGGATGAGCCCGGCGTCGGCGTGGCGGAGCCAGGCGGGTAGCTCGGCGTAGGGCCGGGCGCCGAGGAAATGGCAGTTGGGCGGCGCCCCCTGCAGGCGCGGAGCGAGCGCCGGCCGCAGCGGCCCGATCACCGGAAAGCTCGCCGCAGGCAGGGCGCGCGCCACGGCGAAGAGCAGCTCGAGGTCGAACCACTCGGCCACGCTGCCCACGTAGAGGCAGCGCGGGCGCGGCAGCGCCGCCAGCGCGGCGGGCGCGGGCGGCGGCGGCTCGGCGGCGAAGCGCGCGAACTCGACTCCGTTGCCCACGAGCAGCGGCTCCCGCCCGCCGAGAGCGCGGAGCTGCTCGGCCAGGTGAGCGCTCGACGCGCTCAGCAGCGCCGCCTCGCGGACGAGCGCGCGCAGCGCGTGGCGCAGTACCGCCGGGGTCCGCCCGAAGGCGAGCACGTCGTCCATGTGGTCGTAGGCAACGGGCGCGCCGGGCAGGATCTCGCGCAGGTCGGCCAGCTCGGGATGGCCGAAGAGCAGCAGTGGCTCGCGGAAGCCCAGGGCGGCGAGCTTGCCGCGCAGGAGCAGCCCCTGGCGGCGCGCGAGGCCGTCGCGCAGGAGGGCGACCTGGCCGCCCAGCCGCGCGAGCGCGCGCAGGAGCGGCTGGCGCGCATTGACCGGCAGCACGGGCAGGGCGAGGAAGGCCAGCGTGGGCGCGCCGCCGTCGAGACCGTCGGGCGGCGGCGGTGGAGCGTGCAGAGTGCGGGGCTCGACGAAGAGGACGCGCCGGCCGGCGGCCAGGGCCAGCGCCATGTGCTGCGGCCGCTGGTGCAGGCCGCGCCAGGGAATGGGCGAGACGTAGACGAGATCGCGGCTCACGGCTGGCGGCGCCCTCCCTCCACGCGGCCGGCGCGCGCATCCGGGTACCAGGTGCGCAGGGCCTCGGCCAGCGCCCGGTGCACGTTGCGCGCGCGGCCGGCCAAGCTCGAGGCGGCAAGCGCGATCTCGGGCACGGGGCCTTCGGGCCAGCGCTCTCGCTCGGCGATGAGGCCTGCCGTGATGGCGGGCAGTCGCTCTGGGTCGGCCACCTCGTCCATGCCGAGCAGGTGTCCCTGGCGGCCGAGCATCGTCATGTAGGCGTTGATCTTCTCGTCGTAGGCCAGAGCGCCGAAGGGAGTGCCGGCGATCGTGGCGAAGATCAGCGCATGCAAGCGCATGGCGACGACATAGCGGCAGGCCGCCATGAGCGCGATCATCTCCTCGTCGTCGTAGCCATCGTCGACGATCAGCACGCGCTTCTGCAGCGCCGGCGGCAGCGTGCCGAGCAGGCGGCGCACCACGGTGATGTCGTCGGTGTCGGTCTCGCCGAGGCGACCGCCCGTCTTCATGACGAAGAAAAGCAGGCGCACGGATTCGTCCTCGAGCAATCCGCGGACGAAGTTCGCGAAGATGCCCGCCGAGAGTCGATGCCGCCAGTCGCGAGCGGAGAGACCGACCAGCTGGTAGCCGCTCAGCTCGAGCGCCTCGAGCAGGTCGGCGCTGCTTCCCGGCGCGGGCGCCGGCAGGAGGAAGGCCGGGTCAGCGCCCAAGTGGATGCTCTGCCCGGGGACGCCGCAGGCCCGCAACTGCTCGAAGCCCTCCGGATCGCGCGCCGATACGAAGTCGGCAACCCTTGCGAAGCGGCCGAGCAAGCGCTGCGCGCCACGCCCGCGCAGCGCGTAGATCCCCGGCAGGTACAGCACGATGCGCGCCCCGGCGAGCCGCGCCAGGCGCGCGCGCGTCAGCCAGTAGGCCAGGTTGCCCGGCGCGCTGCCCCAGAGCAGGCCGCCGCCGCCGAGGATGAAGAGGTCGCAGCGCAGGCAGGCCCGAAGCACGGCCAGCGGATGCCGCCGGAACGAGGCGTGCAGGGGCCTCACGCGCAGGCGCAACCCGGGGTGTGCGCTCTCCAGGTAGAGCGCGACGCGCTGTTCGTCGCGGCAGAGCAGGGTGACCTCGGCGCCCGGCAGCTCCTCGGCGAGCAACAGCAGGAGCTGCGAGAGGATGACATTGTCACCTCGATTGCCGGTGCCGTAGGAGCCGTGGATGCAGATGCGCATCAGCTCTCCTTCGCCCCGCCGCGCAGCAGCGCCAGATCCTCGCGCCGCCAGCCGCGCAGGAGGGTGAACAGCAGCCCGTAGGCCGCGAGCCCGCTGGGCAGCGCGATCAGCAGGTTGCGCGTCGGCAGCAGCAGGAGGACGAGGGCCATCCCGCCCGCCGCGCCCAGGGCGCGCAGCAGTGGCGCCGGCCAGGGCAAGCGGGCAAGTGGACGCGCCCAGTGCAGCATCAGCGCCAGGACGAGCAACTCGCTGAGCAAGGTGGCGAAGGCGGCGCCGTTCAGGCTCCAGCGCGGGATCAGCGCGAAGTTGAGCAGCACGTTCAGCCCGGCGCCGGCGCCCAGGGCGGCAAGGAAGCGCCGTTCGCGGTCCGCCGCAAGGAGCAGGCTGCCCCAGAGGGCGTGCCCGGCGCGCAGCACGAGGCAGGGCGCGAGCAGGCGCAGGCTGGCCGTCGCGTCGGCGAAGGCGGCGCCGTAGACCAGCCGCAGGCCCTCGCCGGCAAGGATCGCGGTGCCTGCCGCCAGCGGCAGCGCGAGCCCGAAGAGCAGGCGGGCCGCGCGCTCGACGAAGCGCAGGTAGCGCGCGCGGTCGGCGGCGAAGAGGCGGGTGAAGGTGGGGAAGAAGACGTCCGCCATCATCGCCTGCAGGGCGAAGAGCGTGAAGAAGAGACGATTGGCGGCGTCGTAGAGGCCGGTCGCCGCATCGTCCTTCAGATAGCTGAGCAGCACGCGGTCCGAGTGCAGCGTGATGTTGGACATGATCACGCTGCCTGCGAAGGGCCAGCTGACGGCAAGGATCCGCCGCCAGTCGGGGCCGCCGCCGGCGAACAGGCGCAGGCCGCGCCGCCGGAGCAGCGCCCAGGCGACGAGGAAGGCGCCGCCGGCCGAGGCGGGAAAGGCGATCAGGAGGCCGAGGAAGCGCCGCTCGCCCAGGGGCAGCGCGAAGAGCAGACCGAAGAGGGCGAGCAGGAGCAGCTTCTCGACGGCGCGCAGGAGGGCGACGACGCCCAGCTCTTCGCGCGCTGCGAAGAGCGCGCGCAGGTTGGCGTTCAAACCGTCGAGCACGAGCCAGCCGAGGAAGACGAGGAAGTAGCGCGTGAGCTCGGGCCCCTTGCCGAGGAAGGGCGCCGCCAGCGCGAGCAGGACCGCCATCGCGAAGACGAGGCCGAGCTTCACGCGGAAGGCCGCGGGCGCGAGTTCGGCGGTCGCCCCGCGGTCGCGGGCGAGGTTGCGCGTCAGCATGCGACTGATGCCGAGGTCGGCCAGCACGGAGGCGATGGTCATGAAGCTGATCAGGAAGGCGAGCTGCCCCAGGCGCTCGACACCCAGCCCGCGGGCGACGTAGAGCGTGATCACGAGCCCGACGAGGCGTGCGATCAGCTCGCTACCCAGCACGCTGAGGATGTTCCGGCTCACTCGCTGCGCGTTGGACATCCTGGATCCGCTTCCCGGCTGGGCGGCGCCCGCAGGGCGAGGCCGCCGTCGCTCAGAGGCCGGCGAGGCCTTTCTTCACCTCGGTGCTGACGGGATCGTCGCCGAACCAGGCTACCCACAGCGCCCGGATGAGGGCGCGGTCCTCGACGCTGCCCAGGGGCTGGCCGTCGCAGTAGACGCCCAGGCCCTGCTCCGGCGCGTAGCTCAGGCTCAGCTCCTGGCCGGCCGCAAAGTCCCCCGCGAGGAGCGCGAGGAATGACGCCAGGGTCGGCGCCGGGTCGGCGGCGAGCGCCGGCCGCATGTGCTCGCCCAGGGTTTCCGCCAGGTCCTTGCCTTCCGTATCCCGGAGGAAGCGCAGCACGAGGAGCTTGTCGAAATCGCCGTCGATGAAGCGGGCGTAGGGTGGCTCGCCCGGCCGCGCCTCCGCGCTGATGTAGAAGCAGGCCGCGTACTGCTTGCGCCAAAGCCACTTGGAGAGGGCCGCGCCCGTCGCGCGCAACTCGATCTGCCGGCCGCTCAGGGGGTCGTTGCGAGAAACGCGCGCCGGGAACTCCTGGCCGCTGTCCGTCTCGACGATCACGTCGGCGCCGGTGGGCGGCACGCCGAACGCGAGCAGCGCCACGAGGGCGAGCACCCGCATGGGAAACCTCCAAGCTGGGCGGTCGGCGCATCTTAGAGGCGCTCTGGCGGCGGCGCAACGCCAAAGGCGGCGCCCTTGTCCGGCCCGCCGCGCGGCCCTCCGATCATGAATTCATGAGCGCGGAAGGCGGCGACTGGCGGGACGAGCCGTTCCAGGACGAGGAAGAGGCCCTGCGCCGTCTGCGTCCGGGGGGTGCCCGTGGCGCGCGGCTCCTCATCGGCACCAGCGGCTGGAGTTACAAGGACTGGGAGGGGCCTTTCTACCCGCCCGGCACGCCGGCCGCGGACTACCTCGCGCACTATGGTCGGGTCTTTCGCACGGTCGAGGTCGATGCGACCTTCTATGCGGCGCCCCGAGCCGCGGTCGTCGAGAACTGGGCGCTGCGCAGCCCGCCGGGCTTCGTCTTCAGCGCCAAGTTCCCGCGCGAGTTCAGCCACGAGGCGGGCGGCCTCGAGCGCCTGGAGGGGGCGCGGGCCTTCGTCGAGCGGATGGGTCTCCTCGGCGAGAAGCGCGGGCCGCTGGTCCTGCAGTTCCCACCCCATTTCGAGCCCGGCCGGTTGCCTGCGCTGGCCGGCTTTCTGGCCGCGCTGCCTGGCGAGGCGCGCTACGCCGTCGAGTTCCGGCATCCGGGCTGGCACAGCGAGGAGGTGCTGGCCATGCTGCGCGCGCGGGGCGTGGCCTGGGTGGCAGGCGTCGGCCCGCTCAATCCGCCGCAGCGGCCGCTGACGGCGGACTTCGCCTACCTGCGCTGGATCGGAGACCGCGGCCTGAACGTCTTCGATCGCGTGCGCATCGAACGCGGCGAGGAGATCCGTCGCTGGGCCGAGTGGATCGAGTCCGTGCGCGAGCGTCTGCGCGAGGTCTACGGCTACTTCAACAACCACTACGCAGGCCACGGTCCAGCCTCGGCGCGCGAGCTGCTGCAGGCGCTCGGCGAGCCGGCGCCGGCGCCGCCGGCGGCCGCGCCGTCCGACAAGGGCAAATCGGACCAGGGCGAACTGTTTAGCTGAGGCTGCCCGGAGCCCCGGGCGCCCCTGGCGATCGCTGGCGAGGTCTGCTTATATGGAGCCGACCCCAACCCGGGAGAGGCCCGCATGTCCGCCGATCGCGCCTGGCTCGACCTCTACCAACTGGATGCGACGCTCACTGACGAGGAGCGCCTCATCCGCCAGACCGTGCGCAACTTCGTCCAGAAGGAAGCCCGGCCGCGCCTGGCCGAGCTGTGGGCGCGCGGCGAGTTTTTGCGGCGAGTTCCCGCTGGACCTGATCCCCACCCTGGGCGCGCTCGGCCTCTTCGGCGCCACGCTCACGGGCTACGGCCTGCCGGGCCTGGGCAGCCGCGCCTACGGGCTGATGATGTTCGAGCTGGAAGCCGGCGACAGCGGCCTGCGCAGCTTCGCCTCGGTGCAGAGCGGCCTGGTGATGTACCCCATCCATCGCTACGGGAGCGAGGCGCAGAAGGCGCGCTGGCTGCCCGAGCTGGCCGCCGGGCGGGCAGGATCGGCTGCTTCGGCCTCACCGAGCCGGACGGCGGCTCCGACCCCGGCGCCATGCGAACCTACGCGCGCCGCGACGGCGCGGACTGGATCCTCCATGGCAACAAGATGTGGATCACCAACGGCACGCTCGCCGACGTCGCCGTGGTCTGGGCCAAGGGCGAGGACGAAATCCTCGGCTTCCTGGTGGAGAAGGGAACCCCGGGCTTCACCGCCAGCGTCATGCGCGGCAAGATGAGCCTGCGCGCCAGCGACACCTCGGAACTGCACCTGGACGAGGTGCGCGTGCCGGACAGCGCGCGCCTGCCGGGAGCCGCCGGCCTCGGCGGCCCGCTCTCCTGCCTCAACCAGGCGCGCTACGGCATCGCCTGGGGTACCCTGGGCGCGGCGATGGCCTGCCTCGAGGAGGCCGCCGACTTCGCCGCCGCGCGCGTCACCTTCGGCCGGCCGATCGCGACGCGGCAGCTCATCCAGGCCCAGCTCGCCGATATGCTGGCCGGTGTGCTCAAGGGCCGCCTGCTCGTCGAGCGTCTGGCCCAGCTCAAGGACGGGGGCCAAGAGACCCCGGCGATGATCAGCCTCGCCAAGCGCGAGAACTGCGCTCTCGCCCTGGCCGTGGCGCGCCAATGCCGGCAGATCCTGGGTGCCAGCGGCATCAGCCTCGAGTACCAGGCCGGGCGCCACCTGTGCAACCTGGAGAGCGTGATCACCTACGAGGGCACCCACGAAGTGCATACCCTCATCCTCGGGCAGACCATCACGGGCGAGCAGGCCTTCCGCTAGCGGCCGCGCAGGATCACCCGCGTCGGCTCAGGCGCAGAACGCAGGCGGAATCCCTGGGCTGCAAGGCGGGGCTGGGGCTTCCACGCCTGCGCTTGAAGCGTTGCGCTAGAGCCCCTCGAGGACGAGAGCGATGCCCTGGCCGCCCCCGATGCACATCGTCACCAAACCGTAGCGCTGCCGCTTGCGGCGCAGCGCATAGGCGCAGGTGAGCGTGAGCACGGCGCCTGTGGCACCCAGCGGGTGGCCCAGCGCGATCGCATTGCCCATGGGGTTGACCCGCTCCGGGTCGATCCCCATCGCCGCGAAGTCGCGAATGCAGGCCAGCGCCTGGGGGGCGAAGGCCTCGTTGAGTTCGACATGATCCAGATCCTTGCCGGCGATGCCGGCGCTGGCCAGCGCCTTGCGCGTGGCCGGCACCGGTCCCCAACCCATGATCTGCGGATCGCAAGCGGCCACGCCCATGCCGGCCAGGCGGGCCAGGGGCCGGCAGCCGTGGCGCCGGGCGCAGGACTCCTTGGCGATCACCATCGCGGCGGCGCCGTCCACGACGGCGCTGGCGTTGCCAGCGGTGATGATCCCACCCGGCTCGAAGGCCGGCCGCAGGCGAGCCATCTTCGCGAGCGTAACGTCGTCCATGACGTGGGTGTCGTGCTCGACGACAATGGGATCGGCGGCGCCGTCCCTCGGCACGGCGACCGGGGCGATCTCAGCGGCGAAGTGCCCCGCGTCGCGGGCGGCGGCGGCATTCCTGTGGGAGCGGTAGCCGAAGGCGTCGGCCTCCTCCCGAGAGATGCCGTAGCGACGACCCAGCTCCTCGGCCGTGTTCGCCATCGCCAGGCCCGCGCCGGGATCGTAGAGCCCCATCAGCAGCGAATCCTGGAGATGCTCGCCGGCGGGCAGCGCGCTCGCCGCGATGGGGCCGTACTTCTGCACCGTCTCGCCCAGCTTGCGGCCCCGGTAGTTGTAGAGCATGAAGGGGTACTGCATGCTCTCGGCGCCGCCGACCACGACGAAAGGGCGATCCCGGTCGTGGCGGACTCCGGCCAGCATCAGCTCGGCGCCCACCGCCACCGCCTCGGCACCGCTGCCACAGATGCGGGCCACGGTGAGGGCAGGCACGTCCTGACCCAGCCCGCCCCGCCAGCGCATGCCCCGGGCGGCGCCAGCGCATGCCCTGGGCGGCGTAGATCGAATCGCGGTGACTGTGGCTGGCCATGCCCATCACCACATGTCCGACGAGCCCGTGGTCCACGGCCGTGTGTTCGAGCGTTGCCGCGATGGCGAGGCCGCCGAGTTGCGTGGCGCTGAAGCGCGCGAAGAGACCCGGGCCCTGATTGTCCTTCAGGATGTCGGCGCGGGGCGTGCGCCGCCCACCTTCGAGGATGACCACCGCCTCTCTTGCGTTCATCTCCGCCTCCTCATTCGTGCATGAAGACGGCCGGCACCCGCGGCCCGTTCTGGATGCGATTCGTGCATGAAGACGGCCGGCACCCGCGGCCCGTTCTGGATGAAGTTCTTCATCCCGATGTCGTAGTCCACCAGGCCGCGGCAGCGGGCAAACCCGTCGGCCTCGATGCGCAATCCCTCTGGGAGGGGCCGCGTGAGGCCCTTGCGCAGCACGTCGACGAGAACCGCGTCGATGGCCAGGGAGTGGTGGCCGATCTCGAGCGCAGGCAGGGTCGCCGGGAGGGTCAGGGGCGCCGGCGAGACCGGTGCCAGGTTCACCTCGCCGGCGAGGTGGCGACCGATGAGCGTCCTGGCCGCAGCCAGCGGATCGGCCGCCGGTCCGCCGCTGGCCCAACCCCAGGCGCAGGCCTCCTCGGCGCCGATCGGCCGGCCGGTGCGCAGGAGCGCGCAGCCGCGCTCGACGCCGATCAGGCGCGGCAGGCGCTGCGTGCCGCCATATCCGGGAATGATGCCCAGGTTCACCTCCGGCTGTCCCAGCAACAGGTGGGGACCGACGACGCGCGCGTGGCAGGCCATGGCGATCTCGGCGCCGCCGCCCAGCACGGGCCCGTCGAGGGCCGCCACCACCGGCTTGGCAAATGCCGCCAGACGATCGAGCACTCGGTGGCCGGAAAGACACTTGTCGCGCGCCGCCGCGGCCGTCTCGAGCGCCGCCAGTTCCATGATGTCGGCCCCGGCCAGAGCGCCGCCGAAGCCGGTGAGGACGATGCCCTTGACGGTCTCGTCCGTCTCGGCCGCGTCCAGCGCCTCGGCGATCTCCGCCATCGTGCGCTCGTTGAGAGCGTTCATCACCTCGGGCCGGCGGATGCGCAGGACGGCGATGCCGCCCGCGATCTCCACCTCGAGATGCCGCGGAAAGCGCGGCAGCCGTCCGTCGCGCACGCTGGCCGTCAGTTCGAAGCCGGGATGGGCTTCCGCGTACTTCGCGCAGATGGCCTGGACGCGGGTCATGCCCAGGTTCTCGGCGAGGTCGAGCAGTCCCTGGGCGAAGCCCAGCGCATTCTGCGTGAGCCAGTTCAGCTCCCGCGGATGGCAGATGCCCTTGTCGACGACGAAGAACGTGCGGCCGAGCAGCACGGCCAGAATGCGCTCGCGCACCGCCTCGGCCAGGGCGGCCTCGTGTTCCGGGTTCCCCGGCCGCTCGGGATCGTGCCAGGGCGTGTTGCCCTGCTGGCTGAAGATGGCCGGCGGCGCGAACCAGGCGCTACCCGAGGGCGCGTCCCTCATCAGGTTCAGGCACTTGACGTTGAGCAGGTTGCCGCGCGTCAGGTCCATCACGTTGAAGGGGCCGCCGCCGCCGATGGCCGCGTTGACGATGGCGTCCACCTGGGCCGGCGTCGCCAGACCCTCCGCCACGATGCGCGCCGCCTCGGCGCAGTAGTTGCAGAAGATGTCGTCGGCGGCGAAGCAAGGCACATCGGCGGTGATGATGGGCACCTTGCCGAGGCGGGCGAGGCTCTCCAGCATCCGGGTCTCGAAGCGAGCGTCGCCGGAGAGCACCACTTCCATCGGCAGCGAGCGCCAGGCCGGATAGAAGGGGTGGTTGACGAAACAGCGCTCGGGGTGGGCGGCCCGGGCGGCGATCAGGGCGCGGGGAATCCCCGAGGTGGCGAAACCGATCAGGCAATCGGGCCGGAGCACCCTCTCCAGATCGGCCAGGATCTTCTGCTTGATGGCCAGATCCTCGGTGGCCGCCTCCAGGACGTAGTCGCACTCGGCCAGTTCCGCCAGGACCGTGGTGGGCCGCAGGCTCGCTTCGATCCCGTGCGCCGCCCGCAGGCTCAGCTTGCCCCGACTCACGCCTTTGGCCAGATAGCTTCGGATGCGCTCCATGCCGGCACGGAGAGCCTCCTCGCGGATGTCGTGCAGCTGGACGCCGCCACCGCCCGCCTTGGCGAGGGCGGAAGCGAATCCGTAGGCCAGATCGGGACCGATGGACCCTGAACCGATGACAGCGACTCTCATCACGACTCCCTTCGTGTCGATCCGCAATCCCCGCCGCGGCGACCGCGGTTCGCATCTTCCCAGATCCCTAGCCGCGATCCAACGGGAAAGCGCCCCGCGGCGGCCGGGCGCTGCCGGCTTGACAGCCGTCCGTTCGATTCGGTCTACTTGTCGGGCAGCCTTTACCCCAGCGAGGAGGCCACTGATGGCCGAGGAGCAAGTCAGCCGGATCAAGAAGATCAATGCCACCGGCGCCATGAAGGCACTCATGACCGAGTACTTCCAGGAACTCGACCGGGCCGGGCAGGATCCCGGGGCCAAGGTTGCCTGGTGCACCAGCGTCGGACCCGCCGAACTGCTGCGCTCCTTTGGATTCTACGTCTACTTCCCGGAAAACCACGGGGCCATGCTGGGCTCCTCGCGCCTGGCCGGCGACCTCATCCCCGCCGCCAACGCGGCCGGCTACTCCCCGGACATCTGCTCCTATCTCACCAGCGACATCGGCTCCTACCTGAGCCGGCGCACGCCGCTGACGCCGGCCTTCGGCATGGCGGGCGTGCCCCGGCCAGACCTGCTGGTCTTCAACACGAATCAGTGTCGCGACGTGAAGGACTGGTTCGGCTTCTACGAGCGCGAGTTCGGTGTGCCGATGGTGGGCATCGACACCATGCGCAGCATCGAGACGGTCACCGCCAATCACCTGGAAGGGCTCATTGCCCAGCATAAGGCGTTGATTCCCACCCTGGAGGCGGTCTCCGGCCGCAAGTTCGACCTCGATCGCCTCAAGGCGGTCGTGGCCTCCTCCTACCGCTGGGGGGCGTTGATTCCCACCCTGGAGGCGGTCTCCGGCCGCAAGTTCGACCTCGATCGCCTCAAGGCGGTCGTGGCCTCCTCCTACCGCTGCACCCGCCTCTGGAAGAAGGTGCTGCGTCTGGCCGAGCGCCGACCCTCGCCCATCACCTTCTTCGACGGCACCATCCACATGGGACCCGCCGTCGTGCTGCGCGGCGATCCTCGCGCCGAGACCTACTACGAGACCCTAATCGCGGAGCTGGAAGCGCGCATCGCCGCCGGCGAGGGTGCCGTCGCGGGCGAGACCTACCGCTTCTACTGGGACGGCAAAATGCGCGAGCACGCGGAGCTGTTCGCGGGGCATGGGGTCTGCGTGACGGCCTCGACCTACTGCAACAGCTGGATCTTCGAGGCGCTGGGGGACGCCGATCCCTTCGCGGGCATGGCGCGGGCCTATACCGAGCTCTTCATCGTCCGCGGCGAGAAGTACAAGCTGGACTACCTGGAGAGGATGGTTCGCGACTACGGCATCGACGGCGTCGTCTACCATGACGCCAAGACCTGCCCCAACAACTCCAACAATCGCTATGGCCTGCCCGAGCGCTTGGCCGCGAAACTCGGCCTGCCCTACGTGGTGATCAACGGCGATCTCAACGACCTTCGCCTCTACTCCGAGGAACAGGCGCGGACCCAGTTCGAGGCCCTCGTGGAGCAGCTGCGCGAGGCCGGTCAGCCCTCCTGAGGACGGCGCGCCCATGACCGGCCAGGACGCGAACACGGCAAACGAACTCTACTGCGGCGTCGACGTGGGCGCTTCGGCAACCAAGCTAGTGTTGCTGGACGCCGGCGGCGAAGTGCTGGCCCGCATCGTCCATCCTTCCGGCATCGATTACCGGGCCACTGCCCACCGTTGTCGCGATGAAGCCCTCGCCGCGATCGGCGCCGAGGCGGGCCGTCCTGCCGCCACGATCGCGACGGGCTACGGTCGGCACAACGTGGACTTCGCCTCGGGCTCGCTCACCGAGATCCACTGCCACGGCGTCGGCTGCTTCCACAGTTCGCCGCGAGCGATCTCGATCATCGACATCGGCGGGCAGGACAACAAGGTGATTCGCCTGGAGCCGGACGGCCGCCGCGCGAACTTCAAGATGAACCGCAAGTGTGCGGCGGGCACGGGGGCCTTCCTCGAGGAGATCGCGCTGCGCCTGGGCCTCCAACTCGAGGAACTGGATCCTCTGGCGCAGGGTGCCGACGAGACCGTGAAGCTGAGCAGCTTCTGCACGGTCTTCGCCAAGACCGAGATCCTGGCCCACCTGCGACAGGGCGCGCCGGTGGCGGGCATCGTGCGTGGGGCCTTCGTCTCGGTCGTGACCCGCGTGCTGGAGATGGATTCCCTGCTGGGCGACGTGTTGGCCACGGGCGGCGTGGTGGCCCACAATCCGGGCATCGTGGCGATCCTGAGCGAGAAGCTGGGCCGCGATGTCAAGGTGCCTCCCCATCCGCAGTTCACCGGCGCCCTGGGCGCGGCGCTCTCGGCCATGAGTCACACGCACTGAACGCGCCGGTCGCGCAGCGCGCGGCGCCGACCGGCCTGGAACAAGGAGTCGCAGATGCTCGATGGGCTCTTTCGCCCTGGCTCGGTGGCCGTCATCGGCGCCTCGAACAACCCGTTCTCCATCGGCAACATCGTCATCCGCAACCTCGTCACCTACGGCTTCAAGGGTCCGATCTACCCGATCAATCCCAAGGAGCGTTCGATCCGCAGCTTCCGCTGCTTCAAGTCGGTGCTCGAGGTGCCGGACGACATCCGCAACCTCGTCGCCTACGGCTTCAAGGGTCCGATCTACCCGATCAATCCCAAGGAGCGTTCGATCCGCAGCTTCCGCTGCTTCAAGTCGGTGCTCGAGGTGCCGGACGACATCGACCTCGTCAACATCTCCATCAAGAACACGCTCATCCCGCAGACGCTGAAGGAGTGCGGCGATAAGGGTGTGAAGTTCTGCATCGTGCACTCGGCGGGATTCAAGGAGGTGGGCGAAGAGGGCATTCAGCGCGAGCGCGAGATGGTGGCGCTGGCGCATCAGTACGGCATGCGCATCTTCGGGCCGAACAGCCAGGGCATCCAGAACTCGGACCCCGAAGTGTCGGTCTACGCCAACTTCACCTTCGTGCCGATGAAGCCGGGCAACATCTCGATCATCGCCCAGGGCGGCGGCATGGGCGAGCTGCTCAAGCTGCACCTTCACAACGTGGGACTGGGGCATCGCCTCTACTGCTCCTACGGCAACGAGGCCGATCTCACGATGCCCGAGCTGCTCGCCTACTACGGCCAAGATCCGGGCACGCGGGTGATCATGATGCAGATCGAGAGCTTCAAGGACCCGGCCGCCTTCCTCGCCGTGGCGGCGAAGATCACGCCCCATAAGCCCATCCTCGCCATCAAGGCCGGCCGAACCCACGAGGGTTCGGTGGCGGTATCCAGCCATACCGGCACGCTCGTGGATCAGGCCGCCATGGCCACGGCGATGTTCGCCAAGGCCGGGGTCGTCGAGTTCCACGACAGCGAGCAGATGATCAAGGCGGCCATCGCCATGTCCACCCAGGATCCGCCGCGGGGCAAGCGCATCGGCATGGTCACGAACACGGGGGGGCCGGGTATCCAGATGGTCGACGAGGCTGTGAGCCACGGGCTGGAGCTGGCGCGCTGGTCGGAAGCGGGGCGCCAGCGGCTGGCCGAGAGCCTCTACGCCGAGGCGAGCCTGGGCAATCCGGTGGACGTGGTGGCCACGGGCGGCCCCGAGCACTACTTCGCCGCCGTCGACACCCTGCTCAAGGAAGAGGGCGTGGACATGGTCTGCGTCTTTTTCGTGACGGCGCCCTTTGTGGACCTGGACGCCATCGCAGCCAAGATCAAGGAGGCCACCGCGGGCTCGCCGAAGCCGGTGGTGATGGTGGTGGAGACCTCCAGCGAGTACTACCGGCTGGGGTCGACCGCCTGCGCGCCTGCGACATCCCCGTCTACGAATTCGCCGAGGACGGCGCCCGCACCCTGGCTGCCATGGCCCGCTACGCCGAGTTGAAGGGCCGCCCGCAGGAGCCGCCCCCGCAGCTCTCCGTCGATCAGCCGGCCGCGGCGGCCATCCTGGCCCGGCACGCGGGCCGGCACGCCTACCTGCCGCAGGTGGATGCGCTGGCCCTCCTGGCGGCCTACGGTCTGCCCGTGCCCGCGCACGCGGCCATCGGCAGCAGGGGGGACCTGGCCGCGGCGGCGAAGCAGGTCGGCTTCCCCTGCGTGCTCAAGGTCGACTCGCCGGAGATCGTCCACAAGTCGGACGCGGGCGGCGTGGCGCTGGGCATCGCCGATGCCGCCGCCCTCGAGGCCGCCTTTGCGAAGATGGCGAATCGCTTCGCCGGGAGCCAGGCCGCCTACCTCCTCATGGCCGAGCAGGCGGCCGGGCGCGAGATCATCGTGGGCGCCAAGGCGGCCCCCGGTCTGGGCAACCTTCTGCTCTTCGGCCTGGGCGGCATCTTCGTCGAGGTGATGAAGGACATCGCGGTGGGCGTGGCGCCCCTGAGCCGGCCCGAGGCAAGGGCGCTGATCCGGAGCATCAAGGGCTACCCGCTGCTGGCGGGGATCCGGGGCCAGGCCGGCGTCGACCTTGCGGCGCTCGAGGAGCTGCTGCTGCGGGCTTCCCGCCTCGTGGCGGACTTTCCGCAGATCAGCGAGATGGACCTCAATCCCGTCTTCCTCTACCCACGCGGCACGGCGCCGGCGGTGGTGGACGTGCGCCTGCGGATGCAGTAGGCCATGACCCACTGGATCCCGCTCTCCGTGGTCGCGGGATACGTGGCGATGCTCTTCGCCGTCACCGCTTGGGCCCGGCGGCTGACCGCGCGCGGGGGCGGGGGCCTCGTCGGCTATCTGCTCGCCGGGCGCAACCTGCCGACAGGCGTGGCGGCAGCATTGCTGGCCGGGTTGGCCGTGGGCGGCGCCTCTACGATCGGCGTCGCCGAGCAGGCCTATGCGGTGGGCATCTCGGCCGGCTGGTACAACGCTGCCTGGGCATTGGGCGCCATCGTGATGGGGCTTACCGTGGCCGGGCGCTATCGGCGCCTGGAGATCACGACCCTGCCCGAACTCCTCGAGCGCTGCTACGGCGTTCCGGCCCGCGTAATCGGCGTCGTCGGCCAGCTCGTGCTGCAGGTGGTGATCACCTCCCTGCAGTACGTAGCTGGCGGGGCGATCCTCTCCTCCCTGATGCCGGGGGTCTTCAGCTTTCGCAGCGGCATGGCGGTGACGGCGTTGGTCTTCGTCGGGATCACGCTCATCGGAGGCTTCTGGGCCGCAGGCCTGACCAACGTGATCAACGTGCTCTTCATCTACGGCGGCGTGGTTCTCGCTGCAGTGCTGACCGTGGGTCGCCTGGGCGGCGCTGGCGCCCTTGCCGCCCAGCTGCCGCCCGCTCATCCCGGCTTCGACCTGATCGCCGTGGGACCGGGCTTGATCGCCGCCTGGTTCCTCGTCATGGTGACCACCACGCACTCCACGCAGTCGGTGATCCAGATCAGCTTCGCAGCCAAGGACGCGCGCAGCGCCAGTCGCAGCTTCCTGCTTGGCGGGCTCATCATCGCGCCGGTGGGCTTCATCAGCGCGCTGCTCGGCATGGCGGCGGCAGTGCAGTATCCGGGTATCGTGCCGGCGGAGGCCCTGCCGAAGGTGGTGCTCGCCCTGCCGCCCTTCGCGGCAGGGCTGATCCTGGCCGGCCTCTGGGCCGCGGACGTGAGCACCGCCTCTGCTCTGCTCGTGGGCAGCGCCACCTTGGTTTCCCATGACATCATCAAGCGCTTCTTCGCGCCGGAACTCAGCCCCGCGCGCGAACAAGGGCTCAGTCGCCTCACGGTGTTCCTGCTCAGTGTCGCCACTTTCCTGCTTGCCCTCACCGTGAGCGGGATCCTGAAGATGCTCCTGATCGGCCTCACGCTCACCACCGCCTACACGCTGATCGTGCTGATGACCCTGTTCTGGCCGGCTGCCTGCCGGCGCGGCTCCGCCGCCTGGACCCTGGTCGCGACGATGGCCGCGCTCGTCCTCTGGCTGCTGACCCCGCTGCGTTGGCGTTTCTTCCCGCATCCCATCTACTTCACCTGGGTCGTCAGCCTCCTCACCTTCGGCGGTGTTGCTCTCTGGGACCGGCGCCCGATCCCACCGGCCCACCCCGCGAGCGCTGGGTCCAGAATCTCTTCCTGAATTTCAACTTAGCGCGATTTCCCGACATTCTTGACCCCTTTTCCGATACCTGCTAGTCTATCGAACGTTAGTTCTACTACCGGCATCCGCGGGCCGTGCCACGGGGAAGGCGGTGCTGGCGAGATGGAGATTCGCGACTTCCAGTTGCATCGACCGCGCAGTCTGGCCGAGGCCTGCGCGCTCGGCGCCCGCCTCGGCGAGGCTGCGCGGTACTGCGCAGGCGGCACGGAGCTCATCGTCGACTTCCGCGCGCGGCGGGACGGGGCCGATCACCTGATCAGTCTGCGCGAGGTCCCAGGCCTCGCGACCATCGCGGTCCAGGACGATGATCTCCGTATCGGCGCCATGGTCAGCATCGCCGAGATCGCCGAGTCGCCGCTGGTGGCGGCGCGCTTTCCGGCGCTGGGGCTGGCCGCCCGCCTGATGGCCGGCGCGCAGATCCGCGCCCAGGCCACCATCGGCGGCAACTTCTGTCGAGCCGTCTCCTGCGCCGATACGCCTCCCACCTGCATCGCCGGCGAGGCGCGCCTGGCCATGGCGAGCGCCGAGGGCGAGCGGCAGCTGGCCGCCGAGGACTTCTTCACGGGCCCCCGGCAGACCGTGCTGCGTCCGGGCGAGATCGTCACGGCGATTCTCCTGCCCGCCCAGCCCGTGGGCTCCGGCGCCGACTACCAACGCTTCACGCTGCGTGCCGGGCAGGCCCTGGCGGTCGCCGCCGTCGCCGCACGCCTCGTGCTGGTGCGCGGTGTGATCACGGAGGCCCGTCTCTGCCTGGGCGCCGTGGCCCCGACGCCCCTGCTCGTGCCGGCGGCCGCCGCCATTCTCGAGCGCAAGCGGCCGAGCGAGGCGCTCTTCGCGGAGGCTGCCGCAGCCGCCGCGGCCGCCGCTCGTCCCATCTGCGACCTGCGCGGAAGCGACGAGTATCGCCGCGATCTCGTGCGCGTGCTCGCGCGGCGCGCGCTCGCCATGGCCGCGGCCCGGGCGCAGGAGGCCGGACGATGAGCGATCGCGTGCTGGTCAAGCTCACCGTGAACGGGGTCGAGCGTGCCGTGGCCGTGAAGCCGAACGTCACGCTGAAGACCGTCCTGCGCGATCAGCTCGGCCTGACGGGCACCAAGAGCGGCTGCGAGGCCGGCGACTGCGGCGCCTGCACGGTGATTCTGGACGGTCGGGCCGTGAACAGCTGCCTTGTCCTCGCCGTGCAGGCCGATGGCCGGGCGGTGGAGACGATCGAGGGCCTGGGCGTTCGGGGCGAGCTGCACCCCCTCCAGAAGGCTTTCGTCAAGCACGGCGCCCTGCAGTGCGGCTTCTGCACGCCGGGCATGATCATGGCCGCCAAGGCCCTCATCGACCGCCAGCCGGATCCCAGCCGGGAGGAGATCCTCGCCGCGCTCGGCGGCAACCTCTGCCGCTGTGGCGCCTATCCGCGCATCCTCAAGGCGATCCAATCCTGGCGCGATTTCAGCGAGGTGCCGCTCGACACGGAGCCCCTCGACGAACATCGCGAGCAGCCGCGAGAGCACCGCAGCATCGGCCGGGGGGTGACGCGCTACGACGCGCCGGACAAGGTGTCGGGTCGCGCCAAGTACACGGCAGACATCCAACTGCCCGGCATGATCCACGGCAAGATCCTGGGCAGCACCGTGGCCCACGGCATCATCAAGCGCATCGACACCAGCCGGGCGCGGTCGTTGCCCGGGGTGCTCGCCGTCATCACGGGCGCGGATGTGCCCGAGATTCGCTACGGCGTGAGTCCGGCACGCTACGACGAGCACATACTGGCCAAGGAGCGCGTGCGCTACGTCGGCGACGAAGTGGCGGCCGTAGCCGCGATCGACGAGGAGACTGCCGAGCGCGCCATCCGCTTGATCGAGGTGGAGTACGAAGAGCTCCCGGCCGTCTTCGACGCGGAGGCGGCGCTGGCCCCCGGTGCCCCGCTGATTCACCCCGAAGACCCGCGCTACGCTGGCAACATCAACACCGCCGTCAACTGGCACTTCGGCGACGTCGAGGCCGGCTTCGTCGAGGCGGATCACGTGCGCGAGCAGCGCTTCGTCGGCAACCGACCCTATCAGTCGCCGATCGAGCCGCACGCGGCCATCGCTCGCTGGGAACACCACGGCCGGCGACTGACGGTTTGGATGTCCGCCCAGGCGCCGCACTACACGCACCACATGCTCGCTCGGGTCTTCAACCTGCCGCAGGGCGCGATCCGCATGATCAAGCCGGCCGTCGGCGGGGGGTTCGGCGTGAAGGCCGAGACGACGCCGTTGGAGTTCTGTTCTGCGCGGTCATCCTCGCCAAGCTGACCGGCCGGCCGGTGATGATGAAGTACTCGCGCCAGGAGATGTTCGCCCACTTCCGCGGCCGGCACAAGCAGACCATGGATCTCAAGATCGGCGTCAAGAGGGACGGCACGATCACCGCCGTGCAGTCGCGCATCCTCCTGAACGGAGGCGCCTACACGAGCTACGGCATCGTCACCGCCTACTACGCGGGCTCGATGGTGCCCACGCTCTACCGGATTCCGAACTACAAGTACGACGGGTACCGCGTCTACACCAACCTGCCCGCCTGCGGCGCCATGCGCGGGCACGGCGTGCCGCAGCCGCGCTTCGCCTTCGAATCGCTGCTGGACATGATCGCCGAGGATCTCGGTCTCGACCCGGTGGAGATCCGTCTGCGCAACGCGATGACGCCCGATACGCAATCACCTGCAACGATCTGGACATCTCCTCCTGCGAGTTCAAAGCCACTCTCGAGCAGGTCCGCGCGGTGACCGGCTGGAGCGAGAAACGAGGTAAGCTGCGGCCGGGCAGAGGCATCGGCATCGGCTGCGGCGGCTTCGTGTCCGGAGCGGGCTACCCCATCTACCGCTCGGATTTCCCGCACTCGAATGCGGTGATCCGCGTGCACGAGGACGGGATGGCCGTTTCTCTCCACATCGCCACGGCGGAGATCGGTCAGGGCTGCGACACCGTACTGCCGCAGATCGCCGCGGAGGAGTTAGGCATTCCCTACGAGCGGGTCTGGCTGGTGGAGTCCGACAGCGTGCTCGATCCCGTGGACCTGGGCTCTTACGCCAGCCGTGTCACGCTCATGGGCGGCAACGCAGTGAAGATGGCTGCAGCAGAGGTGAAGGCGCAGTTGCTGCAGGTCGCCGGCCAGCGGCTCGGTTGCGACCCGCAGGCGCTCACGGCCCGGGACGGACGCCTGTTCGTGGCCGAACACCCGAGCAAGGGCTTGGCGTGGGATGAGGCGGCGCGCCTGACCTTCGCGCGCACGGGTCCGATCGTCGGCAAGGGCCACTACGCGCCGCCGCCCAACCTGGGCGGCAACTACAAGGGTGCCGCGGTGGGGACCTCCCCCGCCTACAGTTTTTTTCTCGTCCGTGGTGGTCGAGGTCGCCGTGGACCTCGATACCGGCTACGTCAGAGTGGAGCGCATCACCGACGTCAGCGATGCCGGCACCGTGATCAACCCCGTCACTTTCCATGGCCAGGTTGAGGGCGCGGCCATCATGGGCCTGGGCGAGGCCCTGCTGGAAGACACCCTGCACCGGGAC